>Ga0209013_10004745_pt1 | contig 11861 bp, 17 predicted proteins | sample Cruoilmetagenom2_FD_187291 | JGI IMG/M metagenome (GOLD analysis project Ga0209013, IMG submission 187291) | Oil polluted marine microbial communities from Coal Oil Point, Santa Barbara, California, USA - Sample 2 (SPAdes) (version 2) | ecosystem: Environmental > Aquatic > Marine > Oil seeps ...
GGGTTTTTGTCGTTCAATCGTCCACAATCGACAGCCAGGCAAAAATATCCTGTATTTCCTCATCGGTAAAATCCAGCAGCAGTTCATCTTCTTCAGGCTCATCCGGATCATGGATACGGATTTTTTTGCGGTATTTTTCTACCTGACGCCAGAGGTAATTGATGTATTGGCCTGACAGCATGGGTACGGCATTTTTATTATCTCCTTCGGCACTTTTGCCATGGCACGAGGCGCACTCCTTGCGATAGGATTTTTCACCCTTGCTGATATCGCCTTTCGCACGCGGGATCTGCATCACTTTTTTAGATTCAAGCAGGCGGGCATAGGCATCGAAGTCGGGGGCTTCTGCGTCAACGGGGGGGAGTTTGGTTTTTAGTGTGATCTCAGCAATAAAACGTGAGATGTCCTCGATGTCATTGTCTGGCATCTGGCGCTCATCGATATATTGGGCCATTGGCAGATTAGGGCGTTTCTTGTCTCTGAACAGGTGCAGCTGCAGTGCCAGAAACTCTGCCGGTTGACCGGCAAGCCGGGGATACTCACCTTCCGAGCCGCCTTGTCCATATTCACCGTGGCAGCCTGCACACAGTTCATTTATTTCTTCGCCATTATCCGGGTCGTACTCATAGGCGTTCAACAGGCCAGCGTTTGCACAGAAGAGTATTATGAGAATTCGAATTGAAATTTTGTGCATGTCGGCTATCTTGGGTCTCTCTGATTTTTACGCATGCTGAAACATATACCATTAGGTGTGCCGGAGCTACTAAACTACCATAGGCACATACATCCATGGTCTGTGAGGTTATCAAATGGTCACGTATCTATATTGGGGTCTGACGTTCGGGCTGATTGCAGCAGCGGTCTATTTCATCGGGAGCAGGATGGGCAGTTGGACCTCTGCATCAGTTGTTTCCGTTATCGTCCTTACTGCCGCAATCATGGCTTACTACTTCCATTTTGAGCAAGTATTCGTCAAGCACTGGGGTGGTGTCATGTCGATTAAAGTGCCGTCTGGTCAGCACCACATGGGTGCTACATGGAAAGACGACCATCTGTGGATCGAGAACTACGACCCTGAGAGCAACACCTGTGTCTTTACTGAATACTCCAAAGGTAACCTCCTGCAGGGCAAGGTGACTATCAAGAACTGCAATCCGTTGATGCCGCAATAAGATCCAGATGATGAAATCTATGATGACTACCCGCAACCTGCTGTTGTTAGTGCTGGTTTCATTATCTGCGTGGCTGCTCTATTCAACGGAGTTTGTGTCGAATAACCATGCTGACATCACGGCTGATGACAAAGCGATGCCCTTCAAAGTTGTCACGATTACCGAAGGGCTCGAGCATCCCTGGGGCGTAGCCTTTTTGCTTGACGGGCGCATGCTGGTGACGGAACGGGCGGGACGTCTGCGCCTGATTGAGAACGGACACCTTGATCCCAAGCCTGTAAAAGGCCTGCCGCAGATCAGGCAACATGGTCAGGGTGGACTGATGGATGTAGTGTTACATCCCGAGTATCAAAATAACGGCTGGATTTATTTTTCCTATGCAGGCGGTGATGAATTCGGCGTTGGCACGGAAGTAGGGCGGGGTCGATTACGCGGGCATCGCATCGTGGACTGGCAGCACCTGTTCAGCATGGCGCCTAAAAGCGGAGGTGGGCGCCATTTCGGCTCAAGGTTGGTGTTTGATCGAGACGGTTATCTGTTCATCACATTGGGCGAGAGGGGCGATCGTTTCCGTGCACAGGACCTGGATGATCATGCCGGTTCAGTCATTCGTCTGCATGATGATGGGCGAATCCCGGCTGACAATCCCTTCGTAAACCACGCTGGGGCACGACCGGAAATTTACAGCTACGGTCACCGGAATCTGCAGGGCGCGGCATTGCACCCGACGACTGGTGAACTGTGGACGCACGAGCATGGTCCTCAGGGTGGAGATGAACTGAACATTGTCGAGCCTGGCAACAACTATGGCTGGCCGGTTATCACCTACGGAAAGGAATACGGAACGGGCTTCGATATCGGCGAAGGTACGCACAAGGAAGGCATGCAGCAGCCACTCTATTACTGGGTGCCCTCGATTGCCCCTTCCGGCATGGCATTTTATTCAGGTGACAGGATTCCTGAATGGCAGGGAGATCTGTTCGTCGGGTCGCTGAAGTTCCAGCTGCTGGTGCGGCTGGAACTCGATGGCCAGCTGGTCGTCAATGAGCAGCGTCTGCTGCAGAAAAAGCTGGGCCGTATTCGTGATGTACGCACCGGCCCGGATGGTTTTCTGTATCTGCTGTCAGACGCAGGCAATGGCAAGCTCGTCAGGCTGGAGCCGCGTTAGCGCTCTGTACAGGACATGTGAATCTGCTCTCTTTCTATCGGTGCTGCAACGACGCATTCCTGTTTGCCGCAGTAGCAATGCAATAGCCCCTTCACCTGTTTTATTTGCTGGGTTTTGCGTTTCTTGTAAGGCGGCGTCGGATCAGTAATTTCCAGTGTTACTTTCTTGAAAGCATCTTTGCAGAGGCATCCACTGGGAAAATTACTTTCTGCCTGAGCAGCGACAGCAAATAAAACCATCAGGGCAGCAAGCACAAGCGAGTTCAGGGTTCGTGTAAGCGGCATGTCGATCTCCTGTTCTAGGGGGTGTGCAGCCTATATTAGCCGATCAGTCCATCCCGGTCAGGCCGTAAAATGCGGTTGCTGCTGACGAATGGCTATCCGTGTCCGACAGGTAACCAAAAATATCTGCGTGGGTGACTACACTTTTATATGTGTAATCAAATACCTGAAGCGAGTAAAAACATGCAGATTTTTCGCAAACCGAATCTTGAAACCACCAGCATCGTCCAGTTTATCGACCAGAAAACCCGCCTGCTGAAAGCTAAATTCGATCATGTGAAAAATGGTGAGCACGTACACTACTTCAGTAAGCGCGAAGTCAATACTGAGGGGCTGGATCCGCACTGCAAGGTATGTGGCATGCAGCTTTCCGAGCTGAGCCTGGAGCGTAAACTGGAGGCTGCTACCGTGCGTTTCAAGGCAGCCCAGGCGGCAATTCAGGATCGTTTGTGAGGTTTAGATAGTTTCCCTGTTACAGTGAGCGGTGCAGATCGCTCACCAGCTGCGCATACCCCCCGTCACCTGCACTCAGCAGTCCGTGGCGGATAAGAAAGTCGATGATCACCAGATTGCAGTTCGGCTTGAACTCCTCTGTTTGTCTGACGATATCCATCACCGTTTCAACGGGCTTCAGCTCAAATGATTCAACTTCACCATCCGTACACACAGGCACAAAATCCTGTGGCAATTCGATGTCATAGCAATAAAGCGTATCTGGTTTGATGCCTGTCAGTAATTCAGCGAGATAACTGACCGTTCCAACAGGCTGAGCCTGTACTGCCAGTTCAGGTGACATGCCTGCTTCTTCCATGCATTCCTTGAGCAAGTTGTCATGCATACTGATGTGCCAGGGCAGGCCGCCGGCGACGAGGTTATCCAGAAGTCCTGGAAAGATGCGCCGATCTTTCGCGCGGCGTGCAATCCATAAATGCAGCCCAGTGTTTTTTACCACGTAACCATTCAGGTGTTGTCCGAAGCTGCGAATACCAAAGTGGGAGGCAGCACCGCGGTCAATAACCATCATGGCATCGTCGCGGTCGCCAGGCGTGACGGGATAGGGTTCGTACAGGTAATCAGCAATGACGCCGTGGGCAGCCAGTTCACGTATTACTTCATCGACCGCGTGGCTGCGTTCTTCAAAGCTGGAAAAGCCCATTTCTAGCTGAACCGCGTCGCGGCTCAGTGAAAAAAGTTCGGGCCAGTCAGCCAGCCTGTGTGCGAAATCCGGCTTTAACCAGCCGACATGCTGTTCATCGATAAGGAAGGGGAGGTAACGGTCTGGGTCGGCAGTGTTACATGCCTTTATGCGCTCAAGGTATGACATTACACACACCGTATCATGATTGACGCGTTGTGCAATGTCGCTCAGTGCATTTTTAGATCCAGTCCATGAGCTGGAATGTTATTTTCGAAAAACACGTCGTCAGACAGATACAGTTCCAGGCGGTACATGGCCAGTGCCAGCGCATTACGCATGCGATCTGGAACCGAGACGGTGGCATGTGCCTCCCACTCTACAATCAGGTCCTGCCAATACTGGATTTCTTCTCGCAGTTGCGCTTCTCTCGGATCAAGAATTATTTTTTTCTAACCATCTGTCAGTTACCTCTACAGTAAAGCTGCCAGTCATCTTTACGTGCGCAAGCCAGTGCTATATCTACTTATGGATCTCACTGAGAGATTACGATGAGGTTATGCTAATGGGTCAGTCGCCTGAGTGCTTGACACGTAACGCCAATCGTTTGACTTGAGCAGGCTGTGCGGCGCTATAGCTTGAGAAATTATTTTTCTCATTATTGATAATTGTCATGTAACCAAATATAAGCATTTACTAATATACGCCCCGTCGCAGATAGTTTCTGCAGTCTGACATGACAAAATAGCTTGCTGGCATGTCATTTCTTGTAACGGTAGTGATTGCTTGAAGCAGTCTAAATATTAGGAGAAATAAAATGATCTTTTTAGGCGTATTGATTGCAGCATTGGTAACTGTCCCTGTTTCTGTAAAAATTCATGATCAGAACATTGCTTTGGCGCAGGCTAAGGTCGAAAGGGTAGAAATCGCAGCCATGACTGAATACGAGAATGCTAATGACTGGTGTGATCCTACAGTAGAAGAGTAATCTCCTCTCGGGTATTTACTGTCCCGAAAGAAAAGGGCCCATTCTGATGAATGGGCCCTTTTTTATTTGAAGAAGTTAACTGATGCTGCTAGTAGACTCCAATATAGCCAGGTATTGCTGGACCTGCATCACCAGTTGAACTCGTAAATACGGCAAACTCAGCTACTTCATCACTGGTCAGGTGCGTTGGGCTATGATTATACGCACCGGAATCTTCGTAGCGGTACATGTCAGATGATGACACATCGACGTGTTTTCTCGAGCTATTAGACAGCACTATTTCATAGGCGCTGCCATCTTCAAAGCGGTATGCATCATCTAAACTTACTTCAGATGCCTGGATGCTAAAGGGTATCGCCAGCAAGGTTGCACTAATCACTGTGCCAATTGTTTTACTCATGATTCTATCCTCATTGTTAACTGTAAAAGTCCAGACATGATGTTCGTTGCCTGTTATTCCTATGACCGTTACAGTTGCGGATATATTGCAAAAATAAAGAAAAAACTTTTTCGCTTCAGTGTTGTCGAAGCCGCTTTCCCTGACTGTTGCTCTGCTTCAATCGTATATAGTAAATGCATGAATAACATAGAATTATTTTGTTTTTTCTGACACGGCTTCTGCGGCATCATGGGTAACTTCTTTTGTTTTATCCCAGGCATCACCTGATACATCTTTAGTCTTTTCCCACGCCTCATCTGACACATCTTTGGTCTTTTCCCAGGCATCGCTTGTGCCTTCCTTGGTTGCCTCCCATGTTTTGCTGGATGTATCGGATACGGCATCACCGACGGCCCTGGCGGCATCCTTTGTTTCCTCGCCAGCCTGTTCCCATTTACCCTGTTCTGCATGTACAGATGAAATTGTCAGGCAAACAAGTGCCATTGCAAGAATCGAAATGTGTGCTGTCATTATGAGTAGTCTCCTTAGAGTGATTGCTGCAAAGATCCAATGGTACTGAGGAACCCTGAAAATGTGAACTACTCCACAGAATCATCGTTTGTGGAATAGTAGAATTTTCCATGTTTGATGACACGCACACGGAGGTGCGAGATGAAACTTACCCCCATTGTTTTTATATTCTTCTGCAATACCGTTTGTTCTGCTGCAGCCATTAATAAGTGGGTCGATTCTGACGGTCAGATTCACTATGGAGATGATCGCCCATTGGAAAGCCCTGCTTCTGAATCAACACTGGTTATACATGACAGCTTTGACGAAGAATCATATAGGGCGGCTATAAAGCGCTATGCGGTTTATGAAAAAGAGGTGAAGCTGAAAGAAAAGAAACTCAGGGAGAAGATAAAGAAAGAAAAACGTTCAGGTAAAAAGCATCCTCTTACTGAATCTGAAAAATATGATCTTTACCTGGAAAAGGCAGAAGCGAAAAAACAGAAGGAACTAATGCGCAAGCGAGAGCGGCGGGCAGAGGCCCGTCGCAAGTGGAAGATGGACTGCAATGACAGCAGGAATGCGAACCGGATTGCGTGTCGTTAACAGGCGGATCAATACCTGCCGTGTTGCTTGTAGATATAGTTGTTCATTTCAATATGACTGCGGTTCATGTCGGACAGGATGCTATGCACGGTGCGGATGATTGCGCGCATGACTTTGTACATCAGGTCAGGGTCTTCTTCGATGAAGGATTCGAAAGCTGTACGGCTGAGGCTGAATGCGATGCAGTTTTCGATGACCTTGAGTCCGGCGCTGTGTGGATGTCCATCCAGAAAACCGAGTTCCCCCGCCATATCCCCTCCACGCAGTAGATGCAGAGTCACCAGGTCGCCGCCTGTTGATTTGACTACGACTTCCGCCTGCCCGCTGATAATGACATACAGCGTGTCGTCCATATGGCCTTCCTCAAGAAGGAACTGGCCGTCTTTCATTCCCAGTACGGCGATTTTTTCAGCGAGTGCATGACATTGTGATTCTGAAAGCTCAGCGCCTAGCGGAGAGTTCGCAATCATGTCTGCACTAGCAATCAGATTTTCTACCTGTTCGGTTGTCATTTTGGTGTCCTCTTTGCAACTGTTTATATAGGTATCAGCGTCTCACAAATTGCCGTCTGCGACAATGATGAAATAGCCCATCCTGGCTGCTATTTAATCCTCATAAAGGGCTTTTTCCAGTCGTTTGTCTCGCCTGTATATATCATTGACGAAGTGAATATTGCCATCTTCATCCCCCCATGCGGTCTGGTAGATGATGTGTACCTGCATCGGTTGTTCAGGTCTTATATTGATACTGGCGAGCATATTGTTCGGCGGGCATTGTGCGATCACTACTGAAGCAGCCGCAGTACAGATTCAGTAAATCTGGCATGCTTGTCACGCCGGGCACAGCAATGGTTGTGCCCATGCGACAGGTTTCAACTGCTGGCAGGTAAAATGCTCTCCAGCAATTTTTCGGCAATAGACGGTATGTGTTCGCCTTTCTCACCGACAACGGCGAGGCTGCCGTAGGAAGTCGGGTAGATTGTGCCATCGAAGCGGACAGACTCGACGTTAACATTCTTGCCGATGTGTTCGCCGGGCATCACCAGCACCGTCACGGGGCCGCGCTCACCATTGACGATCAGGTGCGCACCCGCATTCTTGCGGATCTGGCACTTGCCGGCATAGTTTAATTTGACAATATCATCCGTGGCGCGTGTGTTGATGGCCGTCATGACGCTGCCGAGTTTTTGCTGGCTGATATCATGCGTTTCATGCAGATGATTCAATTCATCCGTGATGTGGTTGAGGACAGTAAGCTCGAGGGCATCGGCATTGTTCAACGGGTAGTACTGGTTAAGGCCGAGATAAACCGCCAGGCCGATACCCAGCATGACACCCGCAGCCATCTGCCAGACATGCCCGCCAAAAGGCGCGCTTCGGGTTTTGCCTGTCTTTATTTCATCACGACTGATTTCGAGGATGCGATCTTCAAGCCCTTCTGGTACTGAATAGTCGAGACTGCTCTCCAGTTTATCCTCGAGGGCAAGCAGCTGTCCACGTTCATGACGGCAAGGCTTGCAGTGACTGATATGTGTAATCAGTTCGGTAGATTCATTGCGCGGATCGATTAGAAGTTCGCGGCGGCAATCGAGGCAGTTCATCGTAATGTACCGGTAGTAGGTTGTATGTTTTCCAGCTGCAGCGACTCGCGCAGCATTCTTCGTGCACGACTCAGACGTGTCATCACGGCATTGGCCGAGATGTCCATAATGCCGCCGATCTCCTCGGTGCTGAAGCCGGCAATGACTTGCAGCATCAGGGGTTCACGGTATTCGACTTTGAGCTCGTTGAGCTGGTTTCGTAATACGAAGGCTTCCAGGCTGGTATCGTTACCGCGCACGGGGACATCCGGCAGATCTTCCGGCGCACGTGCTTCGGGCCGCTGCCGCTCGTAAATACGTGCGTTTTCGCGGCGTAATATGGTGTACAGCCAGGCGCGTGCGGACTTCGCTTCACGCAGGCTGTCGAACGATTTCCAGGCTCGTAAAAAGGTTTCCTGTACGAGGTCTTCAGCCTGAGCGCTGTTATGGCACAGGCCATAGCCAAATCGGTACAGTTCGCTCGAAAATGACCCGACCAGCGTCTCGAAGTGTTTCTGTTTTGCCTTCATGTCCATAAAGACCGGTTCTCCCCACTATTCCTTGCAAGTACTAACGACTATTCTGACCCGTGTATTGGTGATATGTTCAATCGGATGACGCTAACCGAACTCAAATACATCGTCGCCGTCGCCCGGGAGCGCCATTTCGGGCGTGCTGCCAAGGCCTGTTTCGTCAGCCAGTCGACGCTCAGTATCGGTGTCAAAAAGCTTGAGGAAGAGCTCGGCACGGTGTTGTTCGAAAGGGGCCGCAACGAGGTGACGTTGACGTCCAGGGGAGAGCAGATTGTCGAACAGGCTCAGCAGGCACTGGAGGAAGTCGATCGCATTCGACAGATTGCACAGCAGGAGAAAGGCCAGCTAGTTGGTACGCTGCGTATCGGCGCAATCCATACTATTGGTCCGTATTTGTTCCCGGGCCTGATCCCCATCCTGCACGAAAAAGTGCCCGAAATGCCGCTGGTCGTAAAGGAAGATTTCACCTCGAATCTGACGACGCAGCTCAAGCAGGGCCAGCTCGACGTAATTATCATCTCCTATCCCTATGAAGAGCCGGGTATCGTCACCCAACCTTTATACGACGAGCCCTTCGTGGTACTGGTGCCGTCGTCGCATCCGTGGTCGATCAGGAAAGACATCAAGCGTGAGCAACTGCCGAAAGAGAACATCATGCTGCTCGGTGCAGGCAATTGTTTCCGTGACCAGGTGCTGGACTTCTGTCCAGACTGTCTGCAGGCATCTCAGAAGGATGTCGGCCTGCAGCAGACTCTGGAGGGTAGTTCACTGGAAACGCTGCGACACATGGTCACCAGTGGTATCGGTATCTCTGTGTTCCCGATTACAGCGGCCGGTGCGCATGAATACTCGCACCGTCTGCTGAGCGTCAAACGCTTCAATGGCAAGCAGCCCAAACGCCGTGTGGCGATGGCATGGCGCAGGAGTTTTCCGCGTCTGCAGGCGATCGAGGCACTCGCGGATGCAATCCACGAGGTCGGGCTATCCAGTGTCGAAATGATCGAAATGCCTGCCGCATGACTTATTGGTATAATCAATCAAGTAGTTCGTAACAATCAATTGGTGCTATTCAACTGTATCCCATATTATCCATCCCAACGGTCGTAAAGACATTATCACCGTTGGATTAATCCACTCAAAAACGAGGATCTACCTATGTCATTGAAAGACAGCAAAACTGAACAGAATCTGAAAGACGCCTTTGCCGGTGAATCACAGGCCAACCGCCGCTACCTGTACTTCGCCGCAAAAGCGGACGTTGAAGGCTACAACGATGTCGCTGCTGTGTTCCGCTCAACTGCAGAAGGCGAGACTGGCCACGCGCACGGCCACCTGGAATACCTGGAAGAAACAGGTGATCCGGCTACCGGCCTGCCTATCGGCGGCACCGAAGACAATCTGAAAGCTTCCATCGCTGGTGAAACACACGAGTACACTGATATGTATCCTGGCATGGCCAAGGATGCCCGCGACGAAGGCTTCGATGAAATCGCTGACTGGATGGAAACACTGGCAAAAGCCGAGCGTTCCCATGCTAATCGTTTCCAGAAAGCCCTGGATTCTTTGAACGACTGAGTTGTACTAGCTGGCTGGAGGGGGCAATGCCCCCTCCGAATCTGAAATGCTGGATGCTTTTGTGGGAGCGATTGTTAATCGCGATGGACCATCGCTCCCACAACGGCTTCATCTTGATATATTTCTACTACTGAGACTAAACCATGGCCACCACACCCCGCGAAGGGAATCTCGAAGCGCCTACCCGCCATCCAATCAACTGGCAGGATCCTGATTTCTATAACGAAGAGTCTTTGTATAAGGAACTCGAGCGCGTCTATGACCACTGTCATGGCTGCCGTCGCTGTGTGAGCCTGTGCCAGTCCTTCCCGGTGCTTTTCGATCTGGTCGATGAATCGGAAACCTTTGAAGTCGACGGCGTCGACAAGAAAGATTATATGAAGGTCGTGGACCAGTGTTATCTGTGCGACCTGTGTTATATGACCAAATGCCCGTACACCCCGCCGCATGAATGGAACATCGATTTTCCGCACCTGATGCTGCGTGCCAAGGCGGTCAAGTTCAAGAAGGGCGAAATACGCACACGGGACAAGATACTGACCTCCACCGACACCGTCGGCAAGTTGGCCGGTATCCCGGTAATCGTGAATTTCGTTAATGCCGCTAACAGCAATGCCACCATGCGCAATATGCTCGAGAAGACGCTGGGTGTGAATGCGAAGGCGCACGTACCAGACTATCACTCGAGCACATTCCGCAAGCAGCAGGCGCGTCATGATGGTCTGTCAGCTGCTGATGCCCAGGCTGGCGACAAAACCCATGGCAAGGTGGCCCTGTTTGCGACCTGCTACGGGAACTACAATGAACCGGCTGTCGCCAATGATATGGTGGCGGTACTCGAACACAATGACATCCCCGTTGCACTGGCCGAAAAGGAACAGTGCTGTGGCATGCCCAAGCTGGAACTTGGTGATCTCAAGGCTGTACAGCAGGCCAAGGAAGCCAATATCCCTGCACTGGCAGCCATGGTCGATGCGGGCTATGACCTGATCTCGCCTGTGCCTTCATGCACATTGATGTTCAAGCAGGAACTGCCGTTGATGTTTCCCGATGATCCTGAAGTGCTGAAAGTAGGGAATGCATTTTATGACCCGTTTGAATACCTTGCCCAACGCAACAAGGAAGGTCTGCTCAAGACCAATTTCAAGACCGGCGTTGGCAAGGTGTCTTATCATGTCGCCTGCCACCAGCGTGTGCAGAACATCGGTCCTAAAACCCGTGATGTACTCAGCCTGATTCCGGACATCGAGATTCAGACCATCGAGCGCTGTTCGGGGCACGACGGCACCTATGGCGTTAAGGAAGAAACCTACGACCTGGCTGTCAAGATTGGCCGCCCGGTTGCAAACCGCATCAAGAAGGATGAACCGGATCACTTTACCAGCGACTGCCCGATAGCCGGACACCACATTGGTAATATTCTTGGCGATGATTCAGGCCCGACGCATCCAATGACTTTGCTGCGCATGGCCTACGGACTGGAGTAACACCATGGAACAACTGCAACGCCAACACCTGTATTCACTCGAAGACTACGCGACAATACGCGACACCTTCAGGACTGAAGTCATGCAGCAGAAGAAACTGCGTCATGTGCAGCTGGGTCCAAACCTGCGTCTGCTCTTCGAGAACCGCAAGACGATGATGTACCAGATCCAGGAAATGCTGCGCATCGAAAAAATCTTCGAGGCAGCCGGCATACAGGAAGAACTCGATGCCTATAATCCTTTGATTCCAGACGGCAAGAATCTGAAGGCGACCATGATGGTCGAGTTCAGTGATGTCGAAGAACGGAAAGCGGCTCTCGCGCGCCTGATTGGTGTTGAGCGGAAGACATGGCTGCAGGTAGAGGGGTTCGATAAGGTATACCCGATCGCCAATGAAGACCTTGATCGTGAAACGGATGAAAAAACATCATCTGTGCATTTCACACGT
>Ga0209013_10004746_pt1 | contig 11857 bp, 15 predicted proteins | sample Cruoilmetagenom2_FD_187291 | JGI IMG/M metagenome (GOLD analysis project Ga0209013, IMG submission 187291) | Oil polluted marine microbial communities from Coal Oil Point, Santa Barbara, California, USA - Sample 2 (SPAdes) (version 2) | ecosystem: Environmental > Aquatic > Marine > Oil seeps ...
CTTTGCCGCTCTATCGAGATCAAGAATGTCCAGATCTTTCCCGATTTCGATATGATCCTTAGGCTCGAAATCAAAATCTTTGGGCTCGCCCCACTTCCTTATTTCAACATTATCCGCATCATTCTTTCCAACTGGGACGGAATCATTTGGAATATTCGGAATGGTTAGGAGAAAATTTCGAAACGCTTCTTCCGCCCTGGTTCTAAGCTCACCGAGATCTTTAATCTGAGCTGAGATATCCTTCATTTCTTCTTGAAGCACTTCTGCTTCCTCTTTCTTACCTTCTCTCCTTAACTCACCCACCTTTTTAGAACCCACATTTCGTTCACGCTCTAACTCTTCAACCTTCTTAATTATTTCCTTCCTTCCCCTATCAAGAGCCCAAAACTCATTAAAATCAATTTCCGCTCCCCGCTCCTCTAATTTTTCCTTAACCCTGTCCAAGTTCTCTTCTATACGTTTTGCATCAAGCATATTAATTTATCCCTTTATCACACCTATTGGTCTTAGTTTCGCGACTTTTCTAGCAATGCCCGCATTGTGTACTACACTACATACTTCCCCGGCATCTTTATACGCCTCTGGCATTTCCTCGGCCACTGTCCTTTTCCCCTTTGCCATTACTATAACCCCTTTTTCGGCAAGCTCAGAAATCAGATTTCTACCACTGCCGGCTTTCAGGGCTTTTCTCCTGGATAATACTCTTCCCGCCCCATGGCAGCAAGTCCCGAAAGTTTCCTCAAACGCCGTCTCCGTCCCCACAAGCACATAAGACCCCCTACCCATATCACCGGGAATAAATACGGGCTGCCCCACATCCCTATATACCTCGGGTATTAGTTCATGCCCTTTCGGGAAAGCCCTCGTCGCCCCTTTACGGTGCACACACAACTTCTTGATATGGCCATTAATCCTATGATCCTCGAATTTTGCAATATTATGGCTTACATCATATACCAATTTACTCCCCAACTCCCTGGGCCCAATATCAAAAACCTTGTAAAAAGCTTCCCTGGCGGAGTCCATGATAAGCTGCCTGTTGGTCCACGCATAATTAACAGCGACAGCAAAAGCGGAAAGATACTCTTGCCCCTCAACCGATTTAATATGGGCGCAGGCAAGCTGCTTATCCGGCAGGTCTAGCTTCTCCCTTCTCATATATGAAATCATCCTATCGATATAGTCTGTACAAATCTGATGGCCAAATCCTCTTGAACCACAGTGGATAAGAACGCAGACATAACCGAGATGAAGCCCGAATGCCTCGGCAACCACAGGGTCATAAATCTCATCCACTACATCCACTTCAATAAAGTGGTTTCCCGACCCTAGAGTCCCTACCTGGTCATGCCCTCTTTTAAACGCTCTCTTGCTTACCGCATCAAAATCTCCACCCGGCAAAAATCCGTAATCCTCTATCTTGCTTAAGTCATCTGGGACCCCCCAACCCCTTTCAACTGCCCACTTAGCCCCCTTTCTTATAATTTCCCTGTAATCCTCCTTCGTAAGCTTGACACTACCGCTAACTCCCGCCCCGCAAGGTACCCGGTCAAAAAGCTCTGAAACAAGCTCTTTTAATTTCGGCCTTACTACTTCCTCTGTTAATTCTGTGGACATTAATCTAACACCGCAGTTGATATCGTAGCCCACTCCCCCGGGAGATATCACGCCATCTTGGGTGTCCATTGCCGCAATGCCCCCGATCGGGAATCCATAGCCCCAGTGGACATCGGGCATGGCAATCGAGTACTTCTGAATACCAGGAAGATGGGCGACATTTACAACCTGATCGAGCGCCTTATCGTCTTTTATCCTTTCGAGCATTCTCTCGTTTGCATAGACTCTCCCCGGAACGCGCATGCCCCCGGTCTTAGGAATCTCCCACAGATTGTCATGAATCTTTTCTATTCTCATATCTCAAACCAAGCTATTAGGTAACCAACTATAATTACAGCAATTTTGTTGTTATATATCAAAGACTATATCAACCTTAAATTTATCATTCACTTTTTCTATATTCAAATTGTGGTATGTAGCGGCTTTTATGTCGAGTTGAAGCTCGTGCCTTGTAGAATCGAATGCCTCACCGTAGAGGATTCCGGCCACTCGATTCCGAGCTACATTTCCAATCTCGATATCCTTGAACACCAGCTTGTCAGCCTGATGAAGGTAAAGTATCTCGCCTAGCATCTTGACCAAGAGCTCTTCCCTCGTCTCACCGTCAACTTCAAACGGAATTTCCTCACTCAACTTTACCGTTTCTCTATCTACAATCAAATCCATCAGTGCATCAGCGGCATTGCTCAGGAGTTCAGAGAAGCTCCCCCCAAAAACCCTTATACAGACATCGGCCGTGTGATCGAGAAATTCGTATTTCATTGCCATTAATTCTAACATGAACTATTGCATGAACACGGAAGTTTCTTATAATTAAATAATCGATTTTGGTTAATATTAGCTTTTTTACTGTAAAATATTAAATGGGAGGAAAAATGACGAATCTCGGAAAAGGCATTGAACTTACTTACATGGGACATTCTACATTTAAGATAAAGTCCCCTCAGGGAAAAATACTCATATTAGATCCCTGGGTAGATGGTAATCCTATGTGCCCTGACAATTTAAAAAAAATAGACCGTCTTGATATAATGGCAATAACGCACGCACATTTTGATCACATCGGCGATGGTGTCAGAATTGGGAAGGAGTTTCAACCCAAGGTAGTGGGAATCTATGAAACCTGTGTATGGCTTAATGCTAAAGGGGTTGAGAACATTTTACCCATGAACAAAGGCGGCACTCAGGAAGTGGACGGAATAAAATTTACTATGGTACATGCGGATCATAGCTGTGGTATTCAGGAGGAAGACGGAACCATAACTTACGGCGGAGAGGCGGTTGGCTATGTGATAGAGTTTGAGAACGGATTTAAGGTTTATCACGCAGGAGACACTGCGGTGTTTAGCGATATGAAGCTTATCGCCGAAATCTATAAACCGGAGCTTATCATGATACCGATCGGTGATTTGTTTACAATGTCACCTGTTGAAGCAGCTCACGCTTGTCGGTTCCTATCTCCCAAATATGTAATCCCTATGCACTATGGAACTTTTCCCGTGTTGACAGGAGTCCCTTCAGATTTGAGGATTCTAACTCAGGATATGGAAGATATTGAAATTATAGAGTTAAGACCAGGCGAAACACTAATTTAGCCTGGAAAAGACATTCGGTTAATACTGATTTCAGGATCTTCGAAGAAACCATAGAACACGAACTTTCAACGGACCGTATGATAGCTTACTATCATCTCATACAGGTCATTATTTGCGCTAAAAAAGCCAAAAGAAGCTGTCTCTTATATATTTGACAACAATTATAAGGTATGCTAACTATTAGCGTTTCATATTGATAGGAGAGTTGTATTTTTGAGCAATTATGTTTGAAGGAATATCTGAAAAACTAAACTCGACTTTAAAAGAAGTAAGAGGTTACGGGAAGCTCAGCGATAAAAATATTGAGGAAGCTTTACGTGAGGTAAGACTAAGTCTGCTTGAAGCGGATGTAAACTTTAAAGTTGTAAGAGAATTTATAAGTTCGGTAAAAGAAAGAGCTTTAGGCCAAGAAGTACTTCAAAGCCTATCACCCGGACAGCAATTCATAAAGATTATACACGAAGAACTTATAAGCGTTCTCGGAGACGAGAGCTCAGAGCTTGATCTAAAAGCAAGCCCACCGGTAGGAATCATGCTGGTTGGTCTTCAGGGATCAGGTAAAACAACGTCTGCGTCAAAAATTGCCAGATTCTTAAAAGAAAAACTAAATAGAAATCCATACCTAGTCCCCGCTGACGTTTACAGACCCGCGGCCATTGACCAGCTTAAAGTGCTTGCTGGACAGGTCGGAGCGGGCATTTATGACACCCAGCCCGGAGCTAAACCGGTTGAGATTTGTAAAGACGCAATGGAAATTGCCCGAAGCGGCGGTTATGACACAGTAATAATCGATACAGCAGGAAGGCTTCACATCGATGAAGAGCTCATGGATGAGCTTAAAAATATTAAAGCTGCCGTAAATCCTCATCAAGTACTCCTGGTAGCTGATGCAATGACCGGTCAAGACGCTGTTAACGTTTCCTCAAGTTTTAATGAGGCAATTGACATAGACGGGGTAGTACTTACAAAAATGGACGGTGACGCCAGGGGTGGTGCTGCACTATCAATAAAAACCGTTACGGGCAAGCCAATTAAGTTTTTCGGTACAGGGGAAAAACTTGATGCTATTGAAGTCTTTCATCCAGATAGAATCGCTTCCAGAATCTTAGGAATGGGCGATGTGCTTACCTTTATTGAAAAAGCACAATCAGCCTTTGAAGATGAAAAAGCTGAGGAGATGGCAAAGAAACTCCTCAAAAAACAATTCTCATTAGCTGATTTTAAGGATGCAATGCTTACAATGAATAAAATGGGTTCGCTTGAGAGTATGACTCAAATGATTCCCGGAATGAAAGATGTTTCCAATAATCCTAAAGCCTTAGAAACAGCAGAGAAAGAGATCAAAAAGACAATTGCGATAATTGACTCCATGACACCTAAAGAAAGGTTCAACCACACTATATTAAATAGCAACAGGCGGAAAAGAATTGCTAAGGGAAGCGGCACTAGGGTTGAAGACATTAATCGCATGATTAAAAATTATATGCAGATGAGAAAAATGATGGGTAATATGGGGAAAATGGGGAAATTAGCAAAAAGAATGATGAAAGTTCGGTAATATAGTTTATTATAATGGTATTAACCAAAGGAGGTATTAACAGTTTGGTAAAGATAAGACTTATGAGAGCCGGGTCCAAGAAGAGGCCGTTTTACAGAATTGTAGCGGCAGATTCTCGTTCGCCACGTGATGGCAAGTTCCTTGAGATATTAGGGTACTATGACCCAAGACAGAAACCGCATGTTCTAGAAGTTGAAACGGAAAGAGTACAGGAATGGGTCGATAAAGGTGCACAGACATCTGAAAGAGTCGGCAAATTGATATCTACTTTAAACTAAGGGCTAAAATAGAATCGAACAAGAAAGTGCTTTGATAGTGAAACTATAGACGGGAGGTATCAGTTATGGATAGACTAAAGGAGCTTGTAACTTTCATTGCGCAGTCCCTGGTAGACGACCCCGACAAAGTTGAAGTACATGAGGTTGCAGGAGAGCAGACAGCCGTACTTGAATTAAAGGTTGCCCAAGAAGACTTGGGTAAAATAATTGGCAAGCAGGGGAAAACTGCAAAGGCGATTAGGACTATTTTGGGTGCTGCGGCTGCTAAGATGAGAAAAAGGGCAGTGCTCGAAATCTTAGAATAAAAGATGTCCCTCTAAAAAGATATGGGACTAATTTCATTCGGAAAGATATCCAAAGCACACGGGCTGGCAGGGGAAATAAAATTTCTTCCGTTTAGCGGTCAACTAGACAACATATCTACGCTGGAGAGGATTATTATATATGAAACCACCGGTGGACCACCCTTAGAATTAAAAATCCTCAAATGCAGTTTCCATAAAGGCAGCGCCATATTAAAACTCGAGGGAGTTGACTCGATAGATGATACTCAGAAGCTTGTAGGAAAGCATGTTTACGTAGAAACTTCTGACCTGAGAGTCTTGGAAGATGATGAATTCTACTGGTTTGATCTTATTGGGCTTGAAACATATACCGATGATGGTCAGTATATAGGAAGAGTAGATAGCTTAATTGATCGCTCATTACAAAGCATATTAGTAGTTAAAAACGACGGCAAAGAATATCTAATACCCCTTACGGAACCGATAGTTAAGGATATAGACCTTGAGCAATCGAAAATTATAATTTCTCCTATAAACGGGCTTCTAGATTAACGCTTAGCTAACAAGAAATACTTCTTCTACAGTCATTAAAAATGAGATACGACATCCTAACCATATTCCCTGAATTTTTTGAATCGCCTTTCTCAATTGGACTTTTAAATAAAGCACAGGAAAAAGGCCTTATAGAGCTTAATACTCACGATATAAGAGATTATACCGATGACAAGCACAGAACTGTAGATGACGCACCATATGGCGGAGGAGGAGGCATGTTAATGAAAATTGCCCCTGTTTCGGCCGCGATAGAAAAGGTAAAGAGCAAAAGTGCAAGATCTCTTGTCGTCCTTACAACTCCTGATGGCGAGAAGTTCTCAGATAAAACAGCGAGAGAATTAGCAGATTATGAACAAATAATTATTATATGTGGAAGATACGAAGGAGTAGATGAGAGAATAAGAGAAATCTATGTAGATAAGGAGATCTCCATTGGGGACTACGTACTTTCGGGTGGAGAGAATGCGGCTTCGGTAATAGTAGAAAGCGTCTCCCGATTTATTCCCGGCGTCCTGGGAAACGAATTATCCCCTCAAAACGATTCTTTTAACGAAGGATTATTAGAATACCCTCAGTACACTAGACCGGAAGAATTTGAAGGGAAAAGAGTTCCTGATGTTCTCCTTTCAGGAAACCATAAAGAGATTGATGAGTGGAGAAGGAAAGAAAGCATTAAAAGAACTTTTAGAAAAAGGCCTGACATGCTCGATAAGGCAATACTTAAAACTGAGGAAATAGACCTGGTAAAAGAACTCAAAGAAACAAATTTTCCCTCTTTTAAAGCATATATTGCATTAATCCATTATCCCGTATACAATAATCAGTTTAAGATTATTACTACGGCTTTTACAAATTTAGATGTACACGATATAGCAAGGTCGGCGGTAACATATGGAATTGAAAAATTTTATCTGGTACAACCCAACCTTGAACAGCAAAAGCTAGTAAATCGTGTATTAAGACATTGGACAATGGGCGAGGGCGCGTCTTTTAATAAATCGAGATCGGAAGCCCTTAATCTTGTAGCACTAAGAGATACGCTCCAAGATGTAACGCAAGAGATAGAAAAAATTGAAGGACAGAAACCCGTAACAATTGTTACTGATGCAAGATCTACAGATAACATGATAGGGTTTGGAGATCTAAGAGAATTAATTTTTTCTGAAGAGCAGAAACCTTATTTAATATTACTTGGTACTGGTTGGGGTTTGGCAAAAGAGATTATGGAAAGCGCGGATTATACATTAAAGCCGGTTAGTGGTTATACCAATTACAACCATCTTTCTGTAAGAAGCGCAGCCGCAATCATATTGGACAGATTATTTTCATGTAAAATATAATATGGGAGATTTATGATGAATATTGTTGATGAAATAGAAAAAACTATGATTAGGAGTGACCTTCCTGACTTTCGTCCAGGCGATACAGTAGCTGTACACTATAAAATCAAAGAGGGTGAAAGAGAAAGAATTCAGGTTTTTGAAGGTGTTGTTATTGCCAAAAAGAATGGCGGAGCACGCGAGACGTTCATCGCAAGAAAAATCTCTTACGGAGTAGGTGTTGAGAGAATTTTCCCACTCCATTCCCCACTCATTGACAAGATTGAGGTTAAGAGACAAGGAAAGGTAAGAAGAGCAAAACTCTATTACTTAAGAGGTCTTTCCAAAAAAGCTAGCAGGATTAAAGAGAGATCAAGGCAGGAGCATCTCATTTCTAAACCGAAAGAGGTGAGTAGCGTAGACACTATTCCTGAGCCTGAAGTCATTGAACAAAAGAACAACACTGTAGGGCAAGAAGAAACTACCACTAACGGTAATTAAATATTTTGTTGTGATTGGGCAGTTATTAAGCTTATTACAAAAGAATTTCAAAGTTAATCATAGCCGTGACAGCCAACTAGTTTGGCCTCCCGGTTTCTTATTTTTGGGGTTATTACTTCTAACTATAGATCATTAAATTTCACCAACGTTTCATCTGAAAAAATAAGCACAAAGCAGTTGTAATAAAAACCATCATCATCAAAGCACTGATAGACCCATTGTTCAACTTGACCGGCTTTTTCTACTTCCTCCGGCTCTCCCAGAGCTTCTCGAGCCTCAGCCTTGTTCATTCCCTCTACCGGGTACTCATGCTTGATACCCCATTTTATTTTTTTTAGTACTTCAACATCTCTTTCAACAATTTCATATTCCTTTATATCGACACTTAATGTCTCTCTTGAAACACTGCCATTGTGTTTATTAACCTCTTCTTTTACCGTTACTCTTTCACAGCTCCAGACCAAAACACCATCTGTAACCATTGAAACCGTTTCAGGCATCTCCGCACTTAATTCTCCAATGGCTTCTTTTACATAAATGCCCGATTTATTATCTTCAGCAGTATTGAACATCTCTACAGTCTTAACCCCGCATTGCCCCGGCTTCCAATCCTGAAGCACCGATGCGACTCCAAAACTTCTTAAGCATAAACGCTGGGCAAGAAGTTTTCTGGATTCGTCATTAGTGGAATAAAAATTCTTTACGGCATGTTTATTCCCGACAAGAAGGACGACAGGCTTGTCACCCATTATTCTAACAACTTCTTTCTCCATCCACGCGTCTTTAGCAACCGGCATAGACTTCGGAGCATCTATCGCATAAACTGATAAACATTTCCCGGCAATGATCTGCTCACTGAAGCTAACCAACATCTCCCTATAACCATTATGATCAATCACATTATCAATTTGAATATCGGACATCGAGACATCTCCCTTCATAGCACTATCCATTACCTCCTGCTGATCAGAAGGAATTTCAAGACCAACTTTAAGACAGCCCCCTCCATTTATATAGTCGGCAACCATTTTTGAAAAAAACTCTGTTGATTCAGATTGTCCATATGATTCGCCTATAACTAGTATCTGGTTACTGCCCATGAGAAAGGGAAAGGATATCTTGTCTGTCTCAGCAGAGGTTTTGCTTACTGTCTTTTAGTTTTTTATGGTCTTTCAATCTTTTCTAATTCATCTTCGTTAAAATATAAATATAAACAGTCTTCATTGAAACCTTCATCATGGATGCAGCGGCAAATCCACATTTCCTTATTCTCTTCATCTGGAAGCCTCTTGACCCTATATGGTACACCCTTTACCTCATAAGCTTCCTTCTTTGTCATACCTATAAAAATCCGCCCTTAAGCGACTGTTATTTTAATATGTTCTTGTTCCAGCAGAATTTGCTTGTTATTATATCCTTCCGGAATTGTCTCAGCGTTATGACCTGAAGAACCAACAGCCATAATTAAAACAAACATAAAAGATAAAATAGAAATTTTTAAGAATCCAGATTGCATTAAATAATACATTTTAGTCATTGTGCAACGCCTACAATTTAAAGGATAATATAAACAACAATTGTTAAGTTTATGTTAAGAGCCTGTCCGCCATAACTATGAGATCCCCTCCGAGAGGGTCGGGATATAAATTGGACTCATGCGGATTTTCTTCACCGGGGCTGATTCTATAAAAGTTATCATCTTAATCTGTGAATGAAGCACATATTGTATTTATCCGTTATGACATATATACTTTTTTGTATTTAATAGTATTATACAAACCATAATTACGAGCAACAATTATCGAATCAAAATAAATTGGGAGGGATGAGTGATATGGCAGTAAAAAAACCAAGTAAACCTGCAGCAAGAAGGGCAAGTAAACCTAAGGAAGAAAGCAAGCACAAGGTTGAGCTACATCTTGACGAGATCAAAAAAGATGTCATGGCGTTAAAAACAAAAATAGGCAAAACCAAACAAAGTGATCTTACAAAGTTGTCTGAAGATGTCGCTAAAAAAGTGAGTGATTCGGCGTCCGAGATTATGAAGAGCTCCACGGATGTCTTGCATAAGGCTACAAAAGTTCTGCAGTTTGCCGCGTTAGGCGCTGTGGAGGGCGGCAAGAAGGCCCTGAAAGAAGATAAAAAACCTAGGCGCAAAGCAACACCCAAACCAGCAACCAAACCGACAACCAGAGCAAGAACCGGAACGAGCAGAAAAACGACTAAAAAAGCAAAGACCTAGGCTATCTTAGTTTTAGATTAATTCAGATAAAAAAGCAACCTTTTTCAATTGAGCTTTTAATAATTACTTGCCTTGCCAAACTGGGTTTCTTTTTTCCAAGAACGCATCTATCCCTTCTTCAGCATCTCTGGCCATCATGTTTTCGACCATGACTTTGCTGCAGTACTCATATGCGCTCGTTATATTTTTTTCCAGTTGTACATAAAAAGCCTTCTTGCCAATGTTTAGAGTTAAAGGAGATTTGGATGCAATTTTCTGAGCCAATTCCAATGCAGACTCATCTAACTGTTCATCCGGCACAACACGGTTTATCAATCCTATCTCATATGCTCTGTGTGCCGAGATAAAGTCACCGGTCAACAACATTTCCATTGCATGCTTTCTAGACACATTGCGCGAAAGACCGACCATCGGGGTGGAACAAAAAAGCCCTATATTCACACCGGGGGTAGCAAACCTGGCGTTTTCATCCGCAATTGCCAAATCACATGTCGCTACAAGCTGACAGCCCGCAGCAGTGGCAATTCCATGGACTTTTGCGATAACCGGTTTAGGACAATTGATTATTGACATCATCATCCCCATGCTAATATTAAAAGTTTTTTCATAAAACTCTCGCTCAGGATTTCCACGCATTTCCTTTAAATCGTGTCCAGCACAAAACCCTTTCCCTGAGCCCGAGAGAATTACAACTTTTACTGATGAATCTTCTGATACTTTATTTATTTCCTCAATCAAGGCTTCCATGCAGCCGATAGACAAGGCATTATAGGACTTGGGTCTGTTTATAATGAGATTCGAAATACCATTCTCATCATTGCGAAGCACCAAAGTTTCAGAAGTTTTTTTTGTTACAGGCATAAGATATCTCCATAATAATCCGGAACGAACTTTATTGTATTATATTTGTTGGAAATATCTAGTTCTTCATTATAGAGGTATGTATTGCGGAATTGGAAAGATATTGATTTAGCTATCTTTTACACCGTCTGTTATGATATTTACTTTATCGTCTCTTACGTCAGCAACTCCGCCTTCGATGATTAACTTAGTTTCAACTCCGCCTTTTCTATACTTTAGCTCGCCGGTGTGAAGGGTTGTTATAAATGGGGTGTGACTGGGTAGCACTCCGAATTCTCCTGCTTCACCGGGAGCTACTACTTCGTCAACCTGCTCATCAACAACAAGAGCAGTTGGTGTAATTACCTGCAAATGAATACCGTCAGCCAATTTTCATTCTCTCCTCTAAATTCTTAACTTGCTAAAGCTAAATTTGAGGGCGTATAAACCCCTCAGTTTATATTTATGATGAAATAATTCCTTTTGCCTTCTCATGAACTTCTTCAAGATTACCGACCATATAAAACGCCTGCTCAGGGATATCATCCATGTTACCTGCGATAACCTCTTTAAAGGCTTCTATTGTCTCTTTAATAGGCACGTATTTACCAGGAGTCCCAGTGAACTGCTCCGCAACGTGGAACGGTTGAGAAAGGAACCTTTGAACCTTTCTAGCTCTTGCTACAACCAGTCTGTCTTCCTCAGAAAGCTCATCCATACCCAAAATAGCGATGATTTCTTGCAACTGCTTGTAACGCTGTAGGACTTCCTGTACCTGACGAGCAACTTCATAGTGCTCTTGTCCGACAATCTGAGGATCAAGAATACGTGAAGTTGAATCAAGCGGATCCACTGCTGGGTAAATGCCAAGCTCAGTTAACTGACGGGAAAGAACAGTTGTACCGTCAAGGTGAGCAAAAGTAGTTGCTGGAGCCGGGTCGGTAAGGTCGTCCGCAGGAACGTAAATAGCCTGCACCGAAGTAATGGAGCCTTTAACTGTGGATGTAATTCTCTCTTGCAGCTCTCCGAGGTCAGTTGCTAGAGTCGGCTGATGACCTACAGCAGAAG
>Ga0209013_10004747_pt1 | contig 11854 bp, 12 predicted proteins | sample Cruoilmetagenom2_FD_187291 | JGI IMG/M metagenome (GOLD analysis project Ga0209013, IMG submission 187291) | Oil polluted marine microbial communities from Coal Oil Point, Santa Barbara, California, USA - Sample 2 (SPAdes) (version 2) | ecosystem: Environmental > Aquatic > Marine > Oil seeps ...
ATTTTTGTAAATGAAAGTTGCATTATGCAAGTTTAGCAGAAGCAGCGCCGCCAGCATCTTTAGAAATGAGCAAAATTTTCTCGTTCCCACCGTCCTCGGTGGGAATGCATACGAAGTTATCTGTGAGCCAGGTCTGCATTACCACGCAGGAGCGTGGGAACGAGATACAGCGCATCCAGCACCTTATTCACATCCTCCTCCTTCCTGAAGCTGCGATTCAGCCACGCTTCGTAGTCGAACACATCCTTTTGCAAGATGACGAGTTTATAAATGGTTCCCGCCTCATCGAGTCTGCCGAGTGAAGCCAGGGCCGCGGCCAGGTAGACCTGTGTGCCCGGGCTATTCGGGCCGCCCCGTTCGATATTACGCTGAAAGAGTTCCAACGCCCTGGCATGGTTGCCGGCATGGAAGTTGATGATGCCGAGAATATTCATAAACGGCGTACGGGGGTAGACCGGATCAAGGCGCAGTGCGCGTTGTGCGAAAGCCAACCCTGTTTCTGCATCACCATTCGCACACTGTATAAAACCGTGATATGCAAGCAGGTAGGGAGAACTGGGTCGAAATTTAACAGCAAGCTCCGAATAGGAGAGCGCTCTGTCGAAATCCCGTTGCGAAAGGTAGACAAAGGCCAGGGCGCTGTATGCCAGGCCAAATGAGTTGTCGGATGAGAGCGCCTTGTCGGCAAGCTCAATGGCGTGAATCCGATCCATCTCCGGCTCTTTGGAGTGCCCCCACCAGACATGGAAAGCGTAGGTGTAGGCTGCTCCTGCGTAACCACCTGCCCACTCAGGATCAAGCTCGATGACACGTTCGAATGCGCGTCGGGCAGCAATCAGGCGCCATGGATCCGCAGGGGGATTGACCAGATGCACGGCCTGTTTGTAGAGCTCATACGCCTCCCTGTTTCCCGCATGGCTCTCCCTGTCAGCCTGAAGAGCAATGCCCGGCAGGGATTCCGCCATGCCTTGCGAGATAGCGGTCGCCAGCTCATCCTGAATTTTCAGTGAATCCGTCATCACCCGGTCAAAACGCCTGGCCCACAACTGGCTGCCGCTCGAGCTGTCATACAACTGCGCCGTGATGCGTATGTTGTCTGACTGCTCATCACCACGCAGGCTGCCGCGAAGAATGTAATTGACGCCGAGCCTGTGTGCGATCTCCATATGATCACTCATCGACTCTTTCAGCGACAAAATGGATGAGAGGGCGATGACATCGATGCCCGGCACTCTGGAGAGATCGGTAATGACATCTTCGGTAATCCCTTTTGCAAAAATTTCTCCAGATGATCCTGCTAGCAGGTTCTCGAAAGGAAACACCATGAGCGAGGTGTTGCCGGAGTTGTGGAGTGAATATCGCTCAACGAAATTGTCAGCTCGAGGCTGTTTATTCTCGCCGGGTGAATAGAACCACCAGAGTGAAACGATTGCTGCGACCAGAATCAACGCCACCGCAAACCATAGGCCTGTTTTCACAGACCCCGGCGCCGGACCAGTGGGAGCATTCAATTTATCCAGGGTTTGCCTGTCAATCTCCAGTGGCAACGATTCTACAGCGCTCTGTCCGGTTAATTCGAAAACAGGCACGTAGGTTCCTTTGGGGATCTCAATATAAACCGGGTCTTGCAGACCATCTCCCTGATAGTACTCCTGCAGGCGACGCCTCAAGCGGCCTGCTTCCACCCTGACAATTGCGCTGGCTCCTGCCTCCTCGGGATCGCTGCGGCCAAACACTTCGCTCGAGATGCTGAAGCCCTTGATGCGGCCGGCGCGCCCCTGCAGGGTCTCCACGACCACATATTCCAGAAAGCTGCCAAGTTTGGGGGCTTCAGTGAAAAGGGTACTGGAAAGAATGCGACGCAGCTGTTGACTGACCTGTTCGGCTGAAGGAACCCGGTTGTTCAGTTCTTGCGGCTGATTCATTGAGGTTTTCCCCGTCTCCTGAGCACGTCATACGTTGGAATGTGCCATCTTAATAACAGCGTGCAATCATAGGATGAGCTGAGGTACAAAGCGCATCAATAATTGCGTCTGATGCGCTTCGCAAGATCAGCACATCCTATCTCCTGACCCCGACCCTGCACGACATCAAACAATGCGCGGGCTTTTTGAGAAGTTGCCTAATTTTAAATATAACCCGTTGATTACACGGCATGTAACCTTTTGTTACTTACCGTAACATACTAGCTTTTTCGATTCATGCGTGTATTTTTATATACATGAATGTCCTACTGGTTCCACGGATCATCGCTCAATTCCCCGGCGAACGCCAGCGGATCATTGATCTCTGCACCGGCAATACTTCGGCCAGAGAGTTGTGTGAGGATTATGAAAAGCTCATCGACACCCTGGTCGAGGCAGGCGTTGACCCGAACGGCGAACAGATGCCTGAATCATCGTCATTGCACGACTTGTTCATTCTGAAACAGGAACTCGAACAGGAGTTGCTGGATCGTCTCAGACGGCAGCGCAAGATCCTGAAACAGGCATTGAACAGAAATATGTCAATTATGGGCATTACCTATTGAGGTCTTTGGAGTAAACACCATGAGCAACGAACAAGAGAAGGAAAAAGCTTCGCAAAGCCAGACATCGAATGATTCCCCGGTAGTTACAAAAACGGATAGCGCCTCAAAGCCGGAGGAGTTGCTGGATGAACCAGCCCGCCGCACCTTTCTCAAGCGTGTGGCGGTTGGCGGTGGCGGAGCCATGCTGGCTGGCGCCGGAGCTTACGGAGTCGGCATGCATTCACTGCAGGGAAAGCCTGTTGACGACTATCCCCTGGTCGACGACAAACTTTTCAAGCCGAAGGATCAGCGTGACGTCGTTCTCAATTTTGTCTCCAGCAAGGCGCTCAATGAGAAGCACCCTGAGCGCAACCAGCAATACAACCGGCTGCAACACAAGGAGTTTGACTGGGTAAACGGCATCAGGGACATGTACGCCAAGCCCTGGGATAACAGCAAACCGGGGTATACGCAATTGGACCGTGCGCTGCAGAAGGCGGGCTGGGAGCCATTGGTTGTCGCGGGAAGCCGCTGGTCCGCTAATTTACAACCGAACACGCCGCTGCACGCCTGGGACCAGTCGGACGTCATCAAAGAGCAGTATCAATTCAAGAGCAAGAAGCAGGCAAGCGACTCCATCAAGAGCGCCGCGCGCGTCTTCGGCGCTGTCAAGTGCGGTATTGCACGCAGGGACAAGCGCTGGGACTACGACCCTTTGTACGACATCGAGAATCAAACCGAGCTCTCGTGGGAGAAAGATTTTCCCTTCGAACCCAAAACGGTCATCGTCATGCTTGCTTCCATGGATTATGACTGCATGGCTACGGCGCCTGCCTGGACCGCAGATGGTACTGCTGCCGATGGCTACTCACAGATGAGCGTCAAGGCCAACCAGATGGCGAAGTTCCTCCACGGACTCGGCTACCAGGCAGTCGGCGCAGGCAATGATCTCGGCAGCAGCGTCCCTTACGCCGTCATGGCGGGCCTCGGTGAAGGGGGCAGGAATGGCGCATTGATCGCCCCCGGAGTCGGGCCAAGGGTGCGCATCATGAAAGTCTATACAGACTTTGACTTCGTCGAGTACGATCAGCCGCACACCTGGGGCATCACCGACTTCTGCCTCAGCTGCGGCAAGTGCGCCGATGCATGTCCGAGTGATGCCATTCCTCTGATGGAATCTGAAAACGGCGGTTACGGCTTCGAGCCCAACTACGAGTTCAGCGACGAGCCGGGCTACACCTGGAACAACCATATCGGCATCAGGAAGTTCTACAGCGATGCGAAGAAGTGCTACAACTTCTGGGTCGAAAACGGCAGCGCCTGCGCCGCCTGCATCGCCAGCTGCACCTTCAACGAACCCGATTTCTGGCATCACTGGTTCATCATGGCGATCAACCCCTACATGCCGAAATTCCTGCATGCCACCATGGCGGAGGCGCATCCGGCATTCGGTTACGGCCATACCAATGATCCGAAAAAGGTCGAGAAATTCTGGAAAACCGGCGAAGGCATGCGCGTTAACCCGGGATTGAAGAACAATATCGGCACGTCAAACATCAGCTGAGGAGGCACTACGATGGAACTTATGCAATGGTTTTTTATGGGCGTCCTGTTCACCATAAGCGTATTTGCCTTCGCCTGGCTGTCGCTGCAGGTTGAACTCGAGTGGTATACCTGGGTCGGCCTGATCACAGGCGTCTTGATGATACTCTTCGGCATCGGCTGGGCCGGCGCCTCTTTTCTGGAAGGCGTTTCGCAGTCCGGCTCCATGGCTCTGATGCTGTTCAGCGGGCCTGGTATCGTGACGATAGTGCTGGTGTGGCGTCACTTGGTTGCGCCCAAGTTGAACAAAGCAGAGTTATAAAACACGTGCCCCAATCCATATCACTACCCTGGGAAAGGCTACTCATAGCATTTGCCTGGGCTTCCCTGCTGGCGGCTTTTATTATCGGTCAGATTGCCGCGCAAACTGACTACGAGGCGCTGCTGAAGAGCAAGATGGCGGATACGGAGCTGGTCAGATCTCAGGTCAACAAGGATCTACCAGTGGTCTACCGCATCATGGAAGAGGGCAAGGAGTCGCCTGACGTGGTGGTGATGTCAGAAGGGGTGGGCTACGGCGGGCCGCTAGTGGTCGGAATCAAATCCAGGAGAACGGATGAGAGCGCAAAAGTGAACGAGGTTATCATGCTGAGTCACAAGGAGACGCCGGCGTTCATGGAAAGGGTCAACCAGACATTCTTTCGCCAGTTCGCCGGCAAACCGGTGACTGATAACTTTATCCTCGGAGAAGACATCGATGCAGTTTCAGGCGCGACCGTCACTTCACAGGGGTTTACCACGGCAATTCGTGAAGCGGTGCATCTGGGTGCCGTGCGACATCTGAAGCTGAAACCGGTGTGGCAGGAGCCAAAATGGCGTATCGGCGCCAACGAACTGATTTTGCTGGCATTGTTCTCACTCGCTTTTTTCAGCGCATATCGCCGCGGCAAGGCCGCCAAATATGCGGGCTATGCAGTCATGGCCGGATCCATCGCCTTTGTCGGTTTCTATGCCAATGCTTCCCTCAACCTGGGGAATATTGCCGGTATCTTCATGGGCTACATACCCAGCCCCAAACAGCACCCGTTGTGGTGGATCATGATGATCGGCGTGCTGGGCAGCGTCGTCGTCCTGGGGCGCAATATCTACTGCCAGAAGATCTGCCCGTTCAAGGGGATACAGGATCTGTTGCAGAAGATCAGCGGTATCAAGCTGCGCATCGATATGAAATTCCAACGGCGCGCCAAGGCGCTGATCTACTCCCTCAGCTGGGCGGCCCTGATGCTGATTTTTCTCTCCGCCCATCCCGCACTGGGCTCCTACGAGCCCTTCGCCATGATGTTTTCGCTGGAAGGCCTTGGCATCCAGTGGTACATCCTGCCGGCAGCGATAATCGGGGCTTTTTTCGTGCCCAGCTTCTGGTGCAGGTTGTTTTGTCCGGTCGGGTTATACTTAAATGAGATTGTCCGTTTTCGGCGCGCAATCCTTGGCAGGTTTTCCGGAGGGACAAGCAAATCTTCCAAGCAAAAAATTCGTGTAAAAACTATGCGCGGTACTGGGGACGAAACTGATGCAAAAAAGTAAAGCAAAAAGCAAAGATAAGCCCTGGCAGTACACCTTCACGACCATTCTAGCCAGTGTGACATTGTTACTAGTCATTGGTTATTTTATCCAGTCATTTATCGAAATCCGAAAGGTGAAGCCGGTCACTGTTGCCATGGAGCGGCTCGCCAAGCCTGCCGAAAAACTAGCTACTGAGTCTGAGAGAATAGCGCCAAAACAAGAAGAAACCACGGAACACACTGAAGAGACGGAAAAGAAAAAACAATGACCACGTGTTGCCCGTCTCTTGCGTGGTAAAAGTGCCCCATAGAGTGGCATAAGCGAAGCGCATCCCACCATTTTCCGGTGCAATGCGCGGAGCTTATTGACATCCTACGCTCATATTCACAGATGAACGATATGAACCACGGAACACATTGAGGAGTTGAACGATGCTTGAAGAGAGCCACTACTACTTCCAGAAAGCGGCCGACGTACTGAATCTGCCGGATCGCCTGCGGGAAATCATCTGGACCCCTATCCGCACCGTCAAGGTCGATCTCGTGATCGATGATGATGCCGGCTGCCTGCAGCATTACCAGGGGTTCCGTGTTCAGCACAACAAATCGCGCGGACCGATGAAGGGAGGGTTGCGTTACCACCCCGCCATGGATGAGGACCATGCCGCCGCGCTGGCAAATTTGATGACCTGGAAGACGGCCATCGTCGACGTTCCTTTCGGAGGAGCCAAGGGCGGCATCAACTGCGATCCCTCGACGATGAGCGAGCGCGAACTGAACAGCGTCACAAGACGTTTTGTTGAGCAGACCAAGGAGATTATCGGCCCTACCATCGACATCCCCGCGCCTGACGTCAATACCAACGCCAAGGTTATGGGCTGGATCATGGACGAGTATTCGAAATACGCCGGTTTCTCACCTGCCGTGGTGACCGGCAAGCCTTTGGAACTGTTCGGCTCGGAAGGGCGTGATGAAGCGACAGGACGCGGCGTCATGATGGTGCTGGACGAGGCGCTCAAAGACCAGGGCAGGAGCTGGCAGAATATCCGCGTTGCCATACAGGGCTTCGGCAATGTCGGTTCAAATTCTGCACGCCTGATTGCCGAACAGGGTGCACGGATCGTTGCCGTAGCCGACCACCTCGGCGGTGTCAGCAACGATGACGGACTTGACATCGGCGCGCTGGTTGCATGGGCAGCGGAGCATCGTACCGTCAAGGGATTCCCCGGCGGAAAGGCATTCGCTGGCCCCGAAATCATTACCTGGGACGCGGATGTGCTGATCCCTGCTGCACTGGAGGATGCCATCACGGAAGAGAACGTGGATGGAGTCAGGGCTGATATTATCATCGAAGGCGCCAACGGCCCGACTTCGCCCGCTGCCCACGAGGCCCTGGTCGAGCGCGGCGTGCTGATCGTTCCCGATATCCTTGCCAACGCCGGCGGCGTCACCGTGAGCTATTTCGAGTGGGCGCAGAATATCCAGCAATTTCGCTGGCAAAAGGATCGCGTCGATGAGGAACTGACCCGCATGATGCGAAAGGCCTACGCAGCCGTCCGTGTCGTGGCAGAGAATGAGCACATCGACATGCGTATAGCAGCCTTCGTACTGGCCATACGGCGGGTGGGTAAGGCGGCAACTTCCAGAGCATATGTTGCAGAGAATATTCGCTTTTAACAACGAAAAATGGAGGCTTGAATGCTTGAATACTTCGCCCTGACGATATTGATCGTCATGACCACTTTTATTATTTATCTGGTCATTTATATCCATGACATCCCCTACGAGATCGCAAAGAAGCGCGGCCACCCGCACCAGGATGCGATCCATATCGCCGGCTGGGTGAGCATGTTTCTATTGCACTCTATCTGGCCATTTTTGTGGATCTGGGCCTATCTCTATACGCCCGGCGAGAAATTTCTGCAAATGGAGCTTACCGGCGCGGGCTCGGAAGAGCAGGGAAAGCGGATTTCAGAACTTGAAAAACAGCTCCAGGCACTGACGGAAGCGCTGAACGACCTCAAGGCTGCCGCTGCGCAAAACCAGTTGGGGGAGAATCAACATGGTTGAGTTACTGATTATCATCTACTCCATGATTATGTGGGTGGTGTTCAAAGTCTTCAAGGTGCCGGTCAACAAGTGGACATCGACAACGGCAGTGCTCGTGGGCATCGTCAGCATCGGCTTTCTGCTACTGATGATGGGCATGTACCAGCCATTTACCAAGGAAGCCCGTGTCTATTCTCTGACCACGCCGGTACTGCCCACCGTGAAAGGGCGTGTGATAGAAGTCAATGTCAAGACCGGAGACCGGGTCAAGAAAGGTGACCTGCTGTTCCGCATCGATCCGGAACCATTTAAGAATACAGTCGACAGGCTGGATGCAGAAGTTGTACTGGCGCAAAGCAATCTCGATGATGCGATAACGCTGCTCGAAAGAGAGGCAGGTTCTGCAAAGAATGTGGAGAGAGCACAGGCCACGCTCGACGCCAGGAGTGCCGAGCTTGCCAATGCACGCTTCGACCTTTCACAAACCGATGTGCGAGCAGAAGATGACGGACATATCGCCCAGGTTCGCCTGCGGCCCGGAGCGCTGGCCGTGCCCATGCCATTCAGTCCGCTGATGACCTTTGTGCACGACAGGGACCGTTTTCTGCTGGGTGGTTTCCAGCAGAATCCGCTGCAGAACATCAAGCCGGATTTCGAAGCCGAAGTGATCTTTATCGCGCTACCGGGGAAGGTCTTTTCAGCCTCCGTGGTCGGGGTAGGCGAGATCATGGCGCAGGGACAGCTGCTGCCCGACGGCAGGCTCATCAGGTTGGAAGGCGTTACACCGCCCGGAAGGGTTCTGGTTCAGATCAAGATCGAAGATGACCTCTCGGCTTATCAGCTGCCGGCCGGGGTCAAGGCCTACGTTGCCGTCTAATCCGACACCTGGAAGCCGGTGGCCGCGATCAGGAAAGTGCTGCTGAGAATCATGAGCTGGGAGAACTACCTGTTTTCCATGATCAGCTGATCAGCACAACTAAATTGCGCAATGACAGGAGCAAGGTATGAATCAATCAACACTGGATGCAGGACTTATCGCGACCCTGCTGGAGAGACTGGAGAAGCAGAGACTGCCAAGACTCCTCGCGCTCAAGGAGAAAGTTGATGCAGGTGAAGCGCTTGATGACCTGGAACTGGAGTTTATGGGACAGGCGATAGCGGATGCCCAGGATATCCTGCCCATCATAGACAGGCATCCGGAGTACCAGCAACTGACGACACAAGTAGTGACTCTTTACAAAGATATCTCTGAAAAAGCGCTGCAACTGGAGAAAGCCCCCTAAGAAAGCTCTGAAAGAATCATCTATTGTCATTTCGACCATAGGGAGAAATCTTCTGCTTCTTATGAATCATGGCGTTTGGATCTTTCAGATTTCTCGCTTTGCTCGAAATGACATTCGACCAGAACTTCCCTAAGAGTGCTGTGGGGATACCTGCATGTATACAAATCTGGCTATTGTGACCGCGTTCGCCTTTCTCTACAGCGCATTCGCCAAAGGCATCGAGCGAACATGGGTCGGCGGCCCAATTGTCTTTACTCTCTTTGGTGTGCTGCTGGGTCCTTTAGGGGCAGGCATCCTGACGCTGGATGTCACCAATGAAACGTTGCGCGCACTCGCCGAAATGACGCTCGCACTGGTCCTGTTCAACGATGCCGCCAGCGCAGACCTCGGTGTGCTGAGGAGCAATCTGCGTATCCCGGAGCGAATGCTGGCAATCGGACTGCCGTTGATTATCCTACTCGGATTTGCAGTCGGCATGCTGCTGTTCGACGAACTTGACCTGTACGAAGTGGCGATACTCGCGACCATCCTGGCCGCCACCGATGCCGCATTGGGGAAGCCCGTGATCACCAACAGGAGAGTACCGGCCAGGATCCGCGAAGGCTTGAACATGGAGAGCGGGCTGAATGACGGCATCTGCGTTCCCATTCTGTTTATATTCATTGCACTGGCAGTGAGCGCCAGTGGCGAGGCCGGAGGCATATCAGATGCGCTGCACCTGGTGACTGAAGAGATCGGCATCGGTCTAGCCGTCGGCCTCGTGCTGGCGGTTCTCGGCGGGTGGATGCTCAGGCTCAGCGCCGAACATGACTGGCTCTCTGAGACCTGGATGCAGGTTACGGTCATCGCCCTGGCAATTGCCAGTTTTGCCGCGGCCCAGAGCATCGGCGGCAGTGGGTTTATTGCCGCATTCAGCGGCGGCCTGCTATTTGGAAAAATAACAAGGCAGCACAAAAAAGTTCTGCTGCGAGCTTCGGAGGGGACGGGGGATGCCTTCGCCCTGCTGACCTGGGTGGTCTTTGGTTCCGCCATCATCGGCAAGGTCATCGGCTATATAAGCTGGCCGATCCTGCTCTATTCCGTGCTCAGTCTGACGCTGATCCGCATGCTGCCCATATTTCTCTCCCTTGCCGGGACAAGTGAAAGCACAAAGAGCAAGCTTTTCATGGGCTGGTTTGGCCCTCGAGGCCTGGCCAGCATCGTATTCACAATTATTGTGATGAATGAGAATCTGCCAGGAGGAGAGACATTGGCCATAGTTGTTGTATGTACCGTTTGCCTGAGCATCATCGCCCACGGAATTACTGCCACCCCTCTGTCAGAGGCGATTGGAAAACGAGTGTCGAGACAGAAAAATCTATCCTCTTCCGAGCACTAAGTTGTCAGAAATCGGCAAGCGATGGGTAATCTGTGTATCCTTCCGCGCCGCCGCCATAGAAGGTCTCCGGATCTGCCTCGTTCAGCGCTGCATCCCGGGCGAAGCGCTCGACCAGGTCGGGGTTCGCGATAAAAGGCACGCCGAAGGCGATCATGTCCGCCTCACCTGCTGCAAGGGCGGCGTTGGCCCGCTTCTTGTCATAGCCGCCATTGGTCATGTAGTTGCCATCCCAATGCTGCTTCAACGAGCGCAAATCAAAAACCGGACCTGCAGCGCCCGGAGTCTCACTGCCCATCTCCGTAACATGCAGATAGGCCAGGGCGAACTCGTTCAACATCTCGACCGCTCTTGTGAATGTTGCCCTGGGATCTGAATCATGCATGTCATTGAATGGCTGCAAAGGTGAAAGGCGCACGCCGACGCGATCATCGCTCCACACCGATGCAACGGTCGCTGTCACCTCCATCAACAGACGCGCCCTGTTGTCAATTGAACCGCCGTAGGCATCACCACGTTGATTTGTGCCGTCACGCAGAAACTGATCCAGCAGGTAGCCATTTGCGGCATGAATCTCGACGCCGTCAAAACCGGCCTGCTTGGCGTTGGCTGCAGCGGCCCGGTACTGCGTGATAATTGCCGGGATTTCGTCAAGCTCAAGCGCCCGCGGCGTCACAAAGGACCGGGGGCCGCTATAGGTGATCGCCTCGCCGTCGGGCTTGATGGCTGACGGCGCCACGGGCAGCATTTCGCCGGGAAGCAGCGACGGGTGGGAGACTCTACCGGTATGCCAGAGCTGAAGAAAGATATGCCCTCCCTTCTCATGCACGGCATCGGTCACCGCCGTCCAACCTGCAACCTGTTCATCGCTATGAATGCCGGGGGTTGCAGGATAACCAATCGCATCCTCTGCAATTTGACTCCCCTCTGTCACGATCAGGCCCGCTGTCGCACGCTGGGAGTAGTGTTCAATATTCAATGGCTGCGGCACATTGCCTTCTGCGGCGCGGTTGCGCGTCATTGGCGCCATGACAATACGATTTTCCAGGTGATAGGGGCCAACCTGGATTGGGGTGAAGAGATCAATATTCGACATCATGGATTTTTCCACGTAATAACAACACACTAATCCTAACCCATAAACCGGGGATATTTCAAAAATCGCTATTTTTCTTCACATGCTGCTAACTGATTTGTACCAGGAAACTTATCAAATAGGCTGCATCCACCAAGTCATTGCGAGGAGCCAAGCGACGTGGCAATCTGCTTGAGATTACTTCGCCTACATGGATGTAGGTGAGAGGCGTGAGCAGGATGCGGAAGCTTCGCTGCGCTCGGAATGACAGTTCATAGGAAGTGCATCCTATACAGGCCCAGCTTTGCGCGGACTTATTGAGAAGTTACAGCGCCAACAATATACCGATTAAAAAATATGCTAAAGTCCAGCTCATGCCAATACATGAGCAGAGGAATCACGAGAGATGAAATATATTGTTGAATCACAAAAGAGCCTGGACCAGGCTGCAGCTGACCT
>Ga0209013_10004748_pt1 | contig 11852 bp, 12 predicted proteins | sample Cruoilmetagenom2_FD_187291 | JGI IMG/M metagenome (GOLD analysis project Ga0209013, IMG submission 187291) | Oil polluted marine microbial communities from Coal Oil Point, Santa Barbara, California, USA - Sample 2 (SPAdes) (version 2) | ecosystem: Environmental > Aquatic > Marine > Oil seeps ...
AAAATGATGAAAGGTGGATTTAGATCTAACGCTATCGACCCCAATGCCAGACACTGTATGGCATCTGCGGTTGTTGGTTTCTACCAAACATTTGGTGTGGATGAACCTTCAGGTTGTTATGATGATATCGAGATTACAGATACGATCGTTACCTGGGGTTCAAACATGGCAGAGATGCACCCGATCCTCTGGTCAAGAGTTTCTGATAGAAAACTCTCAAATCCGGATAAAGTAAAAATCGTCAATATCCAGACCTATACACATAGAACATGTGATATTGGTGATATCAACATTATCTTCTCTCCAAATACAGACCTTGCACTCTGGAACTATATCGCTCATGAGATCGTTTACAATCATCCAGAAGCAATCGACTGGGATTTCGTCAAGAAGAACATCGTCTTTACAGCCGGGCCGGTCAATATCGGTTACGGTATGAGAAGAGCAGGTGAAAAATCACTCAAAGACGGCAAGTATACAGATCTTGAGATGGAAACCATCAAAAAAGAGATGGAGACAACCGTTTCTGCAAAAGAGGGGCCTTCACTTGAGCCATACGGCTACAAAGAGGGTGATGCTATGAAGCATAATCCAGGCACACTCAAGCACTGGCACATCACTTTTGAAGAGTACAAAAAATCTCTTGCTCCTTATACACTCGACTATGTAGCCAAGATTGCCAAAGGTGATCCAAACGAAGATATTGAAGAGTTCAAGAAAAAACTCCAGGGCATGGCTGATCTTTATGTTGAAAAAGGAAGAAAAGTCGTTTCATTCTGGACCATGGGTATGAATCAGCACACCAGAGGTACCTGGGTCAATACACTGTCGTACAATGTTCACTTCCTGCTTAACAAGCAAGCGCTTCCAGGAAGTGGAGCATTCTCATTGACGGGACAGCCTTCAGCGTGTGGTACAGCAAGAGAAGTCGGTACATTCTGTCACAGACTTCCGGCAGATATGATGGTGAAAAATCCTAAACATAGAGCAGTTGTTGAGAAAAAATGGAATGTTCCTGCAGGAACACTGAATCCGGTAGGAAATCAGCACATTATGAAGATCCATAGAGATATTGAAGATGGCGTGGTGAAATTCGCATGGGTGAATGTATGTAACCCTTATCAGGATTCTGCCTCTGCCAGCCACTGGATCAAAGCGGCAAGAGAAATGGATAACTTCATCGTCACTTCTGACGGATACCCGGGTATTTCAGCGAAAGTTTCTGACTTGGTTCTCCCAACAGCGATGATCTATGAGAAGTGGGGTGGATACGGAAATGCAGAGAGAAGAACACAGCTCTGGAGACAGCAGGTACTTCCGGTAGGTGACTCTATGTCAGATACATGGCAGTGGGTTGAGTTCTCTAAGAGATTTACCGTGAAAGATCTTTGGGGCGAGCAGCCGCTAAGAGGTAAAGACAAAAAAGGCAACCCTAAAAAGCTTCCAAATGTTATCGCTGATGCCAAGAAGATGGGGTACAAAGATGATACGACGATGTATGAGATCCTCTTTGCAAATAAATCTGCAAAATCTTATAAAGTCGACACTTCCAAGTTCCCGCAGCAAGGCTATGATAACTCTGAATGTAACGGCGACAGTAGAAATGTCAAAGGTTCTGACGATAAAGCCTTTAAAGGGTATGGATTTATGATCCATGAGTATCTCTTTGAAGAGTATGCATTCTTCGGTAGAGGCCATGGACATGACTTGGCACCGTTTGAGGTTTACCATAAAGTAAGAGGACTTAAGTGGCCTGTTGTTGACGGTAAAGAGACACAGTGGAGATTTAATGCGAAGTATGACCCTTATGCAGCGAAAGCAGTGAAGGCATCCGGCAATGGTAGTACGCACGCGTTCTATGGCCCATTGGCGAAAAATCTTCTCCAGGGTAGCCTGAAAGGTCCAGATAAGAAATTGGGCAAAAAAGCACTGAAAGACAAAGCGAAGATCTTTGCACGACCATATATGGATCCACCGGAAATGCCAGATAAGAATTATGACACTTGGTTATGTACGGGCCGTGTACTCGAGCACTGGCATTCAGGTACGATGACGATGAGGGTTCCAGAGTTGTTTAGAGCGGTTCCTGAAGCACTCTGCTATATGCATCCGGATGACGCCAAAGAAAAGGGTCTCAAGAGAGGCGAACTTGCATGGGTAGAGTCAAGAAGAGGTAAAGTAAAAGCAAGAGTTGAGACCAGAGGTCGTAACAGACCGGCACAAGGCTTGGTATTTGTACCTTGGTTTGATGAAAAAGTCTTTATCAACAAAGTATGCCTCGATGCTACTTGTCCAATGTCTAAGCAGACTGACTACAAGAAGTGTGCAGTGAAAATTTACAAGGTGTAATTAAATGGCTGACTCCAACAACAATAGACGAAAGTTCATGGCGACAACCCTTCAAAGTGTAGGCCTTACAGCGCTTGGTGGATTGTTGTGGAGCGGTTATAGTGACGAAGTGAAAGCATCACCGTTAGTACTCAGGCCACCGGGTGCAATCGCAGAAGAGGATTTCCTCAAGGCGTGTATCAAGTGTGGGCTTTGTGCTGAGGCATGCGTAAACCGTGACAGCAACATAGACAGAGAGACAGGAAAAGCAAGGCCGGGAACACTCAAAATGGCAAAGGGAGGCGACCATCGTATGATCGGTACGCCCTTTTTTATTCCTACAGAGGTTCCCTGTTATATGTGTGAAGATATTCCATGTGTTCCAGTTTGTCCATCGGGCGCTCTGGATCAGGCCTCCGTCTCCAACGAGAAAGGCGAGCTTGATATTGACAAGTCCAGAATGGGCTTAGCTGTTGTACATAAAGAGTCGTGCATTGCCTTTTGGGGCATACAGTGCGATGCTTGTTACAGAGCTTGCCCACTATTGGATGAGGCGATCACTCTGGAGTATGCGAAAAATGAACGAACAGGAAAACATGCATTTTTGCTTCCTGTCGTTCAGTCTGATGCCTGTACAGGATGCGGACTCTGTGAAATAGCATGTGTCACAGAAGAACCCGCTATCTTTGTACTTCCTATAGAATATTCTACAGGAAAAGCCGGCAGTCACTATGTCAAAGGCTGGGACAAAAAAGACCAGGAACGCGTCAAAGATGCCAAAGAGATAAAAACCAAGAATATACGAAGCGAAAAAGAGGCTTCTGATTATCTGAATATGGAGGTAGAGTACTAATGAAAAACATGAAATACTTACTCCTGAGAAGGGTAACGCAGGTCACACTTTTGGTACTTTATTTCGGTGCAAATGCCTATGGTTGGCATATTGTAGAAGGCACCTTTGGTTCTTCTCTTGTCTTTGGCGTTATTCCATTAGCTGATCCCTACACCACCCTGCAAGTACTTGCAACAGGGTTTGTATTGGGTGCAGATGTGCTTTTGGGGGCGTTGATCATTATTCTATTCTATATGATTGTAGGCGGTAGAGCTTTTTGCAGTTGGGTATGTCCTATCAATATGGTGACAGACCTGGCAAACTGGCTTAGACGCAAACTTGACTTGGATAAAGAAGAAGTGAACTATCGTTTCATCAAAAGAAGAGCACGCTATTGGATCATGGTACTGGGCCTTATCGTCTCTGCTGTCGTGGGTGTTGCTGCGTTTGAAGTGTTGAGTCCTATCACGATTATGCAAAGAGGAATTATCTTTGGTTTTGGTGCGGGGATCGCAGTGATCGTTGCAATATTCCTTTTTGACCTCTTTGGGGTCAAAAATGGTTGGTGCGGACACTTGTGTCCTCTGGGAGCAAGCTATTCAGTCATTGGTGCGGTAAGCCTCATCAGGGTCGATCATGACCATGAGGCTTGTACAAACTGTATGAAGTGTAAAATCGTTTGCCCGGAGAATCACGTCTTATATATGGTAAACAAAGAGAGTATTATGGTGACAGACGGAGAGTGTACTAATTGCGGTCGCTGTATCGATGTCTGTGATGATGATGCTTTGGGTTTCAGTATTAGAAATTTTACGAAAAAGTAAATATCAAAGGAGAAGAAATGACAAAAGTTATAAAGGTAATTGCACTGGGTTCACTGCTTGCATCCTCGGCACTGTATGGAGCAAGTACAGCTGCATGTGCAGGGTGCCACGGGCAGCATTTTGAAAAAGTGGCAATGGGCAAATCCAAAGTCGTAAAAGACATGAGCGAAGCAGACATTGTGATAGCACTTAAGGGCTATAAAGACGGCTCTTACGGTGGTGCAATGAAAGGATTAATGAAAGGACAGGTTACGTCTCTTTCTGATGCAGATATGGCTGCTATGGCAAAATCCATCAAAGGCGGTGGAGGTGTCGCTACAGACAAAGCGACAGAACATGCAGCAGCAGCAGCAGTTGCAGAATCAAAAATCATTAATATTAATGAAGCAGCATGTGCACCTGAAAGAATCAGTAAAGAAGATCTAGGTACCAAAAAAGAGGTTTCAGAAGAGATTTTGGGGCTTAGAAAAACAGACCTTTACAGTGAAGCGAAGGATACAGAAGGTGTGCAGGCAGATTACGAAAGACCGGCACCGGGTGCTTCTGAGAAGTTTGAGAGAGCATTTGTCAATGCGCCGCCAATGGTTCCGCACTCTGTAGAAGGTTTGCTTCCTATTACACAAGGTAATAATCAGTGTATCGGATGTCATATGCCGGCAGAAGCCAAATCAATGGGTCTGGGCGCTACAGCGATCCCCGTATCACACATGACAAATTATCGTCCCAAGACAGAGATGAAAGGCAACGAAGTGGTCAAAGAGGGCAAAACAGTTGGTATGGGTGGAGAAATGGGCAATACGTCAGATATCGTCATAGCAAAATCTGAAACATCCGATAAACTCTACCAGGGTAGATTTAACTGTTCTCAGTGCCATGCGCCACAAGCGAAGATCGATACAGTTGTAGCCAATACTTTCCAGGGTGATTTTGGAGAAGGTGATCTCCTGAAATCAAGCTCAAGTCTGGCTGATGCGATGAACGAAGGTGTTGAGTAGTGGTAAACAGAAGAGATTTTTTTAAATCTTTTACAAAACCACTCAACCAAACCAATGAGGAGTCTCTCCTCCTGGTAAGGCCTCCTTACGGAGAGTCTGAATCTCTTTTTCAGAGTAAGTGTCCCTCTTGCGAAAGTAAGAGTTGTGTCGCTTCCTGTGATGAGAAGATTATTTTTATTACCGATGACGGCACACCCGCCTTGACATTTAAGCAAAATGGGTGTACTTTCTGTGATGATTGTGCCAATGCCTGCGAAGAGGGAGTATTGTCTCTTGAAAACAGGGATACGGCAGAGCAGCTCACTGCACTATTTCGTATCTCACTGGAGGGTTGCGTTGCACATCACGGTGTTGTCTGCTTTGCCTGCAAAGAGCCTTGCGTTGATAATGCGATACTTTTTAATGGGATGTTTGCCCCTGTCATAGATGATGATCGATGTACGGGGTGTGGCTTTTGTCTCTCGAGATGCCCGACGCAGGCGATCAGCTACACGGCATTTGAATTGACAGAAAAGAATGTGTAGGGTGCTGTTTTAACGCACCAATTTGTATACAATTATTATTAAACGGTGCGTCGAAAACGCACCCTACGGAGGTTAAAATGAATTTACAAGAGCAATATCCAAAGCTTTTTGAAAAAATAGAAGACAAAGAGTTGGCAATAAGGCATCTTTTGAATGTTGATGAGAATTATGAAGATTTTGATTCAGATGAGTTTGAGTTTGATGCGGAGGATTATAATTATGTCGTCTATATTGCAGAGCCTATACAGAATGCACTGGGCGAAGCAAAAATGCAGGAGTTGATGGTGAAACTGCATGACAATGAAGCATTTGAGAATTTTTTACCTACTGAACTGGATCTTTATGGTGTGAAATCAAATCTTGACAGAGAAGCGATTATCTCTCTTGTGTTAAATAAGGCAGAGGAGATCGTATGAAAAAGTTTATACTCTTGGCTCTTATGAGCGCTGTTGTTTGGGCGGCCCCCGCATTGAGTCCGGTAGATACCATAAAGATCAATGGTACAGCCAAAGATATGGTTCTGGATGGTGACAGGCTCGTTGTTGCTACAGATATGGGGCATATTGAGGTTCATGACACGGTTAAAAATCAAAAAATCAAAGAGATTTCTCTTCCAGATGTGAAAGATTTTATGGGTGATATGATGCCCGCAAGAGTAATGAGTACAGATGTGATAGAGGATACTTATCTACTGCTTAGTGACAGTGGAAAAGGCGGCTATGCAAACCTTTTTGTTTATGAAAATGATAGTCTTAAACAGCTTGTAGATCATAATGATAGAAAACCAGTCATAAAGGCTCGTTTCATCGATAAAACCCATATACTTTTGGGCTATCTCAGCAATGAAGTCTCGCTTTTTGATACGCAGAGTAAAAAAGAGCTCTACAGGGTGCAGTTGAGTGAATCCAAATTTTCTGACTTTGCACTTAATGAGAAAAAGAGTCAGGTTGTCTTTTCATGCGAGAGCGGTGTCTTGAGTGTCGTAGAAGTGAAGAGTGGAAAGGTGCTCAAAGAACTCGAAGGCCAAAATGTAGATAATGTCTATAGAGTTGATTTTAAAAGCGGAATGGTTTCTGCTGCCGGGCAAGATAGAAGAGGTGCACTTTATGACGCGAAAAACGGAAAGGGAAGCTACATAGAGGGGGATTTTCTGATTTATGCAACAGCCCTCAGCCCCTCTGCATCAAAAGTAGCTTTTTCTATGGATGAAAAGAACAATATCTCTGTCTATAGTGTTTCGGGCAAGTCAAAAATAGCTTTACTTAAAGGGCAAAAGAGTACACTTAATGTCATTATTTTCAAAGATGAAAATAGACTTTTCTCTGCGAGTGATGATAATACCATTATGGTGTGGGATTTGGAAAATAAATAGGGGTTAATGGTTGATTTATTTGTGCTGTAAGCATGAAAAAGTAAAGCTCTGACCTCAAATAAAAGGAAAAAAATGAATGTATCAAGTATTGTTGTACAGGCGCTGCCGAAGTATATCGATGAGTTAATAGAGTTTTTTGAAAAATCTGATTATGTTGACTATCATCTCCATGATAAGGAAAAAGGAAAGATCATTGTGACGGTTGAAGGTAAAGGCGTAGAGGAAGAGATCGAAAAACTCATTAAAATACAGCAACTTCCCCATGTCATAGCAGCCGATATGATGATGACGTATCAGGAAGAGCAGCTCGATGAAGAGATCAAGAAACTGGAAAAAGAGGGGCCTGTCCCTGCGATGCTCAATGATGATACATTGGGTCCAAGAGATATCGTCTACAATGGTGACTTGAAAAATAAAGATTTGGGATTTTAGGAGCGTTTTATGGCGGGTGTAATCGAATCAACAATCAAAACAAGCCCTCTGGGCAGGTGGTATATAGAACTGAGTGATACGATGAAAGATGAAGATCCTCAGATTTGTATAGATGTCTATGAATATGCAGATAAACTCGAAGAGATGGGTAAAGAGTATGATGGTATCGTTGAGACAATATGGTCAAGTGATGATGATGTAACTCCTGAACAGATCAATGAAATACGCATGCAGATGAATGCGTATGAGGCAGAGCAGGAAGCGAAAAAAGAAGGTGAGGGTCATATGCCCGACGGCACACCGAACTTTCAAGGCTAGGGATGTTTAAAATTTTCAAGGAGATCTACGGTGTAGGGATACTTTTTTTCTACTATATGAAGTATGTAATCCTCATCGGCTGGCCTCTACTTCTTTATGGCCTTGAGTATAAACCCAATATCATTATGGATATTTTATGGGTCTACTGTTTGGCACTGGTGACCAAAGATCTGATCTTCAAATTTGTACTCAAGAGAAGTCATTGCGATGCGGCATCTCAATGCCACACTACTTCCGGTAAACCAAAAAAACCGTAGGGTCGATTTATCGACCGACAATAATACAGATTTTGAGCCAATGGTCGATAAAATCGACCCTACGGCCATTCTCTAATCCTCCTTTTGATACAATCTCTTTTATATACCCCGCAAAGGATGAATAATGTTTGGATTGTTTGAAAACAAAGAAGAGGATAGGTCTGTCAAGGTTTTTTTCGGTTCTACCGAAGAGAGCAAGACGGCAGTAACAGAGCGTAAAAGCCCTTTTGACGGAAAAGTTGTAAGTGTCGTTCCAGTCTGTGATGCAGGGGATGCAAAGCGAGCCCTGAAGATTGCTGAGGCGGCAAAAGAAAAGGCAGCAAAAGTACCACTCTCGCAGCGTATTCAGTGGCTGGAGGATGTAGTCCATACCTTGACACAGGAGAGAGAAGCTTTTGCATTGACATTGGCAGATGAGGTAGGCAAGCCCATTGCATTTTCTCGTATCGAAGTGGATCGCTGTATCGAAACGATCAAGATTACCATTTCTGAATTGGCAAACCTGCATGGCGAGACGATCCCGACAGACTTGATGCCCAGCGGGAAGAGGACGATGGCTTTTTATCGCAGAGAGCCGGCAGGCGTTGTCGTATGTATCACTCCTTTTAACTTTCCACTTAATCTCGTCGCTCACAAAATCGCCCCCGCATTGGGAGCAGGTAATTGTGTGGTACTCAAGCCCACTCCGGAAGCACCCAGAACAGCCTATATGTTTGCCAAGGCGTTTATTGATTCAGAATATGCGACCAAAGATGCCCTGAGTGTTGTCTATGGAGATGCAGAAGTAGGTTCGACTTTGGTGCAGAGCGTCATCCCCAGAGTCATCAGTTTTACCGGCTCAGTCCCGGTAGGAAATATTATCACGAAGCAGGCGGGGATCAAAAAAGTCAGTCTGGAGCTGGGCGGCAATGCTGCAACATACATCGACCAGAGTGCCGATCTCGCCTTAGCTGCTCAGCGTTGTGCTTTTGGGGCATTTTATAACAGTGGCCAGGTTTGCATCTCGTTGCAGCGTATTTATGTTCACGAAGAGGCCTATGAAGCATTCGCGGAGTTGATGGCGGCAGAGACAGTCAAGCTGAAGGTCGGCAGTCCCTATGAAGAGGATACCTTTATGGGGCCGCTGATCGATGATGATGCCAGGCAGCGTGCCAGAACCTGGGTCGCTTCAGCCAAAAATGAAGGTGCCAGAGTCATTGCCGGAGGAGAGGAGATCGAGGGGATATTCCCGCCGACTGTGATGGCGGATGTCACCGATGAGATGAAGATCATCTGTGAAGAGGTATTTGCTCCAATCGTCAGTCTGGTAGCCGTCAATGGTTATGAAACGGCAATCAGAAAAATGAATGATTCACCTTTTGGGCTGCAGTTCAGTATCTTTACCAATGATCTCAAGCTGACACAGCGTTTCATCGATGATGCCCAATGCGGCGGTGTCGTGATCAATGATATTCCAACCCTGCGTTTTGATGTACAGCCGTATGGCGGCAGTAAACTCTCAGGTGTCGGCCGTGAGGGGCCAAAATGGGCACTTGAAGAGTTTACGGAGATTAAGTCAATCGTGATTTGCTAAACAGTAGAGAGAATTGATGATGGACTATATGTTTGAAGCAGGTTTTTTGGGAACAAAAGCCCCGTTTTTTATGGATTTTGTGACTTTGATTGTCGCACTTTTGCCTTTTTTAGTTGTCGTGGCGATCTATTTGGCAAAGAGAGGAAAACTCAAACTCCATGTTGTATCACAACTCTTTTTGTATATCCTCTCTGTGATGGTAGTGAGTTATTTTGAGTACGGTGTTCGTGTCGGCGGCGGATTTGAGACTTTTGCCAAAGAGAGTTCACTCTCAAAAACCCTCCTCTTTGAATTTCTGCTTCTGCATATCGTGATCTCTATCGTCACAGTATTTTGGTGGACGAAGACGATCATCAGCGGGATGAAAGCCTATCGTGCAGAGACACTTCCGGGGAAAACTTCAGCTTCCCATCGAAAAGCCGGCTTGCAGAGCACTGTGGGGATATTTCTGACTTCCCTGACAGGTGTATGGGTTTATCTCTTTTTGTTTGTCTATTGATAAGCCAAGAGCGAATCTCTTCATAGAGTACAAATGTAATACTATCCAAAAGAGTACCAGCAAGAGGTTACTGTAGGGATAATCCCTTGTGGTTACCCTTAACTCCTTAACCAATAGGGTATAATGCAGCTTTTGAGGAGTTTGATATGAAAAAGGTTGCGATCTCTGCGTGCCTGATGGGCCAAAAGTGCCGGTATGATGCTACAGACAATCTCGATGTCAGGTTGCTCGGTAAACTGGAGGGGTATACACTGCTGCCCTTTTGTCCAGAGGAGTATGCGTTTGGTTCTCCTCGCCCTACAATGGATTTAATCAAAACAGAACACGGACTCAAGGCGATATCCAACTTGACCGGTGCAGACTTGTCTCCTCCGGTAGAGCAGTATGCCAGAAACTTTTTTGATGCCTATGGAGATATTGAGCTGTATGTGGGAAAGGATCGCAGCCCCAGCTGCGGAGTTTGCAGTGCACGGATTTATGACAGCGAAAAGAGATTGTTGAGTTCCCAGGGCAGCGGATTGATGTCAGTAGAGGCCCAAAGACGTGGGATAGAATGTTGGGATGCAGAAGAGTATCTGGATGATCTTGCAAGAAAATCCGGGTATATTGGGTAATAATTCGGGATTACGAAGGAGTAAAATGCGATTTGTCTGGATAGTAGTAGTATTGAGTTTGCAGCTTTGGGCAGAGAATAGTACAAGTGATTATCGTACCAAGCAGGCGATTGTCAAAATATATACGGTTTCCAAGGTGCCTAATTATTTGGAGCCATGGAGCAGTACGATGCGGCGATCCAGTGGTTCCGGTGCGATCATTTCGGGAAATCGTATCTTGACAAATGCCCATGTTGTGGCGAATCACACTTTTATCGAAGTGCAGCGATATGGCGAACGTAAGCGTTATCGTGCGAAAGTACTGAGTATATCACACCAGGCGGATATGGCGCTTTTGGAGGTGGATAAGAAGCAGTTTTTTGAAGGGGTAGTGCCTTTAGAGTTGGGTGAGCTTCCTACTATCGAACAGAAAGTTGTGGTGTATGGTTTTCCTCTCGGAGGCAAAGCACTATCAGCGACGACCGGTGTAGTTTCCAGGATCGAACATCATCGCTATGCCCATAGCGGAGAATCTTTTTTGGCTGTGCAGGTCGATGCGGCGGTCAATCCCGGGAACAGTGGCGGGCCTGCGCTCACTGACGGGAAGATCGTGGGGGTAGTGATGCAGAATTTGAGCAAATCACAAAATATCGGCTATCTGGTACCTGTCACGATGATCAAACATTTTCTTGAAGATATCAAAGATGGTAAGTATGATGGATTTGCCGATCTGGGACTGACGACGCAAAAGATGGAAAATCCGACGATCAAAAGCAGTTATTATCTGGATGACAACACAACAGGAAACCTGGTCGCAAACCTTGTCTACAATACGTCACTTCAAGGTGCAGTAAAAGAAGGTGATATCATCACTGCAATAGATGAGCACAATATTGAGGATGACAGCACAGTTGAATTCAGAGAGCATGAATACACATCCTTTCACCATTTTGTCGATCTGCATCAGATGGGAGATAAGGTATCGCTTGATATTGTCAGAGATCGCAAAAAGATGAAAGTCGAAGCCACACTTGATCATATCGCTGACGATCTATTGCTGGTGAAGACAACAGAGTATGATGTGATGCCCCGATATTTTATCTACGGCGGATATGCTTTTTCTCCATTGAGCCGTAATTTGCTCAGAAGAAGCAGCCAGAACAAACTGGCATTGCGCTACTTTGCAACACAGTGGCCGACCGAAGAGAAAAAAGAGGTGGTTGTATTGCTTAAAGTGCTGCCGGCCGAACTCAATCGGGGAAATTATAGTTTTGCACTCTGGCCCATTGAAACGCTCAATGGAAA
>Ga0209013_10004750_pt1 | contig 11847 bp, 11 predicted proteins | sample Cruoilmetagenom2_FD_187291 | JGI IMG/M metagenome (GOLD analysis project Ga0209013, IMG submission 187291) | Oil polluted marine microbial communities from Coal Oil Point, Santa Barbara, California, USA - Sample 2 (SPAdes) (version 2) | ecosystem: Environmental > Aquatic > Marine > Oil seeps ...
CCCATCAAATTCACGGTCACTGTAAAGATATACTTTTCGATCATGTGCCCGGTATAAAGAAAAACCACAAGTGATAGAGTTTTTTAGTTCAGTGGGAACGCTTGAAGAAAGTTCTACTTCATATCGTGTTTCTGTTTCCTGAGAAAGATCCAGAGGAAAGTCAATATCGCTTTTGATCTTTATACCATAGACTATCACTTATTAAAACTTACTATCTTTGACATCAATCGCTACATTCTTCATCATCCATCCTTCTCTACAATTATACTGCAAGCATGCATTATCATTACCACACCAGGTAAATATCTCTTCGTGACTTTTTTGCTGATCATGGAGGCTATAGTTATAAAATACAAAACTCCCACACATCCTAAATCGAGATTTGGCGTTTTGTGGTACCAAACCTACGAAAATACTCTTCAGAAATTACCCAAAGTCAAAATCTCTATAGAGTATCATTTGCTTTAGAAACTTGGTTTAACTTTCTCTGTTACATATTGATGTATCAGTGATGAAAGTATTGTCTGATAAGGAATATTCAGCTCTGCACTTTTCCTTTTTAACATCAGCATATCAAATTCCGGTATACGTATATTTACATTTTTAGTTTTATTTAAAAAGTTCTTTGCAGCCATCTTTGCTTCCATAAGTTCATCTTCAAAATTTTCTACTCTCTCAAACTTAGAAGCATGTTCAACAGCTTCCAACAACTCTAATTCATATTCATCCATCTTCATTATGTACTCCTTTGTATTTTTTATTCATTTTTCGACTTGGAGCTATTGTTTTTAGAAAAATATAATCATTCTTTTTCACAAAAGGCACCATGTGTGCATAGTTACTCAAAAGTACAATATATATTTTTTGATTTGGATATTTTTCACTATTGGGATGTTTGATAATATCCAATACCTTATCATCATTAATTAGTGTAACAACATCTTCAAAACAAGCATCTCTGTCATTTTTAAAAAGTTTGTTTTTTTCTATATTCTATTTAAAGTTCATAAAATAGTTATATTACAAAAGATATTAAATGTTAATACGGCTCACGGCTGCCTCATTCACAGACTCCTGATCCCCTCAAACGCCACCTCCATCATCGTATCGATCTCCTCATAACTGATCACATAAGGAGGCATAAAGTAGATAACCGGGCCAAGCGGGCGCAGAAGCACACCATGCTTCAATCCATACTCATACACTTTCAAACCGATACGCTCCTCAGCCCGGTACCCTTCCAGTTCGATCGCAGTTACCATTCCTGTCTGCCGCACCTCTTTGACATTGGAAAGCGCAGTGAAGCGATCAAGTTTTTCGGCAATATAAGCACTCTTTTTCTTATTGTTTCCCAAAATATCCTCTGATTCAAAAATATCCAGTGTCGCCAAAGCGGCACTGCAAGCCAGAGGATTGCCCGTATAGCTGTGTGAGTGCAAAAAAGCTTTGTGCTCATTGTAATCACAATAAAAAGCACTGTAAACTTCATCTGTTGTCATGACAACTGAGAGAGGAAGATATCCTCCTGTCAATCCCTTGGAAAGAAGCATAAAGTCCGGCGTGATCCCTGCCTGCTCACATCCAAACATCGTTCCGGTCCTTCCAAATCCAGTCATAATCTCATCCGCTATCAGATGAATACCATGGGCTTTTGTCAATACTCTGGCACCTTTGAGATAATCAGGATGATACATATGCATCCCACCTGCACCCTGGATCAGAGGCTCCAGTATCAAAGCGGCGATCTCTTTGCCGCGTTGATCGAGCAGATCAGAGAGTGCTTCCAGAGCTTCCCGGGCACTCTGCCGGCTTTGATCTTTGGGCACAGGTGTCTGGATGCAGGCAATGAGGAGCGGCTCATAAGTCTCTTTGTAGAGCTGCACATCACCGACACTCAAGGCACCAAGCGTTTCACCATGGTAGCTGTTGGTCAAAGAGAGAAAGAGAGAGCGATTCTCTCCTCTGTTGCGATGATAGTGATAGCTCATCTTCAGTGCCACTTCTACTGCACTCGATCCGTTATCAGCAAAAAAGACTTTTTGTAAACCCTCAGGTGTTAAAGCGACAAGCCGCTTGGCCAAGGTGACAGCCGGCTCATGGGTGAATCCTGCCAGGATAACATGCTCTAGCGTGTCAAGCTGCTTTTTGACCTTTTCATTGATTTTGGGATTGGCATGCCCAAATATATTGACCCACCAACTGCTGATCGCGTCGATATAGCGATTGCCTTCAAAATCAAAAAGATAGACTCCTTTACCTGATTTGATCGGGATCAACGGAAGCGTCTCGTGATCCTTCATCTGTGTGCAGGGATGCCATATGTGCTGCAAGTCTTCCTTGATCATTGTTTTATTCATTCTGCCTCCTTGAAGAAAATCAATCATATTTAACCCAGTTTAACTACAAGTTGCTATAATATAAAAAATTTTAACATAGGGTAATAGTATTACCCCTGAAGAAGGCAGAGAAAGTATGATTAGTTGGATGCAAAAACACAACAAATATCTGATCGTCACCATTTGGATCGCTACAATTGCATTTATCGGTGCCGGGTTTGTTGGCTGGGGAAGTTATCAATATGGCTCCAAGGCAGGAAGTATCGGCAAAGTTGGCGATATCGAAATCGGCAAGGCAGAGTTCGATATGGCCTATAGTGACATCTATCAGCGCTACAATCAAATGATGCAGGGAAAACTTGACGAAAAGAAAGCCAGAGAAATGGGATTGGCTCAACAAGCCTTCTCTTCTCTGGCAACTCAGGCACTGCTTCTCAATTTGGCAAATGAGTTTGGGATCACTGTTTCTGATGAAGAGCTGGGGAACATACTTGCTCAAATCCCCTCTTTCCAAAAAGATGGGAAATTTGATATCACCATTTATGAGGGATTCCTCAAAAGCCGCCGTCTCAAAGCAAAAACTTTTGAGCAAGTCATCCAAAACGAAACTGTCATTAAAAAGATGCTTTCACTCCTCGATAGCAAGGGCCTACCATTTGAAACAGATGTATTTGCAGCTGCGATCAGCGTCTCGGACAAAGTTGCATACAGAGTCCTCACTGCCGATGACCTCAATCTCACTATCAATGAAGATAAACTCAAAAGCTACTGGGAAGCGCACAAGTCTGATTATATGACACCCAAAAAGTATCAACTGGATATTCTTTGGACCGAGAGCAAAGATACCAATACGACCGACACAGAACTGGAAGAGTTTTATACACAAAACAGCTTCAACTATATCGATGATGGCGGCAAGCAGCTGCAACTTGAAGATGCCAAAGAGAGAGTGCTCGCCGACCTGAAGATGAAAAAATCAAAAAAACATGCGCAAAAGCAATATATCGGTTATAAAAAAGGTAAAATTGACAAAAGCGAAACGATAACGCTGGCACTCGATGATGCGCTCTTGACAGCAGAGGCATGGAAAGAGCTGCAGACCAAAGATGTCAATACGATCTTAAAGCCCAAAGCGATCGGAAACCGCTATGCAACGATCAAAATCGTTACCATTATAGAGCCCAAGGAGATGAGTTTTGAAGAGGCAAAAACGATAGCAGCGGCTGAGTATGAAAAAGTTTCCAGAGTAGAAGGTTTGACAACACTTGCAGAATCAACACTTAAAAACTTTGATGAGAGTCAAGCCACAGTGTCCGATTTCGTAACACTGGAGAGTCGTGATGCCCTAAGCCCACTTGATATTCAGGAAACTTTACAATTTTTACAAAAACTCTTTACATCTCAGAAAGAAAATGGTATTATAACAATAGGGAATAAAGTTGTTATTTACAAGATAATAGAGCAAAAAATGGCAATGAGTTCTGAGAGTAATAATACAGAACTTGTAAATAGCAGTGTCAACCAAATTAAAACACAAGATTTTCAATCTAATCTCTTGAAAAGCTTGGGTCAAAAATATAAAACAGAAAAATTTGTAGAAGGAATATAAATTGAACGAAACAATTTTAGCAATTGATATCGGTTCTACAAAAATCTGCGCAATTATTGCCGAGGTTGAAGGTGACAGGATTCAGATTATTGGTCACGGTATCGGTAGATCCCAGGGCGTAAAAAAGGGAGTCATCACCAATATTGAACTTGCCTCCAAGTCGATTAAAAAAGCGATCAATGATGCCAAGCGTATATCAGGCAGTACTATTTCAACGGCTACTATTTCCATCTCCAATGCCTATGCAAAGAGTCTAAACTCAACTGGAATCGTCAATATCCCCCATAAAGACATCTCCATTAAAGAGATTGAAAGGGTCATTCATACCGCACAATACAATGCCAATGTGCCTAACGAATATGATGTCGTTCATGTCCTTCCTTATAAATTCAAGGTAGATGAGCAGGATTTCATCGAGGATCCCTATGGAATGAATGCCAGTCGGATGGAAGTTGATGTCAACATCATCATGACCCAAAAATCCAGCCTGAGCAATCTCAAAAAAGCGGTTCGCTCTGCAGGTGTAGATATTGACGGAATCGTTCTCTGCGGATATGCATCTGCTATTGCCACAATGGGTGAAGATGAAAAAGAACTGGGTGTAGCTGTGATCGATATGGGAGGCCAGACGAGTAATCTGATCATTCATAGCGGTAATTCAATCCGATACAATGACTTCCTCAGTGTCGGCTCCAACCATATCACCAATGATCTCTCTATGGCACTTCATACACCGCTTCAAATCGCGGAAAATGTCAAAAAACGCCATGGCAATCTACTCAATAGCAGTACAGATATCATCGAACTTCCAGTGATCGGTGACGAAGAGAATAGAAATGAAGTCTCTCTGGAAATTGTCCACTCAGTTATCCTTGCAAGAGTCGAAGAGGCATTGATGATCCTTGCCAAATCACTGGACAAGAGCCTTCTCAGGGAGCAGATCGGCTCCGGCATCATATTGACTGGCGGATTGACAAAGCTCAAAGGCATTAGAGAGTTGGCACAGGCTATCTTTGATGGAATGCCGGTACGCATAGCACAACCCGAAGACAAGGATATTGGAGGATTGTTTGATGAACTGAAGGATCCGGCATTCTCAACTGTCATCGGTCTGCTTCTTTACAAAGCGGGTAAACATACGGAATATGAGATCAATATCAACAACAAACTACTGCACTCCAAACATGTGCATACTGAGAGTCTATCTGATATAAAACTTGACAATGCACACATAAAGAGTGATGAGAAAACAGATCTTAAAAACATCGAACTAAAGGAGACGATCAAGGCGGCCAGAGAAAAGAAGAAAGAGGAGATCAGGCACAAAGAAGAGGATGAGTCATTCGTTTTTGAGGATTTGCCTGATGATCCGTCAGAGAGCGGAAACCCAATCAAAAAGATTGCAACCTGGGCTAGGCAGTTATTTTAATTACACCAATAGAGGAGGGGAAAATGGAAGAGTATTTCGAGATAGAAGTTATAGAGACAAAAACGGCATCCAGCGGTGCCAAAATCAAAGCGATAGGTGTCGGAGGCGGCGGTGGAAATATGATCAACCACATGATCAACGAAGGGATGCATAATATTGATTTGATCGTTGCCAATACCGATGCGCAAGCACTGCAGGCATCTGTTGCACCATTTAAGATGCAGCTTGGGATCAATGCGACACGGGGTCTCGGGGCAGGTATGGTTCCCGACAAGGGACGAGAAGCAGCATTGGAAAGTTTTGAAGACATCAAGTCCCTTCTTGAAGGTTCTGATATTGTCTTTATCTCTGCCGGACTTGGCGGCGGAACAGGAACAGGGGCTGCACCGATCATCACTCAGGCAGCCAAGGAGATCGGCGCACTCACTGTCTCTATCGTCACCAGTCCTTTCAAGTTCGAAGGGCGTAAGCGTACCAAACTGGCAAAAGAAGGGCTCGAAGAACTCAAAAGAGAGAGTGATTGTATTATCGTTGTGCCCAATGAAAAACTCCTCGCAGTCGTCGAAAAAAACCTCGGAATCAAAGAGAGTTTCAAACTCGTTGACGATATCCTCTCTCAGGCAGTCGGCGGGATTTCCAATGTCATCCTCTCTCACGGTGAAAACGACATAAACCTCGACTTCGCCGATGTTAAAACTATCATGGGCCATAGAGGACTCGCATTGATGGGTGTCGGATATAGTGCCGGTACCAATGCAGCCTATGATGCAGCAAAAGCAGCGATCGAATCGCCTCTGTTGGACAATATCTCCATCGATGGGGCTATGGGCGTACTGGTACATTTCGACATCCATCCCGACTATCCGATCCTTGAGATTTCACAAGCGATGAATATTGTCGAAGAGAATGCAGACGAAGATGCCAATGTTATCTTCGGTACGACAACCAATCCCGATATGGATATCGAAGAGGTCAAGATTACTATCATTGCAACGGGATTTGAAGATCATAGTGCAATGACCACACCACCACAGAGTACCTCCAAGCCAAAGACAGCAACTACCCTGCTGCATCCATCTGACAGACCGACAGCAAACCCTATGCCGCCCAGGGCAGCAGGAGGCAGAAAAGTTGTCGGTGGAGATTATGGCGAGCACGAAGATATTCTCGATGTCCCAACATTCCTCAGAAAGCAGATGGACTAGAGACCTCCTCTCTCTTTCCCCCTCCTCTGCAAAAATAGGTTTCTTGAATACTTTCCCCACTCCATTAAACCTTTTTTGCTATGATTAGCTCCATAATTTTATCCATTAACTTTTATAAGGAACAACAATGAAATACCTCAAAAAACTCTCTGATTATGCCATAGTAGGCGGTGTTGGCGCCCTGCTTGCAACCGGATTGACAGGATGCCAGCAAAAAGGCGAAGAGACTGCCCAGCAAGGTGAAGTACAAGCCAAGGGTGCCTTTGTTATCATCGAAGAGACAACCCCCGGAAAATATCAAATCAAAGATGAGTTCCCTTCCGATGAGACCAGAATTGTTCTCAAAACACTTGATGGAACCGAAAAAGTATTGACCCAGGCAGAGCTGGATGCACTCATGAAAGAAGAAAATGCAAAGATCGATGATGGTACTTCCGAACTTACCAAGCCACAAGATGCACAGGTAAGCTCTCAGGGAATGGGACTGGGCGAAACTATCCTGGCAAGTGCGGCAGGAGCCATGCTTGGTGCATGGATAGGAAGCAAACTCTTTGGAAACTCCAATTATCAAAACAACAAAAAAGCCGGATACAAATCTCCATCGACCTACTCGAAAAGTCAAAAAAGCTTCAGCAAATCAGGATCTGTTGCAAAATCAGGTAAAAGCGGCAAAAGCGGCTACTTTGGAAAAAAATCCGGCGGTACATCAAGCACACGCAGCAGCTCCTTTGGCGGATAAAAATGATACAGCTACAGCAAACACAAGCACTCGATCCAAACTATCTCGAATCTCTCGGCTTCACTTGGCATACAGATAGTGACGAAACACTTTATATCTCTGACCAGCTTGTTGTCCTGACAGAGGCGGAAGCAGAAGCCTATTACGAGGCGGGTAATATGCTCTACGATATGTATATTGAGGCGGGGGAGCACATCGTCGAAAACGATCTGTTTCATGAGATCGGTATCCCTTTTAACCTCGTCGAACAGATCAAAGAGACTTGGGAGAACGATGTTCATTGGCACCTCTATGGCAGATTTGATTTCGCAGGCGGCATCGATGGCAAGCCGATCAAGCTTCTGGAATTCAATGCCGACACCCCCACGGCACTCTTTGAGACAGCGATCGTGCAGTGGGCGATACTCAAACAAAATGGACTTGAGGAAGAGAGCCAATTTAACAGCCTCTACGAATCACTGGTTGATAACTTCAAGCGTCTGGTTACGCTCGAAGAGAGTGTGGATACTTTTGAGGATCTCTATGACGGATGGAAGTTTCTCTTTACTTCGATCAAAGAGAATGCTGAAGAAGAGAATACCGTCAAACTTCTGCAGCATATTGCCGATGAAGCCGGATTTATCACCGAGTTTGCCTATATCGATGAGATAGAATTTAGCCAGGAGGATGGAGTCATCTACCAGGGAGAGGAGTATGAACTCTGGTTCAAGCTCATCCCCTGGGAAGACATCGCCCTGGAAGAACCGGATCTTGCGATGCTGCTGGGCAATATCATCCACAATCAAAAAGCGATCATTTTCAATCCCGCCTATACACTTATGTTTCAAAGCAAAGGGATGCTCAAAGTCCTCTGGGATCTCTACCCCGATCACCCTCTTCTGCTGGAGAGCTCTTTTGAGCCTTTGGAGAACCAAAAACAGGTGGCCAAACCTGTCTTTGGAAGAGAAGGTGGAAGTGTCAAGATAATCAACCCGGATGGTTCAATAGTCTCAGAAGCAGAAGGGGATTACGATAATCACAAGATGGTCTATCAAGCCTATAGTGAACTTCCCGCAGATCAAGCGGGAGCCAGCTATCAGGCGGGCTTATTTTATGTCTATGAGTCCTGTGCTCTGGGATTCAGAAAAGGCAGCCTTATCCTTGACAATATGTCAAAGTTTGTGGGACACATCGTCAAATAAGAGAGAGTACTACTTTTTCTTTTTTGGCATTTTCATCACGACGATAAAAACAACAACGATCACTGCATAAAGGATATACGGGACAACTGAGTCTCCACCTTCTGGCATCATTTCACCTCCACACCTTAAGCTAATATCATTATACTTAATGAAGATAAAGGAGAGGATAATCGCCACAGAGTGTCCCTGCCAACATAAAGATATTTGAAATAGGAAGAACATAGCTTAGCTTATTACCGTAAGAAAATGCGACTTCAGTCGCAATGTCAGCGACTGAAGTCGCTGCTCCAAAAGTGCTTGGCTAAATGACAATGAAGGGTGCCCCTATCTCTGGTATTTTAAACAACCATTGATATAGACTTTCTCTATCGCTATGGCTTCATCAAATATCACAATATCAGCATCATACCCTGCTCTCAGCTCACCGATGGGAAGTCCGAGTCGTTTTGCCGGGAGCGTTGTCACTGCAGCGATAGCCTCTGCCAATGTCGCATCCGTATGGGTATAGAAATTCTTTACGGCATCGTTAAACTTCAGGACACTTCCTGCCAGTACTCCGTTGTCAAGTGTGGTCCTCCCATCTGCAACTGTCACCTTCTGCCCACCCAAGTCATAATGGCCACTTTTCATACATCCTGCCCGCATCGCATCGGTGATCAGTATCATCCGATCTTTTTTGATCTTCTCTACGATGCGCAATGCTGTAGGATGCGTATGGATAAGATCGGCAATAATATCTGCTGTCACATCACTCTCAAAAACTGCACCGATGAGCCCAGGCTTGCGGTGATGCCAGGGGGGCATTGCATTGAAAAGGTGTGTTGCGTGTGAAATGCCCCACTCAAAACTCTGCATTGTCTGCTCGTAATTCGCCTCACTATGTCCGATACTCAAAATAATATGCGGATATGATTGTGAAATCTTTCTGATAAACTCTTCAGCCCCCAGCATCTCCGGCGCAATCGTGATGACTCTGATATGCGGCAAATAGGGCTCTATCCATTCAAATCCTGCCTGCTGGATGTATTTGGGGTCTTGCGCTCCGCATTTGAGAGGATTGATAAAAGGCCCCTCAAGATGAATCCCCTTAATTTTTGCACCGGTAACTTTACCGCCATACATAATGACGGTATCGAGTGCTCTGAGAATATCTTCTTGACGCATTGTCATCGTCGTTGCGACAAACGAAGTCGTTCCTGTCTTCAATAAACTCTGAGAAATCGTCTCCAATGCTTCAGGTGTAGCATCCATCACATCCGCGCCGCCACTCCCATGAATATGCACATCAACAAACCCTGCACTGACATAAAGCCCTTCGGCATCTATGATTTCACACTCTTTCGGCGGATCTTTCTGACTGAGTGTTGCGATCTTTTCATTAAAGAGAAGATGATACCCTGTCCAAACTTTTCCATTATCTATGATAGTTCCATTGATGATTGCTTTCATGCTTATATTATAGCTAAGACTTTATGGGTACTTAATGGCATTTGGCTAAAATACGGCACAAATATTTATGATAAGGAAAAGCAATATGAAGAAAATTTTACTAATACTACTCGCACTGACAGTGGTAGCTGCCGGCACGTTCTTCTTTCTTAACGGAAAAGATACGTATGATGCCGGCAAGTACTCCGCTACCCTCAGTGACGGACTCAAAAAAGGCTCGACTGTCAGCTACACCCTCCCTGACCAATTCGACAAAACACAGACGCTGGATGACTCGATCCAGAAGCTGATACTCGTCTTTGCCAAAGATACAGGGCATACAGTCAAAGAGTATCTCAAAGCACAGCCTGCTGACTACCTTACAAAACACCATACTGCTTTTATCGCAGATGTCAGCCCAATGCCTGTCGTGATACGCAATACATTCGCACTGCCTGATCTCAAAAAGCAGCACTACAGCGTAGCACTCATCTATGACAAGAAAATGTCCGAAGATTTCAAAAAAGATGCCAAAACAGATGAAATTGCCGTTGCAACACTCAAGAGTAGAAAAATAGAAAAAGTGGAGTATCTCAAAAGTGCGGAAGAACTTGGCAAAGCCTTGAAATAATAGCTTCTTTTCCCTCCGGCAGAACTCAGGACCCTCAGACTTGTCTGAGGCAATACCTTCCGCCAATACTTAATGATATTGGCTCGAACAAGTTCGAGCGTCCGAAATAGCATCAATCCTCTCCCTGTATACAGACCCAAGCAAATATCTCAATAATATCAATCAGTCGCTTAAGGGAAAAATCGATCTTGACCCCCTGACCGGAATCTATAGAAAACAGTACTTTGATACAAAATTGAAAGATGAACTGGAAAAAGATGATAACTTTAGTCTTAAAGATTAATGATATTTATGGGCATTTGGTTGGTGACAAGGTACTCAAGAAATTCACATCAATTATTCAGAATCATTTACGACAGGGGGATATCTTTTCGAGATGGGGAGGAGAAGAGTTTCTTGTTCTCATAAAATGCTACACCAAAGAACCTATTATTGAAAAAATTGAACATATCCGCCAATTATTACTCCACTAATTAAATACAGTAATAACATACCATAAAACTGCTATAATACATCTATGAAAATAGATGCAAGAAAAGCCACAACCCAGCAGCAGCAAGAGAAGAGAAATATAGCCATAAAACTTATAGAGAAAGAGCTAGCCATAAAAGAGATTGCCGAAATAGTAGGAGTCCATCCAAGTAGAGTATATGACTGGAGAGCCAAATATAAAAAAGATGGAAAAAAAGGTATTGCTATTGGTCAAAGAGGGAGAAAAGCCGGTACCAATAAAACTTTATCAACCCAGCAAGAGCAACAGATCATAAGGCAATTGATAGATAAAACTCCAGAGCAACTACAGTTTAAATTTGCACTATGGACAAGAGAAGCAGTAAGAGCGTTGATTCAAAGTGAATTGGATATAGATATGCCAATATCAACAGTTGGGCATTATTTGAAAAAATGGCAGTTTACTTCAAAAAAACCAATCAAAAGGGCTTATGAGCGAAAAGATGAAAAAACTAAAGAGTGGCTGGAAGTTGAATATCCCGAAATAAAGAAACTAGCCAAAGATGATAATGCCGATATCTGGTGGGCAGATGAGACTGCCTGTATCTCACTGCCTACTAATCTTAAGGGATATGCACCTATAGGAAGTAAAAATAAACCCATACTCACCCATCCTGCCAGAAAGTTCAAGATCAATATGATCTCTGCAATTACCAATACGGGAAAAACAATGTTTGCCCTTTATGATGAGAGCGTCAATATAGAAAGATTTATTGACTTTATGCAAAAGGTAATCGACTCATCCAAAAAGAAAGTCTATCTCATTGTGGATAACCTTA
>Ga0209013_10004751_pt1 | contig 11845 bp, 9 predicted proteins | sample Cruoilmetagenom2_FD_187291 | JGI IMG/M metagenome (GOLD analysis project Ga0209013, IMG submission 187291) | Oil polluted marine microbial communities from Coal Oil Point, Santa Barbara, California, USA - Sample 2 (SPAdes) (version 2) | ecosystem: Environmental > Aquatic > Marine > Oil seeps ...
GCCAAACCCGCGGCGCCCAAGCCCACGACGAACAAGACCATTACGAAAAAGACTGAGATGACGGATGCCACGACGCGCGTCCCACCCCCGCCGGAGCCGAAGCCGGTTCAGCCGCAAACGGAGCGCGTTTGGAGCGAGACTCTGTTCCTACCCAAGACCGACTTTCCGATGAAGGCGGGCTTGCCAAAGCGCGAACCGGAACTGCTGCAGCGCTGGGCCGAGCTCGGCCTCTATGAGCGTTTGCGCGAGAAGGGTAGGACCCAAGACAAGTTCGTGCTGCACGATGGGCCGCCCTACGCGAACGGCCATCTTCATATCGGGCACGCGCTCAACAAGATCCTGAAAGATGTGATCTGCCGGTCGCAGTCCATGATGGGAAAGGACGCCAACTACGTGCCGGGCTGGGACTGCCACGGCCTTCCCATCGAATGGAAGGTCGAGGAAGAAAAGTATCGGGCTAAGGGCCTGGCCAAGCCAGACTTCACGGACTCGGACGCGATCGTCGCGTTCCGCCGCGAGTGCCGCGCCTATGCGGAACACTGGCTCGACGTGCAGCGCGAAGAGTTCAAGCGTCTGGGCATCGAGGGCGATTGGGACGATCCGTACACCACGATGAACTACAAGGCCGAATCCACCATCGCACGAGAGCTGGTGAAGTTCGCGATGAACGGGCTGCTCTATCGCGGGTCTAAGCCCGTGATGTGGTCCGTGGTGGAGCGCACCGCCCTGGCCGAGGCCGAAGTCGAGTACCAGGAGATCGAAAGCCCGGCGATCTATGTGAAGTTCCCGGTCATGTTCGCTGCCGACGACAATCCGGACCCGGCGTTTTTGCAGCATGCCTCGGTCGTGATCTGGACGACGACGCCCTGGACAATTCCGGGCAACCGCGCTGTCTCCTATTCGCCCTCGATCGCCTATGGCCTTTACGAGGTGACGCAGGCGCCGGAAGACAATTGGGCCAAGGTCGGCGAGCGGCTGATCCTGGCGGACGCGCTGGCCGAGACGGTCAAGACCGCAGCCCGCATTGAGGGCTGGAGCCGGATCGGCGATGTGACCGTCGGCATGCTTGGCCAATCGATGTGCGCCCACCCCTTGCGCGATGAGGACGCGTACCGGTTCAAGGTACCGCTGCTTGCGGGCGACCACGTCACGGACGAAGCCGGTACCGGCTTCGTGCACACGGCGCCCGGTCATGGCGCGGACGATTTCGAGGTCTGGTCGGCGAGCGAGGCGCTATTGCGCGATCGCCATATCGACAAGACGATCCCTTTCACGGTCGGCGAGGCCGGCTTCTTCACGAAGGATGCGCCGCGCTTCGAGGGGCGCCGCGTGGTCAACGACAAGGGCAAGTTCGGCGACGCCAACGAGACCGTCATTCGGGCGCTGGTCGAAGCGAAGGCGCTGTTGGCACGCGCCCGCTACAAACACGACTATCCGCATTCCTGGCGGTCCAAGAAGCCGATCATTTTTCGGGCGACGCCCCAATGGTTTATTGCCATGGACGAGGACTTCGACAATGGCGAGAGCTTGCGGGCCCGTGCGCTCGACGCCATCGACACGACGCGCTTCGTGCCGCCGCAAGGCGAGAAGCGCATTAAGGGCATGGTTGAGACGCGCCCTGACTGGGTGGTCTCACGCCAGCGGGCTTGGGGCGTGCCGATCACCGTGTTCGTGCACAAGGAGACGGGCGAGGTTATTCCACGCGGCGATTTCAACGCTTCGGGCGAATTGATCGACCGCATCGTCACAGCATTCGAGGCGGAGGGCGCGGACGCTTGGTTCGCGGACGGTGCGACGGAGCGTTTTCTGGATGGGCTCGTGGACGACCCGGCTGCCTGGGAAAAGGTCGGGGACATTCTGGATGTCTGGTTCGACTCAGGCTCGACCCACGCCTTCGTCCTGGAGCAGCGTCCCGATCTGAAATGGCCGGCCTCGCTCTATCTCGAAGGCTCTGACCAGCATCGCGGCTGGTTCCAATCCTCGTTGCTCGAAGGTTGCGGCACGCGCGGCCGCGCACCGTTCGACGAGGTGCTCACACATGGCTTCGTCAATGACGAGGACGGCCGCAAAATGTCGAAGTCGCTCGGCAATGTGGTGTCACCGCAAGACGTGATCCGCCAGTCGGGCGCCGAGATCTTGCGGCTCTGGGCCATGAGCTCCGACTATGCCGACGATTTGCGGATCGGGCCCGACATCGTCAAGGCCAATGTGGACTCCTATCGCCGCCTGCGGAACACGCTGCGCTTCCTGCTCGGCAATCTCGCCCATTACCGCGACGATCTCAAGGTCAGCTACGACGAGATGCCTGAGCTCGAGCGTTATATGCTGGCGCGGATCGCCGAGCTCGATGCGTTGGTGCGAGAGGGGTACATTGTCTACGACTTCAAGCGCGTCTTCCACACGCTCCTGAATTTCTGCGTCAACGATCTGTCGGCGTTCTATTTGGATATCCGCAAAGACGCGCTTTATTGCGATCCGCACGACAGCCTCACGCGGCGCGCGGCGCTCACGGTCATGGACCGGCTCTTCGCCGTGCTCACCGCGTGGCTCGCGCCCATGCTGTGCTTCACTATGGAAGAGGCCTGGCTGACGCGCTTCCCGAACGATAAGGGATCGGTGCACTTGCGCGACTTCGCGGATGTGCCGGATGCGTGGGACGACGCGGCGCTGCGGGACAGGTGGAACATGGTGCGGCAGGTCCGCCGTGTCGTGACTGGTGCGCTGGAAATCGAACGGCGCGAACGGCGCATCGGCTCGAGCCTGGAAGCATCGCCGCTGGTCTATGTGGCGGACGGCGATCTCCGCAGCGCGCTTGAGGGTCTCGATCTCGCCGAGATCGCAATCACCAGCGGGGCGAGCCTTGTCGCAGGCGAAGGACCGCCGGATGCGTTCCGGCTTGAGGATGTCCCTGCCGTGGCGGTTGTCTTCGCCCGTGCGGAAGGCCACAAATGCGCAAGGTCCTGGAAAATCCTTGCCGAGGTTGGGGCCGACCCCGAGTTCCCGACTTTGTCGCCCCGCGACGCCGAAGCCGTGCGCCAGTTCGACCGGCGCGCTGGACGGGCGGGATAGCGCCATGACCCGTCGCTGGCTTTGGGGACCGTATTCGCCGCTTGGGTTGATTGTGGCAGCTCTGGTCGCCCTTGCCGACCAGGGGAACAAGATCTGGATGCTCTATGTCTACGACATCGGCAGCAAGCAGCCTGTGGCGGTCACCCCGTTCTTCGACCTCATCCTGGTGTGGAACAAAGGCATCAGCTACGGGCTGTTCCAGCAAGACGGCCTTATTGGGCGCCTGGTGCTCGTTGCTTTCGCAGTTTTCGTGAGCCTTGCTCTGATCGTTTGGCTGGCCCGGATCACCACGGCCCTGACAGCGATTGCCATCGGGCTCATTGTCGGCGGGGCCGTCGGCAACGCCATCGACCGGGCCGTCCATGGCGCGGTGGCCGATTTCTACTCGTTTCACGCATTCGGATTTCAGTGGTACATCTTCAATATTGCCGATGTCGCCATAGTTGCCGGGGTTATCGGACTTCTGTATGACTCCTTGTTCGGGGGTCATAAAAAGGCCGGAAACCCCTCTAATATGTAAATAAATCCAGGTTCTACCGGATTTGAGGGGACCTCTTGGGGCACATCACCATCATAAGCGCCGGAAATCGGCTCGGACGGATCGCGGCGGCGCTTGCCTGCGCGACACTCCTGAGCGGTTGCGGAGGTGGTGTCGAACTCGAAGGCAAGATCTTTGACTATGCCGGGCTTTCCGGCAGCACCGCCAAGAAGCCCGATCCGACGATGTCGTCGCGGGCGCCGCTTATGGTGCCGCCCAACCTTCAGCGACTGCCGACGCCCACTGAAGCCCGGTCCGTAGCCGCCAACCGCCAAGATTGGCCGGACGACCCAGAGAAAGTGCGGGTCCGGGAGATCAAGGAGCAGGAGGCTGTGGACGCAGAGGTGGCCAAGGCCAACGATCCGCTCAATGCCTATGCGGGTAAGGAAACGCTGCTCGACAAGCTGTTCAAGGGGAATAAGACGGTCGAGGAGCCGGTGCCCGATGTGCCGGAGCCGGATTCGTCCGACGCTGTGCCAGGTTCAGCTGTTGCAACGCGCAGTCAGGCGATCACGCCGCATCAAGCGGAAGCGCCGCTCCCGAGTCGGAATGACGAAGCCTTCAATCCTGCCGTACCCGACAGCTACAAGAGCGGTTCGGACTCCCGGAGGAACACGTTTTAGGCCAGCTTGTTCGGCCGGCGGCGCACCCGTTGGGCCGGCAGCGCTCTTGGGTCGCGGCGAAAAGGCGTGCGACGCCCGTCAACCTTTCGAATCTGTAAGTTTGGCCGCCGCGAATTGAAGGCTACAATTTCTTGAAACAACTGATCGGACGTTCAACATCTGGGGTAGGGTGCCGCCCCTGACACGTTTCGATCGCTGTGGCGTTTGCTTGCTTCCACTTGCTCTGGCCTTCCGCCAAAGGTGCGATGAATGTACGAACACTGGATCGCCGCGTCCCGATTGAGGGCCGGTTTGGTCATAACCCTGGTGAGTTTATCGATGCCAGTTGCCGCCATTGCCGCCGAGGCCGACAGCGCCCCCGCGCCTGCTGCCTCCCCGGAAAAATCCGCCAAGAAGGCCATTGAGTTCACCCTTGAGAACGGCCTCGACGTGGTCGTGATTCCGGACCACCGTGCGCCAATTGTGACGCAGATGGTCTGGTACAAGGCCGGCGCTGCCGACGAGCCACCCGGCGTATCGGGCATCGCCCACTTCCTCGAACATCTGATGTTCAAGGGAACGGAAAACATTCCGGCGGGCCAGTTCTCCAAGATCATCGCGCGGAAAGGCGGCGACGACAACGCCTTCACCAATCAAGACGTCACCGCCTATTTCCAGCGGGTCGCAAAGGATCGTCTGGCCTCCGTGATGGAGATGGAGGCGGACCGCATGGCGAATCTGCGTCTGTCGGAGACGGATGTGAACACCGAGCGCGATGTGATCCTCGAAGAGCGCCGGTCCCGGGTCGACAACGATCCGGCCAGCCTTCTGCAAGAGCAGATGATGGCCGCGCTCTACCGCAATCATCCCTATGGCATTCCCGTCATCGGCTGGGAACATGAGATGAAGCAGCTCGATCGCGAGGACGCGCTGTCCTTCTACGACCGCTTCTACGCGCCGGAGAACGCCATTCTCATCGTCGCTGGCGATGTGGAGCCGGACGACGTGCTGGCGTTGGCCGAGGAGACCTTCGGCAAGATTCCAAGACATGGCGAAGCCATCGAGCGCACGCGTCCCACGGAACCGGAGCACGACGGCTCCGTCACCGTAACGCTCGAGGATCCCCGTGCCGGGCGCACCACCGTACAGCGTTACTACATCGCGCCGAGCTACGCCTCCGCGAAGCCTGGCGAAGCCGAAGCGCTCGACCTCCTTGCACGTGTCATGGCCCACGGCACCACAGGCCGGGTCTACAAGCACCTTGTCATGAAGGAGAAGGCGGCCGCGTCCGCGGGCGGCTGGTACTCTGACTCGGGCCTCGACTCGGGGCGGATCGGTTTCTACGCGATCGCCGGCGAGAAGAATACGCCCGAACAGATGGAAGCCGCGGTCGACGCGGTGATTGCAGACATCCGCGAAAACGGCGTGACCCAAGACGAGCTGAACCGCGCCCGCGCCGGGCTCCTCGCCGAGTATGTGTATTCGTCCGATTCCATCTCGCGCGTGGCCCGCCAATATGGCTGGCGCCTGGCGGCCGGGCTGAGCATTGAGGACGTGGAGGACTGGCCGAACCGTATCAAGGCCGTGACCGTGGACGATGTCCGCAAGGTCGCTCAGGACTACCTCGTGGACGAGAAATCGGTTACGGGCATCCTCAAGCCGGCACCGAAGCACACGAGCCGCGTGCACAAGAAGCCGGTGCCGGTCGCCGGCAAGGACAAATCTTAGAATGCCGATGACAGTGCGCACATCGCTGACGGCGATCGGATTGGGTTTGGCCGTCGCCGCGCAGGCCTTTCTCGCCCCGTCCGCCGTGGCGCAAAAGGCGCTGCAGGACGTGGTCGTGCCATCGGCCAAAGAGACCGCTCAAGGAAAAACGATGAATATCCAGGAAGTCACGAGCCCGGGCGGCATCAAGGCATGGCTCGTGGAAAGCCATGTCAATCCGCTGATCGCGATTCGCTTCGCCTTTTTGGGCGGCGCCGCCCAGGATGGGCAGGGCAAGGACGGGCAGGCCTATTTCGTGACCTCGATGATGGACGAAGGGGCGGGCAATCTCGACGCCACCGCGTTCCAGGAGCGCGCGCAGTCTCTGGCGATGCGCCTAGACTTCGATGCCAGCCGCGATGTGATGCTGGGCTCGCTGCAGACGCTGACCGAGAATAAGGACGAGGTGTTCGAGCTGGCCCGTGTCGCCATGGCGGAGCCGCGCTTCGAGGAAAGCGCGATGGCGCGCGTCAAGGCCCAGATTCTGGCCGGGCTCAAATATGACGAGAACGACCCCTCGACGGTCGCATCGCAAGCCTGGGATCGCCTGGCCTTCGAGGGTCATCCCTATGGCCGCCCGATCAAGGGAACACGCGAGTCCGTCGTCGCCATGACGACAGACGACCTCCGCGACTATGTCCGCCGCGTTTATGCCCGCGACAAGCTCGTCGTGTCGGCCGTTGGCGATATCACGCCCGAAGAACTCGGCAAGGCGTTGGACACGCTGTTCGGCGATCTGCCCGAGAAATCGAACTTGCGTGAGGTCGTGGACGCCAAGCCGCCGCTCGGGCCGACGCGCGAAGTCATTAAAATGGATGTGCCGCAGTCCGTCGCCAAATTCGGTTTCCGCGGGATCCCGCGGCGCGACGACGATTTCATCCCGGCCTATATCCTGAACTACGTCATCGGCGGCGGCGGTTTTTCTTCGCGGCTGATGGAGGAGGTCCGCGAGAAGCGCGGACTGGCCTATTCGGTCACGTCCAATCTCCTTCCCTATCGGCATGGCTCCGTCTTCGTGGGCAATGTCGCGACAAAGAACGAGGCTGTGGGCCAGTCCCTGCAGGTGATCAAGACCGAACTTGAAAACGTTGGCGAGAGCGGGCTGACCCCCGATCAGCTCAACGCCGCCAAAGCTTATCTCACCGGCGCCTATGCTTTGCGCTTCGAGTCCTCCTCGAGCATCGCCAATCAGCTCTTGTGGATTCAGATCGAGGATCTGGGGATCGACTATGTCACCAAGCGCAATGCGCTGATCGAGGCGGTGACACTTGAGGACGTGAAGCGCGTCGCGGGCCGTTTGCTCGCGCCCGATCAGCTCATCACCACCATTGTCGGCCAGCCCGTCGAGGAGCCCGCGTCGGCAGGTGCACCGGGCTAGGCACACGGGGCTAGGCACCTGCGCCCCAGAATTGGTAAAGGTAAGGCCCGCGCCCGGCAAAGTGTACCGCCCCGGCGCACGAAGGCAGGGCATCAGGCTCCAAGGCATGAGGGTCAAGGCATGGCCATTCGTCAGCTGCCGCCGAACCTCATAAATCGCATTGCCGCGGGTGAGGTGGTCGAGCGGCCCGCAAGCGTCGTCAAAGAACTGGTGGAAAACGCGCTCGACGCGGGCGCATCCCGTATTGACGTGACCGTGCGGGGCGGCGGCCTCCAGCTAATTCGTGTGTCCGACGACGGTGCGGGCATGAGCGCGCGCGACCTGGAACTTGCCGTCGAGCGCCATGCGACGTCGAAGCTCGAGGGCGAGGATCTCTCCCATATCCTGACACTCGGCTTTCGGGGCGAAGCCTTGCCCTCCATCGGCGCCGTGGCGCGGCTCGCCATAACCAGCCGCGCACAGGATGAAGCCGAGGCGTATCGGATCGACGTCGATGGCGGCCGCCAGTCGCCTTTGAAGCCGGCCGCCCGGGCTGCCGGCACGGATGTCGAGGTACGCGATCTCTTCTACGCCACGCCCGCGCGGTTGAAATTCATGAAGTCGGAACGGGCCGAGACCGCCGCTATCAGCGATGCGGTGAAGCGCCTGGCTCTGGCCCATCCGGAGGTGGCGTTTTCCCTTTCCAATGGCGAGCGTACGACGCTACGGCTCGATGCGTGCCCGCCCGGGCTTCTCGACCATGCCCTGACCCGTCTCGGACGCGTCCTGGGTTCGGAGTTCGTGGAGGATGCGATGCACGTCTCCGCCGCCCGAGGGCCCGTTCGGGTCGAGGGGTACGCCGGCCTGCCGACGCTGCACCGGCCGAACGGGCTCAGCATCTACCTCGTCGTCAACGGCCGCCCTGTGCGTGACCGTCTGATCGCTGGTACGGTGCGGGCCGCCTACGGGGACCTTGTTCCGCGCGGGCGCTATCCCTTGGTGACGCTCTTCGTGGATATTCCTCCCGATGAGGTGGACGTGAACGTGCACCCGGCCAAGACGGAGCTCCGATTCCGCGACGCCAATGGCGTGCGCTCTCTTCTTATCGGTGCGGTACGCGAGGCGCTGGCTGCGGCGGGACACCGGGCGACGGCGAGCCTGGCGCAGGAGGCCTTGCAGCATATGCGTCCGCCGGGAGAGGCGCCGCCCCATCCAGCCTACGCCCCGGCGCCGGGAGAGGCACCGGCCGGCGACAGCCAGGCGCCTGTCTACCAAAGCCAGGTGCGCTCCTATGCGGGGTCCCAAGGACCGCCCTACAGACCGCCGGGCAGCGCGGCCTCCAGCGATCGGGCCCAAGCCCCGCTCAAGGGTGTCGCTGTCCCATCGGCCGATATGCGCGGCGGCGCCGCGTCGGAGGAGGCGCCCGAGGCTTATCCGCTCGGCGCTGCGCGGGCACAGGTGCAGGACACTTTCATCATCGCGCAGACGGGCGATGCGCTCGTCATTGTCGATCAGCACGCGGCCCATGAGCGGCTGGTTTACGAGCGTTTGAAGAGCGGTCTCGAAAATGGTGGCGTGGCCCGCCAGTTGCTGTTGATCCCAGACATCGTCGAGCTTGCGCCCGAGGCCATCGACAGCCTGCTCGGGGCTTTGGGCGAGCTGGAACAGTTCGGGCTCGTGATCGAGAGCTTCGGGCCGCAGGCGGTCGCGGTGCGTGAAGTGCCGGCGCTGCTGGGCACGTGCGATACGCGGACGCTTCTCACTGATCTCGCCGGTATTCTGCTGGAAGCCGAGGACGGAAGCGGCGCGCGGGCGTTACGCGACAGGCTCGATCACGTTCTCTCCACCATGGCCTGCCATGGCAGCGTCCGCGCCGGACGGCGCCTCACGCCCCAGGAAATGAACGCGCTGCTACGGGATATGGAGAAGACGCCGTTTTCCGGCCAGTGCAACCATGGGCGCCCCACCTATGTGGAGCTGAAGCTGACTGACATCGAGAAGCTATTTCAGCGCCGCTAAGAGGCCTTACAGCTCGACGCGGTTCTTCCCGCGATGGCTCTCGACGCAGGCCTTGAGGGCCTCCAGAGCCTCGGCAGTTCCCTCGGGCTCGAGAGCGAATTCTTTCTCTCTGACGCTGACGCGAAACTTGCTGCCCTCGGCGATGGCGTCAAAGACCGGATCGCCCTTCTTGAGCGGAATAAGGACGCCGTTCTCAGCGACGATGTCGGCGATTGCCGCGAAGGGGTTCTGGCCTTCCATGAGGACTAGCACGGGCTTCTGTTCGCCCGGTTTCAGCCGAAGCGCGGAGTCGGCGACAAGCATGCCAATGTCGGCCTCAGGTGTCATGACGAAGCCCAGCGTGGTGTGCGCAGGATCGGGCAGCAAGACGGTACAATCCGTGAAGGTTCCTTTGCCGTTGAAATTGGCGCGGCCCTTCCAGTCTCCGGACTGAAACGTATCCGCTTCGGGTGAGGTGGCGGCAAGAACCAAGCCCAGCCATGTGAGCGCCCATAGTCGCATTTCAAACTCCTTTAGTCGCCGAAACGGGCGATCGCGATTTCGGTGCCGCCGTAGCGGCGTCGGTCGATCTCCGTCAACCCTTCCGGCCAGTCCGGCGGCTCACCTGCCTTCTGTTCAAAGACGGTAATTGCGCCCGGGGCCAGCCAACCGCCATCCATTGCGGCTTGCATTGCCCGCGCGCCCAAGCCCTTGCCATAGGGTGGGTCGCAGAACACGAGGCCGAACGGGGGCATGTTGCCCGCAGGGCCCAGCCGGGTCGCATCGCGCCGCCAGATCTTCGTGACGCCGGTTAGGCCGAGCCCTTCCACATTGCGGCGGATCGTACCACGGGCGCCCGCGTCCTCCTCGATGAAAAGGCAATAGCGGGCGCCGCGCGACACCGCTTCCAGCCCCAGCGCGCCTGAGCCCGCGAACAGGTCGAGGACGCGGACCCCTTCAAATTTGATCTCCGGCGCACCATGGGTCAGCACGTTGAAGAGCGCTTCGCGGGCACGGTCCGAAGTCGGCCGTGTGCCGAGGCCCTTGGGCGCGTCCAGTGCTTTGCCTTTGAAGCGTCCGGCGACAATGCGCATCAGCTCTTCACGTCCAGGGTGCGCGCAACGTCGGCGCCGAGCTGCTCCGCGATCACCTTGCGTTTGACCTCGTCCGCCGCTCCGACGGCAAGGTCGCCCAAGGCAAAGGGACCGAAGGAGGTGCGGATCAACCGGTTCACGCTCAGCCCGAGATGGGTGGCGATGCGCTTCACTTCGCGGTTCTTGCCCTCGCGTAAACCGATGACAAGCCAGACATTGCTGCCTTGAGTCCGTTCGATCGTGGCCTCGATAGGCCCATAGCGTATGCCGTCGATGGTGATGCCGCGCTTCAGGGCATCGAGCGCCCCCTGGCTCACGCGTCCATGCGCGCGAACGCGATAGCGCCGAAGCCAGCCCGTGCTCGGCAGTTCGAGATGCCGTGCCAAAGCCCCATCCGTGGTGAGGAGCAGCAGGCCCTCTGTGTTGATGTCGAGCCGGCCGACGGAAACAACGCGCGGCAGGGTGTCGGGCAGGGCGCCGAACACGGTCGGGCGTCCTTCCGGGTCCTTGTGGCTGGTCACGAGACCTTTCGGCTTGTTGTAGCGCCATAGGCGAGGCGTGCGGGCGGCGGGGAGCGGTTCTCCGTCCACCAGGATCGTGTCTGCGCTGCTGACCACATGGGCCGGGGTCGTCAGGACCGCGCCATTCACGGCTACACGGCCCGCCTCGATCCACTTCTCCGCATCGCGCCTTGAACACAGGCCGGCTTGCGCCATCGCCTTGGCGATGCGCATGGGTTCCAAGTCCCGCTTGGGTGGGGCGGGGCGTGTGCGTCCCTGCTTCCGCGGCGCTTGACCGCGGGTCTTCGGCTCGTTCACCTTGGCTGTCATGACGGCGAAGCTTGCAGATGACGGCGGTTCCGGCAAGCGCTCCCTCGCGCGGCCTGACGTAACACCAATGGATTTGGCGCTCGAGGAAGCGCGGGCAGCGGCGACGCGCGGCGAGGTGCCGGTCGGGGCGGTCGTTGTCGATGCCAAGGGCACGGTCCTGGCTCAGGCGGGTAATCGTACGCTGGAGCTGCACGACCCTACGGCCCATGCGGAGGTGTTGGTCCTGCGCACGGCCGCGGCCGCGCTTGGCAGTGAGCGGCTCACCGAATGCGATCTCTACGCGACCCTGGAGCCCTGTGCGATGTGCGCTGGCGCCATCTCCTTTGCCCGGATCCGGCGCCTGTATTTCGGCGCGAGCGATCCCAAGGGCGGCGCTGTGGAGCACGGGCCACGCTTCTTCAGCCAGCCCACCTGCCATCATGCCCCGGAAATTTACGGCGGCATCGGCGAAAGCGCGGCGGCATTGCTGCTGCAAGCGTTCTTCGCCGCGCGCCGTTAGCGGTCGCGGGGCGGAACGCGCGCACGCCGGCCAGGAGACGATCGGTAAAAACTTAGAAGCGGGAGGTTAGTGGTAGCCGACTAACGATAAG
>Ga0209013_10004752_pt1 | contig 11845 bp, 8 predicted proteins | sample Cruoilmetagenom2_FD_187291 | JGI IMG/M metagenome (GOLD analysis project Ga0209013, IMG submission 187291) | Oil polluted marine microbial communities from Coal Oil Point, Santa Barbara, California, USA - Sample 2 (SPAdes) (version 2) | ecosystem: Environmental > Aquatic > Marine > Oil seeps ...
ATTCGTGCAGGGCCAGCTGATCCTGCCATATCTGCGGATAGCTGTCTTGGTCAGGCATCTCAAAAAACTCGGCGCGGATAGGAGCTACCGGAACCATTGCATTGGAGGTGACCGTATGGTTATGCAAAATGATATTGATGCGTCTTAATTTACTCTGATAGGCGCTGTTCACAGCAGGCTGGGTCAGCTTCAGCAGATTGATATAATACTGCGCCATCTGACCATAGCTGGCAGGATAGATGATACGGTAGTCTTTGGTTTTGATTTGCTGCCACCTGACCGAAGCCGGTTCCTGTCCGTTCAGAAAATACTGTGCTTTCAACTGTACAGCCGTAAGCAATAACAGCAGCAAAATCGTAATAATTTTATAATCAGCTTTCATAAATATGCTTCAAAGTGTACATTTCATCCTGCCGGTCTTACCCAATCGAATACTTTTTGGGGCAAATAACAAAATTAGCATTTTGTATGAATAAAACGAAAAGCAGCCCAGGGGAAGGATTTATCGTCGTATTTATTGACTTTCTATGCAATTCTTTGTACTTTTCGAACTCTGTTAAAGTATTTTCTGTTTTGAGGCTTTCTCTTTTCTCTCCTGTTTATCCACAAACTATTATTATTTAAATCGACTATAAATTATTGAATTTCTGAAAAATAGCGTACTATTGAATATTTTTTGTAATTTTCAATGATCTAACCAAACCCGTTCAATTATGAAAAAGTTAATTTACCCTACTATTCTATTAGTCCTTTTTTCTTTAACTGATATTTTCGGACAGAAAGGAAGTTTAACAGTCTCTTTCGTAGCGAGAGATTTCTATACGCACGATACGCTTTCATTGGATAGTGTTTTTGTTGAGAACCCTGCCAGAAACTGTGACACAACCATTTACGGAGGGCACGCCAAATTAATGCTTGTTTGGGCCGGCATTGATGAACTCACTAACATAAACGGTTTACAGCTAGCACAAAACTATCCCAACCCGTTTGCCGGATCAACAAGGTGCACGCTAAAACTGCAGGATAAAAAAAACATTAAAGTAACGCTTACAAATGTTCACGGAAAACAGCTCGCCACCCTGCAAAAGACATTAGCCTGTGGCACCCACACTTTTACGATTAAAACCAGCGCAGGCGGTATTTATTTTCTGAAGGTTAGTGATGGAAACGCATCAAAAACCTTGAAATTGAACAGTATACACAGTTCCGGAAAAAACAACTTCAGTATTTATTATTCCGGCAATGAAGACCTACCGGAAAGCAGTAAAAAAAATACACAAAACCGGGGGTTTACTTTTTTACCGGGCGATGTGTTAAACATGACTGGCTATACTTCCGGTTATGAAGGCAACACCCTTTCTGCCGCTCCGCTTGAAGATTACACGGCTTATTTTACAACAAAACCCAATTATCTGAGTCTTCACGCCGACTCAACCTGGGGCTATGTCCCCATCCATGCAAGCTTTTCCTCAATAACAAACATTCCTAATTTAACCTCATGGCATTGGGATTTTGGCGACGGTGAAACCAGTGATCTTCAATATCCTACACATAACTATACTACCCCAGGCACTTATTATACGGTTACTTTAACAGTTCAGGGTGACTTTGGAAATTATTCTACTGAAAAAGTAAGCTATATCCATACACTTCCCTTACCGGCAGGTGTAGATTTTGTAGCCGATATCACAGATGGCATGGCTCCCATGGACGTTCATTTTGTTGCTGAAACAAACATTCCGAACCCCATCAACTGGGTATGGAGTTTCGGTGATGGCAACGGAGCCCAGCATGTCCAGAACCCTTATCATAACTATCAGGACATTGGTGTTTATACGGTAACTTTACAGGTTTATGATAACAACGGTGTAACGAGCAAGACCAAAGAAGATTATATCTATGTGAATTATTGTCCTTCAACAGTTACCGATGCCGACGGGAACGTGTACAATACGATAGCTATCGGCAGCCAGTGCTGGATGCAAGAGAACCTGAATGTTGGCACAAAAATCAATTCCGAAGAAGCCCAGAATAACAATGGTGTGCTTGAAAAATACTGCTTTAATAATTCTACATCAAATTGCAATACATACGGAGGGCTTTACCAATGGGGTGAATATATGCAATATGATTATTATACGGAAGGTGTACAGGGCATTTGCCCCAATGGGTGGCATATTCCAACATACGATGATTTTTGGAAATTAATATGTGTTGCAGGGACAGTCGGAACTAGTGGAGGCAGCCTGAAAGAAACAATGTATGCCCACTGGGACAGTCCGAACACGGGGGCTGATAACCTTACAGGATTTACAGCTCTGGGAGCCGGGTATTTTGAAATTCCATATATTAATGACCCTTGGTGGTCTAGGTTTAAAATTCAGACTCGTTTCGGCACTTCCACTTCTGTGGATGTAAATTGGACTGATGACAAATTAATTAGATACATCTCGCTTCAAAGTTCCTTTGGAGAATATAGTGCTGGTGAAAATTGGATTCTTGATGCCGTTTCAATCCGCTGTGTTAAAGATCAGTCCGAATAAACTTAATCACTTTAACTGATCCTGTTAAAATCTTTTTTCCGAATGTTTATTTGCATGAAGGGTATGTCCGGCACAACCTGCTTGCTATGGAATCACATACAGAAACACGGCAAAAAAATGACAGACGCTGCCGCCCAGCACAAAAAAATGGAAAATGGCATGATTGAAAGGTAAGCGGTCGAGCATGTAAAAAATAGCGCCCACCGAATAGGATATACCACCCACCAGCAGCCAAACCAGACCCATGGTTGAAAGGTTCTCCACCAGCGGAACAATGGCAATAACGATCAGCCAGCCCATCAAAACGTAAACCGCTGTAGAAATTGCCGTAAATCTGCCTGTATAGAATATTTTAAAAACAATACCGGCTAACGCTAACCCCCATATGATTCCAAATAAACTCCAGCCCCAGACACCATTGAGCGTAACCAGCAGAAAAGGCGTGTAGGTGCCGGCAATCAGCAGGTAGATAGCAGCATGGTCGAATACGTTGAGACGCTTCCTCCATTCAGGTTTTTGTACCCCGTGAAACAGGGTAGATGCCAGGTACAAAATAACCAGTGATGCGCCAAATATAGCAGCTCCTACAATATGCCGGGCATTTCCGTCAATACTGGCAAACACCACCATCAACGACAGGGCGGCCACACTAAGCAGAAACCCGATGCCGTGTGATAACACATTGACAAATTCTTCCCCAAAAGGATATGATTGAGTGGATGTTTTCATTGTTAACTGCAAAGATCAACATTTCCCGGCATCTGCCGGAAAACCGATAATATTTATTTTAAAGTAAATTTGATGGGTAATTTATAAGCTACGCGGACCGGCCTGCCCATCTGTCGTCCGGGTTTCCAGGGCGGCATGCTTTTTACGACACGGACAGCCTCTTCATCACATCTGCCGCCAATACCACGCAAAATCTCGACATTACTGATGAAACCGTCTTTTTCAATTACAAAGCATAAATAAACCGTCCCCTGAATACCCACCTGTTTAGCAAAGTCAGGATAATTCACATTATCTTTAAGAAACTCATATAATGCCGACAACCCACCCGGAAACTCCGGCATAACTTCGGGGATAGCCATAGGAATGTCATCAGGTAAAAATTCCGGTTCATCCTCAATTTCCGGAATATAATCCGGCACCGAAGTTTTATCATCGGCAAAAGCATCAATATCAATACCTTCATCCGCCTTTTCCGAGTTATCAATCACCTCTATTACCAGGTTCACTTTAGGAACAGGGGGTAAGGGTTTCTCCTTCTGGATGGTTACCGGAATTATCTCATCCACCAGCTGCAGGCCGGCTCCTTTAGGCAAGTCAATACTAGTCTTTTCATACGACTTGTACTCAAATGCCGTTAAGACAAACACAAGGGATAAGATCATCCCGATTTGAAATAAATAAGTTCTTTTTCTTTCTAAATCTGCTTTAAGGTGTTTTCTGATTTCCATGGTTTTTGATTTAAATTAAGCAAACGAAATTTAAAGTAGAAATCAGACCTATAATCGTAGTTTTTGGTTTGTATTATGATAACGCAGCCCGCCGGGTGATTATTGTAAATAAATGATCTCACATAAATTTTATTAGCTGAAAACATTCCGGAATTTCTACCCTGCACGGGAAGTAATAAAAACAAAAAAGGGAGACGATTCGGTGGAAACAGCCTCCCTTTTTATACTTCCTCAAATTAGATTATCTGACCAGGCTCATTTTTTTTGTTACCGTTAACTGCGGAGTGCTGAAGCGATAAAAGTAAATACCGTCAGGCAAATTTCCTGCATCCCAGTTAAGCGTATGTTTTCCCTTTGTATACTCACCATCGGCCAGTTTGGCAACTGAACAGCCCAGGTAGTCATATACGGTAACATTTACATGTGTCGGTTTATTCACCTCAAAAGGAATAGTCGTTGTATGGTCGAACGGGTTAGGATAATTCTGACTGACGACAACATCTGCATCTGCTGTTACGGGTTCTTCCACCGATACCATGGCATACGCACAGATATTATCAATATAAAACTCCTGTCCTCCCACAATCAGGCTTACTATAGGGCCTTCAATCATCACTCTCCCAACATTTCCAACTTTAGTCACATGGATCGAAAAGCCTTGTGGAACCACAGCATCTTCCAATTCGCCATAGTACATTCCGTCCCCGTTAACTGATAAGTTCTCAAATCCACCGTAATCGGCAAAATCGAAAGTGATCATGTTCAGATAAACATCTGCTATCATAAAATTATATAACAGGTTGATATTGCTCTGTTGCATCGAATTTCCGGCCCCTATATCAGGATTCGACATCACTTCTGCCGTACCGAAATAGGTTCCCCCCGCTCCATCCAAAAAATTCTGCACCGATACCGAGAAGCCATTTTGTGTAAAGATTTCGTCACCGGGATTGTTATACCCTGTTCCAAATAAATCACCTTCATTCAGTGTCTCGAAATCAACACAATATGTTTCGAATTCAATATAAGACGTGCAAATATTGTCGATGGCAAACTCCTGGCCACCAATGAGCAATTCCGTAATAGGCGCCTGCCCGGTTATAGTGGCCCGCTGATAAGTTCCCATATCCGAAATAAAAATATTGAAGCCGGCCGGCAAGACAGCATTTCCCAACTCACCAACAAATATCGGCTGCCCGTTAACTGAGATATTTTCAAAACCGCCCTCATCAGTAAAATCAAATATTACCTGATTAGGTGTTTCATTAAGGTCTGTAAAATCGAAACGCAGGTTGATGTTACTGGTCCACATAGCCTGTCCGGATCCTATCGAAGAAGCCGCATCAATCACCGTACAGGTTCCAAAAGTGCCGCCGCTTGTCCAATTGAAATACTCTACGCTAACAGAAATATCATTTTCAGTAAAAATCACATCTCCTATCGCGTTGTATCCGCTGCCGTAATGCGCTCCCAATGGCAACAGCTCAAAGTCTACACAATCCGATGGGTCTTCCACCAGTTCGGCACATATGTTATCGAGGAAAAACTCCTGACCTCCAACTAAAAGTTTCGTAACCAGTCCGGTAAGAACTCCTTTTTTATAGGTGCCCATGTCAACAATTGTCATGTATACACCCGGAGCAATCAGTGTATCGAAAAGCTCACCGGCATGAATCGGTGATCCGTTTACAGAAATATTTTCATTCCCTCCCTGGTCAACGAAATCGAATGTCACCCGATTAGGGACGTAACCGATACCCGCAATATCAAAAAGCAGGTTAATGTTGCTGATACTCATTCCCTGACCTGAATTAATACCACCTGCACCATCAGCAACGTGACACAGTCCAAATGTACTGCCGCCGTTGGTCCAGTAAAATTCCTCTACTGCAACGGAAATATCACTCTCTGTAAAGATTACATCACCAGGTGAGTTAATTCCGGTACCGTACTCCTGCCCAAGTGTGAGCGACTCAAAATCAACACAATTTTGTGATAGGGCAATCACGGGAAATAACACGATCATAAATACGAAGATTGTTAGTTGTTTTTTCATAATAATTGTTTTTAGTTAACACAAAGTGTTTAGTTACAGCCGTGTAAGATACAATTTTTAAGCTACGATAGCAAGCCTAAGCAGAAAATAAAGTAAAAATCGCAACTTCTAAAGAATGTGGCTTTGCTTTGCCCCTGTAGGGGCTATGAATCATTTCTTCATTTTAATATCAAACACCGATTAACGATTTTAGAATACCGAAGTATTCGGAATCAAAAATCGTTAATCGATATTCGTCATTCAATTTATCTTATCAAATACAGGCAAAGCCAAAAGAACATGACCACCAGCAAAGCAGATGGTTTCCCAATGAAAAATGAAACTACGCCATATCTTTTGCAAAATAATCCCACAACACATCTTCGGGCGGGGGTGCTGTGATGGTCAGCGGTTCTTTGGTAACAGGATGGACAAATGAAACAGAACACGCGTGCAAACTGATTGAAGCATCTTTGTTGCTTCGGCCGAAACCGTACTTCAGGTCGCCCTTGATCGGGCAGCCGATGGCCGAGAGTTGCGCCCGAATCTGGTGATGCCTGCCTGTTTTCAAATTGACTTCCAGCAGGTAATAGTCTTTACTTTTACTGATCAGACGGTAAGTCAGAACGGCTTCTTTGGTTCCTTTCTTTTCCGTCAGATAAGCAAACGATTTATTTTTCCGTTCATTCCTGAGCAGGAAATGGCGCAATTCAGTTTCCGGAGGCTCCGGTGCGTTTTTCACTATAGCCCAGTATATCTTTTCAATGTCTCGCTCCTTAACCAATTTGTTCATCCGGGTCAGCGCTTTGCCGGTGCGGGCAAATACAACTACGCCGCTTACCGGCCGGTCCAGGCGATGGATCACACCGAGATAAACATTTCCGGGCTTCCCGTATTTTTCCTTGATGTATTGTTTGACGTCTTCACTCAGCGGCACATCACCGGTTTTGTCGCCCTGCACAATCTCCGAAGGCAGTTTGTTAACGGCAATCAAGTGATTGTCTTCGTAAAGAATTCTTTTTGAAAGTGATATCCGGTTCATTATTGAAGAAGCCCTGATCTAATATTGCTCCTTTTCATTCGGAAAATCCAGCGATTTCACATCATCAATATAAGCCAGAAACGAGTTGATCATCTGCTCCTGAAGGTTGTTATATCGCCGGAGAAAACGTGGAGAAAAATCAGTGTTAATACCCAGCATATCATGAATTACGAGCACCTGTCCGTCCACATCCCTGCCGGCACCAATTCCGATAGTCGGTATTTTTATTGATTGAGTTACTTCGGCAGCCAGTTTAGCGGGAATCTTCTCCAACACAATACCGAAACACCCGGTTTCTTCCAGTATCCTGGCATCCTTCTTCAGTTTACTGGCTTCTTTATTATCCGTAGCTCGTACGACATACGTCCCGAATTTATTGATCGATTGTGGTGTAAGACCCAGATGTCCCAGAACCGGAATACCGGCACTCAGTATGCGGGTGATCGATTCTACGATTTCCTGCCCGCCCTCCAGTTTTACTGCGTTGGCACCCGATTCTTTCATAATACGGATAGCTGTATTCAAGGCTTCCTTCGAATTTCCCTGATACGAACCGAATGGCAGGTCAACCACCACAAATGCCCGTTCCACAGCACGCATCACTGACGAAGCATGATAGATCATCTGATCTATGGTTATGGGCAGGGTTGTTTTATTCCCGGCCATTACATTGGATGCTGAGTCGCCTACCAGTATGACATCAATTCCAGCCAGATCAAGCAACCGGGCCATTGAATAGTCATAAGCAGTCAGCATGGCGATCTTCTCCCCTTTCAATTTCATCTCCTGCAACACATGAGTGGTGATTTTCGGAAGGTCTTTGGATGTGTGTACCATAATTATCAGCTGTTAAGTCAGGCAAAAGTATGGGAAAAAGACAAATATAAAAAGTACTTTAATGAAGCAGTGATAATTATAATAAATTTGCGGCTTTTAAGTTATCAATCTATAGTGCGCATAACAACCCGGCATATCATCCTTAAAGTTCTGTTCATCATAACCCTGGCGTTATCATCTCCGGAGTTTTTCGGACAAACGGCTTTCGTCAGCGGCACAGTTACCGACGATCAGGGAAAACCCGTGGAACTGGCCAATATTTCTGTGATCGGAGAGAAAAAAGGAACTTCCACCAATGCCAAAGGAAAGTTCAGGCTGGAAGTGCCGGCAGAGAAAGAGATCGTGATCGGTATCAGTTTTATCGGTTATGCCGACAACAGAGATACGCTCCAATTGAAAAACGGGCAGGAAGTTGTAATGAAATTCCAAATGAAGCCCATAACCACCGATCTTCCGGGTTTTGAAGTAAAAGATGAACGGCTGCGTACCGAAAACATGGTCAGACTGGACCCGAAGAATGCCAATGTGGTGGCCTCTCTTACCGGTGGTGTTACCGATATAATCAAAACCCTGCCCGGTGTTTCATCGAGCAGCGAATTAAGTTCGCAATATACTGTACGGGGTGGAAATTATGACGAAAACCTGGTGTTTGTGAATGATATAGAAATTTACCGGCCTTTTCTGGTGAGCGCCGGACAGCAGGAAGGGCTGAATTTTATCAATCCGGCACTGACTTCCTCTATTTTATTTTCGGCTGGTGGATTCGGCGCGGAATACGGGGATAAGCTATCTTCCGTACTCGATGTGAAATACCGTAAACCACAAGAACTTAGCGGGTCATTTGCGCTAAGTTTGCTTGGGGCCGAATTCAGTATCGGAGGGACTGATAAAAAGAATAAGTTCACATACCTGGTTGGCGCGCGCTATCAAACCAATTCTTACCTGTTGAACAGCCTCGAAACAAAAGGAGATTACCAACCACGCTTTTTCGATGTCCAGTCGCAATTCACTTACAAGATTAATGACAAATGGGATTTGTCGCTGCTGGGCTACTATTCCAACAACCGCTATAAAGTTGTTCCTTCCGACAGGGAAACCACTTTCGGGACATTCAAGGACGTGATGCGCTTTAAAGTGTATTTTGATGGCAGCGAGACCGATAAATATGAAATGCTTCAAGGCGGATTGACCTTACGGTATAAACCCAGAAAAAATATGGATCTGCGGTTTATTATTTCGGCTTTCACAACCCAGGAGTCGGAGACCTATGATGTAGAAGGACAATACTGGCTTGGGCTTGTTGAAGGCGACCAGAGTAGTGAAGAGTTTGGTGATGTTATTCAGGTGCAGGGTGTAGGTACTTATCTGGAACATGCGCGGAATTACTTTTTATCCAATGTGGTTACTGTGGCTCATAAAGGGATGACTTCTTATGATTCCCAGTTTCTAAAATGGGGTATCCAGTACAGCTATCAATACGTGGACGATGAGTTGAGAGAGTGGGAAATGATCGACTCGGCAGGCTATTCTCTGCCCCACCCTGTTGATGTGCCGGGATCTTCGAACCCTGATAACCCTGCTTTTGAGTTAAGATATTTTGTGAAAGGGCAAAACGTACTTTCCTCCAACCGCATCGCGGCCTATGTATCCTACCAGTGGAATTTTTCGTTAAAAAACAACAGCCTGTTCACCCTTACTACAGGCCTACGGACTTACTACTGGGATTTCAACAACCAGCTAACAGTGAACCCACGGATAAACATGTCGTACAAGCCTTATAAAAAGCAAAATGTGGTTTTCCGGTTTGCTGCAGGTCTGTATAGCCAGCCGCCTTTCTATCGCGAGATGCGGAATATGGACGGTACGATCAATAATGACATTAAAGCCCAGCAAGCGTTACATATCATCTTAGGAAGTGATTACCGGTTCCAGGCATGGAACAGGCCGTTTATTTTCACAACAGAAGTTTACTACAAATACCTCTACAACATCATCCCTTACCAGGTGGACAATGTACGCATCCGTTATTATGCCGACCAAACGGCCAAAGGCTATGCTACAGGAGTCGACTTGAAAGTTTACGGTGAATTTGTTAAAGGCGTCGACAGTTGGTTCACGATTTCGTTTCTGAAAACAATGGAAGATATTGACGGGGATTATTATTACGATTATTATGATGCCGATGGTATTAAAACCGGAACCGGACCGGAACCGGATCCCGAAGCAGCAGAAAGTGTAAAAGTTGAGCCGGGTTTCATTCCGCGACCCTCAGACCGGCGTGTAAACTTTTCGATATTCTTCCAGGATTACATCCCCAAAGCTCCTTACCTGAAGATGCACCTTCGACTTCTGTATGGCACGGGGCTTCCTTTCGGACCACCGGATTCGGAACGTTACCAGCAAACATTACGCATGCCCGATTACCGCAGGGTAGATATTGGGTTCTCTTACCAGTTCATTCACGAAGCCACAGCATTCAGTCCGAAAAATCCGTTCAGGGTGTTTAAAGATATGGAAATCAGTCTGGAAATTTTTAATCTGCTGCAAACTTATAACACCATTTCGTACATCTGGATCAAAGATGTGAATAACCGGTCATACGCCGTTCCAAACTACCTTACTCCGAGGTTACTCAACATCAAACTTACTGCTAAATTTTAATGTAATTTCTTTGAGAATCTTACAAGCAGGTTTGTGTTAAAATACTGAGAAGTCCTTCTTAAAAGTTTATTAATAGTTATCTCCTCCGTCTCTTTTTTCCAAATAGGTCCTTCTCAATCGTGTTCCCGGTAGGGACAGGATTATCCGGTTTCAAACCCGAATGGCTGAATTGTTGCATGAAGCAGTTATCAAATTTTATATCTTTAATAAATTAACCTCCTTAAAATCACAATTATGAAAAAAAATTTTATCATTACACTTGTTTCTGTTTTTTTATTCGTTGATGCAGGTTGTAAGAAAGCAACCGAAACTGCCATTGATTGTATTGTGGAATCTATGTTTGCCACTTTACATGCAACACCTGATGACCAGGACGCCCGTCTTATGCATTTTAAATTTTCCATTACAACCAGCGACGGTGTGACTCTTGACCCGACACTGCACTGGAATTTCGGTGATGGGCACTCCCTTGACGCCGATACAGTGTCAGATCACACTTATACGGATGCAGGAAGCTATGAAGTTATCGTCTCATACACCTTACGAAAAGGGAGCGCATCCTGTTCCACTACAAAGCAGAAAGGTGTTGTTTTCAATTAGTTAAAATATTTAACCTTTTTTTAACAAATTTTATTTGGAATACGTCTAAATAGTTTACTACTTTTGTAGTGTTCTATTAAGAACAATTAACTATAGCAGGTTAATTTTTTTGGGTTATCCCTCATCAGAGGGTTTTTAGGTTAATAAGCGAAAAAGCCTCCGTCCGCCTGGATGGGGGCTTTTTCAGTTATATGTTTCTAATTAACTGATCCTGCCCAAGTGTGCGTTTGAATGATAGTGGGACAAAAAAAGCCCCGTTACATAAAGAGGCTTTTTACAATTTATAACTGGTTTATCTGACTATCCGAAAAACAGGATAGATTTTTTGATCAGCTCTACGGCTTCCCTTAGTTCTTCATCACTGATCACCAAAGGCGGGGCAAAGCGGATGATGTGGTCGTGTGTCGGTTTGGCCAGCACCCCGTTTTCGGCCATTTTCAGGCAGACATCCATGGCTGTTTTTCCGTTTTTAGGCTTGATAATGATGGCATTCAGCAACCCTTTACCGCGGACAAGTTCAATCATATCAGAATCAATTTTTTTCATTTCTTCTCTGAAGATTTTGCCCAGGCGTTCAGCTCTTTCTGCCAGTTTCTCTTCTTTGACAACTTCAAGCGCTGCAACAGCAACCCTGGCGGCTATTGGGTTTCCTCCGAAGGTGGAACCG
>Ga0209013_10004753_pt1 | contig 11844 bp, 9 predicted proteins | sample Cruoilmetagenom2_FD_187291 | JGI IMG/M metagenome (GOLD analysis project Ga0209013, IMG submission 187291) | Oil polluted marine microbial communities from Coal Oil Point, Santa Barbara, California, USA - Sample 2 (SPAdes) (version 2) | ecosystem: Environmental > Aquatic > Marine > Oil seeps ...
CCTATGATCAAGGCGGCTCGTCTCTGGGGTGGGTCGTCATCCCAGGGCAAGGCGTTTGGATTTTTGGACGGGGGACGTGGATTAGTAGGTGCGCTGTTCGGAGCTCTGGGTGTGTTTATTTTTTCATTATTTATTAATACTGAGGTTTCAGAGGCCACCGTTACTGAAAGTCGTATGGCCTTTAAATATGTAATTCTGGTAACCTCAGGAATAGTAGTTTTTGTCGGCTTATTGGTTTGGTTCTTTATGAAGATGGATCGCAATGTAGAAAAAAAGATCATCCTCGATAAAATAACGATTTCACAAATAAAAGAAGTCCTGCGTTTACCTTCGGTATGGCTACTTATGATCATTATTCTATGTGGCTATGTTGGTTATAAAATCACTGATGTGTTTTCACTTTATGCCCGGGATGTAATGCTGTATGACCAGGTACAATCGGCCCAGGTTGGTACTTTTTTGTTATTTGTCCGCCCAGTAATTGGGGTACTAATTGGGGTATTGGCAGACCGTACAGAAACGACCTACTGGCTGGTAGTTAGTTTTGTAGTTACATTCTTTGGAGCTTTATTGTTCGCTACGGGCATAATTTCTGATTCGTCGACAGTATTGTTTTTTATATCCATTTTGGTCGTGGCAACCGGCGTATACGCTGCACGTGCCCTATACTTTGCGGTGATGGAGAGGGGGCAGATCCCTTTGCTGCTTACAGGGACTGCTGTTGGCCTTATTTCACTCATAGGCTATACACCAGATATATTTGCAGGGCCTGCGATGGGAGTTCTATTAGAGAATTCACCGGGTGCAGTGGGTCATCAGCATGTGTTTTGGATGTTGGCCTTGTTTTCCTTCATAGGCGGTATCGCTGCCTGGTATTATTTTCAATTATATGGAAAGAAGAAACAGCACTGATTCATGATGAGATGAACAGAAGATAAAGCCGCTATTCTTCAAAATGGTAGAGATCGGCCAATTTATAAACCAAAAAGTTAATGATTTCTGTATCAGAAGAACCTTTGCTAAACATTAAATAGGCTTTTTTTAATTGTTCCTGTTTAAAGAAATCCAGATCGTCTGAACCGTATTCACTAAATGCATTCCATGATTTCAGTCCTTCCAGCATTTTCCAGTGTGCTTCATACTTTAATTTTGCCATGGCTAGCTGTTTATTATACTCGGATCTATCTGGTCTATTTTTAGAAGTTTTGAGTAAGGTATTATATTCCTCTAGCAAGTGCTGATCGGCTTTGATTGCCTCGCTTATTAGATTATAATATGCCCTTGAAATATAAGAGTCATATAATTCAACAAATAAGCTGGCTCTTTCTCTTGCCTTTGGGGTCATTTCTGAAATAATAAACTGATTGTTAGAGTTATAAACGTCCTCAATTAATTTATCACTCAAAGTTGAAGTGCTGTTAAAGGAATTGATCCAGCTTGCTGATTGAATAGTTTCTTTCCAAACTTTTCTATAATCCTTTTTGAAGTAATTATGTGATGTGTTGCAAGCCGTCAATGAGATGACAAACATTATCAATAATACCCCTGAAAAAATACGCAGATAGTTATTTTCTTTCATTCTCACCAATAGTATTATAATCCTGGAATTATAATCGTCTTTTACCCTCCTGCTCTAAAGAGAAATAATTTTACCACAATAAAAGAAAAGATGGGAGTTTAAAAAAAAAATGTCCTCAAAGGGACTATATAGTCGATAAGTATGCTTTAAAAAACAATTTGAGATATGACAAATACTAGGTTTAATGGTGGTCAATTATAATTCATTTTTCATCAATAATTAATTACATATCCTCGAAAACATCAAAAGGTTATTCAGCTCTGGTGAGAAATTATTCCGCCATATCCCAAAAATCGCTGCTAATGAAAATTAGAATATCCTAATCCTTTAAATTTTCTCACCTATTTTTTTTTCTAAAAGGGATTTATGAAAATACTGCAATAAATTACTTTTTATAATTGTAAATTAAGCATTTCTAAAAACTAACATTTATGCGATTTCGAAATTCTATTTATTCTGGCTTTGCATTAGCCTTCTTTGTACTAACGGCCTGTTCGGGTCCTAAAAAAGAATCTGCAACCCTGCTGATATATGGCGGACCTATTTATACCGTAGATTCAACCCAGGCAATGGTCGAGGCCGTAGCAACGAAAGACAATGTCATTCTTTTTGCCGGCAGTCTTGATGAAGCCGAGCAATACAAAAACGATCTAACACAGCTGATCAATTTGGATGGCAGAGCCATGACCCCGGGCTTAATAGAAGGTCACGGCCATTTTATGGGATTGGGTTACAATGAATTGAACCTTGACCTGATTAACACTACCAGCTATCAAGAAATAGTAGATGCCGTAGCCGAAAAAGTTGAAACTGCAGCGCCCGGAGAATGGATTACAGGTAGAGGATGGCATCAAAGTAAATGGGAAGAAATGCCCGCCGAAACGGTAAATGGCTTCCAAACGCATGATATGCTCAGTGCAGTATCCCCGGACAACCCTGTTTACTTGAGTCATGCAAGTGGCCATGCAGGATTTGCCAATGCCAAGGCCATGGAAATCGCAGGCATACAAATAGTGTCTAAGGAAGGAATTAACCAATTTGAGGTAGAAGGTGGCGAGGTAATGCGCGACGCGCTGGGAAGGCCAACAGGCATTTTCAACGAGCGCGCCCAAAGTCTGATAACTAAACACATCCCGGCAAGCACCCCTGAAAAAGATGTCAAAGCTTTTGAGCTTGCTGTTGCCGCTTGCCAAAGAAATGGTATAACCGGTTTTCATGATGCCGGTATAGGCAGGGGAACCATCGCACTTTTTGAAGAAATGAAGAACGCGGCTAAAATGAACATCCGCCTGTATGCGATGCTTACCGGCAGGGATAAAGAGTTGCTCAATGAATGGTATACAAAAGGTCCATTGGTAGATCCTGATAATTTATTAACCATCCGCTCTGTGAAATTGAACTGCGATGGCGCCTTAGGATCGCGTGGGGCCTGGTTGTTAGAACCCTATACGGACAGACCAGGACACTTTGGTCTCGAAACGCTGCCCATGGATTTTGTTAAAGAAACAGCTTTGAACGGACTACAACATGGTTTTCAGGTTTGCTCACATGCTATCGGCGATAGGGCTAACAGGGAAATACTAGACCGTTATGAAGTTGCTTTTGATGAATTACCTGACCTGGCAACCGATCACAGATTTAGAATAGAGCATGCACAGCATATACACCCGGATGATATTCCTCGCTTTGCCGGATTAAAAGTTATCCCAGCCATGCAGGCAGTACACTTGTCCTCAGACAGGCCCTGGGCCATTGACCGCTTGGGTGAACAGCGAATCAAAGAAGGTGCATATATGTGGCAGGCCTTATTACAAAGCGGGATCCCGATTGTTAACGGTACCGATGTCCCTGTAGAACCTTTGAATCCAATTGCCAGTTTGTATGCCAGTGTAAGTAGAAAGACTTTGAAAGGCACTCCTGAAGGCGGCTATGAACCTGAACAGAAAATGACCAGGGAGCAAGCGCTTAAGTCCTATACTTTGGATGCCGCTTACGGTGCATTTGAGGAAGACATCAAAGGTTCTATTTCGGCAGGTAAACTAGCCGATTTTACGATTTATAGCCAGGATTTAATGACGGTAGCGGAAGAGGAATTCTTAAGTACTGAGATAGCCATGACTATTTTTGATGGAAAAGTGGTGTATGCCAAAGGTGACTAAATTAATTAGGTATAAATGATAAAATTCTTTCGTAAAATCCGTCAGCAACTTCTTTCTGAAAATAAGGTGCCCAAATATCTAATGTACGCCATTGGAGAGATTGTTTTGGTTGTCATCGGAATTTTGATTGCACTTCAGATCAATAATTGGAATCAAAAAGAAAATGAACAATCCAAGATTAAGGAATATGCCATTTCACTTATCCAAGACCTGGAACGCGATATAGCGATGGCAAATCAAATCATAGGGCAAAATGAAGAAATTGTAGACAGAATAGACAGCTTAAACATATATATTCAAAATCGCAAAATAGCAGATTTCGATAATCTAGTGATGTTATTTTATACGCTCAATAAACCTCACAGACCATACGTATGGAGTAGAACAACCATTACAGAACTTAAAAACTCAGGGAGTTTAGGGTTGATACAAAACGACTCTCTTTCCAAAATGATTTCTGAATATGATGCCTTCACATTCCATTTGGATGATGATTTTATTAATGACAGAACTCAATTTGAAAAAGCCACAGCTTTATCGTTATCCGTTGTAAATCATAACTATCCCAATTTTTATGAAATAAGTGAAAATTTTGTCCCTAATAATAAGGAAAGGGACCCTAGTTTATTTAAATCAAGAGTATATTTAGAAGCGCAAGCAATTAATTTAGGAATAATAACCAGAGATATAGCAGTAATTCAAGAAATGGGTAATAACTATAACATTTTACTGATGTACTTAAGAATAAGAATAGATGTAGAGTTACCTAGATTAACCAAAAATGCCAAAGAAATAATTAAGCTGTTAAAAGCAACATATTTGAATTGAAAAACAGTTGCTAATCGGCCTAAAAGTAAAGGCTGAAACGAATACAAGTCATACCCTTTTATTTAAAACGCTGTCCTTCAGCGTTCATCCCGGTAATCCCTATAGTTTCACCTTCGTAATACTATGGAGAAGGAGCTATCGGGATGTAATTTGAAACTTAAGCTATCAACACCGCCATAATTGTTAATAACTAAAATGTTAAAATATTGTAATTCAAATGGCAAATACGTAACTTCTGTCTCACTTTAAAGTGAAACAGAAATTTATAAAAAACCTTGTTCAGGAACCGGTGTCTTTTAGGCTGCGTTTTCTCTTTTAAAAACAGAATTTTTTAGTCTTTTCACCTACAAACAATACACGATTTTATAATAACACGAAGTACCTTTAGTTGTTATTAGTAAATTAAATTTTAACCGCCAGCCAACCCGCTATTCTGAAATTAAATAACCAGAATATACTTACCAAATAGACCACTGAAAGATAATTTACTTTTGTAAGGTATCATCCTCTCTTACTTAAGTTAATAGTTAAAAGCAGGATTAATTAAATACCATTAACTATGATTACAACAAGAAATCGTAACGAGGTAGAGGTGGAAATAAAAGAAACATTAGGACTGGTGCCTGGTTTCTTTAAAAGTATTCCCGACCAATATCTTGATTACGAATGGCAATTGTTCAAATCACTTGAATTGGGGGAAACCTTAATCCCAAATAAGTACAAAGAGCTTATGGGCGTCGCAATTCATGCGGAGACTAAGTGTGCTTATTGTACCTTATTTCACACGGAAGCAGCAAAACTATTTGGTGCTACCGAAGAAGAAATACAGGAAGCTGTTCATTTTGCTAAGATGAGTGTTGGTTGGAGTGTTTATCTAAACGGCATGAGAACAGATTATGACGAGTTTGCCAATGAGTTTACTCAAATTGGTAATTTTCTGGAAACTAAACAATTAACCCATGCAAATTAAAAAAGAGCAAAGAAACATTTTTCAGATTACATTGACGGGATATGAATTAGCAACCTTAATATCATCGGCCAGATGGATTGCTGAAGGAGCAAAAGGCGAATTAACTTCTGAAGCTACCAATAATCTTAAACAATTATTGAATAACTATGACAACGCAACAAAAATGCTGCATAGCCAATCACCTTCCTGATTAAGACCCATTCGAAAGTTGAAAAGGTTTCTTTTAACCCTGTATTCCATAGCTCAAAAGAAGAAAGAGATGTTTCATTGTGAAAATTTGTAGACAGATGTCAGAAAAAATCTGACATCTGTTTTTTTAGTGGTATTCTAATTACCTTGCTTACAAATTTTTACATTATTAGGGTTTACAATGTAACTAATGCATTAAAACGCCTTACATACTTTCCGTTAGCCTTCATTAGAGACAACTACTACCACATTTGTTAATCTATCTAATGTGAGGTTCTATAATTTAGTCCTTGCTTATTTAGTATAAAGCTATAAAAGATAATTCAGTAACTTGGTGAAGTAACCGCCAACCAATACTTCACTTGATCAACTTCTTTAGAGGGCCGAGCGGAAAGCAAAGGTCTGGTAGACCTTTGCTAACGAGAAGCCAGGTGGTGCGCTGGCCTTAAAGCAAAAAAACTATGATTAAGTTTTTCAGACATATTAGACAACGACTTTTATCCGAAAACAAGTTCAGTAAATACCTACTCTATGCTATTGGAGAAATTTTATTAGTTGTAATTGGAATTTTAATAGCATTAAGTATAAATAATTGGAATACAAACAGGAATTTGAGAAATTTAGAAAATGAACTTTTACATGATATCCGAGAAAATTTGGTTGCCTCCGTCGAAAATTTAGAAATTAACCTCGTATAACAAAAAAACAGTAACCAATTACGAGAAAATCCTAAGTCACATTAAAGAAGACCTACCTTATAATAATTCATTAGATTCTGCATTTAGTTATATAAGTTATTGGTCAGAACCTAATTTTACCTATACAGCTTATGAAACTCTTAAATCAAAAGGATTAGACATCATTCAAAATGATACAATAAAGAAATCTATTACTGAAATTTATGAGCAAACTTTTCCATTTGTCGTTGATGAATTTAACGCAGAATGGGAATTATATCAAACTTTAGTTTTACCCTTTGTTGTAAAGAATATTCAATATATCAACACTGAAATTGCCAAACCAATTAACTTCAAAGGCCTAAAAAACAATAATGAATTTAAAAACTTGATGGGTTTGAAAATGGTAACTAGAAAAAATTCGATTCAATTTGCTGAAATGACAAAAAAGAAAGCAACTTCTTTAATAGTTAAAATTGATGAAGAATTAGAAAGAAAATAACAATAGGCTCAAAACTCTTATAACTAATAAACACCAATTTCCCTGCTCCGGCCTGGGCTAAGAAAGACCAACTATCTTTTAGTGAAAATTTCAAACTTCAAAACTCAAAATCCAAAAAAATAGGATCTATCTATAACTATTTGGAATTTGATATTTGGAATTTGGTACTTGTAATTTGGTGCTTATTTTATCCCAACCACACCACTTCTGTTACTCTGTCTAATGTGGTGGTCTAATAAAGGTCTCGAGAACTTACCCAAATACCTGATTAAAATCATTGCCCAAGTCAATAGGGTTACCTAAGTTTTGGATTGGATTAGAATTTTAATTCTACGGTCATGAAAATGATTCGTAAATACAACGATATCAACACATGCAACAACATCGCCTGGTAGCAATCATGTTTACTGACATTGTAGGCTATACTGCCTTGATGGGATCAGATGAGGAACGTGCATTTGAGATGCTCCAGAACAACCGTGATATACATACCCACTTACTAGAGAAATATAATGGTGCGCTTATCAAGGAAATGGGCGATGGGATGTTGATCAGTTTTGATCTTGGCTCTGATGCAGTACGCTGTGCCATTGAAATTCAGGTTGCATGTAGAGAAAAGAATATTCCTTTAAGAATTGGCATCCATGAAGGTGAAGTAATATTTGAAGGATCAGATGTATTTGGCGATGGCGTAAATATTGCCTCCCGTTTACAGTCAACTGCTGAAGTAGGGAGTATTTCAATTACGGGATCTGTTTACCGGGATGTCAAAAATAAAACCGATATAAAAACACAATTTATTGAAGAGAAGTTCTTTAAAAACGTAGATGAACCAATTAAAATATATAATGTCAATTGCGAAGAAGTTCCTGCTACTTGGGGATCAGCCAAGTATTCAGTAAATAAAAATAATCAACGGAAGCCTATCATTGTCAGGCTACTTAAGACAATACCCATAATCATAATAGCCATCACGGTCGTCATCACTATTTTTATTATTTATGGCAGCACAACTATTCCCTTTACCGAGCGGGATTGGATTGTGATATCGGATTTTGAAAATCTTACCGATGAAACAATTTTAGACCACTCCCTGAATACAGCATTTATTCTTAGTATCAATCAATCTCGATATTTAAATGTAATAACCAGGCAGCGAATGATTGAGACTTTAAAGCGAATGGAAAAGGAAAATAGTACGAATATTGACGAAGAGACCGGTAGGGAAATTGCAATTCGTGAAGGAATTGAGATTTATGTCGTTCCCACTATAAGCAGGGTGGGCACCCAGTATATTCTTACAGCTAAAATCCTCGAAGCCCAAACAGCGAATAACCTAAAGTCTGAAGTCCTTTATGCCGAAAACCAGGATGAGATTATTGAAAAATTAGATCAGTTAAGTAGAAAGATCCGGCGTAGCCTTGGAGAATCAAGTTTTAGGATCTTAAACCAGAGTAAACCTCTTAAGAAAGTTACTACTTCTTCATTAGGAGCACTTAAACAGTATTCACTGGGAATTGAAAGTCATCTGCGCCTGGACTTTAAAAAGGCAAAAATGCATTATGAGAATGCAATTCGTCTTGATAGTAATTTTACCTCGGCGAAAGCTTCCTTGGGAAATTTGCTCTTTGAAAAATTTGATCGAAACGAGGGGCGCAAATGGTTGGATAAAGCTATTGTATCAATAAATAATCTTACCGATAGGGAAAAATTTGGCATTCTTGCTTTTTACGCCGTAAATGTTGAAAACGACCTGGACAAGGGTATCGAATATACGGAAAAACGTCTTGGACTATATCCCGATGATCCTGCCGCTCACAATAACCTGGGATGGTATTTTCAAAAACAGGGTCAGTATGATAAGGCTTTGGATGAATATAAAACTACACTTCAGATTAATCCATATATGATGCTTACCAATAGTGGTATAAGCTGGATATATCTGGAGTATTTAGCTCAAATAGATTCTGCCCTAACATGGTCTAATCGCATGATTAAATTTGCCCCTGATAATCCCTGGGGTCATTTTTATCTCGGCTCCGCTTATGTCGGTAAAAATGATTTTGTAAAAGCAGAGGAGGCTTATCTTAAAGCGGGTAGTCTAGATCCAAACTTTTTGATGAATCAATACAGATTGGCACATGTCTATCGGCTTCAGGGAAAGTTTGATAAAGCTATTGACGTTTTGGAGACAATCCTACGGAAAAATCCTCAAGAATCTTCTTCCCACTATGACCTGGGTGTTAATTTAAATTTAATCGGTCAGAGTGAATCCGCCAGGAATCATTTTCTTGAATATAGAAAAATAGCAGAAAACTGGCTGGATGAAAATTCGGATGATCCAAAATCATTTATTTATAATGGCATAGTACGTACGCGACTTGGAGATAAAGCTGCTGGTTGGGAAATAGGAAAAAAAGCATTAGAACTGAATGTGCCGATTTACTTTGAATTTGCTCAATTATTGGCAGTTCTGGACCGAAAAAGTGAAGCCCTTGACTATTTGGAAAAAGCACTTGAGAATGGCTATAAAAACCTGGTATGGATAAAACTCCATCCTGATATACAATTATTACATGAGGAGGTTCGCTACAAAGAATTAATACATACCTATTTTGGAAACCCATAATAGCCTTTTTCATCAAAACATAATTCCTAAACTTATGTCACGCTCTATAATGTAGGAGTCTTACAATTAAGTTAACACGACCACCCCCTCCCTAAATAAATTCCAAACGATATCCAGATAGTTTCACCTTCGTAATACTATGGAGAAGGAGCTATCGGGACCAAAACCCAAAAAAAAATTGGAATTTGTGATTTGTTATTTGTGATTTATTGCTTAAGCTATCCCAACCACCACTACTTCTGTTGCTTTCCACAATGCGGGTAAAAAAAATTGCATTTAAAGCAATTCATTTCATCTCCTATTATCTACGGTATAAATGATTATCTTAGAGTGATCCATGAATCTAAAAAAATACATATCAGAACTCAAAAGACGTAATGTATTTAAACCTGCAATAGCCTATTTAGTAGTGGGATGGGTAATTGCTCAGGTGGCAGATCTTGTTCTTTCAAATTTTGATGCACCACCATATATCATGAAAACCTTGATTTTTGTCTTGATAATAGGCTTTCCGATCAGTCTAATTTTTGCTTGGGTATATGATTTGTCCCCAAAAGGAATCAAGAAAACTAAAAATGTTGAAGAGGTGACATCGGTATCACCAAAATCAAACCATGAGTTCAATAAAAACAGTAAAAAACTGGCAGTGTTACCTTTTCGCAACGTCAGTTCGGAAAATGGCAGTGATTATTTTAGTGATGGACTAACAGAAGAAATCATTATTCGTTTGTCCAAAATCAAGAAACTTGAGATTGCTTCGCGAAGTACTTCCATGCGTTATAAAAATTCAGATTTGGAAATTGGCTTATTGGGCCGCGAATTAAAAGCAAGATACCTTTTGCAAGGTACAGTCCGCAAACGCAATAGTGATTTAAGAATATCAACAGAGTTAATTGATGTGGAAAAGGATTCTGAACTTTGGGCTGAGATCTACAGTGGAAAAATGACTGATGTATTTGAAATTCAGGAAAAGGTATCTAAGCGGATCGTAAAGTCATTGCAACTAAGGTTGAGTCCTAAAGAAAAAGTGGCACTTAGTAAAAGAGCAACGACGAATAGCGACGCATTTGATGCTAACTTAAGAGCTCGCGAGTTTTTGTTTCGATATACAGAGAGCTATATACTCTTGTCTATAGATCTATTTCAAAAAGCAGTTGATATTGACTCAAAATATGCTACTGCATATGCCGGTATGAGCGAGGCCTATGCTTTGTTATATGAAACTCATGACAAAAAATTAATATGGCTTGAAAAGGCCGAGGAAACAGCTTTAAAAGCACTCATCTATGATTCTGGATCATCTGAAGCCTATAGCGCTCTTGGTCTGGTTTATTACAATAAAAATTCACTCGACGAAGCATTGATAGCTGTTCAAAAGGCAATTTCATTTGACCCTGACAATTTTTTTGCCTATTGGATTAGAGGTCGACTTTATAGAATGAAGGACAGAGATTCTGAAGCGGTCATTGATTTTAATAAAGTGTTAGAACTTAATGGTAATTTCCATTCGGCTTATGGTGATCTGCAGATGTCCTATGAAAAATTAGAAGACAAAGAAAATCTACAGAAAACTATTCAACGGGCGGCATTATTTTACCCCGACTATTTGTTGCATAACCCTGAGGACGCCCGTGCGCACCAATTTTATGCTTTCACCTTAGAAAGATTGGGTCGAAGAAAAGAAGCTAAAGTAGAAATGCGTAAAGGGATTGAGATAAACCCAAATGACCTGATTATTATTTATAATGCTGCATGCTTTTATGCATTAACAGGTGATAAAAAATCATCAATTGAAAATCTAAAGAAAGCAATAGATAATGGGTTTGAAAATTTTGAATATATTAAACATGACCCAGATTTATATAGCTTAAAAAAGGAGCCAGATTTCATTGAACTAATACAAGGCAAATAACTAGTTTAAAATAAGTTCGTATAGGGTTTTTAGTCTTAGTCAATTTTATGAAGGGGAAATGAAGTTAACCAACAAGAAGTTCAATCTAGGGCTCATTCATTAGTGTGGGGACCCATTTAATTATTAATTAAATCAGCCTTAATTACAGCAAGACCTTGATATTTGGTTTAACGCTAGAGAAATTATTTTGAGATTGTACGCCGCATTTATGCTTAAAAATTTTTTAGACGAATACGCTACGATATTATTGAGAAAAAAAATATTTTCGCAATTCAATAACTGAAAAAAATAAAAAAACGATATAAAAAATCTATCATCCCTTTTTTTAATATTTCCAATAGTGGTGGTTGTGCTGATATATTAGATTAAACAGTTTGAATTTTTTGAAAAACTCGTTGT
>Ga0209013_10004754_pt1 | contig 11843 bp, 12 predicted proteins | sample Cruoilmetagenom2_FD_187291 | JGI IMG/M metagenome (GOLD analysis project Ga0209013, IMG submission 187291) | Oil polluted marine microbial communities from Coal Oil Point, Santa Barbara, California, USA - Sample 2 (SPAdes) (version 2) | ecosystem: Environmental > Aquatic > Marine > Oil seeps ...
GATTGTATCTCCTAGCTGTGCATCTTTAGATGGAGGAAACCAATTCGGGTATCTAGAACCTGGAATTTCTAGTCCAGCTGCTATTTTTGACTTTTGCAGTATTTCATTTTTATCTGCCCCTACGGTTAAATCCTCGGTTACAACAAAAACAAGCTCAGGTTCCAGTAAAAAGGGAAAAGCTGAATCTAGTTTAATCGATGATTCTATTACACTCTTAGTAGTGAAAGTTCCATAAGCGGGAGAATTGGCCTTCCCAAGTCTTTGCATTTCTTCACTTGTCATACTTATTTTATATCCAATTATCTCCTCACCGTTTTCTTCCATCTTCAATTTAGTCACTTGATCTTGAATCTTATAAGCGGTTAATTCATCAATTTCAATATTTCTACTACTTAATAAATCCACATGTTTTTTTTCTTTGTATGCTTGATAAAATTCAGTTGCTAACTCTTGTATCATCAGTCTGTTGCTCCTCTCTTCTTTAGTTATTTTGAATACCAAAACGTTTAATACATCATTACGTTTTCTATTCCTTCTTGAAGTCTTTGTACGTTTGGAAGCCAGTCATCCTCCACTTGAGTCACTGGAAAAGGAGTATCATAACCTGTTATTCGGATAATGGGAGCTGATAATGAAAAGAATGCTTTTTCACTTATATGTGCAGCAATTTCTCCTCCAACTCCACCTGTTTTGACTGCTTCATGTATAATAATTAACCGCCCTGTTTTTTCCACAGATTCAAGAATCGTCTCAAAATCAATTGGGTGAATAGTTCTTAAATCTATAACCTCTATACTTATGCCCTTGCCCTCATATTCTGTAGCAACTTTATGAACAAATGGAACGTTCGCACCATACGTAACAATCGTGATATCATCTCCTTCTTTAACTAACTTTGCTTTCCCTAACGGAACAGTGTATGACTCCTCTGGTACCTCTTCTCTGGATGATCTATAAAGCTTCATAGGTTCAAGAAAAATAACTGGATTTTCATCTCTAATCGCTGAGATGAGCAATCCTTTAGCATCATAGGGATTAGAAGGGATAACTACTTTTAATCCCGGCGTATGTGCAAACAAAGCTTCTAAACTGTCCGAATGCATTTCAGGTGTTCTTACACCTCCACCGAATGGACTACGAATAACGATTGGAGCGGTAAATCTACCAGCTGAGCGAAAGCGCATTCTAGCTGCTTGCGTACAAATTTGATCCATCGTTTCATAAATAAATCCAAGGAACTGAATTTCTGCTACAGGACGCATATTATTCAACGAAAGACCAACCGAGGTTCCGACAATTCCAGATTCCGCAAGGGGTGTATCAATCACACGGTTTTCCCCGAATTGTTCAAATAATCCATCCGTCGCCCTGAATACACCACCATTTTTTCCAATGTCCTGTCCAAGTAGGAGTACTCTATCATCTCTTTCCATTTCTTGTTTTAATGCCTCTGTAATTGATTGAACCATTGTCAAATTAGCCATGAATATCCCCCTTTTTAGCAAGAATCCTTTGTGCAACTTCATTTTTTTGATCCTGTAATACCGAATGTGAGTGGTCATAAACATAATCAAAAACTTGATCTATAGTAGTAGGTATCGTTTCTTCTGCCTCTTTTATATCATTTAAAATTTTCTGATCAAATTCATCCATTAAACTTTTTTTCTTTTCTTCTGTTAATAAGCCACGTTTTTCTAAAAATCTCTCAAATCGAACTAATGGGTCCTTTTCATTCGTCCATTCACTTACCTCTTCTTGATCTCGATATTTCGTTGGATCATCAGATGTAGTGTGTGGTCCTTGTCTATAAGTGACCGCTTCAATTAGAGTTGGTCCTTCATTATTTCTTGCCCGATCTATTGCTTCTTTTGTCGCTTTATAAACAGCTAGTACATCATTGCCGTCTACTCTAATTCCTTTCATTCCATACGCTTCGGCTTTTTGAACAATCGTTTCACTACCAGATTGCTTATTAAACGGAACACTAATAGCCCAGTGATTATTTTGGCAAAAGAAAACAATCGGTAGATTAAAAACAGAAGCAAAGTTCATTCCTTCATGAAAATCGCCTTGTGATGTAGCTCCGTCTCCAAAATAAGTAATCGTAATATCTTTTTCAGCTCTTAATTTTGAAGCCCATGCACAACCAGCTGCTTGTGGTATTTGTCCACCTATAATTATTTGTAATGGAAGAATATTTACATTTTCAGGTGTTTTACTTCCTTCTAGATGTCCCTTTAAATACTTAACAATTTGTTGAATAGGAATTCCATTCACAATACAGGCACCTAAATCTCTATAAGTAGGAAACATCCAATCAGTTTCTTTTAGAGCCATTGCACTACCAATTTGTGCAGCCTCCTGACCGCTAAATGGGGAGTATGTTCCAATTCGTCCCTGCCTTTGCATATTCAAAAGCTTTTTGTCCATCTGTCTTGCTTTAAGCATCCATTCATACATGCTAGACAAATCAGAATCATCTAAATTCAAATTTGAAATTTGTTTTTCATTCGAATTCCCATCTAAATCGATCAATTGATAGTAATCTAAATCTACTACTTGTGCTTTTTGCAAATTAGTCATCTCCTCATCTATTATTACTTTCACAAAACATTATTTAACTTCTAAAATTAACTTATGAGGGTTTTCAAGGATTTCTTTAATGGAATTCATGAACTGGCCTGCAATATCACCGTCTATCAAACGATGATCAAAGGTTAATGACATACCCATTATGCTGCGAATGACAATTTCTCCATTTATAACTGCTGGTTTTTCTTTAATAGAATGAATGCCAAGAATACCAACCTCTGGATGGTTTAGTATTGGGGTAGCAAACCATCCTCCTTGCTTACCGGTACTACTGATGGTGAATGTTCCTCCTTGAAGATCTGCTGGACTCACTTTTTTGTTTCTTGCTTTTTCGGTTAGTAAATCCAGCTCTTGCGCTATTTCAAGCACAGATTTTTGATCAGCATTTTTAAGCACTGGAACGATCAGTCCGTCTTCAGTTGCAGTTGCAATTCCGATATGATAATAATTTTTCAGAATGATTTTATCTCCTGCTTCATTTATAGAAGCATTAAAATAGGGTTGTTTTTGTAAACTCTTTGTCACTGCTTTAATAATAAAAGGAAGATAAGTTAACTTGCTTCCTTGTGCAGCTACATCTCCTAGCAGACTTTTTCTAAGCTCCACTAAATTCGTAACATCAATTTCATCCATGCCAGTAGCTTGCGGTGCAGTGTAAATGGATTGAGTCATTTTCTCACTTATTTTTTTTCTTAAACCTTTTATAGGAATCTCTTTTTCTAGTTCTTCCAATTTGTAATCGCTTACAAAACTCTTTTTAGTTTCTATAATAGAATTCACTGGTTGATTTTCCTTATTTTTGTTTCCAAATCCATAAATATCTTCCTTCACTATCCTTCCAGAAGGTCCCGTCCCTGTAACTTGATCTATGTCTACTCCCAGTTCTCTTGCCAATTTTCTTACCGTAGGAGCAGCTCTATTTCTTTTCTTCGTTCCCGAAGGATCTTTCTTTTCAACGATGGATGAATTGGAAATCGTAATTTCCGTTTTTTCTTGAGTAATTTTTTCTCTTCCTTTATTTGCTTCATCTTCTTCAAAAGTAATTAATACTTCTCCAACGTTGATTACTTCTCCCTCTTCTCCATTACGTGACTGAATAGTTCCTGAAATTGGGGATGTAATTTCAACAGTTGCTTTGTCTGTTTGGATTTCAATAATTGCATCGTCAGCTTGGATAAGATCACCAGCATTAATAAACCATTTTACAATTTCCGCTTCATGCAAACCTTCACCAATATCAGGTAATTTAAATTCGTAAGGCATATTATCTCTCCTCTGTTACTTGTATATGTTTGATTGATATCTGATATATCAGTTAATGAAAAAAACTAAAATTATTAAATTTCCAATATACTTATTATTCAAAAGCATACAAAACAAAACTTATGTCAATTTTTCAATGAATCTCCCTTCTCTACATAACTTTTTGAAAAGAATACTAATACATCAGATATTATCACTACACTATTAATTTGTAAACATAATTTTCTGAAAATTATGTTTATCACTTTATTGGGGCGTGTTTTCTTTTCATATACTATTACTCAAAAGATCTAATTATTCCGGTAAGGCCCTAATCATTGCTTTTTTAATTTCTATTAAATGGTGATCCATATGGTTTTGAGCTGCTTCAACATTTCTGTTCATCATCGCTTTTATAATATCTCTATGATGATTGTTCGCTTGAAGATATCTTTCACGATCTTCTACAAGAATAATTCCTATCCATTTAGATTGTGCTTCTAGCGATTCCAATAATTCAGCAATTCTACTATTGTTTGCATAGGATGCAATAGCACGATGCAACTCTCTATCTGCCTCTATAAATGATTCCAAGTTATCACCATTTAACTCCGAGTCTACATCATATGTTTTTTGCATCAATGACTCTAAGATAGCATCAGGAATATTTGGAGTTGCCAATCCTACCGCTTCCCGTTCCAAAGCTTTTCTAACATGTATAATTTCATGAAGATCTGTATAATTCAACGATTTAACAAATGCGCCTGAACGTGATTTAATTTCCACAAAACCATCCTTTTGTAACCAATTTAACGCATCACGAACTGGTGTTATACTGACACCTACCTCCTGCGCAAGCTCTTCATAATTAATTCTGCTACCAGGCTTCAACTGGTTTGTGATAATTTTATTTTGTATGTACAAATACACTTGTCTGTTTAGATTATTTGTATTGGGTTTAAGATTTTTCATCATTTCTTTATCCTCCTAAATTAAATGGAAATTGTTTAATTGATATCTAATATATCATAATATTTAAAAAATTATCATAAAAAGAGAATCGATAAAATTCGACTCTCAATTTATTTTAGAATTATTTGTTATTTCCCTTTAAAGTCCGGTATACGTTTTTCTACAAAAGCATTTATGCCTTCTTTATGATCTTCTGTTTTTCGCATTGCTATTTGTGCAACTTCTTCTTTTTCCAAGATCAATTCTAATTCTTTTATTTTTCCTGCATGTAGGATTTCTTTAGTGGCGATCATTGCAGCGATTGGTTTTTGCAAAAGTTTTTGTGCATAAGATGTTGCAGTCGCCCACCCAAGACCATCCGATGCCAATTCATCAATCAATCCAAGTTCCTTCGCTTCAGAACCAGTTAACTTTTGTCCATCCCAAATAAGATGTTTTGCTTTTGGAACTCCTATTTTTTCTTTCAAGAAGAAATGCCCACCGTTATCTGGAACTAATCCAATTCCAATAAAGTTCATTGCCAGTTTACTATTTTCTTCTGCAATAATTACATCACAACCAAGAACAATACTAAATCCTAGACCAGCTGCTGCTCCGTGAACTGAAGCAATTGTAATTTGTGGTAAAGTATACAGTGCTAATGCAATACGAGAAACATATTTCATCACTTCTTCAATATTGAATGGATTCTTTTTATCAAGCATTGCTTTTATATCTCCACCAGCAGAAAAAGCGCGACCTTCTCCTTTTAACAATAAAACTTGAATCGACGTATCTTCTTTTATCGACTCTAAAAATTCAGCTAACTCCATCATCATTACTTCATTCATTGAATTCATAGCTTCTGGACGGTTTAATGATAATGTTGCAATTCTCCCATTTTTTTCAACCAGTAATGTTTTGTACATATTCATTCCCCTTTGTTTGTGAATAGTCATTCATACTCATATTTAGTTCGACAAAAGATAAATGTATTCCTTTATTTATTTGCAAAGAAAAGTGTAAGAAGCTCAATTCAAGTTTTCAGGCAAAAATAAAAGAATCTCCCACATGTTTGTAGGAGATTCTTTATGCTTCTTATTAGATACCTTCGTATAGTTCTTGTACCGGTTTAATGAGTACACGATTAACTTCTTCGATTAACTGGCTTAATGTCATTTCAGCTTGAAGCATTTGGAAAATCTTTTCATTTCCTTGTGCTAACTGAGCTGTTTTTTGAGCGTACTCTATTTCTTCCCCTGAAATCTCTTCATTACTCATTTGTTTTTCTTGAAGAGACATTTGAATTTTTCTGAAGCTTTGGAATAATACAAGTGCTTCCGGGTCTGCTTTTACTGATTCAACAGCTGCTTTTACATTTGCGAACTCATCTGTTTGACGAAGAGTCGTTTCTAATTTGTTAATGTCATCATAAATATTAATCATGTGAAAAACTCCTTTAATTAAATTATTTTCTGGACTATAGAACCTTGCCATGACAGATGTTTACGCTATTCTTAACTAGTCAAAAATACGATTAATCCTTGAATAATCCCAATAAGACCACCTAGGAATCCTCCCAAAATAGTAATCATTTTAAACTCACGCTTCGATATACCAAGAACAATTTCTTCTAATCTAGAAACTGGGAAAGAATCAACCTGCTCTTTTACCATATCCTCTAACTTCATTTTTCGCAATACTTCCTCAAGCTTTTCTTCCGCTTCTCTAAATGCAAAAGAAGTTAACTTAGGCACAAGTTTTGTTTGTGTCCACTCTGCTGCTTCTGGGAAATAGTGCACTAAACTATGATTTAATCGATCTTCAATAGCAAGCTGAGTTGTTAAATATGATTTGACATTTACAATAATAGGATCAAAATCAAAGCCATCCATCATTTCAACGACTGGACGATCTTTTAGTTTTTCCCATTCATTTCGTACAATGTTCTCCAACATATTTTTTGTACCCTGCGATCTTAAAAATTTAAGTATTTCAGGTTGTACTTTTCCTGCCAAGGAAGAGGACTCTCCGACAAACATTTGAACCATACTACCTAACGTACCTTTTGTAGAAAGGAAGTCATCAATGAGGTTTTTTACCGTCATTTTTCCTTCTTCCGATTCGAAAAAGTCTTCCCCTTTTAATAATACATATTCAACTATTTCGTTTACTTTACTATCTGCTTTTAGTTGCCAATCTGCAGGTGCCAATTGTCTAATGGTTTCATGTTGAAATCTAACTCTTATTGTATTGAATTGAACATCTACTTGCTCTTCAATTTTTTCATTAGCAACGGACGCAATATTATCAAGCCCGCCTAGCTTTAACCAGTCTGAAATAGTTTTATCAGATAAAAGAATTTTACTATTTAACTGTTGAGTTAAGAACCTAGTAGCTTTTGCTTCCATACTCGTATTAAAATATTTCTTTTTAAAAATATCAGGAGTTAGTAAATGTTGGATTACTGTATTTCCTAATTGTTTTGCAAGCTCATCACGTCTTTTCGGTATGAGGCCCGGTGTAAAAGGAACTCTCCAAGATCCTATATATTTTGCTTCATGTGGTCTAAAGAGCATTTGAATAGCTAAATGATTTGTTACAGCTCCAATCGCTGCTCCAACTATTGCCATGAATGTTAATGTCCATAAAAAATTCATCTGTTTCACCTTTTTCCTCTAGCTTAAGCTTATTATAGCAGAGGATAGGAAAATACATCAAATTCTCTATTCAGTAAGATTCGTACTGAATGCCGGTGAACATTTTTACAGTGCATTGTACATTGTGGATACACGAATCGCGTGCTCCATCTCATCTTGCATGGCAATAAATAATGGTGCATACGCTTGCTGTATCGGTATTTGTAAAAGCATTTCCTTATACATTTCCGTCGCATCTAACTCATCTTTTAACGCTTCTTTAGCACAAGCTTTCAAATCGAAACAAGGTTCCGGTTTATTCAAGTTTTGTACAAATGCTCCTGTCAGCATATAATAGAGTTGTTGAAACATTTCATAATGGCTTTTTTCATCTTCATATATATGTTGTATGAAACCTTGCCAGTAGGGGTCATCCGTTAGAATGTACATCGAACGATAGAAATAATAGTCATGGTATTCATTTTCTATAGCTATCTTTAATTTTTCAATAAACAATTACATGCTCCTTCACTAGTCATTTCTACTAGTGTATGCATATACATTAACTCACATGAAAGGTTGATTAGATTGCTACAACATTTTAGCTTTAAGCCTCTATTTGAAAATAAACAAATTCCGGGTTGGTCTATCTCATTCTTCTTTAAACAAACTAGATATACGGGTGTTTACGAAGCAGACGGTATGATTAAGTGGATTGGGGAAGTACCTGATGATGAAGAAACTGTGAAGAAAATGATTCATGAACTAATGTTATTCCATGTATATGATTGAAAGAAAACGCAAACAAAAACTGCGTGTGTTTAATTAACAAAAACACATGCAGTTTTATTTATTGGAACTTATCGAGCAATTGATTTAAAACAAAGGAGGAATAGTTATGGATAACGCAGAAGATAAAAGTTCTGTTTTAATTGACGGGGATAGTGAAACCATTTGGAATGCGATGACTGATGCAGATCAACTCTCGCAATGGTATGTTCCGGGTTCGCCTTGGGAAATTCCCAATCTAATTGTGGGAGAGAAAGTAACTTTTACGCTAATGCCTAGTGGTCATAATACACTGACAGAGAAGCTTTCTATGTCCTTTACAATTGAAAGTGTAAATCCTTATCAGGAGTTTTCTCTTTACTGGGACTCACAACAAACGCTTATATCCTTTAAATTACAAAAAGAAAGTAATGGAACAAGAGTAATAATGAATTCAGGAGGCTTCGATCAGTCCTTAGCAAATTTGAAAGCCTTAATTGAAGGAAAGGAAATACCTTACATATAAAAAGTGCCCCCTGATTTTCATGTTTATCTAAGACACATAGAAAATAAGAATAATTCATTTCATGAGAAAGAAAATAACATATGATTAGAATGAATGAACAATTGCACCCAAAATAGCACTAACTATTACTACTTTAATCGGGGCCCATTTATACACAATTAGCAGTGTACCCGTAATTAGAACAATTACAAAATCAATTGGTTCCTCAACCGCGCTCGTGAAAACTGGATCATATAAAGCGGCAAATAGAATTCCTACAACTGCTGCATTGACACCTTTCAGAGCAGCTTGAATACCTTTTTTCGAACGAATAATCGACCAAAAAGGCAACATTCCAATTACAAGAAGAAACGAAGGTAAAAACATAGCAAAAACAGCAATAAGCGCTCCTGGAATTCCAGCAGTTACTTGTCCTAAAAAACCTGCTATAGTGAAAAGTGGTCCAGGAACTGCTTGTGCCGCTCCGTACCCTGCAAGAAAAATATCCGGTGCTACATCTACTTCTCTTTGTAACATTGGCAAGACAACATGGCCTCCTCCAAATACAATCGATCCTACACGATAATATGTATCAAAAATAGAATAATAAATAGATTGAACAAACGGCTTGAAAATAGGTAATAAAACTAATAATCCGAAAAATAATACCCAACTAACAATACCTGTTTTTTTACCAAATGAAAGTTCCATTTTAGATGCTGGTTCAATAGTTTCTTTTCTATAGTAAAGATAACCAAATAATCCCGCGACAAGTATAACCCCAATTTGTCCAACTGCAGTTGGAATAAGTAATGCTAGAATCGCACATACTATAGCAATGGTAATTCTTATTCTATCTGGGGCTAGATTTTTTTGCATCCCATGAAGTGCATGCGCTACAACAGCAACTGCAACTATTTTTAGCCCTTGAATCCAACCACTATCAAAGGAACCCGTTGTTGTGACAAATGCTGCAAAAAGCATCAGTATTAGTACAGATGGCAACGTAAATCCTAGAAACGAAATAATTCCTCCTGCTATGCCTCCTCTTAGTATCCCAATTGATATTCCTACTTGAGAAGACGCAGGTCCAGGTAAAAACTGACATAGCGCTACGATATCTGCATATAATTTATCATCCAACCATTTCCGTTTATTTACGTACTCTTCATGAAAATATCCGATATGTGCTGACGGACCACCAAAAGACGTCAATCCTAGCTTTGTTGAAGCCTTTAAGATTTCTATGTATTTGTTTGACATACTTATCCCCCATTTCTTCTAGTTTCTATTATCGTATAAATTTCTCGAAAATGAATATTAAATTTTTGTAAATTTTATTCTGTTATTTTTATTGCCATTTTTTCTTGTTTTATGGAAAATAATAATGTTTATCCCTCCAATGTAAGAAGAAAGATTTGTAATTTCTCTCTCAATATTTTATTATTACATATAGTAACTATTTTTTAGAAAACAGGAGGTGTACACTTTGTTCTACCCCTCATCTGGGTTAGGGACAAAGTAATTATTTGGAGATAGCCATACGATTGGCAGCATTTGCTGTCTTAATCGCATTCACCGCTTTTTTCGTTGCGAGTGAATTTGCAATAGTAAAGGTAAGATCTACAAGAATTGATCAGCTAGTTGCTGAGGGAAACAAAAAGGCGATAGATGCAAAAAAACTCGTTTCAAATCTAGATGAATATTTATCTGCCTGTCAGCTTGGAATCACTATAACCGCGTTAGGTTTAGGGTGGCTTGGAGAACCGACAATAGAAGTGATATTACATCCAGCATTTGAGTATTTTGCACTTCCAGAGAGTGTTTCCTCTGTGCTTTCATTTATCATTGCATTTTCCCTTGTAACGTATATACACGTAGTAGTAGGGGAATTAACACCAAAAACATTTGCTATCCAAAGGGCAGAACAAATTACATTAGCAGTTGCAAAACCGCTAATCATTTTTGATAAACTTATGTATCCAATTATTCATGGTATGAACGGATCAGCAAGATTTTTAGCTACTAAAGTATTTGGATTAGATTCCGTTTCTGAATCAGAAGTAGCCCATTCAGAAGAAGAGCTTCGAATGATTCTTGCCGATAGCTTCAAAGGTGGAGAAATCAACCAAGCGGAATATAAATATGTAAACAAAATTTTTGAATTTGATGATCGTATTGCAAAAGAAATTATGGTCCCTCGTACAGAAATTATTTCAATTGAAAAAGATTTAACATTAGTTGAAGTATTTGAGCTAATTGGCGTTGAACAATATACGCGTTATCCAGTTACAGATGGGGACAAAGACCATATTATTGGACTTGTGAACATGAAAAACTTATTAACTGCTTATATAAAAAATCCAACTAATGCAAATACACCTGTAAGTGATTATATGCAACCAATTATTCGTGTTATCGAAAATATGCCAATTTCAGATTTGTTGCTGAAGATTCAACGTGAACGAATCCACATGGCCATTTTATTAGATGAATACGGTGGTACTTCAGGTCTCGTTACCATTGAAGATATTATCGAAGAAATCGTTGGAGATATACGTGATGAATTTGATGTTGACGAACTTCCAGAAGTTCAAAAAATAGGTGAAAATCATTATATTTTAGATGCCAAAATGTTAATTGAAAACGTCAATGACTTACTAGGAATCGATATTGATGAAGATGACATTGATACAATTGGCGGCTGGGTTATGACAAAAAGTTTTGATGCGATTGAAGGAGAAAAAATCTTCGAACAGGGTTATGAGTTTATCGTAAAAGAAATAGAAGGACATCATATCATTTATTTAGAGGTAATAAAAATTGTTCCAATAAGTGAATCAAATGAACAGGAAATATTAACTGAATCCTAATGCAAAACGACTCTCTTTTGAGAGTCGTTTTCATGTGTAAAAATATGTTGAGAAGAGGAAACAATTTGGAACTATATACAAATTTACGCGAAGGGGAAAAAGGTGCTTGGGTCAGTATTTGTATCTATTTACTATTAAGTGTTTTTAAACTGATTACAGGTTTCCTCGGTTCCTCTAAAGCGTTACAAGCAGATGGATTGAATAATTTTACCGATATTATTGCCTCTATTGCTATATTAATCGGTTTACGGATATCCCAAAAACCACCTGATG
>Ga0209013_10004755_pt1 | contig 11839 bp, 7 predicted proteins | sample Cruoilmetagenom2_FD_187291 | JGI IMG/M metagenome (GOLD analysis project Ga0209013, IMG submission 187291) | Oil polluted marine microbial communities from Coal Oil Point, Santa Barbara, California, USA - Sample 2 (SPAdes) (version 2) | ecosystem: Environmental > Aquatic > Marine > Oil seeps ...
GGAGTCGAACCCCCACACCTTTCGGCACTAGATCCTAAGTCTAGCGTGTCTACCAATTCCACCACAGCCGCAAAATTGTGAGTGCAAATATAAACAATACATTGAAAACTCAAATAGTTCTTTAAATAAAAACACGCTATTAGTATTTATTTAAATTAAGGTTCTTTTTGATCTAATTAAAAACATTCCCCAAGGCATTACTCATTTTTGCCCATCCTGTAGCATCATCTCTCAATTTTGCCTTTTCCTGTTCTATATGAATAAAACGTCCTGTCGTTGTTGTTGCAGACGTACTGCAATGGTCCGCTGAGTTGTTTATTAATCGTCCTTGGGTGTTTGTAAACCCGATAAGGCGTGTCCAGCCAGTATCAATATGTGCCAATTTAAAAGTGAGTGACCCATCTTCAAGCAAAAGTGCATCCTTAATTAAAGTAGCATAATCTACCGCTGGTGTTTCACGAGTCCCATTACTCATAATAACAAAAGGATCAGAAGCTTGTTGCCCAAAACCATGTAATTGAATGAATACTGAATTTGGAATGTTATTAAACAGGTTTTCAGTAGATCTCTGAAATATAGAATTAGTATTATGTGCAAAATCGGAAACTCTATAAGATTCTGATTCTGAACTGCAAGCACTTGTTATACCTGAACACAATGAAAATTCAGAGTTATTACAGCGATGAGTTCCATTGATAAAAGCAGCTTTAGCAATATTATTTTTAAAACAATAAATAGCTTGTTTTCCTGTATTAATGTCATATTTAATATGAGGAGCCATAAGTATGAGATTTCCTCTTATTGGGGTTTTACTAAACACATAAGTCCCCCAGTAATTAGACTGTGAACTTTTCTCTTCTAAAATATAAAACACTTGATTTGGTGAAATTGAGGTTTCAGTGAATTCTGTTATTTGGTAATTTACCTCAGAAGATTTCAAAACTGCCTCAGAAATGTTTTCAGATAAAATAGCATTTAAAATCAAATCCCAAGTGTCTAATTGAGTTGATGTAGGAATTTTATAATCATCTCCATAACTCCCAGGGACATTATCAATTAAATCTCCAATATAATTTTCAATATCTCCTGAAGCAAATAGTAATTCGGTGTTCTCTTCAAGTGTAGTAGCCGATACAGAGTTACTAAAATCAGAAGTATTCCCAGCATTATCATTGGCTTTTACCTTAAAAGAATAAGTAGTATTTGCATTTAATCCGCTAATTGTAAATGATGTGTTTTGCGTTGTTGATACATTTACTTCGTCCTGATAAATACTGTAATTTTTTACTCCAATATTATCTGTCGATGCTGTCCAAGATAAATCTGTAGTTGTTTGAGTAGTTTCATATGACACAAGATTTAAAGGCGCCGATGGCGGAATAGTATCTCCTGAAGGTATTGAATCACCACCACTATTTGACGAGCAATTAAATAATAATAACATGAAAAATACTATTCTTATTATTTCAATATTACTTCTATATAATGTGTGTTGTAAAAACATATATATTAATATTATTTAGTTAAAACTTTCCCATTCAAAGCATTGGAAAAAACGCCTTTTTCAATAGATAATTTACCATTAATAATACTGTATTCTAGCCCTTCAGCAAGTTGAAATGCGTCCGTATAATCAGCGTTATCTCTAAATATTTTAGGGTTAAAAATAATGATATCCGCAAAATACCCTTCTTTTAGTTTTCCTCTATTGAGTATTTTAAATATATCTGCCGTTTTAGTAGAACTATTATTTATAAATGTCGCCAAATCAATAACTTTATCTTCAATTACATATTTATGATATTTACGAGGAAAACTTCCATATTTTCTTGGATGACCAGAACCTCCATCAGACCCTGTAACAACCCAATCCTGTTTCATGAAATTAATAATATCTTCCATATTCATATTAAACGAAGCCACTTTTATATATCCTGAAGCTATAATTTTGAAAACAGCTTCTTCAGGTGAGATGTTAAATGTTTCTGAAATTTCAAACAAATTTTTTCCAACAATCGTTGAATCTTCTGCTTTTACAATCAATAATTTATCTGGACCTCCTCTTCTAGTTATATTAGCTTTAGTTTCTGTCAAAATTTTACTTTTAAGATTATCATTATTATATCTTATAAATAATGAGTCTTTCCCTCCACTTTCAGCCCAACGTGGCACAACAGCCGATTTTAAACCAGTCGCTGAAGCTTCATAAGGATATTGATTTGCTGTTATTTTTATCCCTTCATTTTGTGCCTCTTCAATAAGATTAATAATCTTATCACTTTGATGCCAAACATCGACTCCCAAGCACTTAATATGAGAAATGTGAATAGGAAGCTTAGCTTGTCGCCCAATTTCAATTGCCTCTTCAATTGCGGTTATCAAACCAATACTAAAAGAACTTTCATCACGTAAATGTGTATCATAAACCCCTTCATTTTTAGAAACAGTTTTAGCTAAAGCAATTACTTCCTCAGTATTTGAATAACTCCCAGGTGCATAGAACAAACCTGTTGACATCCCATAAGCTCCAGCATCCATTTCTTGTTGAATAAGACTTTGCATTTTTGAAATATCTTTATAAGTCGCCAAATTATCACTACTTCCCATCACTTGTTTACGAATAGTTCCATGTCCAACTAACAAAACAGCGTTCGTTCCAATACCATTTGTTTCAAATAAATCTTTGTATTTAGATGTTGGAAAAAGGCTGTTGCCATCATTGCCTACAACTACAGTTGTGACACCCTGAAATAAAAAAGGTTTGTTATTTGATAGTTTGGGATCTTCTAAATCTCCATCAGCATGTGTATGTGGATCTATAAATCCTGGACTCACAATTAGACCATTTGCATCAATAATTTTTGTTGCCTTTACTGAAGCTACTCCTTTATTACTAACAAAAATAATTTTATCACCTTTAATTCCAATTGAAACATTACTAGGAATTGTATCTATTCCATTATATACTGTTCCATTTGTGATAAGTAAATCAACTTCAATTTCCTTTCTACATGAAATAAAAGAAAGAATTATTAATACAAAAGCAAAAAAATTATGTATTCTCATAGTTAATTATATCCTTAGCAAAAAAAAGCTGCTAAGATTATTTAAGCAGCTTTTTTTTGACTAAACAAACTTTATTGGTTTACTGGTGTTGGTGTAAATAAATCTGGTATTGGGCTAGGAATATTACTATTCCCATCAATCTCATCTTGAGGATACAAAAGTCTTTGAGGATTTACTGTAGTAGTTCCATTATTTAATGGAAATGGTACAATAACATCACTATCCGATGCTAGTAATCGTCTAGCATCGTTAAATGCCATGAACGTTGTAAATCCAGTTACATAGCGTTCTTCTATAATCTCTCTTAACACTGCTCTATCGGTATCAATATTATCCATGTTTTCCATACCTCCTGCCATAAAATCTGCCATATCATAGGCTGCATACATAAGAGGATCGCTTCCACTAATATTATTGAATGCATTTCCAGAATTTAAATAGGCTCTTAACTCATTAAGTTTATCTATAGCTCCTTGAGTATCATTAGTTCTTAATAAACACTCTGCCCAAATCAATAAATTTTCTTCGTAACTCACTAATTTCATATCTCTGGCTGGATCATCTATACCACCAGGTTGTTCATCATCACCATCAATAAAAGAATAATTTCTACGAGCTGTTTCATCAGTTTTAGCATTATTCCTACTATTTATATTATTAGGATCTATTAAATCTCTATAAAATGCTCCAACTCCCGTCATATCGCCAGCGCGTGAACTAGTCACAAAATTTGACAAAATATTACTATTCCCATCTACATCACCTATCGGATGGTATGCCAAAGTATTTGATGTATTACTTATTCCATTAGTTACATAATTTAATGCTTGTGCGTATTGCTTTGTTTGTAAATAATATCTTGCTTTTAACGTATTTGCAGCTTCCGCCCATTTTGTTTCATCACCACCATTATATATGTCGTCTTCATCATCTACAGACGTTGTCGCATTATTAATTTTGGCAATAGCACCATCAAGTAATGTTTGCAAACTCGCATAAACATCTGCTTGTGCATCTAATGTAGGATCTGGTGAATTTAAACTTGCACCATCTGGTACTGCTGTAGAATAAGGAATATCTCCAAATAAAGACGTTGCTGTTCCTACTGCTAAAGCTTCATTTACATCAATGATACCTTGTAATAAGTCTAAATCCGGTGAAATTCTTCTTATTTCTTTATTTTGAACTAAGATGCCATTATATACTTGGCTCCAAGTACCATCAGAATCCCCTGGTGTATAATCATAATCATAAATAGTTTGTTGAACTAATTGTAATCCTATTAAGCCCCCTGTGTAGTACATAGATACTCTAGATAAATGCCCTTGCTGTACTTGTGCATTTGCCAATAAAGTTCCCTTAAGTAGTAAAGTTCCTGCAGGAACTTCTACTAATTGATTTTTATTTTCATTTACATCTAAATAATCATCACAAGATATGATGGCTGCTAGAAAAATAAATGAAGATATTATTTTATATATAGTTTTCATAATTTCTTACTTTATTAAATTAATAGTTAAACTTTATACCGAAAGCATAAGTTCTAGCTCCTGGGTTTGAGAAATAGTCTAATCCTTTTCCTCTACCTACACCAAATTGGTTAATATCTGGATCAATCCCTACAACATCTGTCCAAATAACAAGATTTCTTCCAGAAGCAGTAAATTCTATCGAGCTTAAACCAGTAGCATTTCTAAATCCTTCAGTGTCTAAAGTATAAGATAGAGATAACTCTCTTAAACGAGTCCAACTACCATCATGGACTGCAAATTCATTTAATTTTCCATCACCAAAGCCCCATAAAGATGTATAATATTCTTCATCTAGTAGCACATTACCATTACCAAAGTTTTCAATATTCCCTCTAACTACAGATCCAGCTGGAAATACATCACCATCAAAATTTATTAAATCTTCTGATAATGTAATTGTGTGCCCAACGTCGGCATGAGTTCCGAAATAGGATGTAATAAAACGTGTACGTTCTGCAAAATCATTACCCTGACTAGTATCAATTAACGCTGAGAGAGATAATTTTTTATATGATAAATCAAATTGTATTCCACCTCTCCAATCAGGATTAGGATCACCAACAATTAAATCTCCCCCTGTATCTACTTGAGGGAATCCATTAGCATCTAAAATCATATTTCCATTAGCATCACGTAGTGCACCTTGAGTAGATAAAACACCTAAAGGAAAACCTTCTTTTGCTACAGATTGAATAGAACTTCCGCTTGTAAAATTAATAACACCGCCTCCTGTAAGTTTAGATACTAAATTTTTATTTCTACTATAATTTATAGCTACAGAGCCTTTCCAATCTTCATTCTTTAAGAAATCGTATTTAATTTCCAGTTCAAACCCTTTGTTTTCTATAGTTGCTCCATTACCATAAATTTCTTCAAAGCCAAGCGAAGTTGGTATAGCAATATCTAACAGTACATCTACAGTTTCATTAGTATAGTAAGTACTCGACACAGCTAATCTACTATTAAAAAATCTTAAATCAAGCCCAAACTCATATTCAGTCTTAATTTCTGGTTTTAATTCGGGATTTCCTAAACGCTCATCAAATTGAAATCCACCACCAAAATCTTCTAACGCTATTGTATCAGAAAAGGTATTAAAAGTTCCCACTTCAAATACCGTTTGCGATCTGTGTGCAATTGGCACATTGGCCACTTGACCATAAGCAAACCTCAATTTTCCAAAGGATAATTTTCCTTTATTCTCAAGTGCATTACTAAAGGTCCATCCCAATTCAGCGCTTGGATAAAAGAAACCGTTATTATTTTTTGGTAATACTGAATGTTTCTCATAAGCTCCTCCAAGAGATAAAATAAGCTGATCGGCATAATCGAAAGTAGCTGTTCCATAAAAACGAATGTTTCTACGAGACGTTAAGGTCGTTTCTGCCGTAATATTTTCTTTGGCTGACAGTTCTGATGCATCTAATGGACTTCTAAAATTAGCTATAAAATTATCAGCTTCTGTAAAGACTCGCTTGCGTCGTCTGTCATTTAAACCAAATCCAACTACTATGTTTGAATTTAAGTTGTCTAATAAATCATAATTAAAGTTTGTTAATAAGTCTCCATTAAACTCATTATTAAGTATAGTTTCATCCCATAATAAACCAAATCTCCTAGCTGAACCAGCAGTGTACCAAGGAAAGAAATAAACTCTTGTGTCACTATAATAATCTACACCACCTCTTAAAATAGTACTAACATGGTCGTTCCATTTATAAGATGCTTCTCCAGTACCTATTAAACGATTTACTTTAGCAGTACTTTGTTGCTCATTGATTGTCCATAAAGGATTGTTATAGATAGCATTATCACTATCTCCTCTATATCTTCGATAAGCACGTTGTCGAAATTGGGTAACTGCACCTGAACTACTATGATGATCTCCTATATAATCAGTTTGATCAAAATCAGCTGGGGTTCTCAATAAACCTAAATATAATCCAGCTGTGTTAGAACCTTGTTGCGTTCTATTTGAAGATGAATTGATATAATTAGCTTTGAAATTTGTAGATATTTTATCCGTTAAATTTTGTGTAGCCGATAATGTAAAATTTGTTTTCTTATAAAAACTACTTTCTATAATCCCATCCTGTTTTACATGACCACCACTAAGATAAAATGTTCCTTTTTCAGTCCCACTACTTACTGAAAATTTATTGTCGTATGTAATGCCATTTCTAAAGACTTGATCAAAATTTTGGTCTGTAAAAATCTCTGTTGAATTTTTTTGAGTAATTGGATATAAAATATTATCAGAAACTAACGACTGGAAGAATTGTCCTGAAGTATCTACATCATCTGCTCCACCAGCTCTATCTGATATTCTATCTCCCCAAGACCGTTGTGCCGTTGGACTATAGTTGCCTCCATTTCCTTGTCCAAAAGTTTTTTGTAATGGATGCTTATAGGCTATTTCATCAATAGAAATTCCTGATGAAAATGATGCTGTAAGCTTTCCAACTTTTCCTTTTTTGGTTGTTATAACAATTACACCATTTAAAGCCCTAGAGCCATAAAGTGCTCCAGCCGAAGCGCCTTTAAATACTTGAAATGATTCAATATCATCTGGATTAATATCATTTAATCGTGATTGTTGTGACACTCCTGCTGAAGGGTCGCTATCTCCTGATCCAGAAATATAATCATTGTTTAATGGTACCCCATCGACAACAATTAGAGGTTGGCTTGATCCTCCTAATGAACTAGTTCCCCTAATTTGAATATTCGATCCTGCTCCTGGATCACCAGATGTTGCTCCAATAGTAACACCTGCAGCTTTACCAGCCATCCCATCTATAATTTTATTTTCTACAGGCTGTACTAATTTGTCGGCATCAATTTTAGAATAGGTTGAAGCAATTTTATCTCGATTTTCCTTAAAACCTAAAGCTGTAATAACAATTTCATCTAGACTTTCAGAATCTACTTCTAGAGTTACATTAATTACAGTTTGATTACCTACAGTAACTTCTGTAGTTTTATATCCAACATAACTTATTACGAGGATATCACTATCACTTTCAATATTGATGCTATAATTGCCATCAAAATCGGTGGATGCTCCATTGGTTGTCCCTTTGACAATAACTGAAGCTCCTGCTAAAGGAATATTTCCTTCTTCGGTTACAGTACCTGTAACGGTTCTCTGTGCATATATCATTGCACTTGAAAACAGACATACAAGTAATGTGAAAAATAGTTTTCTAGTCATACTCTTTAAGATTAATTAATAATTATTTGATTGTTTAGTTTTTAATAAAATTTTCATCATTTGTTCGGCAGAGACACTACCAAAAAGCTCAATAGTACTTTTAGGTGTTTTATCTCCTATCTCGTATGTAATACCAACAGTATTATGTCCATATAAAAACCACCCTTTAGAAGTAGGCTTATTGCTATTAGCCGATTGTTCATTTACTTTGTAATTTGGTATGTTAGCTTCTAATGCCGTAAACCAATTACTTACAAAATTAGGCAGGGTAGTTTTGTCTTTGTCTTTATTGGTATAAAAAACATCATACCATGTAGAATGAAAATCTAATCCTAAAATTAGTTTAGCTTTATTCTTCTTTAAGGTACGATTAATAAATTTTACAGTTTGTTTAATTTCAGGTTGATTATAAATTGACCAATCTCTGTTTAAATCAACACCTCCTGCATTATGTCTCCAATGCCCTAAATCTACTCCATCTGGATTCATGATAGGAAAAGCAAGAATGTGATATTTATTTAAAAACTTTTTAGATAATTCCGAATCGTTTAATATGGTTTTTAAAAAGTCTTGAAATGCATAATAACCTGTTACTTCTGGAGGATGTTGTCTTGTTAGTAATACAATAATATCTTTCCCTTTAGGTTCTCCTTTACAAATATCTAATACTGGTAAGTCTTTGCCCAAGATGGTTTCCCCTGCACTTTCAGTGTTTACAATATCTCTCTTTCCTCTTATAAGTTTAGTGTACCATTTTTTTACATCTGTAGAGGATTGGATTTCTTGAGCTGCTACAGTAATTGGCGACATACTCATATTTAATTTAATAGTTACAATCGTATCATTTTTAAATACATTAGTAGAATCTATAATTGACCATTTATCATTAATTTTTAATTTAGGAATATATCTATGCTTATATCCTTTTGGGTAATGAAATTTAAAATAAAAGGATTTTGGTGTTTTAGACCACGTTTTAAATGCATAATACGCACTATTATTTATTGGAGCATTTTCAGGATGAATTATTACTAAAGCAGTGCTGTCGTTAATTTGTTTAAACCCATTTAAACGAGCGCCATCAAATTCGTTACTTGCATAAACCCCAACTTTATCTAATAAATATGCTTGTTTATTTTGAAAAGAAATTCTTTTTGTAGTTGTATCAACAGGTGTTTTAAAACTTACTTTTCTGGCGCTAGTACAACCAACACAAAAAAGAATTCCAAATATAACTAGTACATTATAAAATGATTTACAACTCACCTTTTCATTTTAATTTGTTAATGTTTTTATAAAAATAAACCAATTTCTCTAATTAGCAAACATCTCGATTTTGAATTATAGTAATAAAATTAGATTTTATATTAATTCCTATTCTTTTTTAACTACTATAGCTTTACTATCTCGTCTTGGACATGAAGCTCCAAACCAAATATAATTTTCTTTTGCTATCGCATGAACACTACCAAAGTAGGCATTTAATCCTTAGGTAATTATCAAATTTTTATGACGTTTATCTACATATCTAAAACAAAAAGGAATAATCGTAAACCCTTTAAGTAAATATTATATAAACCATCCAAAAGAAAATGGTTTAATTATGGGATATTCTTGTGTAAACAATAAATTAATTAAGGAAAGTATTCGTAAAATGAAAATAGAATATGGCGAATTTCTTAAACATAGAACAGTTTAAAATCCTTCACTATTTCGTACTTTTGAATAAAATTTTACTATACTCATGAAAAACATACAATCGTATATAAGTCAACACAAAGAAAGATTCTTACATGAACTTATAGAGTTATTAAAAATTCCTTCAATAAGTGCAGATTCAGCATATAAAAACGACGTCTTAAAAACGGCCGAAGCTGTTAAATCCAGCCTTGAAAAAGCAGGGTGTAACTCGGTTGAAATTTGTAAAACCGATGGTCATCCTATTGTTTATGGTGAAAAAATTGTTGATAAAAAGTTGCCTACAATTTTAGTTTATGGGCATTACGATGTACAACCACCTGATCCATTAGATTTGTGGACTTCTCCTCCTTTTGAACCTGTCGTTAAAAAAACAGATTTACATCCTGAAGGTGCCATTTTTGCTCGTGGAGCAAGTGATGATAAAGGGCAAATGTTCATGCATGTAAAGGCATTGGAATTTATGACTACTACTAATCAATTGCCTTGTAATGTAAAATTTATGATAGAAGGTGAAGAAGAAGTAGGTTCCTCTAATCTTGGAATTTATGTAAAAAATAATAGAGAGAAATTACAAAACGATATTATTCTTATTTCAGATACTGGTATGATTGCTCCAGATGTTCCATCAATAACAACTGGATTACGAGGCTTAAGTTATGTAGAAGTTGAAGTTACTGGGCCAAACAGAGATTTACATTCTGGATTATATGGTGGTACTGTTGCTAATCCCATCAATATATTAACCAAAATGATTGCTTCATTACACGATGAAAATAATCATATTACAATTCCAGGATTTTATGATGAAGTAGAAAATCTTTCTCAAGAAGAAAGAACAGAAATGGCAAAAGCTCCCTTCAATTTAGATAAATATAAAGCTGCTTTAAATATAGATGCTGTTTATGGTGAAAAAGGATATACTACCAATGAACGTAATTCAATAAGACCAACTTTAGATGTAAACGGAATTTGGGGAGGATATACAGGCGAAGGTGCGAAAACCGTGATTGCCAGTAAAGCCTATGCTAAAATATCGATGCGTTTAGTACCACATCAAAATTGGGTTGAAATTACACAATTGTTCAAAACACATTTTGAAAGTATTGCTCCTAAAGGGGTCTCTATAAAAGTGACTCCTCATCATGGTGGTCAAGGCTATGTTACTCCTACTAATAGTATTGGTTATCAAGCCGCAAGTAAAGCCTATCAAGACACTTTTGGTAAAAAACCAATTCCACAACGTAGTGGTGGTAGTATTCCAATTGTTGCTTTATTTGAAGAAGAATTACAGAGCAAGACTATTTTAATGGGCTTTGGTTTAAACAGTGATGCAATACATTCACCAAACGAGCATTTTGGAGTTTTTAATTACCTAAAAGGTATCGAAACTATCCCTTTGTTTTATAGGTATTTTACAGAGCTTTCCGAGTAAAATTTATTTATGTGAAAGGTTATATTGGAGAGGTTACAGTTTTTCCAGTTACAGAGAATAATTCTTCTTTTGTACTCTGGACATCAAAATGGGATTCTGCTATAGAAGAAGGTGTGCCCGATTTTTGTAATCCAATATACTATGGTGTTTTACAGGGTTTGAAAAATCATTTTTCTTAAATAAATTAAACTATATTTTCTTAACATACTTTGTAATAATTACAATTTGCTGAGCTCCAACTCTACCTTCAATATACTCTGCATTTTCTCTATCTAAGGAAATTCGCCTAACTGCTGTACCTTGTTTGGCTACCATACTGGATCCTTTCACTTTTAAATCTTTTATAAGCACAACCGAGTCTCCAGCATTTAAAATTACGCCATTAACATCTCTATGCACAATTTTATTACTATCATCTTCTCCTTCGCCAGTAGCTTCTGCCCATTTTAAAGTGTCTTCATCTAAATACATTATGTCTAATAAATCTTGTGGCCAACCTTCCTTTTTTAAACGGTTAAGCATACGCCAAGCAACAACTTGAACAGCAGGAATAACACTCCACATGCTATCGTTTAAACATCTCCAGTGATTAGCATCAACTGTATCTGGATTTTCAATTTGATTGATACAAGTTTCACAAGCAAGTAAACAATCATCTTCATTCCCTTTTGATGTAGGTGGAACCTGATATACTTTTAAATGCTCGCTTGATGCACATAATTCACATTTAGACTCACATCGTTGTTGTAATTTTCTTTCTATACTCATTTCAAATTATTATACGTCAAATGTAATTTTAATCAATCCCTTCTGCAAATTTCTATTATAACCTTGAGGTTTTTTTTAGTACTCCATGTAACAAAATGCACGTTTTAGCGTTCTAATACATAACAT
>Ga0209013_10004756_pt1 | contig 11839 bp, 9 predicted proteins | sample Cruoilmetagenom2_FD_187291 | JGI IMG/M metagenome (GOLD analysis project Ga0209013, IMG submission 187291) | Oil polluted marine microbial communities from Coal Oil Point, Santa Barbara, California, USA - Sample 2 (SPAdes) (version 2) | ecosystem: Environmental > Aquatic > Marine > Oil seeps ...
TCAAATTAAGCCTGAAAGAGCATGTCAATTAAAATTACTCCTACCCATTACGAATTACAATCCATAGCCAGTGGAAAAGTTTTTAAAGATTCAGGTTGGCTACTTGATGCCCCCGGAGAAAGCCAACCCGGGCTGATCAGGGCGCTGTATGAAAAGAAACAACTGGAACTAAAAGGACCGGAATACGGTATTTACACCTTTGCTGATTGGTTGCCTATTCAAAAAACCTTAAAGGGATCGTTTGCACCTTTCACATACAAAAGTCAAGGATTTGCAAATCATTTAGGTTTGAACAACTTATATATTACTTTTAGCGGTTACTGGCCGGAAAAGGGTATTGAAATGAGCACCTGTTCTTTCAAAGAGACCGAGTCGTACTCAGTGTGTGCCCGCATGAACAGCCAGATGAACAAAATACTGGTGGTGGCTTCGGCAGGCAACACCGCCAGAGCTTTTGCACGGGTATGTTCGGACAATGATATTCCGTTGCTGCTATGTGTGCCTGAAGATAATCTGAACGCCCTTTGGTTTGACAAACCGATAAAAGAGTGTGTGAAGCTCATTGCCTGTAAGAGCGGCGGCGATTATTTCGATGCCATTCATTTATCGAATATTGCTGCTTCGATGGATATGTTTGTGCCCGAAGGGGGCGCTAAAAACGTGGCCCGCCGCGATGGGATGGGCACCACTGTTCTATCGGCAGTAACTACCATCGGGAAGATACCTGATTACTACTTTCAGGCCGTAGGAAGCGGAACGGGTGCCATTGCCGCCTGGGAAGCCAACTTAAGACTGATCGAAGATGGACGTTTTGGCAACACAAAAATGAAATTGATGGTATCACAGAACTTTCCATTCCACCCGATTTACGATGCCTGGCAGGCTGATTCGCGCGACCTACTGCCTTACGACGATGTGCTGGCCCGTAGCCACGTTGAGTTGATTGACGCCAAAGTGTTGTCGAACCGAAGGCCACCCTATTCGCTGGCCGGAGGGTTGTATGATGCGTTGAAAAATGCTGAAGGCGAGGTGCTGATTATCACTAATGAAGACGGACGGAAAGCAGGACAACTTTTTGCAGAAACCGAAGGTATAGATATCCATCCGGCGGCAGCCATTGCCACAGCTTCTCTGATCAATCAACTGAAAAAGGGTACGATTGAAAAGGATGCCCTGATTATGCTGAACATTACCGGCGGTGGTGAATCACGGTTTCAACAGGAAAATGAGCTCTACTACCTGAAGCCTGAATTGATGTTTGATATCAATCCTGATGAAGAAGACGTGAAAAAGAGGTTAGAAAACCTTTTTTAGTTTCCCACTTATTTTATCTCACTGAAATAGCGCATAAATTGCATGCGTTCGTAAACTTCGGGGTGTTCCATTTTGCCCTGGCTTAACTTACCCCTGAACTGGTCAATGTAATTATATCCGTGCTCATCCATCCAGTCGTGGACAAATTTAAGCATCGTAACGATATGTTCAGGGCCGTTCCGGTATATTGTTGAGGCAACTTGCGTTATCGTTGCTCCTGCCAGCAGTTGCTTGATGACCGCTTCTCCATCATGAATACCGGTAGAGGCCGCTATATCCATCTTAAGCTGTTCCGCCATAATGGCCACCCACCTCAGGGTATTTGCCATTTCAAACGGATGACTCAACACTTCAGCTGAGGTAACCTTCCGTGCATTGATGTCTATATCAGGGCTGGCAAAACGGTTGAACATGACCACACCGTCAGCACCATGCTCTTCAAGGCGCATGATGACCCTGCCCAGGTTGGCAAAATACGGGCTGATCTTCACCGAAACTGGAATACTGACCAAATCTTTCACCTTATTGACAATATCGTAATACACCTGTTCTTTTTCAATACTGTTGGTATCGAAATTAAACGGCATAACAAAAATATTCAACTCCAGGGCATCAGCACCGGCATCTTCAATTTGCCGGGCAAACGAAGTCCATTCCCTCGCCGAGATACAGTTCACGCTGGCAATTACAGGAATCATCACTTTACTCTTCACCTTCCTGATCAGATCGAGGTACGCACCCAGTTCCTTTTCCTTGATATGTTCATCAATATAATCGAGGGTCTCTGAGAGTTCCGTATAGATCATCCCGTCCTTTTCTGCCTTTTTCAGGCTGTGCTCAGCTTCCAGCAGAATCTGTTCTTCAAAAATCGATTTCAGCACCACGGCGCCTGCTCCGTTTTTATCCAGTTCCACTATGTCGTCAACAGAGTTAGTCAGTCCTGAGCTGGCAATAACCACAGGGTTTCGTAAAGTTAGTCCGAGGTATTTGGTTGTAAGGTCTGCCATTTGAATTTAATTTAGAATTGTATTATTAATTTGCTTTTACTTTTTCCTGAATGTATTTATGCATACCTGCAGCTGCTTTCCGGCCATCTCCCATTGCCAGAATTACCGTAGCCCCTCCCCTGACAATGTCGCCGCCGGCAAACAGTTCCGGAATGGATGACTGCATGGTCTCCTGATCCACAATAATTGTTCCCCAATCGGTCACCTTTAAATCACTCAAAACTTTCGGAATGAGCGGGTTCGGCGAAACGCCCACACTTACCACAACGGTATCCACGTCAATATAAAACTCGGAACCTTCGATCGGAATAGGGCGGCGTCTTCCCGATGCATCGGGTTCGCCCAATTCCATTTTCTGTACTTTCATCCGGTTTACACGACCATTATCGTTGTCATAATATTCCAGTGGATTATGCAGGTTCATAAACTCTATGCCTTCTTCCTTGGCGTGTTTAATTTCTTCCACACGGGCGGGCATTTCCTTTTCGGAACGGCGGTAGATGATCATGGCCCTGTCGGCACCCAAACGCTTGGCCGTACGCACCGAGTCCATGGCTGTATTTCCACCACCGATTACAGCTACATTTTTTCCGCTGATCACTGGTGTATCATACTCATCAGAAGCCGCATGCATCAGGTTAACTCGGGTCAGGTATTCGTTGGAGGAAAAGATGCCGTTGAAGTTCTCCCCTGGGATGTTCATAAACCGGGGTAATCCAGCACCGCTTCCCACGAAAAAGGCCTTATAGCCTTCTTTTTTCAGATCGTCAAACGACACTGTTTTTCCTACCAGGAAGTTTGTTTTAAACTTCACGCCCATTTTCCGGAGGTTGTCGATCTCCACATCCACAATTTCATTGGGCAGCCTGAATTCGGGAATACCGTATTTCAGCACACCACCTATTTCATGCAAGGCTTCAAAAACAGTCACGTCATAACCGAATTTAGCCAAGTCGCCGGCGGCAGCAAGACCTGCTGGTCCGGAGCCTACAACGCCCACTTTGATTTTATTTTTTTCTGACACTTTCGGAACTGCCATTTTTCCGCTTTCCCGCTCATAATCGGCGGCAAAACGTTCCAGATAGCCGATGGCTACAGCAGGTTTGTTCAGTTTTATTGTATAAAAACACGATGATTCACACTGTTTCTCCTGCGGACAAACACGGCCACAAACAGCGGGAAGGCCGTTGGTTTCCTTCAACACAACTGCTGCACCAAGAAAATCTTTCGCTTCGATTTTTTTAATGAATTTTGGGATATTGATACCCACCGGACAACCGTTCATACATGTTGGGTCGGGACAGTCGAGGCATCGCTGTGCTTCGAGTATGGCATTTTCCACCGGAAGGCCTGAATTGACCTCCATATTATTTTTATTCCTCTGATTCGGATCTGCTTCGGGCATGCTCACCCGCTCACGACTGGTACGCTCTTTGGCTTTCATGCTTTTGCGCAGTTTAGCTCTCCACTCCTGGCTCCGTTCTTCTTTTAAATATTCTAATATACTTTCCATTATGATACAGTTTCAGCAGTTTTTAAATATCTTTCGTAGGCTTCGCGTTCCTGCTCTTTATAAGCACCGAGGCGCTGAAGCATTTCATCGAAATCCACCTGATGGGCATCAAATTCCGGCCCGTCAATACAAACAAATTTCGTGCGTCCGCCGACACTCACGCGGCAGGCTCCGCACATCCCGGTTCCGTCCACCATGATGGTATTAAGACTGGCAAATGTTTTAATGTTGTATTTTTTTGTTGTAAGGGCAGCATATTTCATCATAATGGCCGGACCTATCACTACCGACAAGTTCACTTTCTCGCGCTGGATAACTTCTTCCATACCTGCGGTTACCAATCCTTTCTTTCCATACGAACCGTCATCAGTCATGATAATCACCTCGTCAGAATACTCCCGCATTTGCTCTTCGAGGATGATCAGGTCTTTGGAGCGTGCCGCCAAAACAGTAATTACCCTGTTTCCGGCTTTTTGAAACCCTTCAACGATGGGTAATAAGGGGGCTACACCTACACCGCCGCCGGCACACAGCACCGTGCCAACTTTTTCGATATGTGTTGCTTCACCCAAAGGGCCGACAACATCCGTCACCTCATCACCGACCTCCAAATTGGCCAGTTTGCTGGAAGTAACACCTACTTTTTGAATAACGAGCGTAATGGTGCCCTTCTCCACATCGGAAGAAGCTATCGTCAATGGGATGCGTTCTCCCTTTTTCCCGATCTTTATAATGACAAAATGTCCGGGTTTACGCGACCGGGCAATTTCAGGTGCCTCAAGAACGAGTTTTACCACATTTTCTGAAAAGATTTCTTTTCCTAGTATCTTGCTCATAATACCTTTTATGTTAATGTTCGAATTACTTTTCCTGTAAAAAAGAATGCGCAAATTTAGAAAATAAAATTCCCTTTGATGAATTAGCCTGGAGATGTTTATTTTACAATCAGTAGATCAGTAAATTACCATTTTAATTTATATTAATTCTAATTGAATATGAAGATCATATTTTTAGTATGAGAAGGCTGATCAGGAGAGAGGAAAAGCCCGCAAAAAGAGCCCGTATTCGACATTTAACATAAGCAGGACAAATACATCAAATATCAGTAACACTGGTGACATTTCGTTCGTTTACATCTGAAAATAAAATCCCATAATCGGGTGGGTTAGGATGAACATTGGTTGTACTGCAGGTTGTTTATTTGAAGCAGATAACGTACACTCTTTTTCTTCCGTCCATTCGGACGCACACAGGCTTCTTAAATCGGATATGTGTAAAATACTTCCCCTGCCTGACAACTTCTTGTTTCTCCAGAATATCGTATTTGATGTAGCTTTTCGATATTTCCTGCTGCACCGTAAAATAGCCTACATCCATTGTCGTCACGTTGTGAAAAAAGTGGGAGCCTGAGGAAGCGTCCAGCGGAAATTCGTCAAGGCTGGTTTCCACGATTATCTTTGCGCTTGATATCTGGTGCCACTTAACAGGAATACCGATCCACCTATCGCGTGTTCCCCACCTTCCGGGTCCAATCAGGATGTACTTTTTACCCGCTTCGTTCATTTCATTGTTGAATTCTTCTATTTCCAGTGCCATTTCGGGCGTTTTGCTTTTGTCGAAATGCGTCGGATCCACATAGATCATGTCGTACATATCCTCGATACATCCGTTGCCCATACCTTTCTCCGAAAAAAGGATGATGTTTTTCTTCTGAACGCTCTTCATGTCCACATCACAGCCTCTCATACTGCTGATCAACGGTTTGATCTGCAACAGATAAAAGGAAGCCTTCCCATCCTTGTCGCGGTTAAGATCAACAGCATATTCGATTTCGATGGCCGTTCCCATGGCTTCTTTCCCTAGCTCGAGGATCAGTTTCAGTGTTTTTGCCAGCTCCACGTAATTATGTTTCAGAATATTGGCAAAATCGATAATACGCGGGCCCTGCCGTCGCAATCCAGGGTAGATAGTGTTGTTATCGGGGTCGTAAACCGAAGCGCAATGGTTCAGCGTCCCGTATTTTTCGGCAATGGAAATATCCACTTTGCTGATACCTGCCAGTTCACCTTCAAGCAGGTTCAGGTCTTTTTTGTGCATGTTTACGGCATAGAACCATGTTTGTGAATTGTGGAACTGATCCTTCAGTGAGTTGATGCGGGTACCCGGATATCTGGGCGAAAAACGGTACGCATGGTTCCCTTCCACTACATACCTGCCCAGGCCAACTGCTGCCAGGGCAAATCCTTCTTCGGGTTTCATGTGGGCAAAGGGGTAAAAATTGAACGATTGGGCCACACCGCTGATGTGGGGATAGAACATGTGATCGTACTGGCTGCCTACCACTTCCTGGATTACGACCGCCATTTTCTCCTCTTCTATCTTATAATCGATGGCTTTTACGTAGCCTTTGGCCGTATTTGAAAACACCGATGCAAACACAAGTTTTATGGCATCACACACCTGCCGCAACCGCAATTGTCGGTCGGGGTGATTGTTGGGGACCAGATACGTCTCAAAAATTCCGGCAAAAGGCCGCATCAGCGAATCTTCAAATAAGCCCGATGACCTGACAGCTAGTGGTCTGTTCATCTTACCCATCAGGTGATCAAGTTTCCGGATCAGTTCGTCCGACAAATTTCCATGGATAAATGTCTCCCGTATTTTTTCGTAATCGGTCTCGTCAACTATGAGTGAATTCAGGTTGTTGTTTATGATAAACGACTCGAATTCACCTGTGCCTATCATAAATGTTTTAGGCGTCCGGATTTTAATATCGGAAAGGTAGTTTTCGAAATCGTATTTATGGATCAGTGCGTTGATAAAAGCCAGTCCCCTGCCCTTGCCTCCCAACGCTCCGTCGGCGAGTGTATAGATATTTCTTTCGGTTATTTCCACCTCCTCCGAAAAGGGCATAATATTCCCGGCTTCCTGCTCATTCCGATGCTCTCTGATCATCGAAAGAATAGCCTCGCGTAATTCGTTGGTGGTCAGAAAATCAGTTACTTTTTTCGGGTTTAGGATGTTAGCTGCCCTTATCTCACCCCTGGCCATCAGCCACATCGACAAGTGGTCGCGGCTGGCATGATAAAGCAGCGACTCATCCGGTATGGAGCGTAATTGTTTTTCAAACATTTTCAGGTTGGAAGCCCTACCAATTTCGTTGCCTTTTCCATCTTTAAAAATAAAATCGCCGAAGCCGAGGTAGTTGGTCAGGAAATGCTGTATGTCCTGATAGAGCGTGTCGGACTGTTTGTGCAGGAACAACGAATTGTATTTCCGCGCTACGTCGGCATACAGGTCGTCAGCCGACTGAAGGATGGTAGGCAGATTTTTCATCTCCCTGTGGGCTAGTTTTAGCAGTTCGATACCGGCATTCTCGTCCTTCACACCGTTCCGGTCAAATTTCACATCCGAAATCAGGCAGAGCATATAATTTTTGTACTTGTGGAGTATTTCTGTAGCCTCTTCAAAGTTTGTAGCCAACAGTATTTTGGGTCTGGCCCTCATCCGCAGCACTTTATACAGCTCATCGGTGTCCACATCTTCGATGATCTCTTTGGTCTGGTACATCACCACGCGGTAGAGAAACGATAAATATCGGGTGTAGTAATCGGGCGAATCTTCCACCACCAGAATGACTCTGACCTTTCCCACTTCGGTATCGTTTTCCACATTGATTTTGTCCTCCAGTAGTTTGATCATGGAGAAGAAGATGCTGGCATCGCCATTCCAGGTGAAAATTTTATCAACGAAATCAATCTTTTTCACCTCTTCGGTAAAAAAGGGCAAATCCGAGTTGTTATTCAGCAGCAGGAAGATTGGGATGTACGAATAACGCCGCCTGATTTCCTCACAAATAACGATCGGCGTTTTTTTATCGACACCCACCATGTAGATGATCAGATCGAAGTGACGCTTGTTCAGGTGTTCCAGTGCATATTCGAAGGAAGAAGCGCCCGTGATCCGGGGAATCGACGTCAGGTTTAACTGGCCGTATTGGCCGAGCATATGTTCCGAAAAGCGTCCCTCTTTCTCAATGGCATAGGCATCATACAGACTAGAAATGAGCAGGATCTCCCTGACTTTGAACGGCATCAGGTCGTGGTAAATATCACGATTGTGGGTGTATTTATTCAAAAACTCCTGTATGAATTCGTTGCTTAGGGATCTGGGTCCCGACTGGTTTATCTTGTCGGAGACCAGCTTCGAGGCCGACTCGTCTTTATCCATGCGGATCAGGTAGCGGGTAAGCAGATTGCAGAAGTTTTCCAGAAAGTAATCCTGGTCTTTACGGGCTTTTTCTTTCCCGGCTATATCGTCCTGCGCCAGACATAATTTAAGTGTTCCCTTTTTTCCTGCGGGCGATGTGAAATATGCTTCGCGGCAATGCCCCGTAACGGTAAATCCTTCCGAGACATATTCCTGATTGTCGAAGGTGATATGTATGCCGGCGTACAGGGAAAACTCGCGCTGGCCGGAATAGACGGTTACCAGTTGCTGAAAAGTTTCTTCAGGTTTTCTGTTTTGTTTGAGCAGACGGTTGATCTTGCTCAGCAACTCTAAGGAGTTCGGGTACCTGAATGGCCGTTCTGAAGACATAGCTGATTTGGTTTAAACTTTCATACAAAGTTAAATTGATTTGTTGAATTAAGGAGGTGCCTGTGCTTTTTTATGTGCTTTGCTATAATATATGAAACAATAATCTTTAGTGATTTATTTTTATTTCCGGTTTTCCTTCCCGAAAGAAGATAAAGTTTCGTATTGTTTCCATCGCCAGTGAATCTATCATTATTTTACTGACTTATATATAGGAATCAATACTGTCCTAAATAAATATAATTTAGGAATGTCCTCAAGCCGGACTCCCGAAAACTTTCGGGACATCCTTTTTTTCTTCAGCAAAAAAAAGGAAGCAAAAAATGCCGCCGCTGATGAAAAAATTACTAAAAATCAATTCATTCCACTAAAAGAAAATAACTCGCTGCGCTCAAACAAATTTTCTTTCTTAACGCTCCATGAATTGATTTTCCTAACGTATTTTTTCAAAGGCGGAAAGTGAAGTACACCGATTAACGAATTGGTTGTAAATAGCATCCCGATGCTCTGGTTTCTATGATAAATAAAAATTAATCGTAGAAACATGCGTAGGCCAGCCAAAACAGCGGGCCTGCGAAAGGGTGAATGCCGTAATGCTTACGGCCGGGAGCAAAAACGCTCGCGTTTCGGTAATAAACCATTGGGAAGGACTGTGCCGGAGCGTTTGTTACCGACATTTTTGCCCAGGCCGTTACATTCCGGCAGAGCGCGAAGAAGTTTTGTTTTGGTGTCCTTTCTTTGGTTCGTTTCTTTGGACAGGCAAAGAAATGAACGAAAAATAAAGTAGGTTGCTCCGAAAGTACTAAGATATGAGAGACTTATTTCTTTGTCCTCAAGCCGGACTCCCGAAAACTTTCGGAACTTCCTTTTTTTGTTTAGCAAAAAAAGGAAACGAAAAACAGATAAGGATCTTTGAAAAAGAAAATCAAGCTGATAATTTCTTCTGAAAACAAAGCAAATCAATCTCTGACATTTTGTATTTTTGCTAATTGTTCACATCAACATCAGAACGTTTACATGATATCTGTTACTATCCACGACAAACACCCGGTTGCCTGCGACGCCCTCCGCGCGCTGCTGCTTGATGCTGATGACATTTCGGTCATCGGCTGTGCCAACACCTTTACCGAGTTGCTGCGCCAGCTTACCAATCATACCATACATGTAGTGTTGCTTGTATTGTACAAACCTTCTGAAGACGACCTCGAAAATATACGGAGCCTGAACCACCGCTTTCCGAAAGCACAGATACTGGTTCTTTCGATGTTCCGGAATGAGCAATTTATCCTGAAACTGATAAAGGCAGGCGCCAAAGGGCACCTGAGCAGCGACACCAACCGTTCGGAAATACTGGAAGCTATTTACACCCTGCGGAACGGTTACGAGTTCTACGCCAAAACCATTACCAACATCCTGCTGAACAACTACCTGAGCGACAAGAAAATTGACAGTGATGAAAAAGAAAACCGCCAGAAGAATTTATCCGTGCGGGAGATGGAGGTGTTCAAACTGTTTGCCGAAGGGTATTCGAACCGCGAAATCGCCGAAAAGCTGTTCATCAGTGTGCGCACTGTGGAGACCCACAAAAACAACATCATGAAAAAGATCAACATAAAAACTACGGTCGATCTGGTGAAGTTTGCCATTAAAAATAACATCATCGAACTGTACTGATGTGACCCGTACTTTAAACAAACGGATTTTTGCAGATATCCGGTTCTGGATCCTGTTCTTTGCGCTCCTCAGGCTTTACGGCATCACCAACCCGCCCCTCGAAGCAGCCCACAGCTGGCGGCAGACCACCGTTACAATGGTGGCACGGAATTTTTATGAGGTCAGCCCTGATATTTTCCATCCGCGCATCGACATTGCCGGCGAAAAAACAGGCATTACGGGTATGGAATTTCCGCTGTTCAACTACCTGATCTACCTTGTTTCGCTCCTCTTCGGCTACGATCACTGGTATGGGCGGCTGATCAACCTGTTGGTTTCAAGTGCAGGTATCTATTACTTTTTTCTGCTCGCAAGGAAGTACTTCAAAAAAGAGGTAGCTTTTAATGCGGCCTTCATCCTGCTGGTGTCGTTCTGGTTTTCGTATGCCCGCAAGATAATGCCTGACACATTTGCTTCATCGCTGGTGCTGATATCGTTGTACTATGGCAGCAACTACCTCGACCGGAAAAGGTCCTGCAAAAACCTGCTGCTGTATGCCGTATTCGGTCTGGCAGGCATCCTGTCAAAACTTCCGGTGGCCTACATCTGGGTGCTTTTCCTTGTATGGTTTCTCTCCAAAAAGGTAAGCACGGCGCGCAAACTCATATTCGGTGCTGTTACACTGCTGATAGCCGTTCCGGTGTATTATTGGTATTTTGTATGGGTTCCTTACCTGGTGGACGCCTACGGTTTCTGGCATTTTTTTATGGGCGAGCCGCTGCAACAGGGGGTGAAGGAAACGCAGACGTTTTTCCCTCGGATACTGAACCATTTTTACGAATCGTCTTTGAAATTTATCGGCTTCGGGTTGTTTTTGTTTGGGTTGGTGATGTCGGTGATCAGAAAAGAGAAAGTTTTAGGAGTGGTTTTCCTGCTGTGCCTGGCCGGCTTTTCATTGATCATCCTGAAAGCAGGCCGTACGTTTGCGTTCCATTCGTATTACATCCTGCCGTTTGTACCGGTGATGGCACTTGTAGCCGGTTACGGACTAACACAAATCAACAACCGGAAAGCGATTTATATTTTACTGGCAGCGGTAGCCGTCGAAGGCCTGCTCAACCAATGGAATGATTTTACCATCGAGCCCAACGCTAAAGCAATGACACACCTGGAGAGCGACCTTGACCGTTTCTCATCCCGCGACGACCTCATTGTGATCAACAGCGGCGAAAATCCTGCCCCCATGTATTTTGCCCATAGAAAAGGCTGGGTAGCATACAACGAACAAATCCTTGACACAGCCTACCTGCACAGCCTGGAACATAAAGGCTGCCGGTATACTCTTATTCTAAAGAAAAAGTATGGAACATCTGTAAGCCTATCGAAAGAACTTGTTTTTCAAAACGATGATTATGCCGTTTACCACCTGAGTAATCCATAGGCTTTTACCGAAATATTCCGGGGGGAGGGTTGTTCTATTTGCGGAAGTAGTAGCAAAAGAACAAACAGGGTTTAAAAGCGCAAGGGATAAAGCGCACCCGGTGGACAAAAAGTTCTTGTTATCCGGAAAATAACAAGATATATATTTACCTTTATGCCACATATAAGGAAGTTGGCGTTCATTGGGTATGTGCCTTAATAAACAATTCAACAATTTATAGATTTAACAAACAGAATTAAATATTAACACTTAAAATTAGAATGTATGAGAAAAATCACAATTTTAGTTGCAATTATTGCAATGCCATTTATTATG
>Ga0209013_10004757_pt1 | contig 11837 bp, 9 predicted proteins | sample Cruoilmetagenom2_FD_187291 | JGI IMG/M metagenome (GOLD analysis project Ga0209013, IMG submission 187291) | Oil polluted marine microbial communities from Coal Oil Point, Santa Barbara, California, USA - Sample 2 (SPAdes) (version 2) | ecosystem: Environmental > Aquatic > Marine > Oil seeps ...
AAAATTTTAACCACAGGAATATGTTAAATATTTCGAGGATTAAAATTTGAGCATGACGCAGAGATTGGGTAAAAGTGGGCGTTTTGAAATTGGCTCTACATAGAAGATTTAAAGGAGTTCAGCCATTTCTGATTTTTCACAAAACAGCGGTCAAATAACAACATTCCACATTCTTAGACAGGATCGAAAATACCTAAGGACCCAGCTCAGGCTCCATTCCAAATGGAAAAAGACGGTCTTGATCATCCCATTACTTGCTACTGAATACACTGATCCCGACAACCTTCCCGTATTTCAAAATATTCTCAGGCAACTAAAATCTGTTGCATATGTATCAAAGATTATTTTTGGCCTGGACCAGGCCTCTGAGGAAGATGCCTATGTCCTCAGAGATCTAATAGATTCTTTTCGGTTAAAAAACTATTTGATTCAATGGAACGACGGCCCCGGATTCACCAGTATTTACAGTCAACTAAATGAAGCAGGGTTCAATATCAGTGCACCTGGTAAAGGCAAGAATATGTTTCTAAGCTTTGGGATTGCCATTGCATTGGGCGCTGAATCAATTGGATTGATCGACGCTGATATCCGAACCTTCAAGCGGGTGCAACTTGATCGGCTTTTTTATCCGGTTGTCGTCTTGGGCTACGATTTCTCAAAGGCCTATTATGCGCGGATCGCAGACAGAGACATTTACGGCCGGGTAAAAAGACTCCTTCTTGACCCCCTCCTGCTTTCCCTTAAAAGAAAATTTGCGGAAAGCAAGGAGGATAAAATGCTGGATCTGATCGAGTTTCTTTTGGGGTTTAAATATCAGCTCTCCGGCGAGGTTGCATTTCATGTAGATTTATTAAAAAGGATGCGTTTTGCAACAAATTGGGGAGTGGAGATATTTACATTGATCGAAATTTACCGAAAGGCCTCTTCAGCGGCTCAGGTCATGTTTACGGAAAAACCGTTCGATCACAAACATCAGGCCCCTTCTCCAAAAAATCCTGCCATGGGACTTAATCGCATGGGGATAGATATTGTTACTACCCTGATGACCGCATTGATCATAGAAGAAGGCCTTGAAATTTCCGAGACATTTTTCCGGGACCTGACTATTACTTACAAGGCAGTGGCTGAAGAGCAAATAAAGAAATATTCAGATGACGCAAGTTTTAGCAACCTTGAATACGACCGCGATACTGAAGAATATCTGGTCAAAGAGGTTTTTCGTAATTCGATCCTCCGGGCCGGCGAGATATTAACAGCACCCTACAGGATAACAGAGAAGTTTTTAAGGTTAGTCAATTCACACCTTGAATTTAGGCCTTTTCTTAAAAATGGCCTCGCAGAAACAATCTTGGCGGTTGAGGAAAAAACAAAACAGAAAGTCTTCGAGATGCCCCAGACAGTTTCATGGGAGCGCGTTTCCAATAAGTTACCCCATATTTTCTATGATCTGGTCGAGGTAGTGGAAAGAGAAAAAAGGCGATTTGCGTAAGTAAGGAGAAAAAGGGCCTTCTCTATGAAAAAAAGTTCCACTCCAGGCTTACCAACCGCCGCTTTTATTATCATTTTTAGTGACTTAGACGGAACCCTTTTAGATAGCAATACATACAGGTGGGAAAAGGCCCTTCCGGCCCTTGACCTGTGTAAAATGCTTGATATTCCCGTTATTCTTGTCTCAAGTAAGACAAGGGGCGAGATAGACCTCCTGCGCCATAAACTGTCTGTTAAAGCCCCCTTTGTCTCTGAAAACGGTGGCGGCATTTTTTTTCCAAAGGATATCTTTAAAAACCCGCCCACAGGCGCATCTTTAGATGATAACCTGTGGAAATGGTCTCTCGGCTGCCCTTATGATTCTTTGGTCAAGGCGCTTCAAGAAATCCGTGATAAATTGGGATGGAACATCAGGGGTTTCTCAGATATGAGTATTGAGGAGATCTCACGTCTCACCGGTCTTGACCGACAGGCATCTCACCTGGCTGCCATGAGGGAGTATGACGAACCCTTCATTATTATCGATGATAAACACCAAGACAAAAGTATCCTAATCAAAGCCGCTGCTCAAAGGGGGCTTATGGTCACGGTTGGAGGTCGCTTTTACCATCTTCAGGGGAAGAATGATAAAGGGAAGGCCATGAAAAAACTCATTTCCTGGTACAAGGAGTTAAAGGGAGGCGTTGTCTCAGTCGCCCTTGGGGATAGCATGAACGACTTCCCGATGCTGGAACTAGCTGATTACCCTGTTCTTATACGGTCACTACGCGATTTTGCACCCCCAAAAAAGAAGATCCTCCGGCTGAAGGTTACTCGCGAGATTGGGCCAAAAGGATGGAACACAGCCGTGTTTGACATCCTGGACAAAATGGAGAGGGCAGATAATGCCTGACACGTTTGAAAACCAATATAACCCTGAGGGTATAAAAAGAGCTGAAATGGCGGTATGTATTCCTTCGTATAATGAAGCCGACTCCATCAGCTATCCTACAACCCAGGTTGATAAGGGACTTGTTAAATATTTTGGTGATAAATCTTCCGTCATAATTAACTGTGACAATAATTCCCCTGATAATACCAAACAGGCCTTTCTTAATACCAAAACCGATGCACCAAAGATATATCTCAGTACGCCTTCAGGGGTAAGAGGAAAGGGAAATAATTTAAAAAACCTTTTTCAAAAGGTTGTTGATCTCAAGGTCAAATCAGTGCTTGTTGTTGATGCAGATCTGAAAAGCATTACACCGGAATGGATAAAACACCTGGGTGAACCACTATTTAATGGATTTTCCTATGTTGCTCCCCTGTATGTAAGACACAAATATGATGGCACCATTACCAACGGTATAGCCTATCCATTGACAAGGACCCTATATGGAAGAAGGGTGCGGCAGCCCATTGGCGGGGATTTCGGGTTTAACGGGAAGCTGGGGAAAATATACCTTAAAAGCAAGGCATGGAACGAGGCGGTTGCAAGTTTCGGGATCGATATATGGATGACCACTCTGGCCATTAACCAGCGTGTCCGAATCTGTCAGTCTTTTATGGGAAGACCGAAAATACACCGGGCCAAAGATCCGGGCTCTCATTTGGGGCCAATGTTCAGGCAGGTAGTAGGCACTATTTTTTTTATGATGGGTCAATTTGAATCATCCTGGTCCAGAATTAGATACAGCAGACCCACAGCCATATATGGTTTTGGCCTTGGAGAGGTGGAAATGCCTCCAAAAGTTGAAGTGGAAACAGAGAATCTGCTAAACAAATTCCGCGCCGGCTTCGAGGAATATAACGACATCTGGAGGCAGACACTGACGGAAAATATACACAAAAAGCTTCTTGAAATTAAAAATATGAAAGAGAGTGAATTCAATTTCCCTACCGACTTATGGGCAAGGATCCTTTTTGATATGGCTGTTTCATACCGGGATGCACCCTTATACCACGATATGATATTGGATTCGCTTATCCCTCTCTACCTTGGCAGGACCCTCTCATTTGTGAAAAAGACAAAAGGGATGTCAATTATGCAGGCAGAAGAGGCAATTGAGGATGATTGTATGACCTTTGAAACGACGAAGCCTTACCTCCTTAAGCGATGGAGGGCAGGGTAATTACCTACCTAAATTTTTGTCCCAGGGGCTGGCGCAAAACCGTTTTTTATTGAGCTGTTACAATTAGAGCATACAAAATAAATCCTGAAAATTTAGTAAGTTATCCAGAATCGTCATTATTCCTACAAACCTTTCCGGATTGTAATCTTTCTGAAAGGATTCGGAAAGGTTTGATGCCTATAATAAAAAATAACACAAGGTGGTGTCACCAGTTACAAAAACTAATATCATTTTTAGGAGGAATCAAGGATGAAACACAACAAACCAAGGGCACCAAATCTGATTGGATCTATGTTCATAATAGGGGTAATAACATTTTTCTCAGTTATACAGGGCGCGCAGGCGGCATTTCCCGGTTTCGGAAACAGCACGCCGGCATCGTTTGCTGATCTGGCTGAAGAGGTCAAACATTCGGTTGTTAACATCTCCACTACACAGGTTGTAAAGGGTATGTCCCCACACCCCTTTTCCGGCCCAAATTCCTCCCTTCGCCGTTTTTTTGGGGACGATTTTTTCAAACATTTTTTTGGAAATGTTCCAAGAAAGGGGATGAAGACACACGCACTAGGATCCGGGTTTGTTATAAGCAATGATGGTCTTATCCTCACAAATAATCATGTCATTAAAAAGGCAACCGAGATCAAGGTCAAGCTGCAAAACGGAAAGGAATATGACGCCAAGATAATAGGCAGTGATCCAAAGACAGATCTGGCTTTGATCCAGGCAAAACCTGACGCCGATTTCCCAAAACCGGTACGACTGGGCGATTCTGATGTAATCAGGGTTGGAGACTGGGTGATGGCGGTAGGGAATCCCTTTGGTCTGGGGCAAACTGTGACAACCGGCATCATCAGCGCCAAAGGTCGTGTCATAGGCGCCGGCCCATATGATGACTTCCTGCAAACAGATGCGGCTATTAATCCAGGCAACAGCGGTGGCCCTCTCTTCAATATGAAAGGCCAGGTGGTCGGTATTAATACGGCAATTATTGTCCAGGCTCAAAGCATTGGTTTTGCCATTCCCGTTAATATTGCAAAAGACCTTCTTCCCCAACTCAAATCCGGCAAGATCATCAGGGGATGGCTGGGTGTGATGATCCAGGATATCACCCCTGAACTGGCCGGATCTTTTGGCCTCGAGAAAAAAGAAGGTGTTTTGATTTCAGACGTGACAGACGGAAGTCCGGCCGAAAAAGGAGGCCTAAAACGCGGGGATATTATAACCGGTTTCGATGAAAAAAAGACGGAAAATGCGCATGCGTTGTCTCGCCTTGTGGCTGCAACACAACCAAACAAAAAGGTTGTAATTGATATTATCAGGGACAAAAAAGAAAAATCAATAAAACTTAAGATCGGCACAATGCCTCAAAAAGGAGAAAGGACTTTGCCGCAAAAGGCAAGCGCCTGGGGCTTGACAGTGCAAAATCTCACAACTGAACTGGCTCAGCGCCTCGGAATTAATTCGGGGGGGCATGGTGTAGTTATATCCGCTGTTGAGCCCGGAAGTCCGGCGGCCGAATCAGGATTGCGCACAAGCGATGTGATCAAGGAGGTAAACCGTCACGAAATCCATGATATTAATGATTACAACGAGGCGCTTGAGAAGACCAATAAAAGCGAAGGCATACTTCTTTTGATTAAGCGGGGTAGAGGTACCCTTTATGTTATTCTAAAATCTGTGTCTCAAGGGTAAACCGGTTAGGGCTCGACAATTATTAACTTAGCGGAATTGGCGCTCAGATTTATGTTGAATTCGGAGTCTGTGCTTACCTGGTCGATCCGATTTTGTTAAACCACAGGAATAGTAGTACTATTTCGAGGATTTCGGAGTCTCGTAAACTCGCTTACCTGCGATTGAGGCGCAACCGAATATGACCTGAAGATGGGATGCGAAAATGTGAAATTATTAATTGTCGAGCCCTTAGTAACTGTTGCCGTCCCTTAAGCCCGGGTTAAGATTTTGTATAGTTCGGACCCACAATAAGCATATTGTTCGGGAGTATGGTCTGAATTTCCTCCATCATGCTCCCAAAGACCAGTTCCCTAACAAGGCCGTGACCGTATGCGCCAACTATTATCAGGCTGTCATGGGGAACTAAAAATAAATTTTCTCGAAATCTGCCCTTTTTAAAAAAGAACCATTCTATATCACCTTCTCTTATTCCATTGAATAGATTGTTTTCTTCCAGTACCTGCTGGTAATACTCCCGGGATTTCTTTTCTCCCTGTGTAAAAAGCTTGATGGGACAGCCGGAAGTCTTCATTGTTTTTATCCCAACCTTAAGTGCGTTAATTGCATTTTTTGACCCACCGAAAAAAACTGTAATACTATTCCATTCTTTGTAGACAGGGGTGGGTATGAGCACGGGAAAACTGGAGTTCTTGACAATATTTCGAACCTTGGGCCCTATATATCCCAAACCTATCTTTGTTGAAAGGTCACTGATACTCCGAGGACAGCACATAAAACTAAAATCTACCGGGATGTCTGCGAGTGTTGAAGCTGTAAACCCTTTTGGTTGAAGAAACTTGGGTTCCAGCCCTCCTCCTTTGATTATTTCCTCAGCATGTTCCTCTGCTGTTTCCGGTGATCTCAGGAAGTTGCTATCGAGATCAACCGTCACGACCGTGTTCTGAAAATACATCAGAAACTGACGATTTTTTGGGATATAGACCCTAAGAGGAATCTGCGTTTTTTTAGAGAAATAGATAGATTGCAAAAGAGTTTCACGCCCAAAAGGGGTATTTCGAAAGACATGTAGCATCTGATTTTTCATAAATGTATTCCTCCAATATCATATTTCTTCCTGGACCATCAATTCTTTTCGATAGTGGTCAAGGATAGTTGCCTTTGAAATCAGACCCAAAAACTTGCTATCCTGAACAACAGGCAAGCTAAATAAATTCGTTTTTTCAAAAAGATCAAAAATACTTGAAAGGTCATCTTCTAAGGATATTGATAAAATGTCCCTGTTCATAAGCTCTTCTACCAGCACTGAGTCATAGAGGTGATAATTAAAGATGTAGGAACGTACATCATCAAGGTGAATCATCCCAAGGAAATTACCGGTTTTTGAATCTTCCACAGGAAAATAGTTACGATTTGTCCGTTTTACAACTGATACAAAATCCTTCAGGGTCATCTCAGGATGAATAATATGACAGTCCGTTTCAAGAAGTTCCATAATATTTAGTTCTAATAATATACGCCTGTCGGTGCGGGGCCTAACTAATTCTCCTCGTGCAATCAATTCCTGGTGATAGACGGAAAATGGCTCAAAATAATGACTGAGCGTGGCGCTTACAACTGATACCAAAACCACGGAAATGAGGACCTGATAGCTTCCGGTAATCTCTGCTATAAGAAAAATGCCGGTCATAGGGGCCTGCATTACGCTACTTATTAAACCCGCCATCCCTAATAAAGCAAAATAACTTTCTCCGGCCCAGGAAACAGACGGCAGGGCTTCGACAAGGCATCTCTGGTAAAATAGACCGATAAAGCTGCCAATAACCAGACACGGTGCAAAAAGACCACCGGAACGTCCACTCCCTATGGTTAGGGAAGTCGCAACAATTTTTGCAATAATAACCAACCCAACGAGAAACAGCCCCGGAGGAAATTGTTGCTCGATAATTGTCCTGATAATTTCGTAGCCTTCACCAAGCACCTCGGGCAAAACCAGGCCTATCAGACCTACAAATAGCCCTCCCAATCCAGCCCTCACCCATTCATAGGATACAAGCCCCTTGCATTTATCCCCAACAAATTTGAGTATCCGCATTAAGGCAGTTGATCCAAAGGCAGTAAAAACTGCCAGCCCCAGGCAGGCCACGACATCCAGAGGAGAAATGGGAAACAACCTGTTTTGAAAGGGGATCTGATTCCCCTGCAAAAATCGACTTATTTCTGTACCTACAGAAGAAGATATAGCAATGGGAATAATATTTATCGGGCTCCATTCACCGAGGATAGCCTCAAGCGCAAAAGCAATGCCTGCGACAGGGGCATTAAAGATGGCAGCTATAGCCGCAGCAGCGCCGCATCCCACAAGTACAACCCGCTGGCGGTCCTTAAGCCTGAAAAAACTGGCAATATTTGAACCTATGCTGGACCCGCTGATAACTACCGGGGCCTCTGGTCCGGCTGAACCACCGCTTGCAATGGTAAGGAGACAAGAAACGAGGTGAGAAAAACTGGAACGTAGACGCAATAGCCCCCCTCGTTTGGATATACTGTAAATGACCTCTGGTACACCATGACCTCCTATGTCTCTTATGACCTGGTTTAAAAAAACAGATGCCAGGACGGCTCCACAAGCAGGGAATAGGAATACATACCAGTGGCTCCGTAGGGTATTCAGCCAGGTTGAAACTATTGAGAGGGAACGATTCAGGGCAACAGAGCCCACCCCCCCACATATACCTACCAAGGAGGCAATAATTATTAATTGCAGACGTTCATCGAGACGGAGTAGAAACTGGCGCATTTAAAATTATGAAAGGAGGCTTTGTCATACCGGGGAATTTCGACCTTTTTTCTCACTCACCCATTGAAGGATCCTTCAATTTCTTCCACCTTTTGTAAAAAAATTTTTTTTTCAGTGCAATTTTTAAGCAAATACATAAAAGAGTCCTTCCGAAGGCAAAAACTCAACCGAGACAAAAACTTAAGATGTGTATCTGTTGCGGGACTCAGCATCAAAAAAAGAACAAATACGGGTATCCCATCGATTGCATTAAAATCTATTGCCCCTTCTAGAAAACACGTCGTGACAATAGCTTCTCCGGCTAGATTTTCCATTGGATAACGAGGGTGGGGAATTGCTACCCCAGATCCAATACCGGTTGATGCAAGTCTTTCACGCTGGAGTAACATGTCAAGGAGGAGATCCTTGTCGGCATCTGGAGGCAGTGAAGAGAGGGACACAGTCTCCCGCAAAATATTCTTTACATTGTCTCCCCGGACATGGAAAAAAACTCCGCCTCGTTTCATAGCATCAAGCAGGCAGTACTTAGAAAAAAGGCCTTTTGAATTTGCTTTCTGAATATCCCTGTGTAAAAAAATGTTGTGGCTATATGCCCACTTTTCTAATTCTTTTTTGACAAAGAAAAACCCCTCTCCATTTTCCTGGACAGGGATTTTTCCCTGCTGAATCCAGCGCTGTATGGTGACTTCAGGTAGTCCCAGCAATTTTCCGGCATCGTTGATAGTCAATTTCATATCATATTGTGGTCCTTTACCACTAGGAGGCTGTCCGAGAATGGCTTCGTAACGAGATCGAGCGAAAATTTTGAGGGTAAGGCGACAAGACCAAAACGGCCGTAGGCGTAGCAGTAGCCTACGTTGAGGACGTTTTGGGCTTGACAACGCAGCCATCAAAATTTCCAGCTGATCTCAGCTGAAGTCTGTTCTCGGACAGCCTTTTATAATTGTCAATGGTTTCGGTTTCCATAATCGGCCATATTATTGCCCCATAAAACGAAACGAATTATGTATAAACTGGGCAAGCACTTGTCAATAGTATTTAAAAATATATCAAAAGAGGTCTTATGCGTAACGAATAATGACTCCAACAATATATTAAGGATATCGGTCGGTTTGTCTAGGGGGCGTGTCCGAGGATGGCTTTGTAGCGAGGCCAAGAACAAGTTTCGCGGGCAAGTCGAGGATCCCGGAATTTGCAGCCGGTTGCTGTAAAAGTATGCCATCGGACAGCCTCCCGGGCCATAAATAAGGACTAAGCCGCAGCTTCCTCGAGAAAATGCAACCTCTTAAGGACGAGCGATTCGTTTTCAAGATCACCCAGCGCCCTATAGCAGTTCGCAGCATAGCTAAGGGCCTGTCTGGAAAATCGAAATTTCAGAAAACATGAAAGTGCATTGTCATATCTTTCTAAATTTATGTAATTTATCCCCAGACACATATTTAATGGTTCGCTTTGTGGAAAATATCCAACGCCTTCCGAAAGTATATTTACAGATCTTTCGTAGTCCCCTTTTTTTTGTTCTATTATACCCAGACCCAGATACGCTCGGTGTTCCGGATAATAATCCAGTGATTTTTTAAATAGACCCTCTGCGATTTTATCTTTTTGCTCAATAGCCTCATTGCCTGCATAATCTCCATGGCTGAAGGTCATTCCCAGTCTTGAAAGAAAATCCGAATGTGTTTTATAGAAATCTTTATTATCTATAAGCTCAATAGCTTCCACAAATGCAGGAATATTTTTATAGTATTCACCTCTGAGTTTTTCACCAAATGCCAGTATTAACTCCTGGTTCAATTGAGGATCCGTTTCAAAATACATGATATCCTCTATCCGATCCTGCCAGACATCATCTGTGATTTTAAGTCTTTTCTTGAGTTCTGAATAAAGCTCAGTCCCCGGAAAAATATCAAGGATATAAAAAATACTACTCAGCGGTTTGATTTCAAATATCAGGTCTAGTGTATCCTGAATAGTGGCCCAGTTCTCTCCTGGGGAGCCGTAAATAAAGTAGGCCCTGGCCAGTATGCCATACTTAGTAGTGAGTGCGAAGGCCGCCTTGATTTGACTTGTTTCTATGTTTTTATTCAACACCGTGTTTCTTATTTTATTAGAGCCGCTCTCCACCCCATAACTTATCTGAGTACAGCCGGCCTTTCTCATCCAGTACAGGGCCTCTTCATTTACATAATTGACACGAGAAATGGCAATCCAGGTAATCCTTAGATCTAATTCCAAAATTTTTTTGCATATCTTGATAACTCGATCTTTTTTGATCGTAAAGGTGTCGTCCGAGAAATAGAAAAAATTGATGCCCTTCTTGTGCAGGAGTTCCAGTTGCTCAACAAAATAATCAGGTGAGTGAAACCTGACTTTGTGTCCCCAGAACCGGGGCGATCCACAAAATGTGCAATTTCCCGGGCAGCCGCGGGTTGAAGAAATATGTTGATATTCAAAATACCTTGCCGGAATAGGTAGTTTGTCGATATCCTGTATGGCATCAGCAGCCCCTGTCCTGACAATTTTTTTATTTTTTCTAAAGGCGAGCCCCTTAATTTTTTCTATTCCTTCGTAATTTTGTCCTTCAATACATTTTATCAAACTCAAAAATGTGTATTCCCCTTCTCCTAAAACTATAAAGTCAATCTCTTTAAAATGGGTCAGGAGATGGTTCCACAAAAAAGTAGCGCCTATACCGCCGAAAACAATTTTGACTTCCGGAATGATTCGTTTGGCAATGCGCGCTACTTCTATGCCGCCCCATCGGTTTGCATGCAGAATGGAAAAACCGATGACATCCGCATTTTTCTCAATAAGCTCATGTTCTATTTTTTCCGGCGTTTTATTGATATTATACCAATTAAGTATTTCAACATCATAATAATTTTCCTTAAGAAGAGCGCCTACATAATAGACACCCATTGGTATTGCGCTTATATCTTCCTCGTTAAGCCTGTCTTCAAGACAAAAAGGATATATCAGTAAAATCTTCATTTTTAAAATTGTTTCCAGATCAACTTGAATTCACCTGAATTTGTATCGAAAAGAAGTCGTCTAAATCTATTAGAATCATAGTAATACTTTAGCTTTTTGAAAATATTTAATAAGGGCTACGAATAATTTTTTCAAAGTTCTAAACTATTACCACATTTTTACTTTTTCGACAGGCTCAACGACAGGCATAAGTGGTGGGTGGGTGGAAACACTGGCCTTGAACCAAGCAATACTGGTGAAATTAGCAGGATTGCTAAAACCGCAGGATATAAGCCCGTTTATCTTCATGCCATTGCTATCTTTTTCTAAATGTCAATTTAAGTTGATCTGCTGCAGATTTTCACCTTTTATCGGCTGTCCACAGTGATACTCCGATCAACTGAGCAGACGCTAAGAGGTGGATATCGACGAAACCAACAACTTTCCCCATTAGGTGATTTTGATCAACAAAGAATAAAAATCCGTCAAATTCAATCGTCGGAGCCATTGGAAGGGAATGAATCAAGGAGATGATTTCGTTCCGGTTCTTCAGATTACCACTGGCGAGTTCGCCAATGATAAATGGGTGGCACATAACCTCAGCATCTATTAGTAGCTTTTCAAGCTGCCGGCTACCTTGACGCAGGTGCGTAACCCAAATTGAAGTATCAACAAGAACCATAGTGTATCTGCTCAATAAATTGGAGGCAACGGATTTGGCAATTTCTTGAAGGCATTCCCTTCTTCCTTGCCAGTTGCCAATCAACTTGTGGTCG
>Ga0209013_10004758_pt1 | contig 11836 bp, 9 predicted proteins | sample Cruoilmetagenom2_FD_187291 | JGI IMG/M metagenome (GOLD analysis project Ga0209013, IMG submission 187291) | Oil polluted marine microbial communities from Coal Oil Point, Santa Barbara, California, USA - Sample 2 (SPAdes) (version 2) | ecosystem: Environmental > Aquatic > Marine > Oil seeps ...
CTCCGGTGGGTAGTCCGACGGCATGTAGCGATCGCCGCGCTTGTACTTGCCCTTGGTGAGAACGTCCCTGCCCGCGTTCGGGAAGACGATCACGTCGAAATCCCGGGCCAGCTCGGCGGAATCAAAGTCCTCGGGATGCAGCACGCGGTACGGAATCCCGTAAGTGTCGAAGAGGTAGCGGGTCCAGCCGGCGTCCATGTCGTGGAAGAAGGTCTCGACCAGGGCTATCCGCGGGCGGCGGACGTCGATCCTCCCCACCGTGACCTCTCCGGTCAAAACTCGAGGCTTCATTGGAACCTGGGAGACGATCTCCCGCAGCTCGTCTTGGGGTGGACGCCCCGCGAGGATGAGGAAGCTGCCGGACGGGAGCTGGTCTCCCTCGGGCCCAAAGGGATGGGTGAATCTCGAGACCTCGAGCCCGGCCTCGAGGGCCGCGAAAACGGCCCTGTAGGATGCGTTGCTCGAGGATGGATAGGCAACCGCCCAGAGGTCTTCCGGAAGGTCAACGGAAGCGTTGAGATCGTCCGCACCCAGAGGCTCGAGCAGCGACTCAAGCTTCTCCGATCGGGTGTTCATCTCGATCGAGCGCACGCCCATGTGAAGCGGCAGCGACCAGCTGGTGATGTCGTAGGGCCGGATCAGCTCGCCGTCGGGTGTGTAGTGGCGCTCGGGGTACTTCTGCCTCTCCATCACCTCCTTGACGAAGGCGCGATAGGGCTGGCTCAGGGGAACGATGATATCGCCTGCCGTCAGGTGCAGCTCACCGACGACCGTATCTTCGGTCAGACGATCCACCTGTACCCCGTGGCGCTGCAGCAGAGCGGCCAACGCTGCGAGCTCGCCGGGATCTCGCTGAGCACTGGGCAACACGTAGTAATACGGAGCTTCGGTGCGCCCCTTCTCGACCTCCTTGCGGCAGAGATCATTGCGAAACTGCAGGATCTCGGCACGATGACGGGAGGCGGTGGCGAGGATCGACGCCATCGAGGAGAGCTCGTACTCGACGATGTCTCCCAGGCTCCATTTTCCGCCCGGCCAGGGATCCGGCATGTTGACGCCCTTCTTGTACTCGGAGAGCCCCTTGCCGCGGACTCGCAGCTCGGTCGGCTCGACGAAGACCGGGGTCGCCGTCCGGCAGCTCGCCGCCTCGGTGAGAAAGCTGATCATGTTCTTCCACAGCGAGGTCTCGGTGGAGCCGGGCCAATAGTCGTCGAAGAGCCAGTGGCTGGCAACTCCTCGGAGACCGTCCGCGCCCATGTCCCGCGAGAGATTGGTGCCGAAGACCGCTGACCAGTTCCACAGGCCCTCGTCGACGTTTTGCGCGATCGGATCGTGATTGGGGGGGACGAAGTAACGGGGCCCGTCGGCCATCATCTGGTGCTTCTCGACCATCACCTGCGGATACCACTCGGTGCTGTAGAGCCCGGCGATGACCCTGGTGTCCTCCTGGGTCAGGGCGACGAAATCACGATTATTGTCGTGGCCCACGTACTTGTGGTAGACGCGGGGCAGCGACGACCCCTCGTACTTGGTCCCCAGGTACTTCCGGTAGTGCTCCACAACCATGTCCATGCCGTCCGGGTTATGGCAAAGCACCATCATCAAGACCACGTTCTCAAGCCGGGCCAGCATTCCCGGGTCCTCGGTCGTCGCCATCTCGTAGGCAAAGAGGGGCAGGGCCTGGCTGGGCGCCACCTCGCCGGAGTGCATCGACAAGGTTTCCATGATGAAGACCCGCCCGTTGCGAACGAGCTCCGCGCGCTCCTGCTCGGGAATCTCGGGGTCGAGCGCGAGCCGCTTGTTGATGTTGCGAAGCTCCTCCAGCCGCTCGAGGTTGTCAGGCGCCGAGATGAAGGCCACGTACATCGGACGTCCGAGCGGGCTCTTTCCAACCTCCCGCATCTCGACGCGCGGCGACGCGGCCGCGAGCTTCTGTGAGTAATCGACGAGCTGCTCGTAGTCCATCAGCTTGCGGTCCGTGCCGGGCACGAAACCGAGAACCGACTCCGGGCTCGGGGCCTCGGCGGCCGCGGTTTGAGCAGTCGCCGACGGGATGGTCAAGAGAACTGCAGTCAAGAAGAGGACGGTACCCAGGGCTCGCTTCATGATTTCTCCCTCCATGGCGGCATTATTGTAAGCGTTCCCCATCCCGGCGTCGCCGGGATGGGTATGATGACCTTCAATGCGCGGCATCGAGCAGATCCCCGTCTTCTACGACGCGATGATGGCGGTGGCCGAAGCCACCGGCTTTGGTTCCTGGCGTCGGAAACTGGTGTCAGGAGCTCGCGGGCGAGCCCTTGACATCGGGTGCGGTACCGGGCGGAATCTGCCCCTCTATCACGAAGAGATCGAGGTCGTGGCACTGGACTGCCGAATCGAGCTCTTGCTGACTGCCCGCCGACGCTCTCGCGAAACCCCGATGGTGATGGCAACCGCAGAGGCCCTCCCATTCCAGTCGGCTTCTTTCGACACCGTGGTCAGCGGGCTCGTCTTCTGTTCGGTGCCCGACGCCCTGCAAGGTCTTCGGGAGGTCGGGCGCGTTCTGCGCCCCGCCGGCCGCCTGCGGATGCTCGAGCACGTGCGCAGCGTACGGCCGTCGATGGCCTGGTGGCAGGATCTCATCCAGCCGGCGTGGACGCTGGTCTCCGGCGGCTGTCATCCCAACCGCGACACCGAAACAACGGTGGTTGCGGCGGGGTTCGAGATCGAAGCCGAAGGCCGGCGCTCCCGCCGCAACGTACGGCTCTTCTCGGCCCGCCCGAGGTACCGAGCTTTCGAATGAAAGGACGAGGCGATGAAGATTTCCTCCTTCCATCCCCCTCAGCGCACCCTGATGGGACCGGGGCCCTCCGACGTGTCTCCAAGGGTCTTGGCCGCGATGGCGCGTCCTACCATCGGCCACCTCGACCCCGAGTTCGTCGAGTTCATGGACTCGCTCAAGGAGCTCCTGAGATACGCCTTTCGCACCGAGAACGAGCTGACGATGCCCGTCTCGGGCCCCGGATCGGCCGGCATGGAGACCTGCTTCGTCAATCTGGTCGAGCCCGGCGACACCGTCGTCGTCTGTCAGAACGGAGTCTTCGGAGGTCGTATGCGCGAGAACGTCGTTCGCTGCGGCGGGACTGCGGTCGTGGTGGAGGACGAGTGGGGGCGCGCGGTGGACCCGGAGAAGCTCGAATCCGCGCTCGATGAGCACCCCGAGGCCGGACTCGTCGCGTTCGTACACGCCGAGACCTCCACCGGCGCCCGCTCCGATGTGCCGACCCTCGTCGACATCGCCCATCGCCACCACTGCCTGGCCATCGTCGATGCCGTCACCTCTCTGGGCGGCATGCCGCTCGAGGTCGACGGGTGGGAGATCGACGCCGTCTACTCGGGGAGCCAGAAGTGCCTCTCGTGCACCCCCGGGCTCTCGCCCGTGAGCTTCGGCCCGCGGGCGGTCGAGCGGATCAAAAATCGGCGGTCGCCCATCCAGAGTTGGTTCATGGACACCAACCTCGTGATGAGTTATTGGGGCGGCAGCCAGTGCCGTTCCTACCACCACACGGCGCCAATCAACGCCCTCTACGGCCTGCATGAGGCGCTGGTGATTCTCGCCGGGGAGGAGCTGGACCACGCCTGGGAGCGCCACCACCGCCACCACCTCGCCCTGCTCGCCGGTTTCGAGGCGATGGGTCTTGGCCTCGCGGTGCCGGAGGCCGAGCGCCTGCCCCAGCTCAACGTCGTCCGGGTTCCGGAGGGCGTGGACGAGGCCGAGGTTCGACGGCGGCTGCTCGAGGACTACCAGCTCGAGGTGGGGGCCGGTCTCGGCGCCCTCGCCGGCATGGTGTGGCGCATCGGCCTCATGGGCCACAGCTGCAACCTCAAGAACGTTCTCCTCTGCGTCGGCGCGTTCGAGACCGTGCTTTCAAGCCTGGAAGCGGATGTCCGCACCGGTGTCGCCGAGGACGCCGCGCGCCAGACAATGTCTTGCCAACCTTGAGTTAATTCCCGCTGCCCGCTTCCGCCTCGGCTGCTTCGAGCCTGCGGGCGGCGCCGCGGCCGCTGTCGAGCATGATGGCCACCCACTTCAGGTCCCGGGTGTTCTCCAGGAAGATCTTGATGATCATGGTCAAAGGCACGGAGAGGAGCATGCCGATGCTTCCCCACAACCAACCCCAGAAAGCCAGCGAGAGGAAAACCACCAGGGTCGACAGGCCGAGGGTGCGTCCCAGCAGGTAGGGCTCGGCGAAGTTGCCGATCGTGACGTTGACCACCACGTAGCCCAGAGCCACCAGGAGGGCGTAACCAACACCACCCTGCACCAGGGCGAGAAAAACCGCCGGCACCGCCGCGACGACCGACCCGATGCTGGGGATATAGTTGAGTAGAAAGGCGACTAGGCCCCACACGACCGCGAACTCGAGGCCGATGGCCGCGGTCCAGATGCCGATCAACAGCCCCGTGGCCAGGCTGGTGCCGGTCTTGATGGCGAGGTAGCGCTGCACCTGGGTGACGATCCCGGTGAGGCGGTCGATATCCATTCGTGTGCTACCCACGGCGGCCCGAACCTTGGTGGGAACGCTGGCCGCCTCGAGGAGCATGAAGATCATGGTGAGGACGATCAGGAAGAGGTTCGAGAGCACTGCCGCTAGACCCTTGAGGGCGGCCCCGAAAAGGTTCATCAGCTCGCCGGGCTTCACCATCTCCAGCATGTCGAGGGACTCCGGCTCGATGTCGCGCGCCACGAGCCAGGCCGTGACGGACTCCTGTAGACCATCGAACCGTTCCTGATACTGGGAGGCGAAGGCCGCGAACTCGTTCACCGAACCGCCGATAACGGCGCCGAATCCGGCGAAGACGGCCAAAAGCACTAGCACCACCGCCAGCACCGCGAGCGCGGTCGGCACCTTTCGACGGGTCAGCCACGACACCACCGGTAGGCAGATGATCGCCAGGAAAAGGGCGAGGAGAAACGGGATCACTAACGACTGCGCCAGCTTGAGTCCGGCGATGACCACGACCACTGCGGCTGCGGTCAGGAGGAATCGTGAACCGGCGCGGGGGCGCGCTGCGAGTGTCATAAAGCCAGGATAGCGTACCGCCCTCTTGATGAGTGATCTCCCAGGGCCAGGCTCCTCTCCACAGCGCGGCTTTCGAACCGAGTCAGCCGTTCACCTTCTTCGCCGGCACACCGAGACCGTGGTAGTGGTCAAACCACTGCTGGAAGTCATCGACTACCGAGTCATACCGCCGCTTGACGGTGGTGTACATCTGCGCATTGCGCACCGCCAGGCCGCACTGCTCGGCGACTGAGCTCATGAGGAAGAGCTCGTCCTCGGAGAAGCAATAGGGGTGGTGGGTGAACACGCTGAGAACCCCGACAACCTCGTCTCGGACCACCAGGGGCGTATGGAGCATGCTCGACACGCCCTCGCGCGCGAATCGGTCGGAGGTCGGGGCGCTCGGGTCCTCGGCGATGTCCAAGATCGCCACCTGTTCACCCGCCAGAGCCCGGGTCGTCGCCGGACAGGGTGTGGTGACCAGACACTCCGCGGTAGCCTCGTCGATCCCGTTGAAGGCTCGCAGCTGCGGTGTAGCGTCCCGGCCCTCCGCGAGCATGATCGTGCAGCCCTTGGCTCGCAGAGCCTCGGCAATCACGCGCACGATCGAGTCGAGGACCTCGTCCAGGTCGAGGGACTCGCGAATGCTCGCGGTGACGTTGGCCAGGATGTCGTGGAACATCGAGTGGACGACTGCGCTGGCACAGAAGGAGGCGACGACCTCGAGAATGGCCAGGTCCTCCTCGGAGAATCGGCCGCCCTCCCCATTGAAGAGCCGCATCACGCCGAGGACCTGGCCTCGGCTTGACAACGGGACCGTCAGGAGGGAGGTGATGCCCTCGGCCGCAAAGGCCTCGGGGTACTGGATGCGAGGGTCCTCGGCGCAGTCGGAGATCATTACCGTGCGTCCGTCGAGGGCTTCGGCCACGCTCCGCTCGGCATCCACCGGCCCCTTGTCGAGGAACTCATGGCTGAGTCCCCAGGCGGCCACGTGCTCGAGGATCCGCTGGTCGCGGCTCAGGAGCCGAAAATGGCAACCTTTGAGACCGAAGCTCTCCACCAGCGTGCTGGCGGTGCGCTCGAGAAGCTCCAGTGAATCGATCGGCGAGTTGAATGCCTCCCCGATTCTGGCGAATATTTTCAGGCTCTCAACATGCTCCATTAGACCCTCACAGCACCGTGTCAAGAAAACCGCTTGAGCACCATCGTTCCTAACCTTGAATATATGTGCGCATGCGGTGTAAATCAACTGAATAACCGCCACTGGACGCCGGCGGAAAATGGCGTATTCTATGCCTCAGATGAGCGGTCGTTTGTTCTCACCCTATTGATCAGGAGTTTCACTTGGAAGTGACCAGTCTGTTCTCCGCCTGTCTCATGGCCCTGGGTTCGGTCTTCACCCTCCTCGGGTCGTTGGCCTTGATCATGGAGCTGATCACCTTCGTGTTTCCGGCGCGCGAGCGGGCCATGGAGCCCGCGGTGGTCGCAGCCATTACCACTACCGTCGCCGCGGTGTATCCGGGTGCACGGGTGACCCGCATCGAGGAGGAATCATGATCTTCACCGAGCGCCCGAAAAAGATCCGGGTGATGTTCACCCCCTTCCGTGACGGCTTGCAGAGTTCCTTTGGCGGCAAAGTCCGCCTCGAGGACATCCTGCCGGCAATGGAGTTCTCGGCCAAAGAAGCCGGCATCCGTCACTTCGAGTTCGGGGGCGGCGCTCGCTACCAGGCGCCTTATTTCTACGTCGGCGAGGATCCCTTCGCATGCATGGACGCCATGCGCGAGGCCGTGGGTCCGGACGTGGACCTGCAGATCCTCACCCGTTCGGTTTCGGGGGTCACCCTGACCACCCAGCGCCTCGGCGCCCTGGGGTTGCAGGGCAAGCTGATGGCCAAGCACGGCACGACCTGGGACCGCAACTTCGACTACATGAATGACGTCGACAACCTCGCGCGCACGGCCGAGCCCATCCTCGAGGCGGGCATGCACCATCAAGCCTGCGTGGCGCTGATGGGCCTTCCCTTTCGAGATGAGACGGTCCACACCGCCGAGTTCTACATCGGCATCATTCAGAAGCTGCTCGACAAAGGAGTGCACATCGACTCGGTGTGTATGAAGGATGCCTCCGGAACAACCGACCCCAGGACATGCTACGAGACCGCAAAGGGTCTGAAGAAGATCCTGCCGCCGGAGGTGATCCTCTGGCAGCACACGCATGACACAGCGTCGATGGCGGTTTCCTGCTACATGGCCGGCATCGAGGGCGGGGTCGACGGGATCGACCTCTCGGTACGGCCGATGGCCTCGGGGACCGTGCAGCCCGACGTGCGCTCGATGTGGCATGCGCTCAAGGGGACCGGTTATTCACTCGACATCGACCACTCCAAGATGGACGAGATCGAGAACATTCTCAACGAGGGACTGTCGGAGTACTACTTCAATCCAGTGACCACGACCGCCGATGCGCGGGTGGTGGGCTTTCCGATGCCGGGTGGCGCAATCGGCCCCAACGTTCACATGATGGAGGAGGCCGGCATCCTCGACCGCTACTCGGACGTCCTCGCGGAGTTTCCCGTGGTGGTCAAAGCCGGCGGCGCCTGGACCAGCGTCACCCCCGGCAGTCAGCAGTACTGGCTACAGGCGTTCAACAACGTCCTCCTGGGACGCTGGGAGAAGATGAACGACGGGTACGGCAAGGCCGTCCTCGGATACTTCGGTCGCCCCCCCCTGCCGCCCGACCCCGAGGTGGTAAAGGCCGCGGCTGAGCAGCTCGAGATGGAACCTTTCTCCGGTGATCCTCTCGATGCCGCCCCCGACAGCCTCTCGCAGGCAACGAAGGCTCTCGAGGAGCGTGACCTTTCCGTCAACGAGGAGAACGTCTTCCTGGTGGCAGCGGCCATCGTTCCCGGCAAGAACATGGACCTCAACGAGGGGATTCGCCTACTCACCAACAAGTCGAAAATTGTCCTGCCGCTGAAGAAGAAGGAAGAGCCGGCGGCAACCCCGGCGCCTACCCCTGCTGCTGCAGCGACGGGCCCGACCTTCGACCGCCCCGTCACCACGACATGTACGGTGGTGGAGGGCGGTGCCAGGCGAAGCTTCACCATCACCATCGAGCCCCCTGCTGCCACCGGGACGGGCCCGGCACCTGCGGCAGACCGGGCGGCTGCGCCCACACCGTCCGCCGGAACGCCGGTCTTCTCACCCTTCCAGGGCAAGACCGAGCTCGTCGAGATCAACGTCAAGCCGGGCGACGCCGTTAGCGAAGGCCAGGTCGTGGCGGCGGTGGAGGCGATGAAGGCCAAGCACGACGTCAAGGCCCCTTGCAGCGGCAACGTGCTCAGCCTCGATGCCGATATCGGGGCGGATATCGAAGCGGGACGCTCGATCCTCACCATCGGCGGCTAAGATGGAGGGGATCACGACCCTGATCTCGCAGTCCGGATTCGCCGGCCTCGGCTGGGAGAACCTGGTGATGTTCGTAATCGGCGGCGTCCTCATTTTTCTCGCCGTCCGCAAGGGCTACGAACCGCTGCTGTTGATCCCCATCGGCTTCGGAGCAATCCTCGCCAACCTGCCCAACGCACTCATGAGTGCCTCGGCGGACGGGGTCGCTGCCGCCGGCCACGCCACTCACCCTCTCATGCAACTGATCTACAACGCCGGTATCAAGACCGAGTTCCTGCCGCCGGTTATCTTCCTCGGAGTCGGCGCGCTCACTGATTTTCGCCCTCTCCTCGGGAGACCCCTCACGTTCCTGCTCGGCGCCTCGGCCCAGTTCGGCATCTTCATGGCTGCGCTCGGCGCCTTTTTCATCTTCGGGTTCAGCCCACAGGAAGCCGCCGCGATTGGCATCATCGGCGGCGCCGACGGCCCGACATCGATCTTTCTGGCCTCGATCATGGCGCCCCACCTGCTCGGCGCGATCGCAGTGGCGGCCTACAGTTATATGTCGCTGGTGCCCATCATCCAGCCACCGATCATGCGCCTGCTCACTACCAAAAAGGAGCGGGCCATCGACATGCCGCAGACCAAGGATGTCTCGAAGACCGCGGTGATTCTCTTCCCCATCGTCACCGCCGTCGTCGCGGCACTCGCGATTCCCGCCTGCGCGCCGCTCATTGGGATGTTGATGTTCGGCAACCTGCTCCGCGAGTCGACGGTCACCGACAGGCTGTACAAGACCGCAGGCGGGGCGCTGATCAACATAGTCACCATCTTCTTGGGCATCGTCGTCGGCGCCACCATGGAGGGCCACACCTTCCTCAGGCCACAGACCATTTTCATCCTCGCTCTCGGCCTGGTGGCCTTCTCGTTCAGCACCTTCGGCGGCGTAGTCTTCGCCAAGTTCCTCAACCTCATGCTGCCTGTGAAGCGGAAAATCAATCCCTGCATCGGCGCCGCCGGCGTGTCGGCAGTGCCGATGGCGGCGAGGGTGGTCCAGGACTTCGTCAGCAAGGAGACCGACGGAAAGGTGAACCCCCTGATGGCCGCAATGGGACCCAACGTGGCCGGCGTCATCGGCTCGGCCGTTGCGGCGGGGGTATTCCTGGCCCTGCTCGGCTGAGAACGTCGGCCTCGCGACTGCGCCTGCCGCCCGCGCGGGCCCACCGGATCAGAACAACGTGTAGATGAAGGGGGCAGCCGCCGAACCCGAAAGCACGATCAGCAGGGTCACCAGCAGCAGGACGACGATGATCGGGGTCAGCCACCACTTCTTGTTGTGCATCAGGAAGTCGAGAAACTCGCGCACGATCCCCTGGTGGGGCGCGTCCGCCTCGCGCTCGAAGGCCTGTTCGTCCGCCTTGTGCTCCTGCTCGCTCATCGTCGCTCCTTAGCCCGCATGTCTTTCCGGGCTAGAACTGCCGGAAGTACCGCTTCGGATCGACCGCCGACGGCCCACGCTCGATCCAGTACGTTTCCGCCGAACCCTCGAATCGCCGCTCCATTGGATCATACCCGAAAACCCGCATGACGAGGCCGATCGGCGTCAGCACCAGGTAGTACACAAGCGCCAGCACGACATGCGAGACCACGAATCCGATCGGGTAGGCCGCGAAGGACATCCCTACGAAGACCAGCCGCATGAACCGCGGGAAGACCCAGCCGATCACCGGCACTACGACTGCCGCCACCCACAGGCCGCGCGCCAGCGAGGGGTTATCGAGCTTGAAGAAGGCGATTGCTCCAAAGAGCGTGAGGAATCCCATCCAGATGAAGCCGAACTGCTTCAATTCTTTCGGGGTGGGATCGCGGTTGACCTCGATGATGCTCATCTGAAACCTCAGTCCAGCGCGAACTGCGCCAGGTACCGGTCGCGGTCGGGGGTTGCCGTCTCCGGCTGCTCGCTCTTAAGGAGGATGAAGTTCTCCAGCACCAGCACATCCATGTCGGTGCCCATGAAGCAGTGGTAGGCTTCCGCGGGCGTGCACACGATAGGCTCGCCGCGCACGTTGAACGAGGTGTTGATCATCACCGGGCAGCCCGTGCGGGCCTCGAACGCCTTCATCAGCCGGTGTAGCCGAGCGTGCCGTTCCGGGTCGACGGTCTGGACCCGCGCCGAGAAGTCGACGTGGGTAACTGCCGGCACCTCCGAGCGCACAACCTTCAGCTTGTCAAGCCCAGCACCCTCGTCCTCGGAAACACCCAGCCGCTTCTCCTGCGCCACCGGCGCCACCAACAGCATGTAGGGGCTGTCCTCGCCTTCGCGCATCTCGAAGTAATCGTTGGCCCGCTCCCGGAGCACGATTGGCGCAAATGGGCGGAAAGACTCCCGGAACTTGATCTTCAAGTTCATCACCGACTGCATTTTGCGGCTGCGCGCATCGCCGATGATCGAGCGGCAGCCCAAGGCTCGCGGGCCGAACTCCATCCGCCCCTGCAGAAAGCCCACGACCTTCTCCTCTTCGATGAGATCGACGATGCGCTCGTCGAGGACCTCACCGTCGGGGTGGTGATGGTAGACCGCTCCCGCGGCCTCGAGGAAAGTGCGAATCTCGTCATCTTCGAACTTCGGTCCGAGCAACGAACCGGTCTGGCCGTCGGGGGTCTCGGGCTGCCGCTGTTTGCCCAGCATCTGGTGCCAGATAAAGAGCGCCGTTCCGAGGGCGCCGCCGGCATCACCCGCCGCAGGCTGAATCCACAACCGGTCGAAGGGTCCCTCACGCAGGATGCGTCCATTACCGACGCAGTTCAGGGCCACACCGCCCGCGAGACAGAGGTTACGCATAGAGGTGCGCTCGTGAAGGTGGCGGGCAGTGCGCAGGACGATCTCCTCGGTGACGGTCTGCACCGAGGCCGCCAGGTCCATCTCGCGCTGGGTCAAGGGCGACTCGGCCTTTCGAGGAGGTCCGCCGAAGAGGCGGTCGAAACGTTTCGAGGTCATGGTCAGACCCTGGCAGTAGTTGAAGTACGAGAGGTCCAACCGAAAGGAGCCGTCGTCCTTGAGGTCCAGCAAGTTCTCCAGAATCAAATCAGCGTATCGCGGCTCGCCGTAGGGGGCGAGGCCCATCAGCTTGTACTCTCCGGAGTTGACCTTGAAGCCGCAGAAGTAAGTGAAAGCGGAGTAGAGCAGGCCGAGGGAGTGCGGGAAGTGGAGCTCGTGGGTGAGCTCAATGCGATTTCCGGAACCCCTGCCGAAGCTGGCGGTCGCCCACTCCCCCACCCCGTCGAGTGTGAGGATCGCCGCCTCCTCAAAGGGCGACGGGAAGAAGGCGCTGGCCGCGTGCGACTCGTGGTGCTCGCAGAATACGATCCGGCGCCGGTAGCCGCCCTCGAGCTCCCGCCGGATCT
>Ga0209013_10004759_pt1 | contig 11835 bp, 12 predicted proteins | sample Cruoilmetagenom2_FD_187291 | JGI IMG/M metagenome (GOLD analysis project Ga0209013, IMG submission 187291) | Oil polluted marine microbial communities from Coal Oil Point, Santa Barbara, California, USA - Sample 2 (SPAdes) (version 2) | ecosystem: Environmental > Aquatic > Marine > Oil seeps ...
ATTTATTATCGGACCAGCATTAGCACTTGTCTTGCCTGCATATTTTCAGCACATCAAATTTGATGCTATTCATTTAACTGGAATTCTACTCACTTTGATAGGAGTTGGAATGATTTCTATCCATAAATAATTCTCCCCTAAATAAGGTCCAGACCCATCAAAAATGAAAGCTTCTTTCATCCGCGGTGGGTTCTTTTTTTATTTTTCAATCTATTCACATATTTGCAATTTGCATAGGATTCGCGTATTTGCATTACGGCCTTACCTTTTCAAAATTTCAGCGATTTCTCTTGTGCATTTTTCCCAGCTAAACCTTCTTATATTTTTATATCCTTTTTCTATTATATCATTTCTCAAATCTTTGTCGCTAATAAGTTTCCACGCCGCTTCGGCAATTTCTTTCGGATTATGTGAATTAACCAGCAAAGCAGAACCTGCCACCTCCGGTATAGATGAATTATCACCAGCCACCACCGGCATTCCCGCGCTCTGCGCTTCCAAAATCGGCAAACCGAAACCTTCGTAAAACGAAGGAAATAAAAACACTTCCGCGTTTTTTAATAATTCCCATTTTTTATTCTCACTCACAAACCCCGTCAAAATAATATCTTTTTTATATTTACTATTTAATACTTGCTGCTTAATATTTTTATAATCATATCCTTCCCCTCCCGCCAATATCAATTTATGTGAAATATTATATTTTTCTTTCAAAATTTCAAAAGCTTTGATAATTCCCGTAATATTTTTCCGTTTCTCTAATCTTCCAATGAATAACAAGTATGGTAAATTTGAAATTTGAAATTTGAAATTTGAATTGAATTTTAAATTTTTTAATTTTAATTTTTTCTCCCCTTGGAAATTACGATTATATCCCTCGTAGATTACTCTAATTTTATCAACCGAAACGCCGTATAATTTTACTAAATCTCGTTTCGTATTTTCCGAAACAGAAATAATTTTGTTCGCCCAGCGACAGGAATTTTTTATCACCCTCCGCATATAAAACTTTTCCCACCATGAGTATGCTTCGGGACAAAATTCATATTCTAGCCCGTGAATAGTAACTATTGTCTTGCGAGGATGAATAATGGGAACAGTATGCGCGGGAATAAAAAGAGCGTCCACCGGACGCAAAAGCATTTCCAGCGACAAGCCAATCTGCGTCCAAAACCTCGTCCATCTAATAACTTTAACTTTCCAATTTTCCGGAAAATTAAGATATTCGCCTGTTTCTTTATTTTTAATTCGTAAATTCGTAGTTTCGTAAAATTCGTAATTCGTAGAGCTCCGAACATATAAAACAACCTGATGGCCACTTAATTTGTTCCTCAGGTTTTTTATTACTTGATAGGAATATTCTTCAATGCCGGTGCGATTTTTTACAAACGCGCGCGAAGCGTCAACGCCGATTAGCATAAATATTTTAGAGAGTGTTTTAAAAAGTTCTAAATTACGAAAAGTTTTCAAATATATTTAAAAATAAAAACTCTTATTTAGACATCGCTATCGCTTGCTTATATGTTTCCAAATTGTCCAATATTTTGCCCGCTCCCTTGGCTACGCAAAGCAAGGGATTATCGGCTGCATAGCAGGGAACATTAATAGTTTTAACAATTAACTGGTCCAGATTTTTAAGCAAGGCGCCGCCGCCCGAAAGAATCATTCCCTTGTCCATAATGTCCGCCGCCAGTTCCGGGGGCGTATCTTGCAAAACTTTTTTTATAGCGTTAATAACCGCTCTCAGCTCATCTTGCAGCGCTTCAGTTATTTCATTGGAAGAAACTTTTACCGTCTTGGGCAATCCTCCGGTTAAATCACGCCCTTTGATTTCCATATATTCTTCTTTTACTTGCGCAATAGCTGAACCGATTTTGATTTTAATTTCTTCTGCCGTTCTCTCTCCAATTGCCAAGCCATGTTTCCTCTTCATATAATCGGAAATAGCCTGGTCAAATTTGTTGCCGCCCACTCTCGCGCTATTAGCCGCCACTACTCCTCCCAATGAAATAACCGCAATCTCTGAAGTCCCTCCCCCAATGTTGATAATTGCATTGCCTTGAGGATTATGAATGGGAATGCCCGCGCCTATGGCCGCCAACAAAGGCTCCTTTACGACATAAGCCTGCTTGGCGCCGGCTTTTATAGTCGCGTCAATGACCGCTCTTTGTTCGGTAGAGGTTACTCCCGCCGGAATAGAAACCATAACTTCCGGGCGAATCAGCCTAATTCTCCCGCTGGCTTTATTGATAAAATATTTAAGCATCGCTTCCGTGATGCGATAATCGGCAATTGCTCCGTCTTTGAGCGGACGGCTGGCGGCAATAGTATCGGGAGTGCGCCCCAGCATTTCTTTGGCCTCGTTGCCCACCGCCAACACTTTATTTTCAGCCAAAGAAACCGCCACCACCGACGGTTCGTTTATCACTACGCCTTTCCCCGGCACAAAAACCAGCGTATTAGCCGTGCCCAAATCTATTCCAATTTTACGAATTAACATACGATTTGATATTTAGTAATTTGTATCTAGTGAAGTTTGATATACTTTTTATTGAGATAGTATTTAATAGGCTCGCGAGTAGATTGAGTCAACTTTCTCGGTAATTTTTTCAAGCTGAACCAGTTTATTTCCTCGCATTTACGCGGTTCCATTATTCTAGGGTTTCCGAATTTTATGTCAGCTAAATAATTAATGGCTATCCAGCATTGGTTTTCTTTTTTGATAATATGGTCAGTATGCGGCAGATATCCCCAAATATTAATTTCTATATCAAGCTCTTCCTTTATTTCCCTTTTCATCGCTTTAATGGCCGTTTCTCCGATCTCTATTGCCCCACCGGGTTTTGACCACCAGCCCGCCTCATTTTCGGATTCTATCCCTCTTTTCATTAATAACACTTTTTTCTCTTTATTGAAAATTAAAACTCCCCCGCCCGTTCTAATATAACCATGCTTCTGTTTTAATTTTCTTTTAGTCATATTTTTTTATTTACTTTTTCTCTATTTCCTATTTTTATACTACCTTATGTAGTTGAATAGTAGTGTTGATAATTTCTTACTTGATAACCGAACCGTGGCCCATCTGCTAAAATTTGGCGAGAGTAAAAAAATTAGAGTCCAAGCAATTCTTTTAAAAATCTATGCTGGGGATAACGATCTAAAAGACTTCCGCTTTTATGGCTATCTGTCTTTTTTTTCTTTCTTTTGTTTTTATCCAGCCAGCTTGTCAATATTTTTCTATAAGCTCCTTCTCTGGCATTTAGCCACTTTTCCACGCCGCTTATTGATTGATAGCTCACTTTTAATTCTTTTCTTATTATTTCATAGCCCTTATTATCTATTAACTTTTTAGCTATTTGGATTCTACGGGCAAGCATTAATGACTCACTGGAAGTAAGCAATCCAATAAAAAAATCTATTATTTCTTGTTTCAACCTCAATCCGGAAACTACATCAAAGAAATCTCCAACTTGCTGCATTCTTTCTTTTTTGGATATGGAATAAATTTTTACTTTAGACATATTTCAATATTTTAATTTTACAACGATGCCTTCGCTACACTACCTTATGTAGTTGAATGGTAGTGCAGTTGTGATTTTGTTATGGTTTTTTTTGTTTGGTTTTTTATTTAAACTCCGAAACTCTATAGTTTCCGTTTTTCAGTTTTTTCTTTTTCCGGCTCATTATTTTTTTATGCTTTTTCCAAAAAGCCTCGTCAATTTCCTTCGGAGAAACGCCCAAGCTCACAAAATTGCCCAGTACTAAATTTAACAGATCTATATTTTCCTCTATCACATTTCCACGAGATTTACCTTTAGTAATAGCTTGCGCCAATTCTCCTAATTCTTCAGTCAGTAAATTTAGCCGAAAAGTCATATCCTCATTGTTCGTCCCTTTCATTTTAAATTTTTTGTGAAATTTCACGGTAGCGTCGTAATATTTTTTCATAATAATATAGCAAACTAATAATGCAATCCGATAATTTACTCCATTTCCTTATGCTTAATTATACTACCTTATGTAGTTGAATGGTAGTCTAGTTATGATTTCACCATTCTGCGAACAGTGCTTGCGCTACTTTCTATGTCTTACATTTTTCAAATATTTCCCCGCTGATTTTAAAACTCTTTTGGATCCTCTGTAAGTTATTTTTTTCACAGCTTCTTCGTATTCCAGCCATTGATAGCCAATATGTTCTGAAGAAATTTTTATTTCTTCCGTTTTGGTCTCGGCTAAATAATAAGCAGCCTTTTTGAAAACATTGACGCCTGCTCCCGACTTTATTCTCTTTTCTTTTTCCTCTCCTTTGGCGCGGTAAAAATAATAAACATGTTTTTTGAAATCGGACAAAATTTTCAAATTAGTTATTCTCGTTTCTTCTTCAATCTCTCTCCGCAAGGCTTGCTTTTCGCTTTCTCCTTTTTCAATATGCCCTTTGGGAAAATCCCAATGTCCGGATTTATAATGAAGCAATAGATAATAAATCCTATCCCCATCCCGCCTAAACACCGCAGCCCCGGCAGATTTTTCAAAACAAAACATAAGGCACAAAATTTCTAATTACTAATTTCCAATTTCTAACAAGTATCTTAATGAATAGATTCCGAATATTTTTTTCGCTACTGCTCAAAAAATTCCGGAATGACAATTAAAAGCGTGAATTCCATACATAATACATGCTACAAAATACATAATACCTTTCTCCTATTTCCCGCAACATTTTTTATATTTTTTCCCGCTTCCGCATGGACATGGATCATTGCGTCCCACTTTATTTTGATTAATAATGGGTTTTGACGGCGCGGCTTTTTCACTCTCTCCTTGCTCGCTAGACTGCGCTTTTTTAACTGCTCCGAACTGTTCTACTTGCCCGCTTGATCCTTTGAGCTGCCAGCCGCTTTCTTTCGCTTGCTTGACAGGCTGGGGTTCTTGGGGGGCATAAGCGACTTTAAATATTGTATGCACAGTGGTAGATCTGATGCTATCCATCAAGCGGGGAAATAAATTATAAGCTTCCCTTTTATATTCAACCAGCGGATCTTTTTGCCCGTAGCCGCGCAGTCCGATTCCCTGCCTTAAATAATCAATTTCATCCAGATGATTCATCCAAATAGTGTCTATGGTTCGCAGCATTATTATTTTTTCAACGCGGCGCATATTTTCTTCTCCTATTTCTTTTTCTTTTTGTCCGTAGGCTTTTTTAGCCAGTCCCGCCAAATACTCAACCAATTCGCCCACCTTTTGCGCGTCATCTTTCGCCTTATCGGAAGCAATCTCTTTTAAGCGCCTTTTACTCTTTTCTTCCAAAGGAAATGTATTGCCGACATCCGCCAAAATTGTTTTCATGTCCCACTCACATCCCTGCACATCGCACCGAACGGAAACGATTTTTTCCAGCTCTTCAATAATATTATTTAAAACAAGATTCTTCGTGTCTTGGCTGGATAAAATTTCTTTCCTTTTTTTATACACCACTTCCCTTTGCTTATTCATCACATCGTCATATTCCAAAATGTGTTTTCTGATGTCAAAGTTAAATCCTTCTATTTTTGATTGGGAGCTTTCAATGGTTTTGGAAATAATCTTATTTTGAATCGGTTGGTCTTCCGGCAAGCCCAAGGTATTCATCATATTTTTCAGTTTATCGCCGCCGAATCGGCGCATCAGTTCGTCTTCCAAAGAAACATAAAACTGCGACATACCCGGATCTCCCTGCCGTCCCGCGCGCCCGCGCAATTGATTGTCAATGCGCCGAGCCTCATGCCGTTCCGTTCCGATAATATAAAGTCCGCCCAATTCTTTTACTCTCTCGCCTAATTTTATATCGGTCCCTCTTCCCGCCATATTGGTAGCGATAGTTACCGCTCCGCGCTCTCCGGCACCGGCAATAATAGGCGCTTCTTTCTCGTGCTGCTTGGCGTTTAAAACTTCGTGCTTAACTCCTTCTCTTTCCAATAAAGCGCCCAGATATTCCGATTTTTCAATAGCGATCGTTCCCACTAAAACCGGCTGTCCCGCTTGGTTAATTTTTTTTATAGCTTGGGCAATAGCTTTAAATTTTCCCTCTTCGGTCTTGTAAATAATATCGGGCAGGTCTTTTCGTGTCATCGGCTCATTGGTAGGAATTTCCAGCACTTCCAGCTCATACACTTTATTAAATTCTTCCGCGCTGGTTACGGCCGTTCCTGTCATTCCGGAAAGTTTCTCGTACATTCTGAAATAATTCTGAAAAGTAATAGTGGCTAAAGTTCTTGATTCTCTCTGCACCGCCACGCCTTCTTTGGCTTCTATAGCCTGGTGCAATCCCTCGCTGTAACGCCTGCCTTCCATAAGCCTTCCAGTAAAATCATCCACGATAATAACCTGCCCGTCTTTTACGATATAGTCGCGCTCCCGCTTAAAAAGGGCGTGCGCTTTGAGTGATTGCTCCAGATGGTGCACATAGCTTATTTTTTCCGGATCGTAAATATTTCCCATCCCCAGAATCTTTTCCACATTGGAAATTCCCTTGTCGGTCAAAGTAACCGCCTTCATTTTTTCATCAACTTCATAATCAATATTCTCTTTGAGCCGCGGAACAATTTGGGCAAATTTTTGGTAAAGCTTGGTTGACTCAGAATCGGGAGCGGAAATAATCAGAGGCGTTCGGGCCTCATCAATCAGTATGGAATCCACTTCGTCCACGATAGCAAAATTCAATTCCCGCTGAACCATCTGCTCCAAACTTTGCGCCATATTATCCCGCAGATAATCAAAGCCGTATTCATTATTAGTTCCGTAAGTTATATTCGCGCCATAAGCTTCCCGGCGGCTTATGGGAATAAGATTTTCCTCTTCCACACTCACTTCATTATCATCTATAATTTTAGGCTCGTATTTGTAAGATATGTCGTGCAAAACGCAAGCAGTACTCAATCCCAAAAAATGAAAAATTGATCCCATCCAATTACAATCTCTTTTGGCCAGATAATCATTGACAGTTATTATATGCGCTCCCTTGCCTCCCAAAGCGTTAAGATAAAGCGGCAAGGTGGAAGTTAAAGTTTTTCCTTCTCCCGTTTTCATCTCGGCAATTTTCCCCTGATGTAGAACTAAACCGCCTATCAGCTGGACATCGTAGTGTCGCTCGCCGATAACTCTTTTGGCCGCTTCCCGCACCACGGCAAAAGCCTCCGGCAAAATATCATCCAGAGTTTCTCCTTTCTTCAAACGATTTCTAAATTCTTCTGTTTTGCTTTTCAGTTTTTCGTCCGAAAGTTTTGATACTTCACTCTCAAAAGAGTTTATCTTACTTACAACTGGCTGAAGTTTTTTAATCTCTCTTTCGTTAGAACCAAAAAGTTTTTTAAGTAATTGCATAATAATGTTATGCTTCGCAGCATTGTTTATAATTTTTTACCGCTCACTCTCTATCTGTCATTCCGGAATTTTTTCTGGAGCATAGCGGAAGAAAAAATATCCGGAATCTAGGTTAATTAAAATCCTAAAGCTTGAGATAATTAAAAGCGTAGATTCCGGATATTTTTTTCGCTGTCGCTCAAAAAATTCCGGAATGACATAACATAAAGTAATGCCATAATTAATACCGAAGAGTTTCTTGCAAATTAATTTATTTTCTTACTTTCACTTTCAATTCTCTTTCTAAATCAGCGATAATTTTTTCCATCAGTCCGTCCGCCTCTTTATTCTCCAATGTCCTTTTATCCGATCCGAAAATAATATGGAAAGCCAGACTTTTAACGCCCTCTTTTTCGTTTTCAAAAATATCAAACAGGTCAACATCCAAGACCAAATTTCCCCCAGACGCTTGAATATTCATCAAGACATCGGATATCCTGATATCCTCATTAACAATCATTGAAATATCTCTCACGATAGCCGGGAATTTACTGATGGGCTTATATTCTCTTTCCGCTTCCGAAATTTCTCTAAGTTCTTCCAAGTCAAATTCAAACATTACCACTCGCTGATGTATGCCAAATCCTTCCAGCACAAACGGATTTATTTCGCCCAAGTATCCCGCAAGTTTTTTATCGGCTCCAACTTTTATTTCCGCGCTGCGAGTTTTATGCCAAAGTGATTTAAAAGTTTTCTCCAGATCAGCTTTAAAATCATCATAATAATGACCTGTAATTCCCAATCTTAAAAATAAATTATCAACACACCCTTTCGCCAAATAAAAACTTTCGGCTTTTTTATCTTCTTCTAAAACTATTGCGCCAACCAACATTCTCTTTTCTTCTGGTAAAATTTCGCTACTTAGATAATACACTCGACCGATTTCAAAAATACTAAACTCTTTATAATTTTTCAAATTATTCTCAATATTTTTCAATAAACTAGGAATTAAGCTTATCTTCATCAACGCCTGTTCCGGATTCATGGGATTTTCCAATTCTAAATGTTTCACTTTTTCCAATCCCGCCAATTCAGCATCTTTAAAACTGTAAAAAGAATAATTATAAATTTCCGAAAAGCCGCCGCTGGTTAAAATATTTTTAACTGTTCTTTCAAATATTTTTTGATCATTAATCTTAGCTGGTTTAATTGAAACAATTGGAGCTTGTGATTTTATTTTCTCATAACCATAAATTCTCCCAACCTCTTCAATTAAATCTTCTTGGGTTCTCAAATCAATTCTAAAAGTGGGAATCTCAACTTCCAGAACCCTCTCCCCCTTTTTAAGGGGGAGATTAAGAGGGGGTTTAATTCCCAGCGATTTTAAAATTTTCAACGCTTCCAAATCTAGTATTTCCTCTCCCAATAAATTGTTTAAATAATTTAGATCCAATTTTATTTTCCACGGTAAAACTTTTTTGGGATAAATATCTTTCACGGATCTTAATTCCCCGCCGGCCGTTTCTGAAATTATTTCAATTAATCGCGCCATAGCTTCCTCCGCCAAATTAGGATCAAGCTCTTTTTCAAAACGGTCGGATGATTCAGTCTTCAGTCCCAATCGTATTCTGGTTTTTCTGACTGACAGCGAATTAAAATTAGCCGCTTCCAAAATTATGGTTTTTGTTTCATTAGTAATTTCAGCATCCAATCCCCCCTTAATTCCCGCAATCGCCAGCGCCTTTTCATTGTCCGAGATCACTAAATCATCAGTATCCAACTCCGCAACACTTTCATCTAATAATTTTATCTTCTCATCTTTTTTAGCCTTTCTAATAATTATTCGCGCGCATTCGCTCTTAGTTCGCTCTTCATTTGCAAGTTTTCTAAAATCAAAGGCGTGAGTTGGTTGTCCTAATTCCAACATCACATAATTAGTCGCGTCCACCACATTGTTGATAGGGCTAATCCCGCAGACTGCTAGCCGTGATTTAATCCAATCGGGCGATTCTTTAATCTCAATATTTTCCATCACCGCTCCGATATATCTTGAGCATAATTCTTTATTTTGAATTTCAACTTTAATTTTATCAGTTTTCGCGGATGGCATTTTTAATTCTTTATAATCATAATCAAATTTTTTATTTTCCAGCGCGCAAATTTCCCGCGCTATTCCGATATGACTCAAAGCGTCATGTCCTCGGTTGGATAAAATATCTAAGTCTAATATTATATCATTTAATTTTCCTTCCGCTTTTTTAATTTCTTCTACTTCAAAAGAGCGCATCGTCAAAAGATCCGCCAGTTTTTCCGGAGATAATTTTGTTCCCGATAATTCTTTCAGCCAATCATATGAATACTTCATATTAAAATTGTTTTATAAATCTCAAATCTCCCCCATGAAACAGTCTCACATCATCAATTTTATACTTTATCATCGCCAGTCGCTCTATGCCAAATCCCCAAGCGAAACCTTGATATTTATTTTTCGGATATCCCGACACTTCAAACACTTTTTGATTTACCATGCCGGCTCCTCCAATTTCCGACCAGCCTGTTCCTTGACAGGCAGAGCAGCCTTTTCCTCCGCAAACTGTACAATTTATATCAAATTCAAAACTCGGTTCTGTAAAAGGAAAAAAACTGGGACGCAAGCGAACCTTGATTTTCTTTTTAAAAAACTTGGAAAAGAATTCTTCGGCAATATACTTAAAATGTCCCGCGTTTATATCATCCCCGACAACCAGCGCTTCAAATTGATAGAAAGTATGTTCATGTGACGCGTCGGTCGCTTCGTGGCGAAAACATTTTCCCGGCGCGATAATTCTAAAGGGCGGCTGATTTTTTTGCATATAACGCACCTGCACCGGCGAAGTATGCGGCCTCAAAAGCACTGACTTATATTGAATCTTGTCCGTATTAGTCTGCGTATCGTCCGCGTTGGTCTGCGCTTTGAGCCAGAAAGTATCCCACGCATCTCTGGCCGGATGATCTTTGGGAATATTCAAAGCGTCAAAAGCGTAAAATTCCGTTTCCACTTCCGGACCATCGGCGATTTCAAATCCCATTGAGACAAAAATATTTTCAATTTCATTTTGGACGATTGTCAGCGGATGAAGATGCCCGCGCTTAATTTTTTTTCCGGGAGCGGTAATATCAATTTTTTCTTTTTCTAAATCAACTTTTGATTTGATTATTTTTTCCGCTTTTTTAATTTCTTCGTCAATTTCTTTCTTTACGGAATTAGCCAGCGGTCCGATTTTCTTTTTTTCTTCCAAGGATAAATTCTTCAGGCTTTTTAGAATTTTATTAAATTCGCTTTTCCGTCCCAAATATTTCACGCGCAAATCAAGAAGCTCCTTCTCGCTTTGAGCCTTTTCAATATCTTCCAATGCCTGTGTTTTTATATTTAATATTTTTTGTTCCAACATGGTTTCAGCGCGTCATCTTTATAATTTTATAATATCATTTTCATTTCTATTATATCGTTCACATTTTTCTCATGTCATTCCCGCGAAGGCGGGAATCCAGAATAAAACCATCAGCTCCGGAAATTACTTTAGCTTCCCACTTTCACAAGAATAACATTTAATATCTTTCTTTATCTAAGCCAAATTCCACAATTTCGCTTGACTTTTTTATTTAAATATGCTAGTGTTATATGTCAATCAATGGAAAGTTTTTTAAAAAGAAAGGGAGATGAGATGGGCGACAAAGGAAAAAGAGATAAAGGCAAACGAGAAGAAAAGAAAAAAGGCAAGCACACACTAAAGGAGAAGCGGAAGCAAAAAAAAAAAGATAAAAATAAATGAGCTGTCCCGATATCCCGTATCCGGCTGCGCTTACATTGAAAAATGAAACGAGCAGCCCATATTCATGGTGGAGCTTCATCCGATCCGGATCATAAAGATGGTGCCGTTAAAGCTGCTCGAATAGCGACAGAGTGCCTTCGAGATGGTAAAACAGCTCTGGGTGCAGTACTAAAGGCTATCGAAATGATCGAAAAGGGTCCCCTTTTTAACACTTGGGCCGGGTCTGCTATTCGTGAAGATGGAAAAACCGTCCAAATGGATGCTGCCTGTATGTAAAGCGCTGGACAATTCGGAGCCGTTGCAGCAATTTCCAGAATATTTCTCAATAAAGCCCATCATCATTCTACATTTTTGCTTTATCACGCGTCCCTATATCTGGTAGTCGGCCTTTTCGCTAAAAAGCTGTTTTGGAGTTGTGATAGGGACGATATACCTTCTACAAATCAAGCCGGTCAGAATCGTGAGGTAACCCTTTTACCTTTTTGCGGATAATATGCTATAATTTAAATTATGCCCATAAAATGTCAGCATTTCATGCATAAGGCAAAAAAGGCATAATATGAAGCTGAAAAGAAATAAACCGGTACTGGTAACAGGTGCCACGGGATATGTGGGCAGCCGTCTGGTCAGGCTTTTGTTAAAAAACGGATACCGGGTTCGTGCGACGGCACGCTCATTGGAAAAG
>Ga0209013_10004760_pt1 | contig 11832 bp, 10 predicted proteins | sample Cruoilmetagenom2_FD_187291 | JGI IMG/M metagenome (GOLD analysis project Ga0209013, IMG submission 187291) | Oil polluted marine microbial communities from Coal Oil Point, Santa Barbara, California, USA - Sample 2 (SPAdes) (version 2) | ecosystem: Environmental > Aquatic > Marine > Oil seeps ...
AGTTGCCTATGAAATCAATAATAGTTACATACTCTTTTTCATTATGCTTGCGTAGTCCACGTCCCAGTTGTTGAATAAAAATTATACTTGACTGTACCCTCATTAAAGATATCTACGTTGGGATATTTCCTATTTCTTAAGCATATCTATTGGTAATTACAGAATTTGGACTTTTTTCAGAAGTTTGATTACCTTTAAGTGGAATAAGTTTAAATTTAAAATATGAGAGGTGGAAGAGTAATTGAAAAGTCCATGGATAAACTTCTTGAAGTTAACTTGGAGTTCTGATTGGGATGGTTATGAAGTGGGTTATGATGAAAGTGAAATAGTAGGCCTTTATGATTTAATAGATACTAATTATAGCTTTTACATAGATATGATCACTTTGGAGATATTAGAGGTTATTGATTGGGGAGACTGTGAATAAGAAACAGTAATGATCTTGGATTTTAAAAATGAGTAGTTCTGTATGCTATAACCCCTAAGAACTGGAGTGGAGAATATCATATGAAACAAAACGGTAAGACTAGCGCACAGAACTACTTAATACTTTAATATCCGCTAAAGTAGATACTCATGGTATAAGCTGCTATTTCAGTAGAAAAGTAGAATTTAGCTCAAATAAAATATTTGGTCCAAACTAAGCATATAAAATTTTGTTTATACCTAACTTATTCTTATCACTCTCTACTTCTATTGTAAATAAAATAACTGACTCAACCAAATAAACTACTCCAACTTAATAGTTTTATATGTTAGTTTTCTTATTTATATTGGCTTGGTGCATTTAATTTGATATAATTAACGAACAAGAGTTCTTTTTGTGTTAAATAGACTATTTACAAAGGTGAGATTTTTATTTAACATAAGCTTATGCATATGCATAAGCTTATGGAGGTTAAATTTATGAATTGTTTAGAAATTGCAGTGAAAGAAACTAAGTACTTGCAATCTGACGAAGAATTTTTGGTAAAAGATCTATTTAAAGGATATGAATGGAATCGTCTGGCGATTGGGGAGCGCAGATCGTTAGGTGCTTTATTTTTAAATGAAGTAAAAAACGGGCACTTAAAAGATGTTATAAGAGTAACTAAAAAAAGTAGTGCAAATCAACAAATTTATACAAAAATTTAGTTAATAGAGTAATAAATACGGAGTTGAAATTTATGACCACAAAAAAACCAACTGTAATCGACATGTTTTGCGGATGCGGTGGATTATCTAGAGGATTTATGGATGCTGGATACGAAGTTTTATTAGGCATTGATAATAATAAAGACGCATTAGTTAGTTTTAAAGCAAACCATGATGGTGCAATCGCAATGAATGGCAATCTATTCGAAGGCTCGACTATTTTAGAGATGGCTAGTTTAACAAATAATCGTCAAGTTGATTTGATTATAGGTGGCCCACCCTGCCAAGGATTCTCACTGACAGGTAAACGTGAGAAGGATGATGAACGAAATACACTATTTAAATCTATGGTTAATGCGGTAGCATTCTTCCAACCTAAGGCCTTCGTTCTAGAAAACGTTCCGGGACTAGCTACCTTATACAAGGGAAAAGCTAGTGAAGCTATAAAAAAAGAATTTACTGATTTGGGATATACAGTGAGTGACCAAATCCTATATGCACCTAATTATGGTGTTCCTCAAATAAGAAAACGTCTTTTTTTTGTTGGCCTCTTAAATGGAGAAACTTTCGAATTTCCAGAACCTATTTTAACGCCTGAGAATTATGTGACCTGTGGCGATGCAATAAGTGATTTACACGATTTCATTGATGGTGATTTAGGTTCTGAAGTTACTTCTTACAATTTAGCTCCACAAAGTAAGTATCAAAAGTTAATGAGGAAAAATACAACAGATTTATTTAATCATGTGGGAACAAAACATTCTGAGCTTGTAATAGATGTAATTTCCCAAGTACCAGAGGGTGGAAACCATAAAGATCTACCGTCGGGTGTAGGAGATAGTCGAAAGTTTAACGAAGCTTGGACAAGATATCATAGAAATAAACCATCTAAAACAATTGACACAGGTCATCGTAATCACTTCCATTATCAATTCAATCGAGTGCCTTCTGTCAGAGAAAATGCTCGATTACAATCATTCCCAGATGATTTTAGATTTTATGGAAATAAAACACAACAATATAGACAAGTTGGGAATGCTGTACCTCCCCTATTAGGATTAGCTTTGGGAAAACAATTAAAAAAATATATAATTGACGAGGATAAATAATATGGGAACTTATAATTTTATTGATGCTTTTGCTGGTTGTGGAGGTTTATCCGAAGGTTTTAAAGCAACAAATCAGTATAAAACATTAGCTGCAATTGAATGGGAAAAACCACAAGTACTAAACCTTATCAATCGCTTGAAAACTAAGTGGGATTACTCAAATGCAGATGAAATTGTTCTTCGATTTGATATTCAGCGTACAGAAGAGCTTCTAAATGGGTGGTCCAATGATAAAGATTATGGATCACATGCGGGATTAAATAGTCTTATCAAAAATAATGAAGTTGATGTCATTATAGGTGGTCCGCCGTGTCAGGCTTACTCCGTGGCAGGAAGGATAAGAGATGAAAACGGCATGCGTGAGGATTATCGAAATTACTTGTTCGAGAGTTATTTAAGTATTATCAGTGCTTACCGACCGAAAGTATTCGTTTTTGAAAATGTTCCTGGTATGTTAAGTGCTGCTCCAGGTGGGGTGCCTGTTACCACTTTAATAAGAGACGCCATTAATGATTTAGGCTATACCATCATTGATGACTTGCGAGCTCATGCGCAAATAAATCTTGCAGAATATGGTGTTCCTCAATTACGGAAACGAGTGATTTTAATAGGTCTTCGAAATGATTTATATGAAAATCCTCAAGAAACGCTATTAGACTTTTACTCTAATATTTTGCCTAAGTATAAGGAAGACACTCGTACTGTACGTGACTCATTATCTAACCTTCCCCGCTTATATCCATTAGAGACAGTTCAAAAAATGGGTGGAAAAAAATTGTCACATTCTTATAGTGAAGATACAATTGTAAAAAATCATATACCAAGATTCCACAGCGCAAGGGATATCGATATATTTCGCTTGCTCGCCGAAGACATCGAGACAGGTAGAAACGAATACACATCGACAGAGGCATTAAGAAATCTCTATACACGACTTACTGGTAGAAACTCAAATGTTCATAAATATCATGTCTTACGTTGGGATAAACCAAGTAATACTATACCAGCTCACTTATTTAAAGATGGCTTACGTCATATCCATCCAGACCCTGAACAAGCTCGTTCTATTACCGTACGTGAAGCTGCTAGATTGCAAACTTTTCCTGATGATTATGAATTTATATCCAGTGCAGGAGACAATTATAAGATGATAGGGAATGCTGTACCTCCAAAGTTTGCTGAAAAGCTAGCCTTAGCAATTCTAGATATACTGTAATAAATGGGAGTGGAGGTATAATATCCTCCCTCTCATGTGCTAAACTAGGTTTAAAGGCATAAAATGAGGTGGAAGCTATGAAAAATAATGACTCGTTATATTTTGATAATTGGCGCAAAAGATACTTTAAAAAACTTATCAAAGCCTATACTAAAGTTGCTGAATTACACCCAACTAAAGATGCTATGAGAGAAAATTTTGGTGACTTTTTGGACAGATATGTAGATTCCAGAGGAAGCTATACTGGAACACCAAAGCAATGGCATACCGCATATATATTAGGAAGAGAATTAGGCGTTTTCTATCGTGATAATGGTCAATCCGGTTATGAGTTATCTCCTTTGGCCAAAGCCACATTAACAAGTCAAATTACACTAGAACAGTATTTATTAATATATTTATTAAATTTAAATCAGCTTATCAATGGTACGGTAGTTCATCCTCTTAAGGAAGTACTAGATTTCATTTCTGTTAATGAAACATTAACAAAGGAAGATATAATAAAAATTCCTGCTTTCAATCTACTTGCTACGCCTCGAGAAGATCCTTTTCAATTATCGAGAATATTTTTACATCGCCTAGTGGAATCTGAAATTTTAGTAAAAACTAATAATACATCTTATCAACTTGGTATTAAGTATACATTAGAGGATTTGTATAACAGCATTAATGAATACTCTGGATCTGCAAAAGAATTTGAAAATTTGGAGCACTCCAAAAACGTAGAGATGTTATCTCAACCTGTTAATTTAGTACCCCAATATTATATTTAGGAGATCGTGGTTATGCAAATCATTGATAATATCGCTATTTCGTTATTAGCTAAGCCGTTTGTGGTTTTATATGGGCCAAGTGGAACTGGAAAAACACTTGCAGCTATTCAACTTGCACTAAAAATAAATAGCCAATATTTTATGAATAATTGGTTCGATATTACAGTAAATAAATATGGAGCTATTACTAGCGGCAATAGTGAAGAATTCCAGGCAATGGTTCAAAGAAATGAAAGTAGAGATAATAATTTCATTCTAAGGGATGGACAAAATACAGCATTAACTTCTTTGGAGTTCTGTGAAAATATTAACTTTTATGAGCCTAAAGAACAACGAGTTTTATTAAGGGAAGAGTCTAACCAACTCCAACTAGCGGCTAGTATCAACACGAATATATCTTGCTATAAAGTTATTCCTGTAGGTTCGAATTGGACAGATAATAAACCGCTTATTGGATATATCAATCCATTTGGAGCTAACAATCAGACTGTATATGAGATCACGCCATTTATTGAACTATTACTATTAGCGAATCATCCGGAGAACACGGAAAAACCGTTTTTTGCTATATTAGATGAAATGAATTTATCACATGTTGAATATTATCTTAGCGATATTCTTTCAATTATGGAAACGGCTCAATACTCAAATGTAACTGTCTTGTCTGATCGTGATTTAAATTTAATTGCTAATACATTGACTATAGAAAGAACGGAATATAATTTATATTTATTAGAAGGTATACAACACTTGTTAAACAACTCTCAGGGATTACCTTTACCTCCTAATTTTTTTGTAGTTGGAACAATAAATCTTGATGAAACAACACAGATGTTATCCAATAAAGTATTGGACCGTGCGCATCTAATAAAAATCGATACATTGTTACCGTCAAATTCATTGAACAATCAATATTATTCTTCGGCCATTTCTGATATTGAAATGTGCAATAACTTCGAAAAGATAATGAAATATAAACGAACTCAACCTTTAAATAGCAATTTCGAAGAAACATACGATTATTTAGTAAATTCACTAGGAATTGGCCCGGAAAACAAGCAAAACATTTTGTCTTTATTAGACTCTATATATAAAGAATTAATAACAATCGACCAACAATTCGGATATCGTATAACTCAAGAAGTATTCATTTACTTGATTATTGGTCTAACATTTTATAACAATACTGATGAATTGCAAAATATGCTTAATAATTCATTGAATCAGAAAGTATTTGTTAAACTAAATGGCAATAGACGCATTTTATATTCAGCTATTCAAAATCTAGAGTCTATTTTAACTGCTAATGTGATTAGTAGTTCTAAAGGCGGATATTTCAATAATGCACTACATAGACTAGAAAACTTTCGTTCTAGATTAGAGCTACGTGGACAAGCAACATTTATTAGTTAAGGAAGGTGAGTTTTTGATCAAATTGGCAGCAATTTCATTTGAACTATCTAATAAAAGTCGGCTAACAATCTCACAAGACTTAAGTTCCCTAAAGTCTTCTTGCAGTGTTCCATTAGATAATCTGCACTGGAACTCACAATTAACTTTAAAAGGCACCCCAGATCCATATGGGATAATTAATTATGATATGGTAGAAGTCGATAATTTATCTCTTATTTCATTATTGGAAGAACAGAAATATTATGTGCTTGTTGAAGCTAATTCTTCTTTAACAACTGATTTATTTATAAATTCTTTTATGAATTCAGTAATTACATGGTTTCCTTCAGATTTATTTTCGCTGAACACAAACTATAACTTTACATTAATCGGTGAACTTAAAACAAAAGGTCTGGTGGGGATTTGGGATTTTTCTACTAATGAAATTCCAGATCTCTTATTCCACGTTACTTCAACCAAATTAGACTTCGATACGGAATACAGTATCTTGATAACAGATATTAGTGAAAAAATACTTGAACTAACAACAAGATTCGGTAATATTAATAAACTGCCTTACGCAGAATCTTACGATTCTGTAGATAGTTTGTTTCTAGAGTCAATTCATCTTCAAAACAGCATTAATGAATTCTTAGAAAGTCTAGATCTAGTTTTAAGTTTTCCTTATTCAAGAAATATTGAAAAATTAGATCTAGTTCCTATTGGTACTCAGCGTGAAATTGACCCAAATCATCTTATCTCCTCCCCACAATCTTACGAATGGGTTAACGGGGATAGTGTTTCAGACAGATTCAGAGGATTTTTTCCCCTGAAAATTAATACAATTGTTAGAGAAAATAGCTATGATAATTATCCTAATCAATTTGTAAAATATGTGATAGGTTATTTCCTAGACATTCTATATGAAATAAAATATTCTTTAATGAAAATTCATAAAAAGTCAGCAATTGATAACATTCGAATCAAAGAGGTTTCTAATTGGATTGAAGAGATAGAAATGAGGCTTCATGGTAGCTTTCTAAACAATATTAAAAGCTTACATAATTTCTCTAGTACCTCTCAAGTTCTTGAAAAGAGATTCGGCTACCAAAATATTACTAAAATATTAGATAAGCTACAAACCGCTCTTCATATTGATTTAGATAATTCAATAGAATTTACTAATAATTATTATTCTAAACCCGCATCTGATTTATATGAAATTTGGTGCTTTCTTCAGATAGAAACAATGCTTACTAAACATCTAGGTAAACCAACTGAACAGACTATTATAAAGTCCACCAATACACGAATTAAAGTGACACTTAAACAGGGTATTAAAAGTTCAATTAAGTACTCCTTACCAGATAAAGATATTACTCTTTACTATAACTATGAGTTTTCTGAGAAACGGTCATATACCATTCCCTACAAACCTGATATAACAATTGAAATTAGCTCTCCTGACAGAACGATATACCATCACTTTGATTCTAAATATAAAATTTCAGTCGATGGCATTTCCTTTAAAGAAGAAGACATCTGGAAAATGCACGCGTATAAAGATGGAATTGTAAATACCGTGAGTTCCTCAATTTTATATCCAGGAACTCAGGTGAATTATTTCGAAAAAGAAGATATGACTTCAATTAATGCTATTCCTTTTAAACCCGGCAACAATGATCATTACCAGGAATTACAAAAAATTATCTTTTCCATTATATACACTTAACTTAAGTGTAATTTTCAAATAAGTGCCCAAAAATAAAATAACTTAAAGCCAATCTATAATATGAAAAGAAGCATTAGAGCTAGAGTAGTTAATCACTACCTAGCTCTTTACTATTACAACCGTAAGTAAAAGTACATAATTCAATAAAAGGTTGATATAGAATTACTCGTTTAAGTAATAATAAAATAGTATGATAATGAGATAGGTTAATATAACTAATTTTAGGTTAAGGAGATTTGCTGATGAAGATAGGTTGGGATTTTCCATCGAATAATAATGGGAGAATGGATGGATTAAATGATTCGGGGATTCATCATTTTACAGAAGCACCTATAAGATCAATGACACGTGAAGTATTGCAGGATTCCCTTGATGCAGCAGCTTCTGATTTAAAACCAGTAGTTGTGAAGTTTGACGCAGTGAAGTTACCAAGTGATCGATTACCAGGGATTACTGAATTAAAGGAAGTTTTCACTAAAGGTGAACAAACATGGGCTATACATAAAGAAGCGAAAAGATTTTTCAGTGAGGGACTTTCACAATTAAATAAAAGCGAAATCTCTGTACTTGCAATTCGGGACTATAATACGTCAGGGCTAGAAAATGTACATGAAAAAATAAATGGTAGTTTTGCGAGCCTAGTAAAATCCGTTGGAGTAACTTTTAAAGGAGACACATCTAGTGGATCTTTTGGAATCGGGAAACATGCCCCATTTGCTGCCTCGAGTTTACGCACAATGTTCTACGGTACATATAATCGTCAAGAAGTCCGAGCGTTACAAGGCGTTTCAAAACTTGCTAGTTATGATGAAGGTAACGGCGATTACACTCAAGGAACCGGCTATTATGGTGTGAAAAGTTTATTAGAACCTATACTCGATACACAAGGTTATCATCCGATGTTTTACCGAAATGGCTACGGTACAGATAAATTTATTATAGGCTTTAATGGTAAGGATAATTGGGCTGTAGAAGTGGTAGAAACAGTTATTTCAAGCTATTTAGTTGCTATTATGGAAGGGAAATTAGAGGTCCAAATTATTGGTCTAACTATTAATAAAAAGCAGATGCCGGCCATCGTTAAATACTTGATGAATAATATGCCCGATAGTATCGCTGGACAATATTACAAGGCGTATGTGTCAGAAAACAGTGTATGCTATGAAAAAAAATTTCCAACTACTGATGGCGAATTAGAAACAATTCGTTTAATGTTGCTCCCAGAAAAGGGGCTTAATAAAAAAGTGGCGATGTATCGTGGAACTGGCATGAAAATATTCGAAAAAGGTGGTTTCCGTGCACCTATAGAATTTGCGGGATTAATGATTGTAGATGGCCCCAAATTAAATGCTGTTTTACGTAAAATGGAGCCACCTACTCACGACCGTTGGACAGCTTCTCTTTATCAAGATGACGAATCTTATGGAAAATCATTACTACGTCGTATTAACGATTGGTTAAATAAAAAAGCTCGTGAGCTCGCAGCTTCCCAAGTGACGGAGAAGATTGAATTAGAAGGATTAGATGGTATTTTACCAGACATAACAAAGGAGGAAGCGCCTTTAAGGGAAATTGATCATCGACTACTTGGGGAGCAGATTAAAAGTTTCTCTCAGAAAAAAGTCGTGTCAAAATCAATTGAAATTAAAACTCCGATTAAAAAGAAGAGAAATATTACAGCTAGCCCAAAAGAGAAAGAGAAACATCAAAAACCTCAAAAACCACGAGATCCAAAAGAACCACAAATAGAAAGGATACCGAAATCAAGGTTAGGCCATGTACGTGCATTTTGTGTGGATGATAATATGGGAATATACCGTTTAATAGTAACTCCACAAGGAACAGGTGAATTAGTACTGCATTTACATATTTCAGGAGAAGATGGTTCAAAAACTCCAATTACGATAAAACATGTAGAGAAAAGTGATAGTCAAATTGTTTTACCTTTTTTGGAGAATATGATTGGACCTATTTCTGTACATGATAAAGAACGCATTGTACTTCATGTTCAATTTGTAGAGAAAGAACGTTATTCACTAGAGGTGAGTGTATGAAGATAAAACATAGACATTTTCCTTACCCAGTACTTTCGCCATACAGTAATGATATAGTAGGGAGGCCGTTAGAAGCTACTATCGAATTAGAAATAGTAGACCGTAATTTAAGATTCACAGCAAATTTCGATTTAGAAAACAAGACATTAAGAGACCTAATTGCATCCAACCAAGCAGTGTACGGGGTACATATAGAATGTTCATCAACAATGAAACGCTTATTTAAAAAATCACAAACTGCTAAATTTATCTTTGATATAGAGCAAAAGTTTTTAAATAATCAAGTGAATATTAATTTTTTTGTAATAGCTGAAAGGGACATTGTTGGCTACAAAAACAATGATTTCCACGATGATTTTGAAGGTGTAACCTTTAATGTCAAAAAAGGTGATCAACTTGCTTTTACAGAGACAGTGAAAATGAACATTGAAAAAGAACCTATAGCAAAAACAAATAGCATTTTCGAATTAGCAGTTAATCCTGATCCTAATGCACCGTTATTTGCGGCAGATTTTGAGGACAAAATTTTAGTGTCTGTACCCCAAATCACGTTTGACGAGATTAATGAATTACGTGGTTATATGGGTAGTCAAGTAGACAGTTTATTAGTAACTATGTATTATACACCAGCACTAGTAGAAGGACTTTATTATATACGAGATAGCATGAAGGACGATACAATTCATCTAATCGAAGAAAAACTATGGTATCGCTCAATAGAACGAAGACTGGACCAACTAAAGATTAATATTTCTTCACTAACGGATGACGTCAACATTCCAGACTTAGCTAACAAAATATTAGATGATGCAAACGCCCGTGCCCTTAAAACTATTAAACTAATTTACGGCATAGAAGAGGAAGGAGAAGATGCATGAGTTCACTGTACTATATTGATGAGAGACTTCTAGTAGAAATGAAAAATGACATCAAAATCAACCTTGATCTCTATAAAGAAGATCAGCCTTGGTGTGAAGAATTATTAGAAGTGGATATTACCAAATTAGAGAAGCCAGTAGAGTTAAAATTACCTGATAGTAATGATCGAGCAGCATATGACTTAGAAAACGCTATTAATCTATATGAAGCTTTAAAGGAATTGCCTTACAGTATTGCTTCTGATGAAAAATATTGGGCATTTTTAACACACACAGTATATTGGGATTATATGAGAAAGCGTTGGCCAATAGAAGAAAGCCAACAAAATGAAATTGAATTTATTAAAGGTCGTTACTTTTTCAGTTCAAAATCTAAGAATTTCTATCGAAGTGGATTATCAAGACTGTGGTGGTATGGGGCATTAACATATGATGAGAACCACCCAGAAAACCCATATTATTATACTGAATTAATGTTAAATAGGAAAGACATTGCAAGCTTAATTATGGATTCACCTACAGTTGCTAGAAATAAAGTAGCTACTTTTGCATTTTTAAGTTGTATAAATAAATTAAATAAATTAGAAGAAAATCAGGAAATTGAAAAGATTAAGGGTCGAGAGGGATTTATTCGTAGTATTATGAAAAAGCTCAATTATATTGGAGCCATTACTATTTGGGATTCGTTAGATAAAGAAGATGCTTTGAGTTTATTGTGGAAAGCCATTGACAAAGAACTTATTTATAAAGAACTGACGACGAGTGTAGGTCCAAAGTGATTTTCAAAGGAAGATTATACAAAATGTTAAATAAATAGAGTTATTAATTCATTAATTATTGCTATATATAAAGTTTTTTAAGGGAATTAATATGCTAGTAGTTTATTTTAAATGCTTATTTGTCACTAATGTCCAGCGATCTGAATTGTATTATGCCTGTTACCCCTTATCAACATTATGAATTTATTTCAATTGTTGGTAAAAGCCGTACCAATATTTCAATTCCAAATTGCAAAACTTTAATTTCTATATTAGATTAATTTTAATAGCCTAGAGAAAATTCCTCTAGGCTATTAAAAATTATTGAACATATTTAAAGCGTCCCAGATATTAAAAACATACAAATTTTCTTGTAAGGATTAACGCTAAAAGTATATTTTGGAACTGGAGATGAGTTTTTGGATAATAAAAACATATTTGAAATTTGGTTGAATGAACAAGAAGCTTATAGACGTGAATTAGACCTTTATGAATTTCGCGTGGATTTAGCTGAAACACACCGAGACTTATATTTTTCCAGTTGTTTAAAAACAGGTAAGAAAAGAAGTGTTTGTTCGCGTAGTTACATTAGTCACCCTTTTAGTGATCTTGATCGACCCACTTTCTATAAGCCAAGACCTATAAAACCAACGCTAGAAAGTGAGACAAACAGAATCATCAAAGCCACCTGTAGTAATAATTGCGCTTGTGACTCTAGATACCGTACTTGTTTCTCAAGCTGTGGTGGTATTGTGACGACTAAAAAAATCTGTATCAAAAATTGCG
>Ga0209013_10004761_pt1 | contig 11829 bp, 10 predicted proteins | sample Cruoilmetagenom2_FD_187291 | JGI IMG/M metagenome (GOLD analysis project Ga0209013, IMG submission 187291) | Oil polluted marine microbial communities from Coal Oil Point, Santa Barbara, California, USA - Sample 2 (SPAdes) (version 2) | ecosystem: Environmental > Aquatic > Marine > Oil seeps ...
AGCAAACAAGGAAGGTTTACTATTTTGGACAAGGAGTAAAACTATATGCTGGCTACTGTTATCAATAGCCCAAGAGCAAATTTATCACGATTTGGGCTAAGGCTTCACTGTCGTAAACCCTGAACCCATCCAGTCTTGTAAGCCGCCTCGATACCAGAAGATTTTCTTTTTTGGATAGCCCAGTTTTACCAAAGCTTCGATTGCCCAGACTGACTGCACACACCAGTTCCCATTGCAAAAGATTATCGCCTTCTTTGCCTGTGAAAAATCCAGGTTCCCATTTTTGTCTCTTTTTATATTTAACAGTTTTAACACTTTGGCATAATCCCTAGGGAAATCCTTATCTTCAATAATATCAGAAAAGGGGATATTAATCGAATGCGGAATAGTGATCTTTTTATACCACTTAGGCTTTCTTGCATCAACCAGTGCATAACTTTCAGGTTCAAATTCTAAAAGTTCCAGCAACTTCAGTACTTCTATCTCGCCAACCGTCCTGATCTCATCATCGATCTTGATAGGCTGTATCACCCCCACGGTATTTACAAAAATTTTCTTGCACTCTTCCGGAACACTCTTTGCAGCCATGTTGCCGCCAAAGATATTATCTGGTGTGATAGCAATTTTACGACAGTTTGGATGCTTGAGCCTTTTGATATAAAGCTCCTTGTCCTTATATGTCGACTCAACTCCAGCAAACTGAAAAGTCTTCACATCTTCCTTTGCTGAAAGAATTGATGACAACATGCTTATAATAATAAGTAATCTCACTCTATGCTCCTAACATGACTTTTGATAGTATTGTAGCATATTAATAAATTTATATTATAAATAATTATTTAAACTATCCAATAAGAAGTCTATGTAGTTGATAATTGTATAATCGCATTATTATTTTTAGGAGACATTATGTTCGATTCAGATTTTTTTCTTTGGCTATTTTGGGGATACATACTTTATATCATCTACAAAAGCTTCAAAAAGAAAAAAGGGCATACCTACTCTCAACAAACATTTAGAAACTTCACTGTGACAAAAGAGTCACTCCAAAACAGTGACCTGGGTCTTTTTGTGGCACTTACCGCCAAAGTCGCCAAAGCCGATGGAAGAGTCGATGAACTGGAGGCTCAGCTTGTCGGGATGATGTTTGATGATATTTCGGCTGTTTTTCCAGACGTTCACAAAGCGAGAGAGATACTCAAAGAGATATTCAATGAAGAGAAAAATCGCAGCGATGACACTCAGGCCATAGCACAAAGACTCGGCCAATCCATCAGATACGACAGACAAAAAAAGCAACAGTTTATGGGCTTTTTGATCCAGCTTGCTTTTGCGGATGGCAAAGTAACACAGAGTGAAAACGCTGTTTTACATACTATTGCCCAAGCCCTTAACTTTGACTCCTCTACCTACAACGCAATCTTTAATCAGTTTGAATCCATGATGAAAAATATTCATCCGAAATCCAACATCCAGGATGCCTATACTCTTTTGGATGTCAAGAAGAGTGACAGTATGGATGTGATCAAAAAAGCATACAGAAGAAAAATTCGTCAGTACCACCCGGATATCATCGCTTCACAGAATAAAAGTGAAGTCTATATAGAAGAGGCGACCGAAAAAACTCAAGAGCTCAACCAAGCATATGAGATGATCAAAAGAGAGAGAAGGTAACTGTCACCCCCGCTACAGGAAAGAATCAATCGGCAACAGCCTCATCAGATTTATCTCGTTCCCAATTTTAAGTTGGGAACGAGTGAAAATACCGCCAGTATAATTTTGTGTTGAATAAGCATTTTATTTCTCCTGTTTTGATTTCCTGATCTCTCTATCATCTTGCTCATATCTCGCCTGATGGAGCATCATCGCAGGATAGGCAAATTCCAAATTGTTCTTTTGGAGGATATCTTCTATTTTGTACATCACATCCTCTTTGACTCTGAGCCACTCTGCCCAATCTACAGTACGGCTGAAACAGTAGATCAAAATATTGATACTTGAGTCCGCAAACTCATCCATATAAACCAGTGTCGTATTTTTGATGCCTCTGAAATCCTCTGCAGAGACCAGTCTCGCTCCTCTGCCTGCACCATATCTGGAAGTTGTTTTCTGAGCGATATCGGGATTGTTTTTGAGCATCTCCCTGATATCGTCTATGGCTCTTTTGATATCATCAAAGTCAGATTCATATTTGACACCGACACTCATCTTGATACGCCGTCCGATACTCCTCCTGCTCCAGTTTGTGACAGCAGTATCTGAGAGATTGAAGTTTGGGATTGAGATGAGGGCATTGTCAAAGGTTCGTATGGTTGTAGCCCGCAGGCCGATCTCGACGACGGTGCCATTGATATCTTTTGTTTCGATCCAGTCGCCCTGCTCGAAAACATTACCCAGCAAGATAGAGATCGAGCCGAAGATATTGGCGATACTATCTTTCGCTGCGAAAGCGACAGCCGCACCCGCAATACCTAAGCCTGATAGCAGTGTTGTAAGATCAACGCCAAATATTTTGAGAATTGCGATTATAGCTGCCAGAATAATAACACCATGAATCACTTTGATAGTAAGGTTGATGACTTCATTTTTAAGTATTTTACTCTTTTTCATCTGCTCTATTTTCAAGTATGCGATTGTGTTGGTGATCCGATACAACAACAGTGCAATAAGCAAGACATACAGTATGGAAAAGAGTTTGGTAATATTAATGGTTTGACTGTCAAAATCCATAAAAACCACCAGTGTAAAATGGATAACGGCCAATGCAGTGATCACCGTCACTATGTTCATAATATGTTTATGGATATATTCGATATCATCCTCTTTGATTTTGCGATAATGCAAAAAACGATCAAGAACAAAGTCCATAATAAATTTGAGCAAAAAAATAAAAATGATCATGCTGATCACCAGGATAATCTTGGCTGAATCCAAACCAAAAGGAGAGAGAAAAGCGTTGAGATTCTGCCCAAAGGAGGAGGTGTTGATGGCATTGATGGCATAGAGATATTTAGAATCGGCTATGCTGGCAGTACGGTAGATCAGAGAGAGGTTCTCTACTAATTGCGAGCTGAAGGTGTTGACTGCATACTCAAGATAGGTCTGCTCTTGAAGTGCGGTATTGATGGATTGAACGATGGTGCTTGATTGATTTTGGTCAGCAGAAAGATACTTGCTTTTGTCCAGTGTCGGATGGGCTGAATAGTAGGTCTCAATAATCTCATTGACTTTATCCTTGAAGAATTTCTTTGAGTTACTATTGGTCTCCCTGAGGACATCATTGAGCATCTTTCTGAGGGCATTGCGTGTCGTATAATTTTCGAGCAAAAGTTCATCACGCTTGACGGCATTGGTATTGCCTACATACTTGTTGCTGTTCATGCGAATCGTAATTCTATTCGTTTCATCCTGGTATGGATTTTGTTCTGCCAGGTTTTTCTTTTTATCGGTAGTATATTTCAAGAAAAATGTTTGATAGTCACTCTTTTGATTTTTCTTGAGTTTAACTTTATCATCCAAAGAAAGATTCTGATCATAAAATGCAGCTTCATCTTTGATCTGCTTATCGATAAAAGCATCAAAAGTGCTATTGCTGTCGGCCAGCAGAGAGATAGTAAAAAGGAGGAGGAGGAGAAATATATTTTTGTTCAAATAGTAGCCTTTGGATAATTTGGCATATTATAGTATATACTACTTGATATTGTCCATCCCTTTTCCAGGGATTCTTGGTGGATTATTCAGAATTAACCTTGCACGCCTACTCTCTCTTGTCTTCACTTTTGAGTACCATCACTGAAGCCGTCAGGCCAAAACGAAGCTTAATCCCGTCAGGAAGTGTATCAAGTTTTATTCTGACCGGAATTCTCTGTGCCAGACGTATCCATTGAAAGACCGGCTTGATACTTGGAAGCAGATTGTTCCCGGGATTGCCATCTGAAAGAGAAATGCCCCATCCGATCGACTCTACTTTGCCCTTGAGTGGAATATCGGGATAAGCCATGAGTGTCACGACAGCATCATCACCGATTCTAACATCTTTGATCTTGTCTTCACGGAAGAAACCGAAAACCCAGTAGGACTCTGTATCGACTAGAGCGAGCAGTGGTTTATTAGCCGTCGCCTGCGTTCCTATCTGGAAAGTGATATTCGAGACATAGCCGTCCACTTCGGCGTAGACTTTACAGTAAGAGAGATTGAGTTTTGCCGTATTGAGTGCTTCAGTGGAGGAGTCGATATCGGCCAGAGATTTGTAGTAATTTGTTTCGTTGCGCACCAAGTCTTTCTGAGAGACAGCACCTTTGTCTTTTTGATAGATACCTTTGACACGTTCGTACTCGATTTTGGTACCTTTAGCCGCCTCAAGGGTACGTTGTAGTCTTGCCTTGGACTGTTTGACTTTGAGTTCATACTGTGAAGGGTCCAGCTCGAAAAGAAGGTCACCTTTTTTGACCTTCTGATTGTCTACGACATGAATCCTGGTCACCATGCCTGTCACGCGCGGTGCAACCTGGATGACCTGTGTACGCACCTGCCCGTCGCGTGTCCATGGATTATCGATGTAAGCCTGATATTTATGGTAGGCAAAATAGAGGGCTGTACCCAAGATAGCGAGTGTCAGTAATAATTTGATGAGTTTTTTCACAACTGTTCCTTAAAATTTAATCCAAAATCTATCGATCATAACCATGTAAAGTGCCATCATCGCGATAAACACATAAGGTGGCGCGTACAAATAACGGGAAAACTTCAGTTTGTTCAAAAGCAGAACCGTAATAACTGCTGCCAGAAAAGCAAAGAACATAACAGGTAGAATGGGAGAAAAATAGACATCTCCCAGTGAGAGTTCATGCGGATAATTATTTACCATTACCAAAACCTTTCGGGAGTTTCGTCATACTCGGGTCGAGATAGTTGCCCCAGTCAGTTCGTGCTTTCATCTTTTCTGCCGTCTCCCGGGAGATATAGGATTTGCCTCTGCTGATCTGCCAGCCTCCGCCTAACGCTTTGTAGAGCGCAATAGCATTAAGTGCAACATTACCTTTGATACTGGCAAAGCGGTCTTGGGTACTGGTCAGTTTTTCGACGGTGGTAAGCAGGCGCTGATAGTTGACCAACCCATCATTATACTGCACCACTGAAATATTGAAAGCACGGATAGTCGCTTCTACCGCTTTTTTGTTTTCGATATGCTGTTTATTGGTCAGGATATAGCCATTCAATGCATTGGAAACTTCTGAAACAGCAGAGAGTACAGACTTGTTGTAATTGACCAGACTCTCTTCGAACTTCGCATCCTGAAAGCGTATTTGATTTTTGATGCATCCATAGTTGAAGATATTCCAAGAGAAAGATGGACCGATCGTAACACCGAGCGGATTCGTACCATTGAGCCAAGAGCCTGTCTGGTTGTTCGTATTGTACCCGATATTCCCAAAGAGCGAAAAAGAGGGGTAGAGTTCCGCCAATTTGGCACCAATCAGTGCCGAGTTGGAGCGCACTTGATATTCAGCCACTTTGATATCCGGACGCCTTATGAGGAGATTGGCATCTATTTTATAGTAAGGATTGAGTCTTGATTTTGGGACGAGATTGACATCGGTCAGCCCCTTCTGTCCCTCTTTGAGCTGTATGATCCCCTTGTTCTCTTCGATCAGTTTGTTGGCAGAGTTATATAGATTGGCATTTTGTTTCTCCAGAAGACTCTCTATCTGTGCCGTATCCGTCCCCAACAGAAGCGTCAGAGCATTGCGTGCTTTGACTTTACTGAGCTCTATGGCCGGTATGGAGGTGCGGGTATTGTAGAGCTGAGTACGCGCCTGCTGCATATCAAGTTCGGAAACATTACCCGAGTTGAACTGTATCTCTGTCATTTTGGTCACCCGCTCCTGAATGACCACGTTTCGTCGAGCATAGATCAGACGCTCCTCTGCGGTACGATAGTTGATATAGTTTCGCGCCACTTCAGCAATGACGGAGACCATGATATTGTCATAGGAGGCGACCGAAGCGTAGAGTTGGGCTTCGGATGACTCGATACCTCTGGCATATTTGCCCCAGATATCCATCTCCCATCCCATATCGAAATTCAGGCCTACTGCAGCCACATCAGCCAGTCCTGTACGCGTAGAACTGGCCTGACCCGAAAGTGTCTGCACCTGAGGAAAAGCAAGACCTTCGCTTATACCAAGAACTGCACGTCCCTGGGCAATACGAAGACCAGCACTTTTGATATCAAGATTTTGTTTATACGCTTTTTGCACCAATATATTGAGGGTTGAGTCATGAAAAGTTTTCCACCATTGTGCGATCGCTTTGTCATCTCTTTTTCCGTTATGTTTCCACTTTTCCGGGATCGGCGGATTTCCTATACCCATAAAGTCAGGGCCCAGTTTGGCACATCCGCTTAGCATCAATATAGTCAGCATAGAGAGTCCAAACTTTGGCAGTTTATCTATCATCTTTACTCTTTTCATTTAAAATCTACTTCTCTGCAATACTTTAAAATCTAACTCTTCCATCATCTTTTGACAACTAAAAAGTGAAAGCCATACATTTCTGCGAAGAGAGATATTTTCATAAAATTCAATAATCTCCTTCTCAGAATATTGATCAGGCTTCATACTGGAAAGAAAATATTTCAATTTTTTCTCTATTGTCTCAATAATTTGTTTTTCATCTCTCCAAAGAGGATCAATATCTCTGACTGCTTTGCCATCAGCATACTGAGTCAGCAGATCCGCCAAAGGTTCTCCATTATTTTCTGCTATAAAAGCTTTGATGAGAGGATTGTCAATAACTTGTATATCCCTTCGATACATCATTTGCGACAGATAGGCTAATGTTTCACACTCTTTGGTAAATGACAATAGTTGTTTTTGATCAATTGTATCAAAATAGCTTGTATCGATTTTACTTGCCCAGAGCTGCATTTTTTTTACGGTATTCATAAGATGAATATAACTATATTTTGAATTTACTTCACCTATAAAGGTTCCTTTATGACGGTTAATATTATAGCCTCTTTGCAGGAGTTTTGAAGATAAAGTAAAAAACCTTTTTTTCATAGTTAAAAAAAGGTATTCAGGCTTTGTTGAAAAAGGAATATAATAAAAGAGTAACAGTACAAACAGGAAAAGATAAAATACAAATAGTATTAACAAAAAGAGGTTAAAGTTGTAATACATAGGATTATTTAACCCTAAAACTGCCATACCAAGTAAAAAGAAAATACTGATCTTTGGATTGATGAAGTAGAACCCTATAAATGAGTAGACAAAGATAAAAAGTCCCAATTCCCAACCATAGTAGATGTTGGGCAGTACGAGTATATACATTACTGTTGCAAAAAGAAATGAAAAGCTGAAGATAATGATCAGCAAAGAGGGTTTAAGTGGACTGAATGTTGTCAATACACTCAAGGCAGTAGCAAGTGTTACGATTAAAAAACCTGCAGGAGGATTCACAATGATCCAAAATATCGTTGTGACCCAAAAGATTATAAAACTTATGAGTGTGCCTTTCATATCTTCAACATCAAACCAATTAAAGCTTGAGGGGTTAGCCACATCTGTAAGTTTGAAATGTGTAGGATAAGGGCTTATAATGGCATTGAATTTCTCTGCAAGATCTCTCAATTCCTTATGGATTTTTTCTATATCTATCATTGTAGCAGCCAATACTGCACGATCCAAATGTGAAAGTTCTTTTATCGCTTCTGCATTATAGCTTGCTTTCCAAACAGAAGGTATATCGATCTCTTTACCTTCTTTGATGGAGTGTTGCAACGCGCTGAACAGTTCACTTATCTCTTCGTTTGCCATATCAAAGTTTTTTATATATTTAGTGTATTTGTTTGCAAAGCGAGCTTCATCATTATAAGATAAAACCATAAGCAGTTCATTGATATGTTTTGCATTGTGTAGAATACTGTTTCTTTGCTCAATACTCAGACTCAACTCATCAGCACCTGAATCGATGACAGAAGTCTCGAGTAATTTTTCCTGTTCTTGCAGTTTTCGATAGAGATCTTTGCATTTTTCTTCAGTATCATCTCTGTGTTGATAAAGGTCTGATTGTATAGAGAGGAGTTTTTCAGAAATATTCAATGTGTCATCTTTGCTCTTTACCGGCCATATAAATATACCGATAAATGTAAAAATCGCAATACCAAAAATCGTCATAAATGTACGGTCAATACCATAGATAAAGACATCATCAATTTCACCGTTCTTGAATACCATCATCATCGTAACAGATGTGAGCATAAAGACCGTCATGTCACCTTTGTAGGCTCTTGCAAGATAGAGAAAAAACGTTACAAAAATTGATAAAAACAGCAGATACCACTCTCTGTCCTGAGGAAAAAACCCTATAAGCAGCATACCAATAATAGCACCGATCACTGTTCCTATAACACGTCTTAAACCTTTACTGATAGATTCGCTCACAGGACCGGCTACTGCAATCAGCATCACAGTTATGGCAGCAGTCTGGGGCTGAGTCCACCCTTGGGACATAGGGATAAGATATGCAAGTGCCATAGCAAGAGAAACTTTAATAGAAAACTTTAGCTTATCAGATAAAGAAAAGAGTAGCCAATCACTGATACCCCGAAGCAGAGGAGGCTTACTCTCCGCTGCCACAGTCAACTGCCACCCTTATTTATCGGTTTATGTTGACTGATCAGACTGGCAACGATAATCGCCATATAAAAGACACCGATGATCGCTTCCATATAGACAAAGAACTCTGCAATACGGTTGGCAGGAAGGATATCCCCATACCCCAGTGTCGTAAGTGTCACAAAACTATAGTATGATATACGGGAAAAACCATGTTCCCAATGTGTCACTTCTACACCACTGAAGGCGTTGGGATCCATTGCCAGAAGCAACAAGTAAATCACTGCCCATATCAAGCCCAAAAGAAGATAAAGCGCTAACGAACCAATAATCTTGTTGAGATCAATATTTCCTACAAAAAGCACTTGCTGAGCCGCTGATACAAAAGAACCAATAAAAAAGATCAGTAAAATAATGAGAATAGCATAGACATAGAACTGGTGATCAAAGAATTTTCCCAGTGCTGTCAACAGGATAAAAAATGCGATCAAGGCATAGACTATCCAATTCCATGTTGTCTCTGTTTTGAGACTTTTAATACTTACCGCCAACATCACTATCGTCACAAAAGAAAAAATATCCTCACCCAGACCGCCTGGAAACTCTACAACAACTGCCGCGCTGAAGAGCAAGGTGATTAAAGAGAAAAAAAGATAAGCAAAATTATTTTTATTGGTTAGTTTTTTCATATCTATTCCATTAAAATTTAAGCTTCTTCTACTGCTGTCTCTTCTTCTGCTGTGCCCATCCAAAATCCAAAAAGCGTGTATGCCAAAGCAAAGATAACCGCTCCGACAAAGAGCCCTATCATACCCATCAGTATCATACCGCCGATTGCACCGATCAAGATAATCAACATTGGAATATCTACACCTCTGCCCATCAGCATAGGCTTCAACACACCATCGCTGGCTCCCACAATAAGCATATAGACAGCAAAAATAACTTCAGCTGTCCCAGATCCCTGAGAGAAGACATACGCGATAACCGGACCGATGATCAACAGAGCAGGAATCTGAATAATAGTCAAAAACATAATACCGACAGCCCAAACGACAGCAAGAGGAACACCCATCAAGCCCATACCAATCAAAGCAAATATTGCCTGTATCACTGCCACGCCCAGTACACCATTGACCACACTTCGTACAGTCAGGGCAGAGAGTTGTGCCCACTCATCACCTTTATCCCCCAGTAAACGACGAGAAAGGTTCTGATAAAATTTCACTGCCCCCTCGCTACCTATGAGTAAAACTGCTGCGATGATCATCGAGCCGACAAACATAAAGATCATACCAAGCCCGCTGCCCAGTGCAGAGATTACAGATCCAGCCATATTTTTGATCTCCTCTCCAAAAGGCTTCAGTGTTTCTCTCAAGTTATGTGATGCAGCATCCCAAAATGCATACGATTTTTCACCGATTATCGGCCATGCTTTAACTTTTTCAGTCGGTGGGGGAATAGTGACATTGCCATCCTTGAGTGCGTGAAAGAGAGTCTGAGAAGAGTCGATCATCTTGTCTGAGAGCATATAGGTAGGGATCAATAATGCTGCGATAACCGCTACAGTCATACCAATAATGATCTTTTTACGGTGATCAAATCGTTTTTCCAAGCTATCGATCAATGGAGAAAGTGCCACAGCAATAATAATACCCCAAACTACGATCGCCAAAAATGGCTTGAAAATCAAAAATGAGATATAGAGTACCAATGCCAACAGCCCCACTTTGATGGCTATTTCTATCGCTAGGCCAACCTTCTCATCTCTCTCTTCAGAACGCAACATTATCTTTCCTTCATTACAAATATTTATGCATAAGTATAGCCAAAGAATCTATCAAAAGTCTGTCTTTTCTCTTTTTAGGAAAAGAAAATTCTGATTGTGCATATGTTTAGAGGAAGTATGGTTCAGGATAAAAAATCGGTGAAGCATTATGAGAAGATCAAACTGATCATGGATCTGGATGGGCATGGATCTCCCAAATTGAGAGTGAATATCTACAATAATTTCTATACAAAAAGTGCTGCTGCTGAAGTTGCGGGTGGATTTAAACTCTTTTTTCAAGAAGACAAACCCTCCCTGATGACGCCAAAACAAGTATTGGGAATAGAACCGGTTAAAGGAGGTGTCAAAACTAGAGAGGCGCCCAAGTATATTTATTATCAATAATTATTAATAAGCTATAATAGGGATGAGTGGTATTATGATTGAGAATGCCAAACTAAAAATATGAGGGGAGTATATGAAAAAGAGAATCAGTACCATTGTAGATGCAAAAGCAGAGATCGCAAAACTCAAAAATGAGAATTGCGCAGAAGATGATGTATTTTTCCAGGCGATGGAAGAGGTTCTACTCTCCATCCTGCCGCTCTTCAAATCAGAAGAGATCTATCAAAAAAGTGAAAAAAATGCTATCGTTCAGAGATTGATCACGCCAGACAGAGTGATCAAATTTAAAGTCGCGTGGCTGGATGACAACAATGAAGTACAGGTCAATACCGGATACAGAGTCCAATTCAATAATGCACTCGGGCCATACAAGGGCGGCTTGCGTTTCCACCCCAGTGTCAATGAGGGTATTTTAAAGTTTTTGGGCTTTGAACAGATATTGAAAAATGCCTTGACGGGACTGCCTCTTGGCGGCGGCAAGGGCGGCAGTGACTTTGATCCCAAGGGAAAGAGTGACTTTGAGATTATGAAGTTCTGTACAGCGTTTATGTCGGAACTCCATAAGTACATCGGACCACGCATTGATGTTCCTGCCGGAGATATTGGTGTCGGTGCACGGGAAATAGGGTACCTCTTTGGTACCTACAAGCAAATTACATCATCCTTCGATGGTGTCTTGACCGGCAAGCCATTCTTTTTTGGCGGTTCTCTGGGCCGCCCTGAGGCGACCGGTTATGGCGTGATCTACTTTACACGAAAGATGCTGGAACTCGAAGGCAGAGAGAGCTTAAAAGACAAGGTGTGTACCGTCAGTGGTGCCGGTAATGTAGCACTGCACGCTATCGAAAAACTGCAGCATCTTGGTGCCATCCCTGTGACTTGTACTGACTCTAGAGGAACCATCTATGATCATAGGGGTGTTGATCTTCCACTTCTCAAAGAGTTAAAGCTGGAGAAGAGAGTCTCGCTCGAAGTGTACATCAAAACACATCCGGAAGCAAAATATATCCCTGCATCAGAGTACCCCGAAGGCGG
>Ga0209013_10004762_pt1 | contig 11828 bp, 12 predicted proteins | sample Cruoilmetagenom2_FD_187291 | JGI IMG/M metagenome (GOLD analysis project Ga0209013, IMG submission 187291) | Oil polluted marine microbial communities from Coal Oil Point, Santa Barbara, California, USA - Sample 2 (SPAdes) (version 2) | ecosystem: Environmental > Aquatic > Marine > Oil seeps ...
CGGCAAATAATTTATTCAAGAGGTTATCTGCTTTGATAGCTTCTATCCTTGGAATCTTTTCGCGATGACTCGTCGCTTTTAAAAAGTTACCAACTATTCGGGATCGCATTACTGTTGGTTAAGGTAAATCGTCCATAAAAGAATGGATCACTTTGCCATAGAGGAAGCAGTAATAATGCGTTTACTTGTTCTTGCCGGCGTCGTGTCGCTGGTATCTGCGCCGGTTTTTGCTGGCGAGTATGCGAATGAATCGCAAATTGCAGCGGCAGCCATTGAAGCCAATAGTGGTTTGAATGCCGCGTGCTGTGTTGGAGAGAAGCTGGCTTCGAGCGGTATGCTCGCGAGCCAAACGAATGGTCAAGCTCTTGCGGCCTATCTGGCGCAACGCGACGCTTGGCAGACGAACGATAATGCGGTCGCGCTAAAGGTTTATTTGGCCCAGCGCGATGCTTGGGGCACGAAGGCTCAGGCCAGTTCCCAGTTGGCATTGAAAGACTACCTGGGTCAGCGGGATGCGTGGCAAGCACACAAGCCGGATAGCCTTAAAGCGTATTTGGCGCAGCGTGACACGTGGAACTCTCAAAGAGCTCTGGAAATCTATCTTGCTCAGCGTGACGCACATCGCGCCCAAAAAACGCTTCAGCAGTACTTGGCTCAGCGCAAGGCATGGCAGTCGAAAGCAGCACTGGCGGCTTTGCTGGCTCAGCGTGATGCGTGGCAGGCCGAAGCGCGGGTCCAATCGGCGCTCAATCAGTATCTTGCTAGGCGCGCGAAGTGGGCGAATCTGGCTGGTCCCGCACAGCGTGATTATGCAGTTCGCCTGCTTCGTCCGAAGCGCGTTACGTTTCGTGTCAGCCGTGCCGCTATCCGGACTACGCTGGGATCATTCTAATTAAAGCCGGCGTTTGTCGCTGGTTATTCATAGACGCAGCTGCTCGGACTTCGAATAGAGATCGCTGCTGTCTGATGGTGCAGTTTCTTGGCTTGCTCGTGTCTCTACAATTTGGAGATGTGTGCGGGCCAAGAGCGGTAAATGGTCGGAGCGGGGAGATTTGAACTCCCGACCCCCAGTCCCCCAGACTGGTGCGCTAACCAGGCTGCGCTACGCTCCGACGGAACACTTCTTCTGCATCGTTCGTGCCGGTTGGTCAATGCTTCCTGCTTGGCGGGAAGAATGGCCATGATGCTGGTGAAGGCGAATGTGTATGCGGGCGCCGGATATGGACGAAGGTGAGCCAGCACTTCAATTTTCTGCTTCGGTAGTGACGGCTGACTGCGGGAGTCTCAAGTTCGGTGCTGACCTGCGTTTGGGGTTCTGGTCCGAGCTTTCTTGGCCGGCGGCGTGCCAAGCAAGGCGTTACGGCAGGCCTGAAGTTCGGAAATGGCGCGGCTCAAGGCCTCGACGACATCGGTGTTCAGCTCGGCCACATCGAGTTTAGGAGCCGTACGGCGGGCCGACGGTTTGGATCCGGTTGACTTCTTGGCTGCAGCGGTTGGTTTGGTCGTCGGTTTTTTGGAAGTCGCAATAGTTTCGAGCTTGCCAGCTTTTTTTCGTTTCGTGTCGGTGGGTGCGGCACCAGTCTGCTTGACGGACTCGACACCGCGTTCGCGAAGAATTTTTTGAACGCCTTTGATGGTGTAGGCCTCGGCATGCAGTAGATGGCAAATGCCCTTAAGCAGCGCCAAATCCTCGGGCCGATAGTATCGCCGGCCGCCACCGCGCTTCATTGGCTTTATCTGTGGGAACTTCATTTCCCAAAAGCGCAATACATGCTTGGCGACGTCCAGCTCGTCAGAAACTTCGCTGATGGTTCGGAACGCAGATGGCGCTTTGCTCATAATGGATCCTGTCCGCGTGTCGATTTCATGAGTGGGGTGCTGTTCGCCGAGCGTCAATTTCCAACGGTTCTTGATCAACAAGGGCAGCAGTGGAATGCTTCGTCGCTTCAGGCAGACACACACTCAAATTCAGCAAACTGAACGTAGACGGGAGACGCGGATGCATATCGCGTCCGAAGGCCTAACCCAACATTTGGGCCGACCGATTATCCCCCATCCTCAGGTCGCATTAAACCACGAGCAATCGTGTCCTGAACAATGGCTTCAGGAGCTTTCCTCAGATATTTTTCAAGCAGAAGAAAACGGCATGTTCCGGGCGAGGCCAGTTATGCGCTGAGTGCTGAGGGGCAGGACTGGCCGATGCTTGCCAGGGGAGCTAACTACTCGGCAGCTTTGGGCTGCTGCATACTCGTATTAATGCGTTGTTTCATGATGTTACTGGGGCGGAATACCAGCACTCTGCGAGGCGTAATGGGCACTTCCTCACCGGTCTTAGGGTTGCGCCCGATGCGCTCACCCTTCTCACGTATACCAAAGGAGCCGAACGACGAGAGCTTTACGGGTTTTCCTTCCGCAAGGCAGCTGGAAATTTCTTTCAGAACCAATTCGACAAGCTCTTGTGACTCGTTCCGCGGCAGACCGACCTGGCGCACGACCGCCTCGGCCAGATCGGCTCTTGTCAACGTCTTGCAGGTCATGGGTTGTGGGCCTCCCAGGAGAATTTTTTGGCGTTTGAATGCTAGGTCGGATAACGCGCGCGGTCAACGAGATAGTTCTGCAACCACCTGATATTGCGTGAGAATTCTTAGTGGACGGCTCGGCGTTTTTGGCGTGATATGTATTTGTCGATTAATTACCAGCGTACGAGCAGTGCACCCCATGTAAATCCGCCACCCATGGCCTCGAGCAGGACTAGCTTGCCCTCGGTCAATTTGTGCTGTTCGAAGGCATGATTGAGGGCAAGCGGGATGGACGCAGCCGATGTGTTGCCATGCTTGTCGAGGGTGATGATGATGCGCTCGGGGGGCACATCGAGTTTCTTTGCGATTCCGTCCAAGATGCGTTTGTTAGCCTGATGAGGAATAAACAGGTCAATCTCGTCGGCGGCGTAACCTGAGGCTAGCAAGGTTTCCTCGATGATCCCGGAGATTTTCTGGATGGCATGGCGAAACACTTCGCGGCCGTTCATGCGCAGGTGCCCCACCGTTTTGGTGCTACTAGGGCCCCCGTCGACGTAGAGAAGGTCCTCAAATCTGCCGTCGGAGCGTAGACGCGAGGCGATGATGCCGCGATCGTTACGGTCTCCGAGCTGGGGTTGGGCTTCGAGGACCACTGCGCCGGCACCGTCGCCGAACAAAACGCATGTGGAACGATCTTCCCAGTCGAGGATGCGTGAAAACGTTTCCGCGCCGATTACGAGGGCACGGCGCGATTGCCCGGCTTTAAGGAAATTGTCGGCGCAGACGAGTGCGTAGACGAAGCCCGAGCAGACGGCCTGGATGTCGAATGCGGCCCCCGTGGTAATGCCGAGCATGCTTTGTATTCGGACGGCGGTTGCGGGAAACGTGCGATCAGGTGTGGCGGTGGCGCAAATGATGAGATCGATATCGATAGGGTCTATGCCGGCCCGGACCATGGCCTGACGGGCCGCAGCAACGCCAAGATCGGCGGTTGTCTCACCATCCTCTGCGATGTGACGCTGGTGGATCCCTGTGCGCTCGACGATCCAGTCATTGCTGGTCTCGACAAACTCGGAGAGATCGTCATTTGTCATAATCCGCGCGGGTAGGTGCGCGCCGATACCCCTTATAACCGAGCGAATGACTGCCACTGGGTCCTCTTTTGGCTCTTAATTTACCGGTTTTCGTCAGTCTTACCGAGGTCCGCGGATCGCCCCGGGTAATTTGCTGTTATTGCAGACAGTGCTGATTGGCGCTCCCGCGCTGAGTGTCAACAGGGCTTCATCGAATTGCAAGCGGCCGTTGGTCGAGGTCGTGTGGTGCATCATTCCGCAGCGTCTTGACCAATCCGATGATGAAACGTGTCGAGATCTGCGGCAAGGCGCTCGATTAGGCCCGTCTGAGCCATCTCGTAGCCAAGATCGATGGCACTTGCAAAACCAAGTGCGTCGGTTCCGCCGTGGCTCTTGATCACGATGCCGTTTAAACCGAGGAAAGTGCCTCCATTCACGCGGCGCGGATCCATTTTGTAACGGAGCACGCGAAAACCACCGCGGGCCAGCGCAGCACCGATTTTTGAGAACCAGGTTCGTTGCATGGCGTCCTTCAGATAACGACCTATTTGCTTGGCCGTACCCTCCGCCGTTTTGAGGGCGATATTGCCAGCAAAACCTTCAACGACTACGACGTCGACGGATCCCTGTCCGATCTGGTCGCCTTCGATGAAGCCGCGGTAGTCCAGGGGTAGGCCGGTAGTTTGTTTGAGCCAGGCGTGGGCTTGGCGGACATCTTCGTCGCCCTTGATCTCCTCGACACCGACGTTGAGCAAACCAACGGTCGGATTTTCAATGTGGAAGAGGGCGCGGGCCATCGCCGCCCCCATTAAGGCGAAATCGGCCAACTGGCGGGCGTTGGCGCCGATGTTGGCGCCTACGTCGAGGACAATGCATTCTGAATTGATGGTCGGCCACAAAGCCGCGATGGCGGGCCGTTCGATCGCCGCCATGGGGCGCAAGATGAGCTTTGACATGGCCATCAGCGCGCCGGTATTGCCAGCCGAGACAGCGACGTGGGCTTCGTCCCTTTTAACCGCAGCGATGGATTCCCACATGCTGGAACCCTTGCCCCGGCGCAGAGCCTGGCTCGGCTTTGCGTCCATGGCAATAACGGTTTCGGTGTGGACAATGCGGCTACGTTTTGCCAGCGCCGGAAATTTTACGAGCTCAGCCGACACATCCTGTTCGTTACCGAATAGGATGAACTCCAATGCCGGGTGGCGTGACAGGGATATCGACGCCCCATGTATCACAACGCTGGGACCGTGGTCGCCACTCATGGCGTCGAGCGCAATCGTCCGCGACGCTATCATGCGGTGTTAGGCCTCGTTAAAATCTTCAATTGGTGGCGGCAAAAGGTTTGCTGCAGTTTACGCATCGGATGCCGCCCATTGCCCTTGGGCGGGTCGGAACATACCCTTTTGCAGGGCGGAAACAACCGATTTATCAGGACTGAGCGTTGCTGTCGTCTTTCAGTTTTTGGAGTGCCGCGAAAGGATTCTCGCGACTCACCTGTTCGGTACTGTCGGAAAACAGCTCGAGTTCAGCATCGTGTGCACGGGGATAGGGGTCAAGTGTGGCGGAGATCACTTCATAAATTATGCGTCCAACTTCGATGGCTTCTTGTGTGATCGGCTCGATTTCTTCGACAGCAAGGGCTTCTTCCTCCTCGGATTGTCTTTCAGGCAGGTGTTCGGGAGGCACAAAAATGCAATCGAGGGATTCCTTGATGGTGTCAGTGATGGGCGAAAGTGAGACGACGCATACGCGCGAAAACTCGGAATCGAGTGTGCCCTTGAGCTCAAAGCGTCCACCGCCCGCATTGCGGATCGTGTATTCGGCGATCAGCCTTATGCAGGCTTGGACACCGAGTTCTTCGGCGATCGTCCGGCGGAGGTTATCGCCGGCTTTACGGCGTTCGGAGACACCGCGACGAGGAATTTCGTCGAGCTTGTGGCGCCAGCAGAAAAGTGCGGTCATGGGTCTGCTCTGTCGGATGTAATCGGTGCGATATCGGCAAAATCAGCGGTGCCCGTGAGAATGTCTTGCAGGGGCTGATCGGCTAGGGCGGTGCGACAGTGGCGCATGTAATCTGCGAGTGCGCTTGCGGCTGGCGAAAGTGGTTCGCTGTATTCGGGAGTTAGGACACGGCTCTGGATGATCTTGGTGAGTACGTCTGACGCCGGTTCGGCAATGGTATTTTGATACTCGAGCACTCGGTCGTAAAGGCCGGCAGCCGCCCGTTTGACCCTCTTGGGGACTGTAATGTCGCCGACACCCAATTCTCTCATGCAATCGTCCATATCCGTGACAAATCGTTCGTTCAGTTCTCTTGAAATAGCCTGAGCAGTTGGTCCTTCGTCGCGGAGCCGATCAAGAATCAAGAAAAGGTGGATGAGGACCATTTCGTAGCGTCCTTCGAGTGTATCAGGTACGCCGAGGTGATTGAAGAACCGTGGTTGGCGGGCCTGTGCCACGACAGCGCCATAAATGTGATCTGCCGTGCGCTGACGCAAACGCCGATCCTTGAACCAGGAGAACATGGTCTTGCCTCTGAGCCTTGCTAATAAGACACCGTCCCCAACTGGAAGGGTGCGATGGATTGTTGTTTCTGCTCAAGCGGTCTAAGCGGCTAATTCGCGTCAACCTCAAGCGATTCGGAGTTGGATCAAACCAAGATGCGCCGTTCTTGCGATAACACGACGAGAAAGCTACCGACGAGGGTGTGCTGCCCGCCTGTGTTCAAACGCCAATTCAGTTCGCGTGGTTGCGGTTTGATGCTGGTTGCTGCGGCTGTTCTTTTGGGAGCTGGCTGCAGTGAGCAGGTTCTGAAACATGGACAGCACTTCAGCCAGGGCGATTTGCAGCAGGTACAACCTGGAATGAGCCGTGAGCAGGTTCGTTTAACCCTTGGGACGCCGTCGACAACCACGACTGCCAGCGCCACTGGGGGCGATGTTTACTACTACATTTCGAGCATCGCTACACAGGCTGCTTTCTTCAAGCCCAAGGAAGTCGACCGGCAGATCGTGGCGGTTTACTTCAATCCGCTTGGTTCCGTTGACCGGGTAGCGAATTATGGTTTGAAAGACGGCAAGGTGTTCGACTTTATCTCGCGAACTACACCGGCGCCGGGTGGCAAAGAGGACGGCATCTTGAAGCAGCTGTTCCGTAACCTGGGGACGAAGCAGATTTTCGGCGATTAACGACTGCGGTTAGCTGACTTAGACAGGCGGAGCTGAGCTTCGCCTGTCTTGCCTCAGCATTCTGATAACTCAGTGTGACTTTTCCGTTCGAAAACATTCGAGGGGAGCGCATTGGTCGATCATCGGCGAGACGACGGGTGGCGTCATTTTTTGAGTTCACTGTGACGAGTCATAGCGGCCTCGAACGCAATCATGTGGCCCTGCATTTTTCATTCTTCTCTATTCATGAGTTATGCGGCGTCCGGGGTGTCGCGGGGCATTACGTTGCTCCGCCTCGATGCGTCTTGCAGTGGGAAATGGAACTATTTTCTTAGGTGGAGCCAAGCCTTTCCGTATTCCGTTTTGACAATGCTCAGGGAGCCAGGACGTTCACCATGTTTGGGTGCGTGTTGGCGCAGACGTGCCACGAAAGAGAAGTATGGAGATGAGGTCGAATTGGCACCAACGATTGGGGGAAATTAATCGGCGCTACAGATGAGCGCATGATGGCCCTTCGAGCGGCGATGCCTGATGTCGCGAAGGCTTTTGGGCGGCTCGCAAGTGCCGCCACCGCGGAAGGGGTCCTCGATACAAAGACCAAGGAGTTGATTGCGCTGGCAATTGGAATTGCTGCGCGGTGCCATGGTTGTGTCGCCTATCACGCCAGAGCGGCCGCGAGGCACGGTGCGCAGCGGCCTGAGATTTTGGAGACGATCGGAATGGCCGTCTATATGGGCGGTGGACCGTCGATGATCTACGGCGCGGAGGCGCTGTCGGCTTTCGATGCGCTGAGTGTGGTGTCTGGGTAAGCTTCAACGTACCGGCATCAAGAGTAAAAAAAAAGGCCCCGCTACGTACGGGGCCTTTTAGTTGGTTGTCGTCGGTAGTGGCTATTGGTGTGCGAGTACAGCCAGCAATAGCAGGGCGACGATGTTGGTGATTTTGATCACAGGGTTGACGGCCGGTCCGGCGGTATCCTTGTAGGGATCGCCGACGGTATCACCGGTTACGGACGCCATATGAGCGTCCGAACCTTTGAGGTGTTTGACGCCGTCCTTATCGACAAAGCCATCTTCGAAGGACTTTTTGGCGTTGTCCCAGGCGCCCCCGCCGGATGTCATCGAGATGGCCACGAAGAGGCCGGTGACGATGACGCCGAGCAGCATGGCGCCGACTGCGGAGAATGCGGCGCCTTTACCTCCGATGGCGTTGATTACGAAGAACAGCACGATGGGCGAAAGGACCGGCAACAGCGAAGGGACGATCATTTCCTTGATTGCTGCGCGGGTTAGCAAGTCGACAGCGGCCGCATAGTCGGGTCGGTCGGTGCCTTCCATGATGCCGGGTTTTTCGCGGAATTGCCGGCGGACTTCTTCGACAATTTGGCCGCCAGCGCGGCCGACAGCCGTCATCGCGATTCCGCTGAACAGATATGGTATCAGGCCACCCAAGAGCAGACCGACAACGACGTAGGGATTGTCGAGGCCGAAATTGATCTCGACGTCCTTGAAGAAAGGAAACTTCTCCGGGTTCGCAATGAAGTACTTCAGGTCGTAATTGTAGGCCGCGAATAAAACAAGTGCGCCGAGACCAGCTGAGCCGATGGCATAGCCTTTGGTGACGGCCTTGGTGGTGTTGCCGACGGCGTCGAGGGCGTCGGTAGATTTGCGCACCTCGGTTGGGAGGCCGGCCATTTCCGCGATGCCGCCAGCATTGTCGGTAACGGGACCGAACGCATCGAGCGCGACGACCATACCAGCGAGGCCCAGCATGGTGGTCGTTGCAATGGCGGTACCGAACAAACCGGCGAGATTATAGGTGAGCAAAATTCCTGCGACGATCACGATTGTTGGTAGGGCTGTTGCTTCAAGCGAAACAGCAAGTCCCTGAATCACGTTGGTGCCGTGACCTGTGACAGATGCCTGGGAGATTGAACGGACGGGTCGGAAGCCGATGCCTGTGTAGAATTCCGTGATCCAGACGATTGCGCCTGTGACGGCAAGGCCCACAAGACCACATAGGAACAGGTTCAATCCGGTTATATCTACACCGGTCGTGGTCGTGGCAATCGCACCGAAGCCGTTTTCCTTGTCGCCAAAAACGACGTAGTTGGCGGCCGCGAGACCAGCAATCGAGAGCACTGCCGTCGCGAGAAATCCGCGATACAGTGCACCCATGATGGAGTTGTTGGAGCCAAGCTTCACGAAGAAGGTGCCGATGATCGACGTGACGAGGCAGACCGCACCGATCGCGAGTGGATACACCATTAGTGATGGCAGTTCCGGCGAGTCAATGAAGAAGATCGCTGCCAGCACCATGGTGGCCACGACGGTCACCGCATAGGTCTCGAAGAGATCGGCAGCCATGCCAGCGCAGTCCCCGACGTTATCGCCTACATTGTCGGCAATGGTTGCTGGATTGCGGGGATCATCTTCGGGAATGCCGGCTTCGACTTTGCCGACGAGATCGCCGCCGACGTCGGCGCCCTTGGTGAAGATGCCGCCACCGAGACGGGCGAAGATGGAGATTAGCGAGGCGCCAAAGCCCAGTGCGACCAGCGCATCAACGACAGTGCGGGATGCTGGCTCAAAGCCCAGCGGTCCCGTGAGCAGGAAATAGTAAGCGGTAACGCCGATGAGGGCCAGGCCGGCGACCAACATGCCTGTAACCGCGCCGGATTTGAAGGCTAGGTCGAGGCCTGCAGCCAAGGACTGTGAGGCAGCTTGCGCGGTTCGGACGTTTGCGCGAACCGAGACGAGCATGCCGATATAACCGGCGGCGCCCGACAAAACTGCTCCGATCAAAAAGCCGATAGCGACATAGTGGCCCAAGAGGGCCCAAACGATGACGAATATTATCGCGCCGACGATGGCGATCGTTGTGTACTGGCGGCCGAGATATGCTTGGGCGCCCTCACTAATGGCGCCGGCGATCTCTTGCATGCGGGCATTGCCAGCATCTGCTGACATAACACTTTGGATTGTATACACGGCGTAAATAATCGAGAGAGCACCGCAAGCGATGATCCCCCATAGGATCTCGTTCATGTCCTAAGTCCCTCCCGGAAGGGCCAGTGGCGGGTGGATGCAGCAACGCGTCAAACGCGTAGCGCCTCATAGCCTCTAATGGCGAATGAGCGGGCGGACCATGCCAAATTGATTTAGCGCTTGCAACAAAGCGACTTACATAATTCGTACTAGCTCGGTCTGAATTGGTGGTTTAATGAGCAAGCAAAAGCGCAAGAAGCGCCGATTAACCAATGGGTTATCGGCGCTTCTTGGGATTTTCAGAAACTAATTTGAAATCAGCGGCGCTTACACGGGCGAGCCTGAATTGAACACGACCAGCCGCTCGCTTGGCGGCTGCAGGACTTCCGCCTGGCGTTAGCTCGCTTGAAATAGGCCCAAGACGTTCCGTATTCGAAGGCAGTGAATTCCTGCCAATCATTGATCGCAGCACTGAGGGCGGCTCTCTTGGACCGGTGGCCGTTGGAGCTGGCGTAGTGGGTATGCTCCGAATAACAAACCTTTCGGCCGATGCGGACCCAATCATGCATGCTGGCCAATCCGGTTTCGTCGGCCTGGGCTGGAAGTACTGTAAACGTTGTTGCCAACGCTGCTGCCACGATGAGTGCGTGCTTAAGCGTCATTGTAGTTCCCCCGAAAGACATTCAATTGATAGAAGTCGGTAACATCTTGGCAGACTATCTGCTTCGATAATATCCGCTATTGGGACGTTGCCGCATGAAAGTCGTGCGGCGCTGCAAAATGATCACAGCGGCTGACCTGAATCGGACTTTCTTCGGCGTTGTGGAGCAGAACTTGTCGAACCACTGGGATGCCAACGGCATCTATCACCGCTGGCAGGGACGGGCTTCGACAGTGCACGTCCATGCGGTTCCGCGACCCGACGTTCCCGAGGAGCAGTCGAATTTCTTGGCGCTTGCAACGCGGAATTCAGCCCAGCGTGGTCCGTATTCGAGTCGCGTGAAGCCGGCCCATGACTTGGCGGCATTGGCCTTTGCCCGGCGCAGAGTTGGCCACGTTCCGGTCTGACCATAGTGGAAGTGATCGGCCATACACAGACGGCCCTTTTCGACACGAATCTTATGCATCGCAGCAAGCCCGCGGACTTCGCGCATTGTGTCGGCGCTTGCTTGATAGGGAATTGCTGCCGTTGCGGCTGCGATGATTACGAACGCGAATACAACGCGCATTGATGATACTTACCCTCAACTCACTGACTAACACTGATCCGTTCGCTAACGCACACGGATCACGCAAGCCATGGAGCCGGATATAGGTTAGGTTTCCGTTAATATGGTTGCCGGTTTCGGAGAGCTTATTGAGGTGTTTTCGCGCGGCTAAGCAGGTTTTCGGGCAAGCATCAGATTGTTGCCTGCGTCAAGTTGACCTAGGGGGTTTTCGGTGAAGAGTTGGTTCAGCTCCAGCGGCGGTTGGACCACATCCACTGTTCCGGCGTCTCGCGAATCCATTCTTCGAAAATGCGTTGCATTTCTTCCATGACCCAGTGAACGTCGTTGGACTGGTTGCTCGTTCTGGGCACACGAAGTTCACGCAACTCGATTTCGAACCGGCTTGAGGTGCCGATGCGTTTGCAACGGGACAGCCAAATACGGGCGCCGACGCGGCGGGCGATCATGGCGCCGATAGCCTGCGTCTTGGCGGGTTTGCCGAAGAAGTCAATCGGGATGCCGGTTCGGTCATAGAGATCGCAAACCATGCCAAGGCGTCCGCCCTTGCGAACATAATCCGTGATGACGCGGGCGGTCTTGCGATCATCGCCATGGTCGCCGACCTTGCCGCGACCAAACAGGCCGCCGGGATAGAGGTCCTTTCTTTGGTCCCGCAAATACTGATCGACGTAGGGATTGGTGACCGAACGGTAGATCGCGGCCGGATTGGCGCCAGCATGAGCAAGCGGCCAAATCGCAAGTTCCCAATTGCCCATGTGGAGGGAAATGCCGACGGCGGAGCCGAGCTTGCTGCGATAGCGTTGAAACATCGCCGCGGGTTTAATTGTCATGCGCGTAGGATCGCAGACGATCC
>Ga0209013_10004763_pt1 | contig 11828 bp, 11 predicted proteins | sample Cruoilmetagenom2_FD_187291 | JGI IMG/M metagenome (GOLD analysis project Ga0209013, IMG submission 187291) | Oil polluted marine microbial communities from Coal Oil Point, Santa Barbara, California, USA - Sample 2 (SPAdes) (version 2) | ecosystem: Environmental > Aquatic > Marine > Oil seeps ...
GACCATGTTGTTTATAAGAAATAACGTAAATTTCCTCCGGGGTCAACTATTTTTTCCCTGCTACCCCGCATTTCTCACCAGGTGTTGTCGCGAAACGTCGAAAATGCCTGCGTATACTGCGTTGCAGCAGATAGCCGGCGAGAAATGCGGGCGAGAGCCATATCAGCAGGATTACAGGGCCATGGGAATCCATGGACGGCTTGACTTTCCCGGAGGGCTGAGATATATTTTGGACACTTTTTCAGCGCTTACAAAAAAATCAGCAAGGTTTAAAGCAATGAGAATTAAAGTCTGCATTCTGTGTCTGGTTCTTTTGTCTTTCCTTCGCTTCTCCGCGCTTTTTTCAAATGAGTCCAAAGAGATACAGGCGGAGGGGATTGGGGCAATAAAAGATAATGAGGTTTGAAATCATGAAAAAAAGACATTTCTTTTCGCTTATGCTTGTGTGTTTCACTTTTTTTCTCCTGTCTCATCCTTTGTTTGGCGCGGAGAAAATTCGAATTGCCGTGGTTGACTTTGAAAATAAGGCAGGACATTCTTACTGGTGGTACAGTCAGCTAGGAGCCGCCGCTGCCGACCGGTTCGTCACGGAACTGGTCAAAAGCGGTAAGTTTTCCGTGATCGAACGGGAAAAAATCCAGGCAGTCCTGGATGAGCAGTCCCTGGGTGCCTCCGGCGCGGTCACCCCGCAAACAGCAGCAAAACTGGGAAGTCTTCTCGGAGTGCATCTGATCCTGACCGGCGCGGTGACCGAGTTCGGTATCTCCGAAACCGGGGGCAGTGTTTGGGGGAAATTCGGCGGTAAGGTGCGAACAGCGAGGGCTGTGCTGGATGCCAGACTGATCAACGTTTCCACCGGAGAAATTCTGTTTGCCGACAACGCTGAAAGTAAATCCCGGATTGGCGGCGGATTTATAAAAGGCGGTTCTTTTGGTGAGGATTTTGACAGCGGGGAGGCTGGAAAGGTCATGGCCGGAGCGGTGGAGGAACTGACAAAACAAATCGCAGGGGTCGCCGGAGATGTTTCTGCCTTCGGCAGTACAGGAAAAATTATCAAGGTGGAAGGCTCCAAGGTCTGGATTAATGTGGGCGCCAATTATGAAACCCGGGTTGGAGACACTTTCACCGTTTATCATAAAGGGGGGGAATTGATCGATCCGGATACCGGTCTATCTCTCGGTGCCGAGGAAGCCGTTGTCGGCCAGATCATGGTCACTAAAGTGGAAGCAAAATTCTCAGTGGGCGAATTGAAAAGTGGCACCGTTGAGCCGGGAGACATTATCCGAAAATAAACATAAAGAGGGTATGTCCGAAGATGGTAAACTCGCCCCGAAAAAGGGGAGTCGTTTTTTTCTTTGTCATATAGAATTATAAATATGCCGCTGAATCTGGCAAACAGTCTGACCGCCTGCCGGGTCATACTGACCCCGGCCTTTGTTATCTCTGTTATTTACAACAGGTATAAAATCGCCCTGGTAATTTTCATTCTGGCGGGTCTGACAGACTGCCTGGACGGTCTGATCGCACGCTCCATGAAACAGAAGACGCGCTTCGGATCCATTCTGGATCCGCTGGCCGATAAACTTCTGGTTGTTTCGTCCTTTTTGATTCTTTCCCAGCCGGATAGCCTGCTTCTCTACCGCATTCCCTCGTGGCTGACGATCGTCATTGTTATGCGGGAAATCATTCTGGTGACCGGATGTGCTGTGATCCATATGATCACCGGCAGGTTGGTCATCAATCCAAGCCTGGCAGGAAAATTGACCATGTTATTTCATGCCCTGACCATTTTCACGGTGCTTTTATGCAATGCCCTGCAATATGATCTTCAATCGCTGCTCACCGTACTGTACATCATCACATGCGGCATCACCGTGATTTCCGGGTTGCACTATATATACCTCGGGATGCAGCAAACGGGCGAAGTATCCGACCAGAATACACAGGGATGATCTTCAAAGCTGCGCAAAAAGGTTAAACCTATACCATGGGTGTCATTCAGCTACTTTCCGACCATACCATAGAAAAAATTGCCGCGGGGGAGATTATTGAGAGGCCGGCTTCCGTTGTCAAAGAGCTTATTGAAAACGCCATCGATGCGGGCTGTCGCAACATTACCGTCAGGATACGGGGCGGGGGGAAGGAATATATTTCAGTGGCGGATACCGGCACAGGAATGGATAGAGAAGATGTGGCGATGGCTTTTGAACGCCATGCCACAAGTAAAATTAAAGATATCAAGGATTTTGACGCGCTTCAGACGCTGGGTTTCAGGGGCGAGGCGCTGGCAAGCATCAGCGCGGTTTCCAGGTTGACGCTTACCAGTTCTCTCAGGAACGCAGATACAGGATCTTCCATCTTTCTGGAGGGAGGAAAAGTAAAATGGCTGAAAGATGCCTCTCCGGTGGAGGGCACCATCGTTGAAGTGAAGCATCTCTTTTATAACCTGCCGGCCAGAAGAAAGTATCTTAAGAGCGCTGAAATTGAATTCAGGCACATATCGGATACGGTTATCAGGTACGCGCTGGCCTTTCCGGACATTTCTTTCTCCCTCGCCCATGATGTGCGGCAGACCCTGCATGCACCGCCGGTGACCCAACTGAAGGAGCGAATATTTCAGCTTTTCGGCAGCCAGGCACTGGACCATCTTCTTCTTCTCTCACTGGCGCAGGAAGGAGTGAAGATGGAAGGATATATTTCAGACCATACCCTTTCGCGATCGGGCCGCACCAGATACTTCGTCTTTATAAACGGCAGGGCGGTTCAGGAACCTCTGATCGATCGGGCGGTTCGGGAAGCCTACTCCGGCATTCTCGATACACCGAGATATCCCGTGATTTTTCTATACCTCACGATGGATCCTTCGGAAGTGGACGTGAACGTCCATCCCGCCAAAAAGCGGGTTCGCTTCTTCAGGTCTGCCTGGATGTTTCGCTTTATCCGGGACGGCATTAAAAACTGTTACGCACGCTTTGCTCCGATTCCTTCGATCACTTCATCTCCCCTCTCGCCGGAAGGGCGAGGAGCGGCTCTGGCAAAGACCGGGCCTCTTCATGGGAGTGAAGGAGAACCTTCTGTGCTTCCAGGGATGGAGAACGGAGGGGGCCTTATCACCGGAGAAACCCGACCATTCTATACGGACGGGATGGGCCGGGAAACGGAGACCTTTCAAGTTCGGGAAGTCCGTCTCCCCCTGACCGGACAGATCCATCCCATCGGTCAGTATCGCCGTTGCTATATTGTCGCTGAAAATCCTGCCGGCCTGCTTTTGATCGATCAGCATGTGGCCCACGAAAGGGTTCTGTTCGAACAATTGCGCCGTGCGCAGCAGGAAAAAAAAGTGGAGAGGCAGCTCCTTGTGCAGCCCCTGTCGGTTCCTCTTTCCCCATCACTGGTGCACCTGGCAGAAACCCGTTTGGACCATTTGAAAATGATCGGATTGGACGCAGAAATTTTCGGCCGGGATGCGCTTCTGGTCACCGCCCTGCCGGCGGTATTAGCCCCGGACGCACTCGAACCGCTGGTCTCGGATGTTCTCGAGCTGCTGGCGGATGAAAGCGGAGAAGGCATGAGTGCGGCAGGGATGGAAAAAATGCTGATTCGTGTGGCATGCCACGGGGCCATCAAGGTGAATCAGACATTGACCATGGATAAGATGCGGTATCTCATCGAAAGCCTGTTCAAAACAGAGGAGCCTTATTACTGTCCCCATGGCCGCCCCATTATATTCGTCATCAAACACGACTTCATACAGAAAAGATTCAAAAGAGAGTGATGCTCCACAATTGACGTACCTCCCCTGTTGTTATAAAATAGAAGCATGCGACCCGGAATGTTTTTCACAATCCGTATTATTCTATTTCTATTTTTGACAACAATCGTTTACAGTGATGCGGTTATTCTTCGCAACGGGAAGGTCCTTCAGATAGTTACGTATACTGTTGAAAACGATCAGCTCACTTTGCATCTCGAAGGAGGCGGGGAGATTGTGTGCCCTTTATCTTCAATTTTACGGATTGAAAGAGACCGGGAACCTGAAAATCAGGAAGCGCCTTTCAGATTTGCAGATAAATTTAACATGGCGGACCGGGACATATGTCACCTCATTGAAAACGCCGCAGATAAATATAAAGTAGATGTACGCCTGGTGGCGGCTATCATATCCGTGGAGTCAAATTTTAACGCGAGAGCTGTTTCACCGAAAGGTGCGAAAGGGCTGATGCAACTCATGCCGGATACAGCCTCCAGATATAATATCCAGGATATCTTCGATCCGGCTGAGAATATCGAAGGCGGTATCAAACATCTCAAGGGCCTGATGGCGCTCTACCGGGATGACCTGGATATGGTGCTCGCGGCATACAATGCGGGAGAGAAAGCGGTTGAAAAATACCACGGTATTCCTCCCTATGCGGAAACCCGGGATTATGTAAGCCGGGTGTTGAATCTCTACCAGACACTTGCCAGGGATTAGCGGGGTATCCCCCTTCATATGTTATTGACTGAAAAAAACCGGTATGCTAGGATTTCGCGAATTGAATATATGTGGAGAAAACGGAAAGATATTATGATGGAAATGAGTGCGGGCTTTGAACATTAATCCTCAACAGATCGCCAACGCCCTGCTTCAAATAGGTGTTCTCTTTTTCGCTGTTAGCTTCCATGAAACGGCCCATGCCTGGACAGCGAACCGCTTTGGCGACCCCACCGCCCGGCTCCAGGGCCGCATCAGCTTGAATCCTCTGGTACACCTTGACCCGGTCGGATCTATTCTTGTCCCGGTTATTCTGGCCCTCACTTCCCCATTCATGTTCGGCTGGGCCAAACCGGTTCCTGTGAATCCATTGAACCTGAAGCCCTTTAAAAAGGCTAATCTCTGGGTGTCGGCCGCCGGACCCCTGAGCAATTTCATACTGATGGCGGCATCCCTTGTACTCTGGCACCTCCTGAAATTGCTGACTCCCGCTTCCCTCATGACGCAAGGATCTTTACTGCAGCCGCTGTTTCTCCTCGTATTTTTTTCCATTCAGATCAATTTCATTCTTGGGATTTTTAACTGCATACCCATTTTCCCTCTGGACGGCAGCAAAGTAGTGTTAATGATGCTTCCAGCGGATGCAGCCAGACAGTTTGAGAAACTGCAACCTTACGGCCCTTTTCTGCTTATATTGCTGGTGGTCACTTCAGCATATCGATTCATCCTTTATCCTCTATGGAATATGCTGTTTGCCTTACTGTAAAAAGGATAATATTATTTCGGAGATCAGATGGAAGAAACGTTTAATGAGGCTTCCTATGAAGTAAAGCTGGAAGCGTTCCAGGGTCCCCTGGATCTGCTTCTCTTCCTCATCAAGCGGGATGAGGTGGATATTTACGATATCCCCATCACCCGGATCACAGAACAGTATCTCTCCTATCTCCACCTCATGAAAGAACTGAATCTTGAGGTGGCCGGTGAGTTTCTGGTCATGGCGGCCACTTTGATACAGATTAAATTAAGAATGCTTTTACCGGTGGAAAAGGAAGAAGAAGGAGAGGCCCCGGAAGATCCGCGGGCTGACCTGGTGAAGCAATTGCTCGACTACCAGCGGTTTAAGAAGGTATCCGCCTATTTCAGACAGAAGGAGGAAGAGGGGTCGGCCATCTGGTTCAGACCGGAAGGTGTGGTGGAGCATTTTCAGAAAGACGGGGAGATTCTAGTGGAGGCCACGGTCTGGAACCTGATTAACGCCTATCAGAAAATTCTCGATCAGGTCGCCAAAAGAGTACCCCTCGAAATCAAGGGAGAAGAACACACGATCGAGGATAAAATGAGTGTCATACGGGCACTGCTCATAAATCAGGAAGTGCTCAGATTGGGGACGCTCTTCGAAACCGTGCGTTCGAAACTAGAAGCGGTGGTCCTCTTCCTGTCCGTCCTGGAAATGATCAGGTCGGGCGAAATAAAGGTCTTTCAAAGCGCAAACTTTGGAGAGATGATCGTATATCGAAAGAATCTGCGTGAGGTGACAAACCATGGATCGTGACCGGTTAAAGGGACTTGTGGAATCTCTTATTTTTGTATCCGATGACCCTCTATCTTTGAAAGATATGGCTTCCGTCATTGAAGAAGCGGATGAGATCGAGATCCAGGGTGTGCTGGACGAGCTGGAGACGGAATATGCCCGGAATTTGAAAGGGCTCGCCATCAGAAAAGTGGCAGGAGGTTATCAGATCCATACCAATCAGGCCTACTACCCCTGGATCCAGAAACTTTTCGATGAAAAAAGAGCCAGAAAACTCTCCGAGTCCGCACTGGAAACCCTAGCAATCGTCGCTTACAGGCAGCCCATCACCATACCGGAGATCAACCAGATACGGGGGGTGCAGTCCCAGGGAGTTGTAAAAACCCTGCTCGTGAAAAAACTCATCATCGTCCGGGGGACGAAAATGGTCATTGGAAGGCCCAGGTTATACGGAACCTCGGAGGAATTTATGATCAAATTTGGGATAAATGATATTAAAGACCTCCCGCCCCTGGAGGAATTCAGCGAGATTCTAGAAAATACGGAAAAGGGAGACAAACCCGAACGGCCGTGGGGGGACCCAACTGAAGAATCAGGTGCCGTGTCTCTCCCGGAAGGAATCAAATATGATCATGAGGATTCAGAAAGCCATCTCGATGATGGGAATCACATCCCGGAGGAAGGCGGAGAAGTTGCTGATTGAAGGGAGGGTGTCGATAAACGGGCAAGTCGTCACCACTCCCGGCACAAAAGTCGAGCCGGGCAAAGATGTGATTCGTGTAGATGGGAAACGCCTTAAAAAACCGATGGCCAGGTCTTATTATCTCCTGAACAAACCCGCCGGCTACATCTGCTCTCTTTCTGATCCACTGAACCGCCCGCTCGCGGGAACCTTGCTCTTCCGGGTGAAAGAAAGAGTGTACCCTGCGGGGAGACTCGACTTCGATACGGAAGGCTTGTTGATATTGACCAATGATGGAGATTTCGCACGTCTCTTACAACATCCCTCGGGACGCTGCCCAAAAACATATGAGGTGAAAGTGAAAGGGCACCCGGCACCAAAAGACCTTAAGCGGCTGGAAAGGGGACTCGTGCTCGATGGTAAGAGGACCCTTCCATGCAAAATAAAAGTCCTGAGAAAGAACAGGATGACGAGCGTGCTGTCGCTTAATCTTTATGAAGGCCGGAAAAATCAGATAAAAAATATGTTATCCCTTATAGGACATCCTGTCAGAAAGCTGCGCAGGACCGCGATCGGTCCTCTCAGAATTGATCGCCCGAAACTGGAAAGAGGAAAATTCCGCCCTCTGACTGCCGAAGAAATTAAACGATTGCAAAATTTAATGAGAGGAACCAAAAAATGACGAAACTTATTCCTCCGCATATTGAGAAGATCAGACCCTATGAACCCGGAAAACCGATTGAAGAAGTAAAAAGAGAGTTGGGACTGAAGGACATCATCAAACTGGCATCCAATGAAAATGCCTATGGGCCGTCTCCCCGCGCCGTCCGGGCCATGCGGGAAAAGCTGGAGGAACTTCACCTGTATCCTGTGGGTAACGGGTATTATTTGAGGAAAAAGCTGTCTGAAAAACTCGATCTCCCCACGGACAATATTATTATCGGAAACGGATCCTGCGAGCTCGTAGAGATCACGGCGAAGACTTTTCTTGATTTTCATGAAAATGCGGTGATTTCGGAAAGAGCCTTTATCATGTACTGGCTGGCCGTGCAGATTGCAAACGGTAATTCCATTATCGTGCCGGATCTGGATTTCAGGCATGATCTCAAGGCAATGGCTGCGGCGGTAAATGATAAAACGAAAATAATATTCATAAGCAATCCGAATAATCCTACCGGGACCATCGTGAGATCGGAAGAGCTGCTGGAGCTGCTCGATACGGTCTCCAGGGATGTCGTGATCGTGATCGACGAAGCATACTATGAGTTTGTGGAAGATCCGGATTATCCGGACACGAAATCTTTACTGGATCGATATCCAAACATTCTGATTCTCCGGACCTTCTCAAAAATTTACGGGCTTGCAGGCATCCGCATAGGTTATGGATTGGGACATGTAGACCTCCTGACCAGTCTGAACCGGGTTCGTTCGCCTTTCAATACGAACTCTCTGGCGCAAGCCGGTGCAGAAGCAGCCCTGGATGATCTGGATTTTGTTCAAGAGAGCCGGGAAAAGAATCTCCGGGAGCGGCGGTTTCTGGAGGAGGAGTTCCGGAAAAGGCATATCGACCATATCCCCTCCCAGGGTAACTTCGTCCTTGTCAACTTCGAGGAAGAAGGCACGGTGATTTTCAAGAAATTGTTGAAACTCGGGGTGATCATTCGGCCGCTCGGTGCTTATAAGATGCCGAAGAGTCTGCGTGTGACCGTGGGGAAACACGAGGAAAATCTCCGTCTGCTGGAGGCTCTCGACCAGGTATCGTAATGATCATTGCAATCGACGGTCCCTCGGGAACCGGTAAGAGCACGGTGGCGCGGACCCTCGCCGACAGACTTGGATTCCAATACATAGATACAGGCGCCATGTACCGTGCTCTGGCCTGGGCCCTGCTCGAAAAAAAAATCGATATCGAGAAGGGCCCGGCTTTCGAGGAGAAGTTGAAGGCGGTATGCATTTCATTTGATGCGTCGGGGAATATTCTTGTGGATGGCAGGGATGTCAGCCCTTTTATCAGAACAAATTTCATAGGCCAGGCTGCATCCGACATATCAAAGTTATCTCCTGTCAGAAGACATCTGGTGCATCTCCAGCAGGAGATGGGACGGGAGGGTCATGTGGTCATGGAAGGAAGGGATATTGGCACAAAAGTATTTCCCGGTGCGGCCCTGAAATTTTTTCTGACGGCAGACCCGGCGGTCCGGGGGGAAAGAAGATATAAGGAGCTTAAAACCAAAGGCGAATCGGCAAACCTGGAAACTGTGACCCTGGAGGTTCAAAAACGCGATAAGCAGGATAGGGAAAGGGAAGATTCGCCTCTGGTGAAAGCTTCAGATGCGATTGAGATCGATACCACCCATTTAAACATTAAAGAGGTTGTTCAAAAACTCATTTCTTTTATTGAAAAGAGCGAATAAGGCGACTTTCCCCGGTGGCCCATCGTCATGCAATCCGCCCGCCGGATCATATTTCCCGGCTTGCAGGGCCTGCGTCATAAAAGTGGGTTTTTCTCATCCGCAACGGGATTCCTGGTGGTCTTCAAGGCGGCCCGATTTCATGACGCAGCCGGATTGAATTATTTCTTGACTCATTATCTTAAACCATATACAATCATATGTTTATGTGGGTAGTTTCCAGACTGTGCGTCAAGGTTTCTACCTAAAAAAATTGAGGAGGACTTATATCTAATGATAGAAAGCGACAAGTTCAAAAGTAGCTCCGAAGAGAGCGGTGCTGGAGCAGATGCCGAAAAGGAGCATGTACAGGAAACATCAAAAGATTCTGTAGCGCCTGAGGAAGAGAAGACCGGGAATGCCGACCAGGATGAAATAGACGGCATGAGCGAAGAAGACCTTAATAAATTCTATGACGAGAGCTTCAGGAATATTGTCGAAGGAGAAGTTCTTTATGGCAAAATCATCAAAGTGTCCGAGTCCGAGGTCATGGTAGATGTGGGATATAAGTCCGAAGGGATCATAGATATTGAAGAATTCAGAGACCATCATAACCAGGTAAATATCAAAGCCGGTGATGTGGTAGAAGTCTTCCTGGAAAAGACAGAGGATGCGGATGGCCACATTGTGTTATCCAAAGAAAAAGCCGAGAAGATGAAGGTCTGGGATGAGATCGAAGAGGCCTATCGGGAGAATAAGGTGATCACCGGCCGGGTTATCGAACGGATCAAGGGGGGGCTGGCCGTAGATATCGGAATCCGAGCATTCCTTCCCGGGTCCCAGGTCGATATGAGGCCCGTGAGAAATCTGGACAGTTTCTGTGGCAAAGAGTTCCGGATGCGGGTCATCAAGGTCAATAAAAGAAAAGGCAACATCGTTCTTTCCCGGAAGATTGTGCTGGAAAAAGAAAACCTGGAGCGGAAGAAACAGACTCTCCAGGAACTGTCCGAAGGGAAAGTCATTAATGGCCTGGTTAAAAATATCACCGAGTACGGTGCTTTCGTTGATCTGGGCGGCATCGACGGATTGCTGCATATCACCGATATGTCCTGGGGGCGGGTAAGCCATCCGTCGGAACTATTCTCCATCGGTGATGAAATTGATGTCATGGTTCTGAAGTTCGATCAACAGAACGAGAGGGTTTCCCTGGGATATAAACAGAAAACGCCCGATCCGTGGGAGGATATTCAGGAAAAATATCCCCTGAACAACAAGGTGAAGGGGAAAGTGGTCAGCCTGACGGATTATGGGGCTTTCATTGAACTGGAAAGCGGTATCGAAGGGTTGATCCATATTTCTGAGATGTCCTGGAGTAAACGGGTGAAGCACCCTTCAAAAATGCTGACTGTGGGAGAAACCATCGAATGTGTCGTCCTCGACATCAATCAGCCGGCGAGGCGGATCTCGCTGGGGCTGAAACAGATCGAGCCGAATCCCTGGGAGGTTATAGCAGGCAAATATGAGATCGGTTCGAAGATCATAGGGAAGGTCCGGAATATCACAAACTTCGGAGCTTTTGTTGAGATAGAAGAAGGAATCGATGGATTAATCCATATTTCCGATATGTCATGGACCAAAAGAATCAATTATCCCTCCGAGGTTCTGAAAAAAGGGGAGGAGGTCGAGGCGGTTATTCTCAATATCGATATCGATAACCAGCGTCTCTCCCTTGGCCTCAAGCAGCTTTCGCCGGACGTGTGGGAAGAGTTTATCCAGGGACATGCTGTGGGTGATAGCGTGGGTGGAACGATTGTGCGATTGACGAAATTCGGGGCTTTCGTGGATCTTGGAGAAGACATTGAAGGTCTTGTGCATGTTTCGGAACTTTCAGAAATACCGGTGGAAGATCCGGAAAAGGATTTCAAGGTTGGTGACCATTTTCAGATGAAGATCACAAAAATTGATACTGTGGAGAGAAAAATCAGCCTGAGTGTCAAGGAACAGTTGAAAAAGGTTGATACAGAGGAAGTGAAATCTCACATGAAGCAACAGGATGCTTCCCATTCGACACACTTAAGGGAAGCCATGGAGGAAGCGGGTATTTTCCCCAGATCAGCGCGCAATGAAACAAAGGAAGAGACGGTCCAGGAGCCGGCGGCGCAGGAGAAAGCAGAGCCCCAGCCACCCGTGGAACCCATAGAAGACACGGAAGAAACAGCAACTGACAAAGATATCGTGTCCGGGACAGAGGAGAGGGACTCCGAAACCGATGAAACATTGAAGAAATCCCCCTTGGATACGCCACCAACGGAAGTAGATTCGGCAACGGGAGAAAAAGATCCCGATGAGGAGCCGGAGAAAGAAGCTTAGTTTTTTATCTTTACCGGATCCGGGCAATAGCGAAAACTAGCGGAACCAAACATTTAATTCATAGTTGCCATCTAAGATAACTGCTATGAGAAAAGCAAAATACATCGTAGGTCTCTTTATATTTTGCTGTTTTGTTATTTTCGCTTTTTTCCTCATGATCAGTATTTTCCTGGTTTCCACGCAAAGCGAAAGAAGGGGATTCGATCTATTTCCTGCATTAATAGCCCGGAACAAAATCGCCCTGGTTCCGATTGAAGGCATTATAACAGATTCCCGGAGCGTTATGGAAACACTCAACAGATTCAGTCGAAGGTCCTCGATTCGGGGAATTGTTCTGAGGATTGAGAGCCCCGGCGGGGGGATTGCAGCCGCGCAGGAAAT
>Ga0209013_10004764_pt1 | contig 11827 bp, 16 predicted proteins | sample Cruoilmetagenom2_FD_187291 | JGI IMG/M metagenome (GOLD analysis project Ga0209013, IMG submission 187291) | Oil polluted marine microbial communities from Coal Oil Point, Santa Barbara, California, USA - Sample 2 (SPAdes) (version 2) | ecosystem: Environmental > Aquatic > Marine > Oil seeps ...
CCAGTTTTACACAATTGGGTAAAGTAACACAGTCTCCAACCGCAACCGAAAGGTCTTGTAAACTAACAAAGCATTCTTATCGACTGCTTCGAGTCGGACCGGATTAATCAAGGATATTGGTTGCTTCTCTCGGGTCATTGCTGCTTTGACTTGGATGACGCACTCTGGGAGGAGGAGCTTTCAGTTGAGGAACGCCGCAGCTGTAATCTATCACTGGTGAACGCCCTCTTTGGAGTCTGGTCAGAGGGCGTTCACCGGGACTGGAACGAGATTAACTCTTGGGCTGAAAGTATCCATCCACTGATAGTGGGGTGAGGATAGACTCGAATTCCGGGAAGTAATTTCTCAGCAGCAATCAGCCAAATCTCCGCCGAACTCCCGCCCGGTAAGCTGGCGGTAGGTCAATGTCCAGCAGCCGGAGAAGAAGGTCTCCGCGATGCTGGCGACCGACATCCCCCAAATCCAGATTACGCCACCCAAACAAATCAAACTACTTAACCCAACAAGGGTGAAATCTCCTTCCAATATCTGAGCGGAGAAGAGCAGTGGGACGAAGAATAATAGTGATAACAAGATCGCGGGGACCACAATCAAGCCAATGACGGCAATATTAATCACGAATATAAAGAGCCACATCACAAATACACTGCCCAACTCCCCCCAAAGGATCCGCCAGCCTCCCTTGATGCTGTCCCAAATACCCTGATCCTCGATGACACAAACCCGCTCGCCCAGCGTGCGCAGCAGGGAGAAGAAGGCACAGACGATTACACCCAGGCAGCAGACCGGGAAGAACCAGATTATGCCAAGCAGAAATGCTGTTGGATCTGCGTTGAGGTTGTAGAATGTGAATTTGCGTAGCCCCAGTAGTAATGAGATTGTCGCCCATATGAGGGGAACAAACGCCGCCAAAATTATCAGGAAGCCCGGTAAACCGGTGAAGAAATTTATCCAGAACATACGCCAACCGTAGCGCCGGAAAGCAGCCCAGCCAGCCCGACCCGTTGGGCGAACGCCTTGCTCGGCTGCGTTGAACTGGTCCACCAAGCCGGTACGGCCGATCACCTTCAAGATCGCAACCACAATCCCGATAAGGAAGAATGCCGCGAGAACCCCAACGATGACTGGTATAAAAAATGGGCCAAATATAAATTGCTCAACTTGGCCGGCAAATTTCGGCGGCAGTGAATCATAGCGGTAGCTGCTGGATGAAGTGCTGTTAAAATACAGCGCAGCTAGAAAACCAAACAACCATAGGATTTTAAATTTCCAGGTGATCTGCCAGGCACGACCGATGATTCTCCCGAAGTCCATTCTTTCCTCCTTGATGGATAGTGAAATAACCCTTATGCAAATAGGATATAACAATATTACTGGATTGGTCATCCCCTAGTTTAGGTATTTCCTAGGGGTAGCCATTCATGGTAAGGAATTCATACCGCAGCTATAACCGTAAACTTCAGCTGACTTTATGCTAGATTAGAAACATAACAAACTGCAGCCAGATCACTAGTTGAGGTTCCAGAACAGCACGTAAGCCTCGACAAATTCAAAACCTTACTCAGTAATAATACAAATTTCTCCGCAGATCATACCCCCAGATAATACCCTTGATTTTGCACCCGCAGCAAACCCGGATATAATTTTCTTTACATTTCATAAAACAGTGCGCTTCTCGAGCAATAAAACGGCTGCACTAATCTTTCCAAGGAGGGAAATGATGAGCCAGATTGACCTGTTCCTGCGGGTCGGTGTCGCGATGGCGATCGGGTTTATGATCGGTCTGCAGCGCGAATATGCCTTCCGAACCAGCGACCGCGAACTGATCGCTGGTGAACGAACTTTTGCGCTGATGGGGCTGGCGGGCTTCCTGGCCGCGATGGGTGCAGACATCCTCAACTCAGCGCTGGCGTTCCTTGGCACACTCCTGCTGGTCGGAATTTTCACCGCTATCGCCTACTACATGGATGCCCGGCGGGGGCATGTCGGGCTGACCACAGAGATCGCGATACTGATTGCGGTCATGACAGGAGCATTGTGCTACTGGGATCAGATGACTTTAGCCGTCGCCATTGGGATCGCCACCACAGTGCTGCTCTCACTAAAATTAGAGACTGACCGGTTGGTGTTGGCGCTGACCCGGGAAGATATTTTCGCCGCCCTGCAGCTAGCAGTCATCAGTGCCATCATCCTGCCGATCCTACCCAACGAGAGTTTACTGCCGCCGCCCTTCGACGTGCTTAATCCATTCAGGATCTGGCTGATGGTGGTATTTATCTCTGGAATCAACTTCGTTGGATATATTGCAGTCAAGATCGCTGGACCGGAACGCGGTACCGGCATCACTGGACTATTAGGTGGATTGGTCTCCAGCACTGCGGTCACGCTGGGATTCACGGAGCGGAGCAATCGCGAACCCATGCTGGCCAAACCTTTCGCTCTGGCAATCATGATCTCGTGGACGGTAATGTTTGTCCGGGTCCTGGTGGAAGTCGGGGTGCTGAACTTCGCACTGCTGCAGTACGTCTGGCTACCGATCACCGCCGCGGGTATCATCGCGCTGCTGTTCTGCGTATTCCTTCATCTCACCCAAAAGTCAGTTGAGAAACGGGGCTTGGAATTCTCCAACCCATTTGACCTGGTATCAGCGATTAAATTTGGCTTGCTTTACGCGGCAGTGCTGCTAGTCGCCCGTACAGCCCAGCTCTACTTCGGTGATCCAGGGATATACATCTCGAGCTTGATTTCCGGGCTGGTTGACGTCGATGCGATCACACTCTCACTCGCCCAACTCAGCCGATCCGGCGAAGTGGGGATGATGGTGGCAGCCAATGCGATTGTACTTGCCACAATCGCTAATACTTTCTTAAAAGGGGTCATGGTGCTGATTGGAGGCGCGGTGATGCTGCGCAAGGTGATCCTACCCGGTTATATCTTGGTCCTCCTGACCGCCATTGGAATTGCTTTGCTGGTTATCTAAGCACAGATAATTTTCAATTCGTAGTAATCGTCTGAACTGCGCCTGCCTGGATCCCTGTCAGGCGCAAAGCTATGCGCTATTTGTTATCCAAGTCCAATGAAAATGCGTCTTCGATGAATTTGAACGAACTATCTTGCCCGTAGCGCTTACTAAATTGACCACGAATTCGTGCCATCTCCGCTGATCGATCCACGATGGTATATAACTGCCCGGCCTCAAAGCTCAAATCCACTACCGTTTCATAGGAAGATGGCTTCTGAAAACCCATATGGACGTAGAGGTTTTTAACAAAGCCGCTCGCCAGGCGCAAAATACCCGAGAACGTCACCGGCAAATTGATGTTCTCATACTGACCCATACTCCGGTCTGTATTTGGTAGGGCGCCGTTGACCTGCAGGTAGCGATCAGACTCCTCTTGAACTGTCATCATATCCAAGAAAAGACGCTCGTCAGTGGTCTTCTAGGCGCAGTAATACCCCCGGTAGCAGGCGGTGTGCATGATCGTCGGTGTCATCCCATAGTCAGCGGGTTCCAGTAAATCCTCGCCCTTGATACCGATGATAGCATAACCTTCATCTTGATATACAACGCAATCCTGAATTTGAGCGGTCATCTTCAACATCCCCCGAAGGTAGATGCCTACCAGCAGACCAATATCTTAGCCCCCACAAGACAGATTTAACGGAAGGTGCCGCTCCAGCCCCCAGTGCGGCGGCGGTTGCGCACCGTGTCCTGCAAACTGGAAAGCATTTCATCGTACAGCGCTTGGTGAGTCGGATTAACGTCCATCGCCTGCTTTTCCATTTGAGAGAGGAAATATACCACCCAGCGCAGCCAAGTCCTGGGATTATCTTCAAAATTAGAGATATCTTGAACTACCTCATCTAACTCTTCACGCAGATCATATTCTTTGATCATGGATCGAAATTCTCCTGGAATTCTATTTCAGTCTAACAATTAACAATCTTAATTTATCAAACAGCGATAATAAATCGCAGTATATCATAGGACTTGGCGCTGCTAGACGTTAGCGGTCTTCTTGGGCTGGGTTTCAAAGTACAAAAGTGATGCTGACCAATCCCAGGGTAATGATGCCCGCGAACATGCCGAGCCAGCCCCACTGCTCTCTTTGGGCAAAGTAGCCGGGACTGACGATTGACGTATAGACCAGCATTCCTAAGGCGACTAAATATAGCTGTACAGCCCAGCTGATGTTCGATAGCAGCGCGATACCCGCGCTTATCAAACACACTGCGGTGACCATCTCTGCGGCGATATGGAACCAGACGCGAACCGGCTCTGATGCCAACTCAGGGATTTGCTTACGAACATACGATGCCGTCCATTGGGCAACCATCCCAATCCCGACTAAGAGCGCATACAGCGATGCGAACAGCATAGTTTGTCTTCCTGATATTAACTTCCTTTAGTGTAGCCCGAATTCCAACCAGTCATCCACCGATAATATCCCGTCAAACTCTACGTTGGGGATCGGTATGATGGGGCAAAACTCCTACTAGTGTTCCGTCAAACGTGATTATTAAGGAAGAATAGATCGTGGACGGAACACTTCAAGCTTTGTCAAAGGTGGGAAACCGTTTTTCGTATGAAACTTTCATCTTTGACAAAGCACTAGCGCGGCCTTAAAGCGATTAAAATAAGCTCTTCCCCCAGGGCAATCCAATCTTCATCGCTGCCATCCACTTCGTAGCCCAATTGGCGCACTAAGCGCGCCTCTTGGGGGTGTTGGCGAACAAAATTCAGCATCAGCGGGCCAGCTTTTGCAGGCGCCAGCTGTTCAGCCCGGACATCGATCTTCTTTCGACCAACTACGATGGAGGCAGCCGGATGAGCCATTAAGTTCCGATACCAATCGGAATCGGGACCAAAACCCGCATTGACCACAAAGGTACCGGTATCAGGGTCGTGATTGACAACTTCAAGCATGTTCTGGCGGGGCAAACCGCTCACCCTTCCGGTATGGTTTAACAGCAGCATCCGCCTGCCGAATATGCCGCCTAAACCTAAGCGGTAAATATAGATTGGGAAACGGAAGAAGGCACGGCTCAGACCGCGCGGCGGGGATAGTTCACGGATTTTCTCTGGCATTTAGCTATCTCCAAATTATCAAACACTAGAAGACACACCCTCAATTGCCGACTTCGAGTGGGTCACCACTAATCCACGCCAATGTGGGTCCGAGCCAATCTGGACTTGCCCGGTAGAACGCACCGTGCCCCAATCCGGTGTTAAAAGAGAGTTCGTGAAAATCCGTGGCTCCCTCAGACCGCTCGGCTAAGGTTTGGCATGAACCACCGAGCTCATCAGTCTGCTCGTATATCGACAGCACGCGCCCGTTAAAGCTGATCTGCGGCTGGTCTGATAACCAGTCACCGCATATCGCCAGGATCACATAGTTCACATTATGATCAATAAGCTGCGATGAGACTAATATTGCGATCCCCGCGCCTTTAGAAAAGCCGATCACGCTAATGTTTTCAGCCGGTACACCAGCGGCTTGCATGCTGCGTACCTGCTGGGCGACAAGGCTGGCATACTCAGTGGGATCGGTCCCCGCCGTGCGCACTGCACTGATCATATTCACACCTGCGTTTGCAAGGTATGCCAACCTGGCTTGGTACTCGTACTCGCCGAATTCGGGATGCTCAGCCGGAAGACCCTGGTCTTCGATGATCTTGCCGTGCAGGTAGATGGCATAGTGCAAGTCCGGGTCGAGCTCAAGCGGGACCTCCGATGTGATCATTCCTGGGGTAATTGGAGTCTCACTGATGATAGGAAACGGTAGTTCCTGCCGCTGAGGGACATCGCAAGCGGATAGCAAAGCTGCCGTAAATATGATAAGGATGGCTCGTAGTTTGTATGACATGAGCTTGCAAACACGTATCTTATGGTGCTTCTGGGACAACACTGCGTAAAGGTATGCGGCGGATCAACCAGACTCCATATGCCACTAAGGGCAGTTCGAGCAGGATGATGCGGATATACGCCCACCAGAGCGGGTCAACTGGAGTATACATCAGGCTTGGGATCTGCACTGCCAAGTTGGTAAACGCGTGAATGAAAATAACAGGCCATATGCTGCCCCAAACAAGCACTAACGCCGCCCACCAAAAACCGCTCAAGAAGCTGTTAATTACAGTCAATACTGCGTCAGCTGGGGTACTGCCCGCAAATGCTTGCAGTAGATGTATGATCCCGAAAAATAGCCCACTCAACAATGCAGAGCCAAATAAACCTCGCCGGGAGCCACCCCACACCCTCACCAAGGCATACAGCAGGATTCCACGGAATAAGGTCTCTTCCACGAAAGCGACCTGCAGCTGTCTGAGCAGCAACGTTTGCGCCTGAGAAGAGTACCGAACTTGCGATAGGTCTAACATAATTTGACCAAAGAAGCCTAACTGATAGGCAAGCACCAGGTATATTGTGCTGATTAATGCAACCAACCAGACTTGCCAGTTCCCCAGCCGGGCGATACCAGCTGCTCTCAGCCAGCCTAATATGCCGGCCAATAAGATAAACAGTAAAGTCGCGATCGTAGCTCCCAGTGCCTGCGGCAGCAGATCGATGTAATTCACAGACAGGGCTAGTCCAGAGAGAAAGACGAACACACTTGCGGTCAACAACCAACCGACTAAAGCGAGAAGAACGAATGTTACTGGGTGCCTAGCTGCGAATCGTTTTATACGTTCCACGTAATCAACTCCATTGGTAATCCGGTTTAGTACATCGGATGAATAATGTTATGGTGATCATTGTGATCCAGGTTTCTGTTTACGCCTGGCTTACGCTCGCCAAAGACCTTTGTGTGTATCATTCTCATAGCTAATCGTCGATCAGTTCATTTCTGTACGCTTCGCGCTTATGAAAAAACCACGTGAATAGATGAGCAAACCTAGCAGCACCAGTAACACGAGGATAATCCATAAGAACATAGATATCCCCTCCAATAAAGTTAGTGTAGCGAGGAATTCTAATTCAAACTGCGGCAAAGACATCTCGAGCAGGATATCCGCGAAACTGCGCCCGTAGAAGCTGAGCCCTGCCGACAAGGTCAAGGCGCTGTAATAGACCAGCGAAGACCAGAGTCCCCATCTCTTCAATCTGATCAACCCGTATAGGATAACCAGTTGGATAACGATGTTCCCAGCCAGCCAGCGTACGCCCGTGCGACCCCAGATGATCTCCCCAAAGAAAGGGAAAAGTCCCTGCAGGAAGATCGCTATATGAAAAACGAAAATTACCGCAAGCATGATGCCCAACACAATCAGCAGCGGGAAGGGGTAGCATTCGGTCCAGTATTGGCGTGGGTCGTTGATCTCGAACGTGTTGCGGACTGGATCCCGGGAATATAACCACAGCAGCAGAACAGGGAGAACCACTGTAATAAGGCAAAAGATTAAGCTGAAGCCGGCTATGCGCAGAGCTGTGTCCGGATCAGATGGGTTGGCGCGCGATTGGTGAAGCGCCAATACAACCCAATTGAGGCTGAAGAGCAATCCGGCGCCCAACCACAGCCACAACACCAAACAGGTTAAAGTATACGCCCAGCGGCGCAGGGTGAATGTGCCAATCCCCAATGGCAGCAGCAGCGCTGCGAGCAGATAGTAGCCCAGATTCTGCAATACCAAGTATGCGAACCAAAGCGACCCCACTGCAAACCCCTCAAAATAAAATCGGCCGCCCGGTGAAAACAGATAGAAAACATAGATTTCGAGTGGTCCATAGTAGGCGGCTACCAGACCTACCGCAATCATTAAAAAGCCAGCTGTTTTGAGGATGATCCCTGGCAGCTTCTGTTTTAGCGTCGTATCGTAATATTCCATCATGAATGACAGGTTGATATCTAACTAATTATGATCAGCGGTCATCAGCCGGATTAACCATCCCTGAATAGGATATTTTAGCAGGATATCCTCAATCTCGCTGATGAACCCCGTAATTTCCACGATGATAGCGCATTCGTTGAAAAAGATTGAGGGAGGCTGGGAATTTATGATATAAATTAGACAACCATGCGTGATAACCCGCTGCCAGTCATTCTCATCCTGCTTATCCTCGCCGCATTGATCTACTATTTCTACCAGTCCACCGGCGGGGATTTAGACGCGGCCGTCCACATGATCACCAGTCCAGGGGGAAGCGGGGGGAATCCGATCAACTCGGTCACGGACGGCGTCTCCAACCTTGGCAAAGGTATCGGTGATGCCTTTTCGGGGATGTTGAAATAAGCCTGCTGAAGCCTAACCCAGTCAACAGCGAATAACGGGGCAATACGATTTATCAGCTGCCTGCTGAAAACAGGTGCAGCTCGATCTGATCCGCAGCGACCCCTAAATCGCTTGCCCAGCTGTGCATGTCCTGGATATAGCGCTGATAACCTTCCGGCCACCACCAGGTAGATCGCTTCACGTACTTGTCGACTCCAGTACCCAGGTATGATTTTAGGGTTTCATAGACAATGCTGTCCAAAATCAACGGGTATTCGGCGATGCTAGCGCCGCGTCCAGCAAAGTAGAAGAACTTGGTAAAAAACGCGGGGCCACAGCGATCGAGATTAAAGACATGATAAGCCTCCAACACCCTTGACTGGTTAACCAAATCCCAAGCACACATGATTGTTCGGTTTGCGTCAGGTGTTTTGAGCATCTTGTTGGTCCGCCAGGCGCCGTATCCAGTCGTCCCATAGCCCCACAACATCGTACCGACAAACAATGATATGACCTTATCTTCAGTTGGTGAATTGTAAGCCGCAGCTCCGATCTTGAACAAATCCCCTCGCGAAATACACCCTCGGTAGACACCCGCCAGGTTGCGATACTGCCGGTTCCATCCTAGCTGTCTCTGCCATGTCTCAGGGAAGAAAGTGATGGATTGGGATATTGGGTCGCAGGAGCGTATTCGCCCTGATTGTTGGAGTAAGAAGTTTGGAACCATAAGCCTAACCGCTCTCATCCTTCCAGCGGTATGGGAGTCCACATAAATTATGCCCAACCGAGGCAGGGGCAGAATCTGGGCTCCTTAATCGCCGGTCGCGAATACCACACCCACCATCCCCGCTCCTGAATGGACCGACAATCCGGGTGTCAGCTCACTGATTATGATCTCCTTCGGGCAGGCAAGGTTCTCCCGCAGTAAACCTTCAAATTCACGCGCCTGGGGCAGTGCATTGACATGGATAATCGCCATCCGCTCAATCCCATCGCTTTCAATGTCAGCCTGGGCGAGTTCGATGACCCGAGACCATGATTTCCTCTGGGTGCGGACGCGTTCCAGCATTTCCAGCTTCCCGTCTTGAATGGTCAGGATAGGTTTGACATTCAGCAGTGAAGCCATCCCAGCCGCGAGGTGACCAACCCGCCCGCTCATCGCCAGGTATTTTAGCGTCGACAGCGCCGCGTAGAGCCTGGCACGCTCCCCGAGAGTCTGGGCTGCGGCAACGATCTCCTCTGGAGCAGCACCATTCTGAGCGGCATCGGCAGCTGCCAACACCATGAATCCCTGCCCCATTGATAGACTGCGCGTGTCAACGACCGTAATATCCCGCTCAGGTTCCATCTCGCGGGCAGCAACAGCTGAAGTATAGGTGGCACTCACTTCTCCGCTGACGCATAAACAAACTACTGCGTTGGCGCCTTCATCGAAGGCAGCCTGGTAAGCTTCAGCAAACTGACCCGGTGATGGCGCGGCAGTCGTGGGAAGCTGCCCTTCGCGGTCAATCCGCCCGAACAGCTGGGCATCACCTAGATCGTACACAGCCTGGTAAACGTCATCGCCAAAGTGGACTGTGATGGGTACTTGGCGGATGTTCAGCTCATCGGTGAGGTCCAACGGTATACTGCAGTCTGTATCGGTTACGATGGCGATTTTCATCAGCGATCGCCTCCAGGATGAGATGCGTAGCAGGCACCCGTAATGGGCTTACGAGGCCTGGGTGCGTTTCTATCCGGCTTAACACCGCAATATCAGAATGGTGACGCGCAGATCACTGAACACAACAACTCCCCCAAGATTATCTATTCCTTACTCCTGGAGCAAACCAGCAGCAATAAGTGCAGCTTTGATTCTCTCATCCGAGCGCGGATCAGCCCCCACAAAGAAATCGGCACCCGGATAGCCAAGCTGGATCGAAAAGTGGGTGGTATCGCCATCCATCCGCGGCCACAGGATGACGACCCCTTCAGATGAGCGGGACATATAGGCAGCCATAAATTCCCCGCGGTAAATTTCCGCAGCGCCAATGCAGATCACGAAGGGTTTGCCGGTCAACTCCTGTGCCGCTAAGTACTCACCAGCAGATGGCTGCAAAACGATGTCGTGCCGGGCCCAGTTGTAAGCTGCGATATCTTCTTGCCCGAGCAGCTCTGACCCCAGGGTGGTGCAGTCCATAATAACGATCCCCTCAAAAAAATATTCGGCTGGAAGGAGATAGATCGCAAAACGCTCCGTTTGAGCAGTCTTTGGAGGAGGGTTGGTGTCCAAGCCCCTGCAGCTAGCAAACACGACTGCCAAGGTGATAACCGCAGCTAGGATGAACGATCTCCGTACCATCCAGCCCTTAATCGGGTAAACGCGTTTAGCTGGCATCCCCCGCCTGTTCCCCGGTGAAACTCTTGATCTTGGCGCCCTCTTCATACCACACCGAGATGAAAAGGTGCGGGTAGTTCCAGGAAGCGGTCGACTGTTCAACACCAATTAATTCGATGGCGGGGTTGGCTGCGAGCCATTCGTTGATCTCATTCTCCAAGTCAACTTGGCGCTGACCCCGCCGGCCTAATGGGTCCTTCTTCGAGAATATCTTTACTTTCATCATGCCCTCCCACACAGCATTCGTAGACAGACCGGGTTCGGTATCTCAACCATCCAACCCAACAATAGAGAAGCACAGCCGGCTTATCCCTCCAGCGCCTCTCGGAACGCGGCTTCAACCAACTCACGTGAGGGCATGCCCGATGCCCCATAATTCCTTCAAAAGAAACCAAAAGTCGACGAGTTTCTGACGGCAGGATCGATATCCTGACCGTTTATCTGTACGGTTGGGCTGCCCAGGAACTGCAGCGATTCAGCCCGCTCCTGGTCTCGGACTTCGATAACCTGCAGGCCGGAAGTCAATCCAAAATCATCGCTGATCTCGGACACCAACGCCACGGTCCCAGCCACGTTACTACAGCCAGGGATATGGAGAACTCGTACATTAAATGCCATGATCTACACCTACTTTTGCACTATAATGGGTCTGTAAGGTTGTTCTAAGTCTAACACTTTTTTCCACCCGATCGCCCACTCCCCATAATATTTGTGGAGTCGTCCTGCGGGTGAACTGCGGGTAATCTGCTGCAGTAATATAATAAACCAGAATTTGTTTACTATAAGGAGTAATGGCATGGTTCCGCAGCGCTTCAAACCCAATTCGCGTTATTTATTCAAGCTGTTAGTTGTTTACACGGTGATTGCCTTATTGATTCTAGCCGGCATCCTGCTGCTGGGCGGTTTGATCAGCCTGGACAAAGGACGCGCAGGGTTGATTATCATCGCGATCATGGTGCCGCTAGACTTCATCTGGTGGGTTGTCGCGATGATACTCTCTGTTCCATATTACCGCAGCCTGGAGTATGAAGTGCTGGATGATGAAGTCATCGTGCGGGTGGGGATTCTTACACACTCTGTCAAACATGTCCCCTACCGCACAGTCACCAATATCACCGTCAAACGGGATATATTTGACCGCTGGTTCTTCAATCTCGGGTCGCTGAATATTCAAACCGCGGGGATGAGCGGGCAATCCGGTGCCGAAGAGCAGCTGTTAGGGATGGAGAATGTCCAGGA
>Ga0209013_10004765_pt1 | contig 11824 bp, 10 predicted proteins | sample Cruoilmetagenom2_FD_187291 | JGI IMG/M metagenome (GOLD analysis project Ga0209013, IMG submission 187291) | Oil polluted marine microbial communities from Coal Oil Point, Santa Barbara, California, USA - Sample 2 (SPAdes) (version 2) | ecosystem: Environmental > Aquatic > Marine > Oil seeps ...
GGAGTTATTGTTTCCGTAGAACCCGTCCTTAAAAAAGAGGAAGTACATACATCATCTTTACAACTTGATGCTAAAGATACGCGTATCCGTGAGCAGGAGGCCGAACTTGCCGCAGATCACAAGAATGAAGCCGGTCATTCTCCACAAAATGGGGGTATTGATTCCGCAGAACCCTTCATTGCAAAAGAGGAAGAACATACATCATCTTTACAAGATAAAAATGATGTCAATCCCTTTAACTACACCCCCGGCAAGGGATACACAGTGGGACGCTCAGACATTGGTGAGTTGAACCTCCGTCTTTTCAGTTATATTCGTTATCTGAACCAGGGTGGACTGGACGGCAGTTACGTCAATCACTTTGGTGTAGAGGAAAATATTGACAAACGAAACGATATGTCGATTAACAAGGTTATGCTCTATAGCAGTGGCTGGTTTTTGGATCCTAAGCTCAATTACCTGTTTTATCTCTGGGGCTCGGCTTCAGCTCTGGGAACGAGCAACGGTACGCTTGTAGCCGGCTATATTACATATACGTTTAATGACGCATTCAAGCTTGGTGCGGGTGTTGTAGCCCTACCGACATCCCGCACCATGGATGGTAATTTTCCTCTGTGGCACAGAGTTGACAATCGTCTGCTTGCTGACGAGTTTATGCGGGGCAGTTTTACTCAGGGAATCTGGGCTTCAGGAAAAATTGGAGAAAAAGCCAACTACAATATCTCCTTAGGAAATAATTTGAGCAGCTTCGGTGTCGCCTCGGTCAAACTAGACGATATAATGAATACTGTCAGCACTTCCCTGACCTGGATGCCCAGCACAGGCGAGTTCGGCCCCCGTGCCTCAATCGGTGACTACGAATATCACACCGAACTTGCTACCCTCTTTGGCATTCATTACACCTTTAGCACAGAGGACAAACAGAGCCAGCCGAATCAGAATGACCCGGAAAACACACAAATTCGGTTGTCAAGTGGAGTGACCCTATTTACACCTGAAGCACTGGCTCCTGATACGACTGTTGATAAGCTTGACTATCATATGGTATCACTTAATGCCGGCATGAAATACAAGGGATTTGCGCTTGAAGGTGATGTGTTCTACAGATACCTGAACAATTTTAAGACCAACATTCCTCTGGACATTGATCACTTGAGCGACCAGGGAGTGGCTCTCAGGGCTTCGACGATGGCGATTCCGCAGACCCTCCAACTCTACGTCAACGGCTCGAAAGTCTTTGGTGAATACGGCGACCCGTGGGATGCGGGTCTTGGCTTCAACTGGTGGCCGTTTAAAAAACGTGGACTACGCCTCAATAGTGAGGCAATCTACATGAAAGACTCACCCGTCGGTGCTTCAAGTCTGCCTTATACCGTTGGCGCTACCGGTTGGGTATTTGTATCAAACCTGGAGTTAATTTTTTGATTTCCAGCCATTACAAAAACCACATAGCTGTACATAATCTAACCTGTCATCAGACCGATACAGGAAAAATTCAATTTAGGAGTTTATTATTATGACGACGAAATTTTCTTCTCTATTCATCAGTATTGGAATTCTTCTTTTAGTTGCAGGCTATGCCGATACAGCTAAACAGGAGTTGGCCTCAAACCAGGATATGACAGCACAAAAAGTAATGGCTGTACGAGATCTGGCATCTTTTAAGCAAGATTCGGAAAAGCAGGCATGTTACGACCGTAAAACCGAACCGTACACATCTGTTGTTGACGGACACATGCACCCTCTTCCTTTTGGTGGAGAAGCTGTTCCTTTTGCGGAAATGAACGAATATTTTAAAAATGCAGGGGTAAGATTTGCTATTTATTTTGGCATTGGTCAGATACTGGAAGTTTCCAGTACCTGCACCTACTATCTTGACTGTCCTGGCATTAAAGCGCTCCCGAGTATTAAAAATGATTTTATCAATGCCTATCAACACGACATTTTTTACGATAAATTTCCAGAAAAAGAAGTCGATATTGTTTTGTCCATGACATTCCCTGATCTTGCGCACCCGGAAAACGCTGCGGATACTGTCCATCTTTTTGATAAAGAATACCCAGGGATGTTTAAATGGGCTGGGGAACTCAATCTTATAAAGCAGGCCTTGTTACCTAACGGTCATGAACCGGCAACCATCGAGAGTATCGACAAAATGGCTGATTTTATGAAAATCCTCCGGGAAAGACATATTCCCGTCACTATGCACTCAGATCTGGGAAACAATGAGGAGCCAACCAAGTACCTGTATTTAATGGAACATCTGTTGAAACGTTATCCTGATAATATAATTATTTGGGCACACATGGGCTTGTCAAAAGAGTTGAGTAAAATGGATCCTGCCCTGCATGTTAAAATTATGAAAACAGCTCTGGATACATTCCCCAACCTGATACTAGACACATCCTGGCAGGTACTGTGGGACGAGTATCATCAATTTGGAGATGTGTACTTCCCGTTCATTAACGAATATTCCAACAGAATCCTTCCCGGTACTGATTTTGTAGCCTCCCGGGCAAAAAATTTCGAAATTTACAAATCTGAGCTGGAAGTGAATAGCAGATACCTCAGGGGTGTGAGTGACGAGGCTTTTCGTAATATCGCACTGGGTGAAAACTATTTTCGTTTAATGAATATGCCGTATCATGCTCCGGAAATATGTCATTAACAGTTAACAGGTAGCCTCTCAACACCTTCATTTGGCCAGATCCGCTTGGCTAATGAAGGTGTTTTTATTTGTGCTAACAGGCGGACTTAAGGATAAGGGAGCCGGATGATTATTATCTTCCATCTCCCCAAAGTTTAATCAGCGCTACTCTGTTGACTCGGGCAAGGCAACCGTATGAAATACAGAATATCACTACTTTCTCTTCTGGCACATACTTTGTTGGCTACTGAGGGAGAAGAACCAGGCTACTTTTTCACAGAAGCACTCCGCAATGGGCAACCTTCAGTTGACACACGCTTTTTCTATTTTATAGGATTATGTTTATTTGTATTGAGTATATCAAATGATGTCTTAACCAATAATGGTATAGATATATGAAGTTTCAAAATAACAATTATAAACCTCTCTTTAGGTAGAAAATAAAAACCTTATAAAATATATAATTTTATAAGGTTTTTATCTTGTATATACATCTTACTACAAGTAATCACCATAACACCAATACTCAAAAAATAAAAGAGGCTCATAAGTGTTCCTGACTTCCTACCTCCTAAAGCAATAACAATACCTAGTTTCACCATGGAATTTACGACAGTGGTGATCATTAAATCTTTACTATCATTAAATACAGATATTTTAGGCATAAATGCTACAATATTAAAATGACTAATAAAAGTTATCTCTTAAAATGGTATAAATGCGTTTATATTGTAATCGCTTTAACGTGCAATATATTATATGAATTTTTTTAACGATTGAATAAAGGAATATCATTATGACAGAGCGTTCAACTATTACTGTTGATGGCAATGAAGCCGTTGCACTTGTAGCCCATAAGATAAATGAAGTAATGGCTATTTATCCTATTACCCCTTCCTCTCCTATGGGAGAATTCAGTGACCTCTACAGCTCAAAAAAGCAAAAGAATATTTTCGGTACGATTCCAGAAGTATATGAGATGCAAAGCGAGGGAGGAGCGAGTGGTACCGTTCACGGTGCATTGCAGGCTGGTGCGCTTACCACCACATTTACAGCCTCACAAGGGCTACTGTTAATGATACCCAATATGTATAAGATCGCCGGAGAGCTCACTTCAACAGTATTTCATGTTGCCGCCCGCTCCCTCGCAGCTCAAGGGCTTTCCATCTTTGGGGATCATCAGGATGTGATGGGAGTAAGGCAAACCGGATTTGCTTTTTTAGCCTCCAATTCCGTACAGGAAGCACATGATTTTGCTCTTATTTCTCAAGCCTCAACACTGCATGCACGTATTCCATTTTTACATTTTTTTGACGGATTTCGAACCTCCCATGAGGTAAGTCGGATAGAAAAACTGTCAGATGATGTACTTAAAGCGATGATCGATCTTGATCTGGTCGAAGCGCACCGTAAACGAGGCCTAACCCCTGATATTCCGGTGCTCCGGGGTACAGCACAAAACCCGGATGTCTATTTTCAGGGACGTGAAAGCGTCAATAAATATTATCAGGCACTGCCGAAGATTTTACAAGAGCAGATGGATACATTTGCCCAGTTAACAGGAAGAGCATACAGACTTTTTGATTATATCGGTGCAGAGGATGCAGAACGGGTCATTATTTTAATGGGGTCAGGTGCTGAAGCCGTTGAAGAGAGTGTGCGCTATCTAAACACTCAGGGTGAAAAGGTGGGGATGATAAAGGTGCGACTCGCCCTGCCATTTGCCATTGATTCCTTTATAGATGCACTTCCAAAATCAGTTAAATCCATTGCTGTGCTCGATCGTACAAAGGAGTCCGGAAGCCTTGGCGAACCACTTTATCATGATGTGCTTACCGCACTGTTTGAACAGCGTCCGAACCTGCCTTTTGAGATGCCAAATATCATCGGAGGACGCTACGGTCTTTCCTCTAAAGAGTTTACTCCCGCAATGATTATTGCCATATACAAAGAACTTGAAAAAGAGTCTCCTAAAAATCACTTCACCATCGGTATTGATGATGATGTTACCTTTACATCACTGACCTATGATCATGATTTTATTTTAGAGAACCCTACCCAGTTTGAGGCTCTATTTTATGGATTGGGTTCAGATGGTACTGTAGGAGCGAACAAAAATACGATTAAGATCATTGGTACTGAAACTGACCATTATGCACAAGGGTATTTTGTCTACGATTCGAAAAAATCTGGTTCCATGACCACATCTCATCTGCGTTTTGGTACTGATCCGATTCATTCAACCTATCTAATACAGCAGGCTGATTTCATAGGTGTGCATCAAGCTGTATTTCTTGAAAAACTTGACTTACTTGAGATAGCCAAACCCGGTGCAGTTTTTTTGTTGAATACCCCTCACCCAAAAGAGGAAGCATGGAAATATCTACCTCGAGTGACTCAAAAACAGATCATTGCAAAAGGGCTTAAATTTTACGCTATAGATGCCTATAGTGTTGCACAAGCGAGCAATATGGGATCCCGGGTCAATACAATCATGCAGACCTGCTTCTTTGCCATCAGCGGTATACTTCCTAGAGATGAGGCAATCACTAAAATCAAAAAATCCATTCAAAAAACTTATGGGAAGAAGGGAGACTTTATCGTAGAAATGAATTTCAAGGCCGTCGATAATACGCTTGAAAATCTATACGAAGTACCTGTCCCGACGCAAGCGGAAAGTACACAGGAACTTGAACCGGTTCTCAAAGGTGTATTGACGCCATTCATTTCCGAAGTAATTGGAAAAATCACCGCTTACAAAGGAGATGGACTTTCCGTATCACAGATACCTGATGATGGGACATGGCCGACAGGAACAACCCAATATGAAAAACGTAACATTGCCCATGAGGTACCTATTTGGGATGCTAACACCTGTATTCAGTGTAATAAATGCGTTTCAGCCTGTCCCCACTCAGTAATACGCTCCAATGTCTTTGACCTCTCCTTTATAAATGAAGCTCCTGAAGGGTTTGCTTCCAAGTTGGCAAAAGGAAAAAAATTCGGTGAAAACGATCAATTCAATATCTCCGTAGCAGTTGAAGACTGTACCGGCTGTGCCTTATGTGTTGAAGTCTGCCCTGCTAAAAACAAATCTCAGACCAATCTCAAAGCCATCAATATGATGCCGCTTGCCCCTATCAAAGAGAAAGGAATCGAACAATGGGATTATTTCCTCTCCTTACCAAAAATTGATCGCTCAAAACTTGATCATGATGATCTTAAAGAGTCACAGTTCCTAGAACCGCTCTTTGAGTTTTCTGGAGCATGTCCTGGCTGTGGTGAGACCCCTTATATCAAACTTGCTTCACAGCTTTTCGGTGACCGTATGGTGATTGCTAACGCTACAGGATGCAGCTCTATTTACGGAGGAAATCTTCCCACAACACCATGGAAGAAAAATGATGAAGGACGCGGACCTGCGTGGTCAAATTCACTCTTTGAGGATAATGCGGAATTCGGGCTTGGATTTCGTCTGGCCATCGATAAGCACACAGATCATGCCAAAAGAGTACTTGAAGGTCTAAAAAATAGCCTTGACAACACTCTCGTTGAAGCGATACTCCATGCTCCTCAGCATGATGAAATACAAATCAACGAACAGAGAGAACGGGTTAAAACCCTTAAATCTACTCTTAAAAATCTTGAAAGCAGCGAAGCGAAAAGTTTATTGAAAATAGCAGATTACCTTGTGAAAAAATCTGTCTGGTGCATCGGCGGGGATGGCTGGGCATATGATATCGGCTATGGGGGACTTGATCATGTGCTCGCAAGTGGAAAAAATGTCAATATTTTGGTACTAGATACTCAAGTCTACTCCAATACCGGTGGTCAGCAGTCCAAGGCTACCTTTACTGGTGCAGTGGCCAAGTTCGCTGCAGATGGAAAGGCAGGAATGCCAAAAGATCTCGCTTCAATGGCCATCAATTACGAAAATGTTTATGTTGCAAAAGTTGCATTAGGTGCAAACGACAAGGCCACAGTAAAAGCGTTTGTTGAAGCGGAACGTTATAATGGTCCTTCAATCATTATCGCCTATTCGCACTGTGTCGCTCACGGCTATGATCTAAAATATGGTTTTGATCAGCAAAAACGGGCTGTTGACAGTGGTTTATGGCCGATATTCCGTTTTAATCCCGATAAGATTAAAGAAGGAGAAAATCCGATGACTCTTGATTACAAAGGTCCTAAAATAGATGTCAAAGATTTTATGTATCGTGAGACCCGATTTAAAATGGTTGAGAAAATGAATGTTGTGGCTGCAGGATCTTACCTCAAAACAGCGGCCCACACAGCTCAATCTCTCTACAAACGGTATCAAAACCTGCATGAACATTATCAGCCAACACAAAAGGAGGTCTAAGCATGGAACTTACTACTAACTATTTAGGTCTAGAATTAAAAAATCCCCTTATTGCCAGTGCTTCGCCGTTAACGGCATCGCTGGATAGCATCAAAAAGCTCGAAGAAAGGGGCATTGCCGCTGTGATAATGCATTCACTGTTCGAAGAAGAAATAAACCACGAGATTCATCAGATCGACCACTTTTTACATATTCATAGCAACTCAAATGCAGAGGCGACCACGTATCTACCAAGTGAGGTAGATTTTGACAATCTCAACTCTGAACATTATCTTGAAGAGGTCAGAAGGATTAAAGAAACTATCCAAATTCCAGTCATTGCAAGTCTCAATGGTGTTTCAGCAGGAGGATGGGTAAAATATGCAAAAAAACTTCAGGAAGCCGGTGCTGATGCTTTGGAGCTTAACATAACCTATATTCCCACGTCCATTGATATGGAAGGTCATACCGTAGAACAAATGTATATCGATACAGTAGCGCAAGTGAAAGAGCATATTTCCATCCCCCTCAATGTCAAAATGAATGCTTATTTTTCTAGTCCTGCAAATATGGCCAAACGTTTTGTTGAAGCCGGCGCCAATGGTTTAACAATTTTTGACAACCCCACACGTGTCGATGTAGATCTTGAACTTCTAACACCTTTGCAGCATGCCAATATCACCAGCTCCACAAATTTAAGTGAAACATTACGATGGTGCGCAATTCTCTATAAAAAACTTCCCTGCTCTCTGTGTGCAGGTACTGGGATTCACAGTGCAGAGGATGTTCTAAAAGCCATCATGAGCGGAGCAGATGCTGTGGCTCTGGCTTCTGTGCTTCTAATCAAGGGTGAAGCCGAAGTGGCAGCGATACTGAATGAAATCACCCAATGGATGCAAAAGTACGAATACGACTCTATCTCTCAGATGAAAGGGAGCATGTCTCTGGATTACACCGATAACCCCACCGCTTATGCACGTAACTCATATATGTATGCTTTACAGCAGTATCGTCCCTAAGAACACTCACAGGGAGAAGCTAAGAGTTCTCACGAAGTTCTTTTAACTTTTTCTGATAATCTTCTTCATCCCCATAGACAAGGTAATCCTTATAGTAATCATGATCATAAGCAACCTTCTTTGCATGTTTGATAGGACAAAAATAAAACTCTGTTCTAGCAGGTACAGCGGAAGTATATTGCAGCACACCATTAAAATAGGAGCAATAAAGACAATTGAGCTTCTCAATCGGATTTAAATACCCAAGATAGTGACGATCAAATACTATCTTAGTCAAATTCTCATAACGTTTATACATCTCTTGTGCATGAAAAGTAGATGTTCAAATATAAATAATCAATCTCCAACTATCCATTTTATTGCATTATCCAATTCATTAAAAGGAAAACTTTTAACTTCCGCACTTACAAAATGATTTGCAATATGCTCAGCAAAATCTCCTAATGGTGAATCCGTTACAAAGGCTATAAAAGATACATCTTTATGATGTTCTTTAATAAATTTCATATGTGCCGTAAATCCTGTAAACGAGTCCCATCCAGGAAATGACTTGACATGTATGATTATACCGTTTAACTTTCCTGACTTTTCAATATATGCATCGATACTCTTTGCAGCAGATTTAAAGTCATTTTCAGACAATTCTCCATCAGGTTTTAGAATAGCAATACCATTTATTTCATCTAAATTAACATTTAACATTATTCTTTCCTTTCTATTTCAACAACTATTATAGCAAAAATGTATATCTCAAATAAAATACATTTGTACACATTACTTTTGAAATTTTTTTCGAAGTTCTTGAAGCTTATCATGATATCCATCTTCATCACCATACATTAAGTATTCATGATAATAATCATTTTGATAAGCGATCTTCTTTGCATGTTTGATAGGGCAAAAATAAAACTCTGTTCTACCAGCTATCGCTGAAGCATATTGCAGCAAACCATTAATATAAGAGCAATAGACACAATTGAGCTTCTCAATAGGATTTAAATACCCAAGATAATGACGATCAAATACGATATAGTCACTTCTTTTAAGAAATTTCACCTTGAAAATTCTAAATACCACTTGTTGATAAATAAAGATTATCACGTCAAGAAGTATGGCAGGGATCACCATTCCATAAATGATGGGCGCAGTAAGAAAATGTAAAGGAGGCTCTTCACCAAAATAAGCTAAAAGATTTTTCATATTTTCTTTCTGCTTCTGCAAAACATCTTTTTCAAATTTCACATAACCATTTTGGATCTCATAAGTAATATTACTCTCCTGCTCAGAAATCTCTTCACCAAGTTTGACCTTCATCGCTTCTATCTCTTCAATAATCTCTCTGATCTTATCATTCATCAATAACCCTTTTTATGGTTCAAACTTATATATTATACTTAGATAATTCTATAGTTATATGATTAATTTTTATCTGATAGTTTAAAGTGTAAGAAATAGATGTAGAGAATAAATTTGAAAGGGTTAAAGATTAAAGTATATCTCTCAACACCATAGCATAGTGAAGTACGACAAGATTCAAAAGGAAAATGCCCATTGATGAGCCTTTTGAGAGTAAACGCTGAAAAGGTGTTTTTACTTTATGCAGGGTCAGCATAGAAATGGTCATATGGATTACTGTAAGTACTACGATGACAGCAACTATGTAAAGTTTGATACGTAATGCGTCTATCACCTCATTAGATAAGTTTGAAAAGAGTATATCTATCAAACCGTTATTGGATATCATCGTGTACCCTGTAATAAGCAAGATGATCAGTGCTGCTGTCTCAAAATAACCATAGATGGGTCCAATGCGTGGGTACACAGCATCCTGGTCTTCTTTTTTTCTAAGGCTCACACCCAGTAAAAACATAAAAAATGCACCACCTATCCATGCAATGGCGGCCACAAGGTGTAAGTGTATCGCCCAGCCCACTACTTTCCTTCTTTGTTGTGGTGTCCTAAAGAACAGTGTTCTTTAGCATTATTTGCATCCAGTAAAAGCAACTCATTTGGCTTGATACGGTTCCATATGTCTGCTTCTTGTACCAAATAGACATCTACACCCATATCTAAAAGTGTTAAAAACGTTTTATATCCTAACTCTTTGACATAGAGTGTATCGATGTTCAATGTTTTAAAATACTCGAAAAATTCTGGTGATTTTGATGTTTTATGAGGGTTTTCCTGTACGATAATTTGCCCCTCATCAAGAAAAGCAAAAGAGTGCGCTTTTCTAAAACGTTTGGAGATGGTTTTTTTATCTTCTTCGACAGGAATAAGTGTCATTAACTGTCTAACTTCAATACAGCCATAAATGCTTCTTGCGGTACTTCTACACTACCGATGGATTTCATACGTTTCTTACCTGCTTTTTGTTTCTCTAAAAGCTTTCTTTTACGCGTGATATCTCCACCATAACATTTTGCCGTCACGTTTTTACCCATAGACTTCACGTTAGAACGTGCGATGACATTATTACCGATGCTCGCTTGAATTGCCACTTCAAAAAGTTGTCTTGGTATAAGCTCTTTCAGTTGCGCAACAAAAGCAAGTCCACGTGTTCTAGCTTTCTCTTCAGGAACAATGATAGACAAGGAGTCTACTACTTCTCCAGCGACTTTAATGTCAAGCTTCACAAGATTACCCTCTCTAAAGCCCACAGGTTCATAGTCAAAACTCGCATACCCTTTAGTCATAGACTTCAGTTTATCGTAAAAATCTAGCACTATCTCATTCATAGGGATATCATATTCCATGAGTACACGCGTTTCATTAAGGTAATCCATTTTGATCTGAATACCACGACGGTCATTAAGTAATTTAATAAGATTACCTACATACTCCTGTGGGGTCAATATAGTCGCTTTTACATAAGGTTCAAATATCTTGTCTGTCTTTTGCGGTTCAGGAAGTTCACTTGGATTTTGTATCTCTACTTCATCCCCGTTTGTCAATTTGACTTTATACACAACGGTAGGTGCAGTAGCGATGAGTTCCAGGTTAAATTCACGCTCGAGACGCTCTTTAACCACTTCCATATGAAGCATCCCTAAGAAACCTGTTCTAAAACCAGACCCCAATGCCATAGAACTCTCCGGCTCAAAACTCAAAGAAGAGTCATTAAGTTTCAGTTTGTTCAGCGCATCACGCAGATCTTCAAACCTGTCTGTCTCTATAGGATAAATACCGGCAAATACAAAAGGTTTAGCCGGCTCAAATCCATGGATGATCTCTGCCGTAGGGTTTTTAGCATCTGTGATGGTGTCTCCAACTTGCAGACCATCTACAGTTTTAAGCCCCATGACCACGATACCTATCTCACCTGTACGTATCTCATCAGTTTGGATGTTTGCTATGGGATTTGGGTACATCATACTGAGAACCTGATGCTCATCTTTCGTTCCCATCACTTTAACCATCTGCCCTTTTTTGATACTTCCTTCAAAAACACGAACCAACGCCAGTGCTCCCATATAGTTATCAAACCAAGAGTCATAGATAAGTGCTTTGGTTGGTGCATTTTCATCACCTGTTGGTGCAGGAACACGGTCGACTATAGAGTCTATGAGGTCTTTAACCCCTACTCCTGTTTTAGCTGAGACAAGGTTATGCTCGGTTGCATCGATACCTATGGCCTCTTCAAGCTCAGTGAGTACTCTGTCCGGATCGGATGCCGGTAAGTCAATCTTGTTTACAACAGGTAAAAGTTCCAGATTATTTTCGATAGCAATATAGACATTGGCTATGGTTTGAGCCTCTACCCCTTGTGCTGCATCTACGATGAGTAAAGCACCTTCCGAAGAAGCCAAAGAACGG
>Ga0209013_10004766_pt1 | contig 11822 bp, 19 predicted proteins | sample Cruoilmetagenom2_FD_187291 | JGI IMG/M metagenome (GOLD analysis project Ga0209013, IMG submission 187291) | Oil polluted marine microbial communities from Coal Oil Point, Santa Barbara, California, USA - Sample 2 (SPAdes) (version 2) | ecosystem: Environmental > Aquatic > Marine > Oil seeps ...
CGTTCAATCAAATCCCTTCTCCCGGCGTATAAATTCATGCTAAAATAAGATATTGTGAACGAAAACGATTACACTCCACCACTTGAGCCTAAGCCGATGGAGCGCAACCAGGTCACCTGGGAGAAGCACCGTCGTGATGTCCGGCTGCAGATCATTTTTCCGCTGGTGATTGGTATCCTCCTGGTGGTGGTACTGGCGGTCCTGGTGACGCTGGGCTCAACCGCCCAGGTCAGCCAGTGGGCGGATGTCTCCCTCATCTGGATAATTGCGCCGATGCTTGTGGTCGCGTTGATCTTCCTGGCCATATTAGGCGGGATGGCTTATGGACTTGCCAAGTTGCTGCAGGTGCTGCCGTTCTACACACGCCAGGTGCAGGATTTCTTCCTGCTGGTCCGGGACCGGGCGAGTGACGTAACCGAAAAGATGGTTGCGCCGATCCTGAATTATGAGAGCAAGAAGGCCTCCCAACGAGCCCTGTGGCGTAATCTTAGGCGCAAATAAATACCTGCTGATATCAGGTTGCCAGGTTAAACTGTCTCCATTGCACCGGATGGATTGACAGTGGAGATTAAAATACTAATTAGATTCGAGAAGAGGATTTAAAATGAGCGATATTGAAGAAGCCGGAAGTTATGATTTAGTAGATGATTCAGGAACAAATTGGAAAACAAAGGTGCTAATTATTGGGGCTGTCAGCGGAGCGCTAGTAGGACTGGGTGCCGCTTACTTGTTTATCCAGAATTCGGAAGATGATACGCAGGCTCCTGAGTTCACCGCGGGTAAAGGATTAAGGATCGGGGTGCTGCTGTTGGGTTTGGTGCGCAACGTGTCGGATCTGGCTTCCTGAAGTTTGTCATGACGACATTAAGTCAAGAAAACTGTGTCCGACCTATCATGGGAGGATCACCCCTCAATAATGCGGAGGCTGCCGATCTCAAGCTGCAGGTACCGGAGTGGGAAATCTTCGAAGTGGATGGCATCCAGCGTATGGAGCGCGCCTATAAATTCGAGGATTTCATCCAGGCACTGGACTTTACCAATCGGGTGGGTGAATTAGCGGAAGAGCAAGGCCACCATCCCGCATTGCTGACCGAATGGGGTAATGTGACCGTAACCTGGTGGACGCACGCAGTCAAAGGCCTGCACCGCAACGATTTCATCGCGGCAGCAAAGACGGACGTATTGTACAGGGGATAGCGACAAGAACGAATCTGATGATTATTATAAGCCCGGTCTCAATCACCGGGCTTTTTAATTGGCGTTTGCTTCCAAACGGAGTATCTCACTGTCAACGCTATTATCGAATGGCAGAATGCTGGGAGGAATCACAATGAAGAAACTGTTATTTACCCTTTTGGCCCTCCCTTTGGTTTTCCTGATCTACCATACCCTGGTACGTATTTTACGCCATTACTATAAATTTCCCATCCCGGAGTTCCTGACCAATGTAATTGACAATCCCCTGCGCCGTAGACTTCAGCCTCCAGATCAAACAGCCATCAGACACGGAATAAAACCGGGATTGACTGTGCTGGAAGTCGGTCCTGGTAAGGGTAACTACACCCTGGCTTCAGCGGACCAGCTCGGGGATCAGGGCAGGTTGGTGACGATCGATATTGAGCCGAAGATCATCCAGCGTCTCGATTTCAGACTTCGCGAAGAGGAAATTAATAACGTTGATGCGCGAGTGGCGAATGTATACGACATGCCGTACGATGACGGAGAATTCGACCTGGTGTACATGATTGCCGTGATTGGAGAAATCCCCGATCAGATTAAAGCGCTCGGTGAATTCCATCGTGTGTTGAAACCGGGAGGCCAGCTCGTGTTCAGCGAATTATTGATAGACCCCGACTATCCGCTGGCTGAAACATTGATCCGGCTGTGTTCTGGTATCGGATTTCGCTTGAAGCAGAAGCTCGGAAACTTCTTCTATTACACCTTAATATTTGAAAAGTAACACACCTCCTGCCTTATAATACGTTAAGATTGTGCAGTATTCTGTGAAATTATTCGCCGTAAACAAAATATGGAAAACACATCCCCTCGATTTTTAATTGCTGGCCGGTTGACGCGCGACTTCATTATTTTGCCTTCCGGTGATACGCTGTTAAATGTGCCGGGCGGTAACGCACTCTATGCCGGTGTTGGACTTGCTATTTGGGAGCCTGATCCACCGCCGGGTATCCTTGCACGAGTTGGTGAAGATTATCCACAAGTGTGGCTTGACAAATTTCAGCAGCGCGGCCTGGATGTGTACGGCGTGCAGGTTTTACCCCAGGCGATTGATGTGCGTTCTTTCAGTACATTTACTGATTGGGAGAGGCGTTTGAGGAGCGATCCGGTAGCGCACTTCGCTCGTTTGGGACTTCCTTTCCCAAAGGCTTTACTGGGTTATCGAAATGATGGTTCATCCCTGGACAGCCGTACCAGCTTGCTGCAGACTTCGCTGCGTCAGGGCGATATTCCAGATGAATATCTGGGAGCCACTGTAGCTCATCTCGGACCGTTGGATTATCTCACACACAGTGTTTTACCAGCTATGCTGCGCCAGGCACAATTTTCTATCATTACGCTTGACCCCTCATCAAGGTACATGAATCCCACTTTTTGGGGTGATGTGCCATCGCTGTTAACCGGATTGACCGCCTTCCTCCCTTCTGAGGAGGAAGTGCTTTCTCTGTTTCACGGTCGCAGCGTTGATTTGTGGGAAATGGCCGAAGGGATGGCAGCATATGGCTGTGAATTTATTGTCATCAAGCGTGGTGAAAGGGGGCAGCTACTCTATGACTCTTCCACCGGTTCTCGATGGGAGGTGCCTCCTTACCCGGCTCGCGTGGCCAATTCACTTGGAGCCGGAGATGCTTTTTGTGGTGGTTTTCTAGCTGGATATCGCAGGACATATGATCCATTGATGGCCGTTTTGCATGGCAACATCTCAGCTTCGCTGGTGATTGAAGGCCACGACCCGATCTATGCCCTGGATTGTCTGCCCGGCCTATCAAAGGCGCGTCTGGATTCGCTGCAGGATGCGGTACGTAAGGTTTAGTATGGATTATTCTTCTCTGGTATCACGAGTAATAGATTTAGCGATTGAGATACAGCAGATCCCTGCGCCGACCTTTGCTGAACGGCAGCGAGCTGAATTCCTTCACCGGCGTTTTTTGGATGAGAGATTGCTGGATGTATCGATCGATGATCTGGGAAATGTCTACGGGCGGCTGCCGGGTCTCGATGAAAGACCTCCCCTGGTGATCACGGCTCATAGTGATACGGTGTTTCCTGCGGTTACTAATTTACACCTCAAGCGCGAGGATGAGAAGGTGTACGGTCCTGGGATCGGTGATAACGCCCTCGGTGTGGCGGGACTGTTCGGTTTGCTGTGGGCGCTGCGTGAACGAGCAGGGGATTTAACTGTGCCAGGTGACGTGTGGCTGGTGGCCAATGTGGGCGAAGAAGGTTTGGGAGACCTGGGAGGAATGCGTGCTGTCGTGGATCGCTTCGCTGACAGGGTGTTAGCATACGTGATTTTGGAGGGGATGGCTCTGGGCCAGGTCTATCACCGCGCGCTGGGTGTGCAGCGTTATCGTATCAGTGTGCGAACACAGGGTGGACACTCCTGGGTCGATCATGGTCGTCCCTCCGCCGTTAACAAACTCGCAGAGCTGATCAATAACCTGACTGAACTTCGGCTGCCTACCAGCCCGCGAACGACGCTGAACGTTGGCGTGGTTGTTGGCGGGACGTCCGTCAATTCCATCGCATCGGAAGCCCATCTTGAACTGGATCTGCGTTCGGAAGCAAAACGGACACTGCAGGAGCTTATCCAGCAGGTCGAGCAGCTGGTGGAGGCCGCGAACTGTCCACAAGTGCGGGTGACATCCGAATTGATCGGCCAGCGACCGGCCGGCGTGATTCCCACAAGACACCCTTTGATCCAGCTGGTGACCCGCACTCTACTTTCATTAGGTGTGCGACCAGTATTGAGCGTCGGATCGACGGATGCTAACATACCGCTCAGCAAGGGTTTACCGGCCGTTTGCCTGGGGCTATCTACCGGTTCCGGTGCCCATACTTTGGAGGAACACATCAACATCAAGCCGGTTGCTTCAGGCTTGGAGCAGCTGGTTTTAGTGGTGGAGGGCGCTTTTCGAGAATTGTCGGGGGCGTGAAATTGCGATGGTGAATGTCAGGCTGTTTTGATTGTTCGTTGGTGGGGGAACAATCGGGTTATCACACAGGTCAACCCCTACAAAATGATAATTTCAATGGGATCACCAATCTGTGCCCCCAGGCGTTTGGCGGCGCTGCCGTTGACGACCGAAACGATTAGACTGCCGGTGCTGCCGTACAGAGCCACCAGCGTGCCAACCTCCCGATCCCCGAACGTATTCACAAAATCATGGATTTCCACGTCACACAATGTAACAACCGAGGGTATCCGATTGCCCAGGTGCTCGCGGCGGACGCTGCTCGAGATATTACCGAAATGGTCAATATGGATCACCTCGCCCAGCCACCCATGTTGACCCGGCTGTGGTTGGGGGAACGACAGGCGTTGTGGATCGTCAATGGGACTCCCCAGGTCGCCTAACGGAACGCCGGCTGCCAGGTGACCGGCAACGGGGGCAAAAATGTCGCGCCCGTGAAAAACGCTGCTGACATCTTTGAGCCAGTAGTGAGGATTATTCAGGTGCACAAATCGGGTGGGCAAACCCTGCCCTTCCGCCCACTCCCACAGCATACTGATCACACCATTGTCCGGTCCGACGAAGTACTGGGGTCCAAGCTGGGCCGCGATCGGCCGGCGCTCTGTTCCCACTCCGGGATCCACCACGACCACGTGGATGCTGCCCTTTGAGAAGTACGGCGCCGAGCGGAAGAGCACCAGCGCTGCTTCGCAAATGTTCTGCGGTCCAATATTATGGCTCAGGTCGGCGATCCTGGCCTCCGGAGATATCGCCCATATGACGCCTTTCATCAACCCAACGTTGCCATCTTTGAGACCAAAATCCGTGATTAACGAAATTGTCCTCAACAGCATCTCCTTGGATGTCATATATTTTGGTTGACGCCAGCGCCTTCAACAGGCAGTTCTACACATTCAAATGAATTATACACGTTTCCCACTTTCTGCTTCCAACTCAGGATAAGGTTTATTGGGTCTTTGGGAACTTCCGCGATTTTAGGTGTGGCTGCGGCCGCAGCCACACCTAAAATCGCGGCAAACCCTGAAGAACCAGCATATCCATTGAAGAGCAGTCCTTGCCCTCATGTATAATTGGCTCTGCTAAAGTGGATTCTATTGACTCTTTCGTAACCTTTTCATCGAGGGTGCATCTAAATGAGTGATGGCAACAAGAAAACAGAGAAATTTTCCCTTGAAGCTTTGCGAGGTGGCGACCGGACAGAGTTCGCCCGCCTGGTTGAAGCCTACTCGGGAAATATTTATCGCCTGGCGATGAATATGCTGAGTAATTCTCAAGATGCAGAGGATATCCTTCAGGAGACGTTCATCAAAGCCTACCGTCATCTATCCGGTTTCGATGGTCGTTCCAGCTTGTCAACCTGGCTTTACCGCATCGCAACCAACGAAGCACTGATGCTCCTGCGGCGCCGGAAGGATATCGAGGTTTCAATCGATGAGCCTCACGAGACAATGGAGCAGATTTTCGAGCCAATGCAAATCGTCGACTTCTGCTGTTTGCCAGAGAGTGAGCTAATGTCAGCCGAGGCGCGCGATTATCTGGATCAGGCGATCGCTCAACTGCCTCTGAATCTGCGTGTGGTGTTCCTGCTGCGAGAAATTGAAGGTCTATCAACCAAGGAGACCGGCCAGGTTCTTAACTTGTCTGAGACCGCGGTTAAAACACGCCTCTCGCGCGCCCGTTTGCGTTTGCGTGAGCAGCTATCCGGGTATTATGGCGAGCGATACGGCCCACAAATTAAGGAACATGGGCGCTTACCGGTAGGAGAACATAAGTAATGGATCACAAGAATTGCCGGCATTTGCTCGATTCGCTCTCCGACTACGTGGACGAAACATTGGGTAAGGAACTGTGTGACGAAATTGATCGACACCTTGTGAATTGTGAAGACTGCCAGATTGTGGTCGATTCCTTACGCAAAACGATATATCTCTATCATGTTACCGCACCACAGGCTTCGGTACCGGATGATGTGCGCACGAGGTTGTTTCACCGCCTCGAATTGGATGAGTTTCTTGGAAAATAACCCGCATCAAACAGCCCTGGATTTAGTGTTGACTCTGCCTGCTGATGACCCACTGAGTCAGGCGGACAAGGTACCAAAAGAACTGCGCGCCGGGGACTTATGTCCAACCTGCGGTGCTGATCGCCTGGATTACGATGGATTGCTCAATCTGTCCTGTCCACACTGCGGCCACGCCTTGGCAGGTTGTTTTACTTGATAGGAAACACTCTGTCCCGTCGGGGTACGAAGGAATTAATATTATGACTAAATTGCTAAACGAAGAAGTAAGTGATCAGGTGAGGGAAGTTTTTAATGGGTTGAAGGAGCCTGTCCAGGTACTGTTTTTTGGAAAGGAGTCGGATTGTGATTATTGCGATGATACGCTTCAACTTATTAATGAAATCGTGGATTTATCCGATAAACTTGACCTGGATGTCAAAGACATGCAAAAGGATGCGGACAGCGCCAAGCAGTACAAGGTTGATAAGGCTCCCGGTTTGGTGATCGCTGGACGTGACGGTGAGCGGATACTGGACTATGGTATCAGATTTGCCGGTATTCCGTCTGGGCACGAATTCAGTTCACTGATCAATTCCCTCCTGCTGGTATCAGGACGAGACTCGGGGCTCAACCAGAATACGCGCCAGGCACTCAGCGAACTTACAGAACCAGTCGACATGCTGGTCTTTGTAACACCTACTTGACCATACTGTCCGCGAGCCGTGGTGCTCGCCCATCAAATGGCTCTTGAGAGCCCTATGATTGAGGCAGAGATGGTGGAAGCGACGGAGTTTTCGGAGCTTTCCAATCGTTTCAGTGTCAGCGGTGTTCCTCAAACAACAATCAATGTGGGGGCGGGTATGGTGGTAGGTGCTGTACCCGAGGTGCAGCTGTTAGAAGAGATCCAGAAAGCAGCCGGATAAATCGAGTCGTCCATTATCGATGGCGAATCATAATAACCAAACACCCATATCGAGGCGGCTCACGCGGGTCGCCCCATTGATCCTGGTTGGTTCCGGCTTAATTATCTTGAGTGTGCTGGCTTTCATATTTTTGCCGGGCACAGGCTCTAAGGGAGATGGTGGGGAATCAGCCAAAGTGCCTAATTCATCGCTGCCAGTAGATGTGGATTTTTCTGCCCCGAAGTTGACTCTGCTTGATCTGGAAGGCAAAGCTGTCTCCCTGGACGATTATCGCGGCCAGGTGGTCCTGGTGAACAACTGGGCTACCTGGTGTCCCCCTTGCAAAGCTGAGATGCCGGAGCTGCAGGCGTATTACGACTCCCACAGCCAGGATCGTTTCACCATTATCGCCATCGATGCAGGTGACAGCCTGTGGGAGGTGCGGCAGTTTGTACATGATTTTGGTTTGACTTTCCCGGTCTGGACGGATTCTGATATGGAAGCGTTGTCAGCTTTTCGCAACCGCGGATTGCCCAGTTCATATGTCATCGATGAATTCGGTACGGTACGCCTGGCGTGGACCGGAGCGGTGAGTCTTGAAACATTGGAAAAATACGTAACACCATTACTGGAGGATTAATTTTGGACGGAAAAGTAAAGTGGCGTGGAGGATTGAGTTTCACCGGGTCGGCGGATACAGGATTCAGTGTCCCATTAGGGGCATCTCCGAGTGTGGGTGGGGACAACGACGGTTTCCGCCCCATGGAGTTGCTCACCACCGGCCTGGCCGGTTGCACCGCGATGGATGTGATGTCAATCTTATTGAAAAAACGTGAACAAGTGACGGACTTCGAAGTTGTTGTGAACACTAAACGCGCGGAACGGCACCCGAAGGTGTTCACCAGCGCGTTAATAGAATTCTTTGTCACCGGTAATAATGTCAGCGAGGATTCCGTTCTGCGGGCGATCGAACTTTCAGCTGAAATTTATTGCCCGGCGCAAGCGATGTTCAAGCAATTGATGCCGGTTGAGATTAAATACGCGATATATGAAGATGGAGGAGAAGGTAAACGCTCTTTAGTGACAAGCGGTACTTATGTGCCGGATTAGGCGGGACCGATAAAATCGAATCGTTATCGGTGAACAATCAAGTATAAGGCAAGGCTTGATCATTCGATGAAGATCTCGACGTGCTCGCCGTCCTCTTCGTCCATCACATCGATGATCTTGCCCTCTGCGCCCTGGTTGATGGCCTCAACCAATTCATCGAACTCTACACCTGGTGCGTACTGCGAGGCGATGTTCAAACCAGCGTCTACCAGGCCGATGGGCAAATTCACCGTGGCTTTTGCTTTACCGGTGACCATGTCCGTCACCCGCACCCGCAACCAGCGCGCGCCACCTGATGCCTCACGCAAAGTCTTTCGTTTGGAACCCTTTCGCTGCTCGCTCAACGCGGCAAGCAGTTTCGCTCCCTCCTCGGCCGTGATCTTGCCCTCATCGATCATCCTTAGTATTTTCATACGTTCTTCGTTTGTTGCCATACGCTATTCCTCTTCAACTGGTATTTAAAATAAAATTGCACCAGGTACACCAAGCTCACAAAGACCGCCAGGATTAATTTATCTCTCCTGTTTCTTTGTGTTCTCGGTGTTTATGTTTTTAGTAGAGTTGGTTTACCCGATATAAATTTCTACGTGTTCACCGTCCTCATCGTCAACTTTTATGTAGAATGGAGTTTCAGGTGTTGCTGAATCTTCGAGCGCGTCCAGCGCGGTTAAGATATCCTCTGGTGAAGCCCCAGGTGTATTGGGCATGAAGCCGCCAAAGATACGCATAGCCCAGCTGGCGAATCGCAGCGGGATTGGGAAGCTGATAGCGATATTCTGCGGGCGCTGACCGGGTCTCTGCTTCACACGCAGGTGCAGCCAGCGCGCTGAACGAGACTGCGCAGCCAGTACCAGGATCAGTAGGCCCAGGGCGAAGAACACGCTGGTGCAAAAGAACCAGAATCCTAACCCGGAGGCCTGGAAAGCGTACAGCATAAACAGGCTGCTGATTACCACAATACCAACCCCAATCCACAGTGGGATCGTCCACCAACGCCGCCATTTATCAACGTCGGACGGCATCGAATGGGCGCCTGTATTTGAATAAACCTCTGCTTCTTCAAATTGCGAGTATCCCTGGTCTGCCTCATCAGCGCTTCCTGGGATTGTTTCAGCATCTTCTTGGCCGTAACCAGTGGGCTCTTTTGCGGGCGGCTGATCGGAGGTTTGCGCGGCCTCTGCCTCATCCGCTTCTGAGGGTAAGTGATCTTGATGGATTTCCTCTGATGGCTCCACATCAACCGGAGATGCTTCATCAAAAGATGGCACATCTCCGGACGACGGTGCCTGGTCGATAATATTTTCATCTCTAAGCAAGCGCAAGCCTTCGTCGGCTGTGACCTCGCCGCGCTCGATCATTTCCAGGATGCGCATGCGTTTATTTTCGTCAGACATGGATGGATTTCATCCTCCCTGCCCTTCCAGGGCCGTTAGTAACTCTTCCGCTTCTTCAGGGCTGATTTTCTTCTGCTCCAGCATACGCAGGATCATCATCCGTTCCTCTTCAGAAACAGGATCGGTGGGTGGGGTTGGTATTTTGACCGACCACGATCCCTTAGTGCGTCCCTTGCGGCTGGTAGATTTTGCTCTCATTTCACTACGGCGGCGGGTGGCTTCCAGTTTCCGTTCCATTTTTATCTGTGCGCGGCGCATTTTCTCCTGTGCGCGCACTGAGGCACGTTCGTTTTTTACGCGCGCTTGTTCCATGATGCGCTCCATCTCATCTTCGGATAAACCGGATTTGCTGATCGATTCCGAGAGCCTATCGAAATGTTCGTTCAGATGGCGGTTCATCATCTCCATCTGCTCATCAATCTGGGCTTCAACCTGGTTGGCGATTTGGTCACCAAAATCTTCAGGCAGCGGGGTATACGCCTCATCTGCTTCGCGTTCATCCCAGGTTTCTGAGGCGGAGAGATAAATGTTGCCTTTGGCGGAGAGCCTCATAAATGTATCTTCGCTCCCCAAAGTGAGCGTGTAGTCTCTCTGAGTTACGGTTTGGGATGCTTCCGGCATTTTTACGCGGATCACCTCGGCCTCGCTGGTCATCTCCAGTACCACATTGGCATCCTGAGGGATACGACAGTGGATGTTGCCATCCGTTTCGACGCGGTAGCTGCTCCCTGAGAGATTGCTCAGGCGAAGCCGGGCATTGCCTTTCACGGAAGTTTCGATGTTGCCATCCACGTCACGGAGATCAATGTTGCCCTTCACATTCTCGAGTATGCAATTTCCAGATACATCGCGCAGGGTGGCGTTGCCTTTCACCAACGGGACGATCAGATCACCAGCCACGCGCCTGGCGCGCAGGTGTCCGTATACTTTTTCGATGCTCACATCGGAGACATCACGCAGGTCAACGTGCCCGTGAACCTCCCCGATGTTGATCTGGTCGTGCAGCAGTTTTGCACGCACAGCACCCTTCGCGGATTCAACTTGCAGGCTGGTCTCGTGAGGTAAACGGACGGTGCAGTCGCTGCGGCAGCTCAGCCGTACGACATCGTCACTTTCTTCGAGTGATATATTGTCAGGTGCGGCTGTAACTGTGACTTCCGAGCGGTCCCAGCCTTTCAGGTACAGGTTGCCGAAGGCGTCATTAACGATCACTTCGGGTGCAGAACTTGTGGGTGCGGATATTTTTTCCATGATGATCCTCAACTTTCTTTGAGCTTATCCATTGCCTCTTCGGCGCTGATGCTACCTTTGTCCAATTCTTCAAGAATACTTTGGCGCTCTTCGTCTGTGAGACTTTCGTCCTCTTCAACGGCGCCTGGTTCGTACCCCATGGCGCGGATGACCTCGTGAAGCCGGTTGCGGATGGTGGGATACGAGAGTCCCATTTCCTCTTCCATGCGTTTGATCTTGCCCTCGTTGCGCACGAATATCTCGACGAAATTCAGCTGCTCCTGTGTCAGGTCGCTGAAAGGGCCGCCTGAAAAACGCCCCTCAATGGTTGAGTCGCAATCACGGCAGTAGATGCGCGTGACGGTTATCTCTCCGTCGCAAATCGGGCATCTTGTGGGTAAGGTGTTCATGAATGATCCTTTATTAATTGAGTTTAGCAAATATTATATTAATCTTCTAATTTCGCCTATATTATATATGAATATATAAGGAATGTCAAGTAGTTATTAAGAAAAATGAATATAAGAATTAAGTTAATTGAAACGCCGGGTCTTAAGGTAACAAAAACTCAATCGCGATCCGCGCCAGCAGTGAGCCGATTGGGATAAGCACCGAGAATAGAAGCGCGCGCAGCATTGAAGTGTTGTAAGGCCATGTGGGCGCCGCTTGCAGATGTTTCTCATAAATCTCAAGTGCATTAATCTCGGCGCCAAGGTGTCCGGTATCTACCCCCTCTTCGAGTCTTAAGACTAAATCCTGGCATGAGCGCTGGATATGTCCTTGGATCGGCGCTAACTGACGTTCTTTTTCGGCAGCCAATACCTGGTGTGCGGGGTACATGTTGAGGAAAAAGATTAAAAGTGTGACCATTATCCAATACCTTCGCCAAAAAATGGCTGACTGAATAGGGCTTCATGTAGTAAAGTTGTAGTTCACCAAAACTCAACCGCTACAGGAAGCCCATGATGGATAT
>Ga0209013_10004767_pt1 | contig 11820 bp, 10 predicted proteins | sample Cruoilmetagenom2_FD_187291 | JGI IMG/M metagenome (GOLD analysis project Ga0209013, IMG submission 187291) | Oil polluted marine microbial communities from Coal Oil Point, Santa Barbara, California, USA - Sample 2 (SPAdes) (version 2) | ecosystem: Environmental > Aquatic > Marine > Oil seeps ...
GATCCCGAATGGCGACTTCAGATGGACGTAAAGTACTCAAGAGAAGGCGTTTAAAAGGACGCTATCGGTTAGCGGTCAAGAAGAATAATCACGTTAAACGAACAAACTGGAACGGCTAAAGGTAGCGGTTATCCTAAGGCATTCTCTTGAAACGCAGGTTTCGCTTGACCAGCACCACCGATTTCGAGCGGGTGAGGCGTTTCGGAAAATCTTATGCCCACCCGTTTGTTGTGCTGATCACTCTTCCAAATGAGATGGACAAATCAAGATTCGCAGTATCAGCAGGCCGCTCAATCGGGAAAGCAGTCCAACGCAACCGGGCGAAACGCATCCTTCGGGAGACATTACGCCCCCTCATTCCAAGCATTGCACCTGGATGGGACCTGGTAATCCTGGCGCGCAAACCTATGGCAAATGCCGGTTTTGATGAAATTCGATCTGCACTAACCAGTTTGCTTTCTCGAGCAAAACTATTGGAAAAAACCCCATGACAAGTGAACTTCATTTCGATCACGATCACGATTATCCAAATGAACCCAGGGTGCGTGATTTACCACTTGGTTTAATTTACCTGCCACGCCTGATTTTATTGGGGTTGATCCGTTTGTACCAGAAAACTCTTTCGCGTGGTTTACCCGCCAACTCATGCCGTTTTTATCCCTCCTGCTCACATTACGGCTACCAGGCGATATACAAGCACGGCATCATAAAAGGTGGTTGGTTGGCTATTTGGCGCATCCTGCGCTGCAATCCTTTCAATCCCGGGGGATCTGATCCAGTCCCGTGAATCAAAAATAACATATTGAAATATTCCCAACAAAGAATGAAACGAAAACAATTTATTTTCATCCTAGTATTCATCGGCATCGCATTGACTCTCAGTGCGTGTGCTGGAGCTGCAAACACAGCCACCAGCTGGCCCGGCCTGACAGTTGATGACCAGTATGCTTATGTCGCCTATAACACACAGGTGTATGCTGTTGATTTAGAAAATGGATCCGAGCGATGGCGGTATCCAGCAGAAACCGACAACAACATCACTTTTTATTCCGATCCTGCATTAACTGATGATGGACAGCTGATTGTGGGCAGCTACGATTCAAACCTGTACAGCCTCACTGCCGAAACCGGTATGCAGAACTGGGTATTTCCCGACGCTGAAAATCGCTACATTGCCAGTACGTTGGTCGATAATGGATCAATTTTCGCCCCTGCAGCTGATGAAAATCTTTACTCATTGGACCCAGACGGTCGCCTGCTGTGGACTTTTACCTCCGCAGGTGAATCCTGGGCAAAACCAATCACCGATAATGATTGCAACTGCCTGTTCCTTCCATCGATGGATCATACTGTATACGCCATCGATCCACAGGATGGCACCGAAAAATGGCGCTCAGAAGAGCTGGGTGGTGCTATTGTTGGTACACCTGCGTTCGATAATAATGGTGTCCTGTATGTGGGGACATTTGGTGGAAAGTTATTTGCTTTGAACGCTGAAAATGGCGCGATAATTTGGGAATTTTCTACCCAGGATAATGGATGGATTTGGTCAGGTCCCACCATTTCTGATGGCGTATTGTACTTCGGCGATTTGAATGGCAACTTCTACGCGGTTGAGGCTGCGAACGGCAATCAAAAATGGCAGCGGTCACCTGAGCAAGATGATGAAGAAATAGTAGGTTCACCACTGGTGATCGATGAAAATATTTATTTCACTAACAACCATGGTTTCCTGTACAAATTTGATTCATCCGGTAAAAAAATATGGGAAGTAAATGTTGATCCAGCAAATGGAAAAGGGAAAATATACACCTCTCCAAAAACCTCTAATGGATTGATCCTGGTCGCACCCATTCAGATTGATGAGCTGCTTGTGGCATACAACGAAGAAGGAACGAAAAAATGGGAATTCATTCCTGCAGGAAACTGAATAATTACTAGAAACTTGATAGGTTAAGTTATATGGAAATTTTAAGTCAAGCTTGGAGCACGTTGATTCTCGACCCAATGATAAATTCACTGATTTGGATTTACAGCGGGTTGGGTGAGAACTTCGGTTTGGCGATCATTGTTTTTACCATTCTGGTGCGATTAATCACCTACCCCCTGACCGCTTCGCAGATCAAGAGCACGCGCGGCATGCAAGAAATGCAGAAATCGAAGAAGTGGCAGGACATTCAAAAGAAACACAAGGGTGATCGCGAAAAACTTGCTCAAGAGCAGATGAAACTGTATAAAGAGATGGGTGTCAGCCCATTCGGGTCTTGCTTACCAACCCTGATCCAATTTCCGATCATCATCGGTCTTTATCAAGCCATCATCCGATCTCTGGCTGTTACTCCCATACAATTATTAGAACTCACCAGGCATCTTTATCCGTTTTCCAACGCTGCAGCCTTAATTCCTCTCAATAACTACTTCTTATGGTTGGACTTGAGCCAGCCTGAGAAAGACTATGGCATCGAAATAGCGGGATTTACAATTCCAATCCTGGCCATTCTTGTCGTTGGAACGACCTTCCTGCAGTCCAGGCTGATGACACCACCTTCCACAACAGGCGATCAAGGCGCTAACATGAGCCGGGCGATGAACCTGTACATGCCGCTCTTCATGGGTTATCTGGCCTACAGCTTCCCTTCTGGATTGGCACTGTATTTTGTCACCAGCAACCTGGTAGGTATCCTCCAATACGGGATTATGGGCCGGTTGGACTGGCGAAACCTGATACCATCTCGGTTTTCCTCAGATAAAAAGAAGGAATAATATTTGAAATATGAATGATAAACGTACCAACCTAGAGATTATTGCCCCCACGGTCGATGAAGCTATCCAAAAAGGATTGGCTGATCTCGGATTACCGCGTGAAGCAGTCGATATTGAAATCCTCGATGAGGGAGGCAAGGGCCTTTTTGGCCTGGGCAACCGCCAGGCACGTATCCGCCTTACCATCATCTCTGAGTCTGAACAACCGAAAATTGAATCTGCTGAAAGCGTACTAGAAGATAGCTCTGAAACCGAAACTTACCCTGCCTCGGTAGAAGAAGATGAGCAAATCCTCGAGGAAGAACCGCCTTTCATTGGTGATGACTATATCCTGGATATTGCCCGGGATGTGGTCAGCGAGCTGCTCGAGAAAATGAAGGTCCGGGCTACTGTAACTTCCGAATATATACCGGATTCTGACGCCCGCAGCCGGGTACCCATCCGGGTCAACATTCAAGGTGACGATCTGAGTTATTTGATCGGTCGTCAAGCAGAAACATTAAATGCCCTGCAGTATATCTCCAGCTTGATAATTAATAAGGAGATTGGCAGATCCATTCCCCTGATTGTAGATGTGGAAGGATACCGGATTCGGCGCGAGAATCAACTGCGGCAGTTAGCACGCCGCATGGCAGACCAGGCCGTCAGCACAGGTCGCAAACAGGTTCTTGAGCCAATGACTGCCGCCGAGCGTAGGATTATCCATATTGAACTCCGCGAAAATCCTCAGGTATCTACCGAGAGTATTGGAGAAGATCCACGCCGCAAAGTTACCATCCTCCCTGAATAAGATTTCCCTGTTCACTAAAAACAATTAACCGGTGCATGCGGTATTCAACCGCATGCATTTCTTATTTCTTCTTCAGGTATAATTTATGCATGTATCGCCAGATGAGTATTGACACCATAGATTACCTGATGATCGGCCATATCACCCTTGATAAAACACCGGGTGGTTTGCGACTGGGTGGAACGACCACATTTTCAAGTTTGATGGCCCGTGCGCTTGGATTGCGAGTCGGTATTGTCACCTCCTGGGGAACTGAAATTCCTCTCGGACCGCTGGCCGAGATACCGATCATAAATTTACCCGCGGAGCACAGCACCACCTTTGAAAATATCACAACCACAGAAGGCCGGGTCCAAACCCTGTTCCATGTCGCAAATACAATTGACCTGAACTTAATACCTGAAGAGTGGCTTAACGCATCTATTGTCCATTTAGGACCCATCGCCCAAGAAGTCGAACCGACAATTGTCCGCCACCTTTCAAACTCTTTGATCGGAACCACACCCCAAGGTTGGCTGCGAACATGGGATAAGTCTGGATCTGTGATACCTACGGAATGGCCAGAAGCGTCTTTTGTGCTCAGCAATGTTGGTGCTGCCGTGATTAGCGTTGAAGATTTGGGTTTCGATGAATCCCGGATCGAAGAAATGGCAACTGCCTGCCGGGTACTGGCCGTTACCGACCATTCCGAAGGTGTGCGCTTGTTCTGGAATGGCGATGTACGCCGCTTCAGACCACCCCCGGTGACAGAAGTCGACACCACTGGTGCTGGGGACATATTTGCAGCCGCCTTCTTTTTCCGAATGTATACGACCCGTGACCCATGGGAGGCTGCCCGTTTTGCAACCCAATTGGCAGCCATATCAGTTACTCGAACCGGATTACAAGGTATTCCAACTCCGGAAGAAATCCAAGCATGCATGGCTGAGGTTCTATAGTATGGGTCGCACCTATACTTTGGTCAATCAAAAAGGTGGAGTTGGTAAAACTACTACCGTAATAAATTTAGGCGCTTACCTGGCATACTTCGGGCAGAGAGTTCTCCTGGTGGATCTTGATCCTCAGGCGAATGCCACTGCTTGCCTGGGGGTTGATAAAGAAACTGTCAGGGGGGGAACATACGAATCTCTCATTGGAAATTCTCCAGCTGCCAGTCATATTCTCCACAATCCACGCCTGAAAATTTCTCTGCTTCCCGCCTCCCCTGCATTAGCCGGCGCGGAAGTGGAGCTGGTGGGTGAGCTAGCCCGTGAGAACTACCTCAATACTGCTTTATCACCGATTCGGGATAGGTATGACTATATTCTGATTGATTGTCCTCCTTCTTTGGGGCTGCTCACCCTGAACGGGATCATTGCTGCTCAAGAAGGTGTAATTATCCCGGTTCAATGCGAGTATCTTCCGTTAGAAGGACTCAGCCAATTAAACAAAACTTTAGATCGAATTCGGATTGCAGTATTTCCCGAATTAAAGATCCGGGGAGTGCTCCTGACCATGTTCGATGGTCGCACTAATCTCTCAAATGACGTGGTTGATGAAGTCCGCCGGCATTTCACTGATTTGGTATTTGCGGCAATTATTCCTCGCACAGTGCGCCTGGCCGAGGCACCCTCGTACGGTCAACCAATATCCGTTTATGCGCCCAGCTCAAATGGTGCTGAATCCTATACCGCTCTGGCGCGAGAGATTCTTTCGGGTGATGGTATCGAAATACCAGCCCTTGAAATCTGATCAGTATTATTCGATAAACAGGATCTTATGCCAAAAAAATCAGGACTCGGAAAAGGCCTGGATGCTCTCCTGCCTGGCGCAGAAGACCAGCTCTCAAAAAGTGGGGTCAGGCAAATTCAAACTGACAGGATACTGCCCAATCCTCGCCAACCTCGAGCGAATTTTCACGCTGATGAACTTGATGAGCTGGCAGCCTCCATTCGCGAACACGGGGTCATTCAACCTTTGATCATCACCGCAGGGGATTCACCTGGCAGCTATACTTTGATCGCAGGTGAAAGACGATTAATGGCGGCCAAATTGATTGAGCTGCAGGATGTGCCCGCAATTATCCGGGAAGCATCCGATCAGGATTTGGTCGAATTAGCGCTGGTCGAGAATGTTCAGCGTGCTGATTTAGGTCCTCTCGAAACCGCTGAAGCTTACCGGCAGCTGACTGAAGACTTCGGACTTTCGCATGAGGAAATTGCTGACCGGGTCGGAAAGAACCGGACAACGATCACCAACACGCTGCGCCTGATGAAGCTGCCTGAGGATGTAAAGGAGGCCCTGGTCTCTGGAAAGATCAGTGAAGGTCACGCGCGGGCTCTGCTATCACTCTCATCTGAAGCAGCTCAGAGTGCGGCGCTTAAATCGATCCTCAAATTATCTTTAAATGTCCGCCAAACGGAAGAACTGGTTCGCAAGCTCAGTGGGGAAAAACCGCAAAAGCCTATCCCGGCACCACCTGATCCTGAAATCAAAGCCCTTGAAGAACAGCTCCGCCAACGCCTGGGTACGAAAGTATCCCTGAATCAAAGGAGTAAGGGGGGCACCTTAACGATCCATTATTATTCTGCGGAAGAATTGGATTATTTACTTGAAATGATTTTAGGGGAATGAACGGCTAAAGTTCCATTTTTAGCAGCTTATTTGTTCATTCAAAGCGCAGCGACCTCCCACCCGAAAAACAATATATGAGAAAACAAACTGGCAGGCATGTCTTATACAACGCCCGTATCTACACACAGGATGAACGGGAGCCAATTGTCCCGGCACTGGTAATCGACCGCGGGAGAATACTGCAGATTGGCGAACAAAACAAGCTCTTATCGCAGTTTGAAGAATCGAGCACTCTCCATGACTTGGAGGGTAAAACCATAATCCCGGGGTTAATCGACGCTCATATCCATCTCCAGCATTATGCCATGAGTTTGCAGAAGGTAGAATGTGAAACCTCCACCCGGAAAGAATGTTTAGAAAATGTTGCCGCAGCGGTGGATGGAATAGCTTCCGGGGAATGGATACTGGGTCATGGATGGAATCAGAATGATTGGCCGGAAGATTTCGGAAATGCACACCTATTAGACCAGATCGCGCCTGAAAACCCTGTCTATCTGACCGCGAAATCCCTGCACGCGGCCTGGGTAAACTCGATCGCCCTTCATGAGGCAGGGGTCACTTCTCAAAAAACACCAGATCCACCAGGTGGACGGATTCAGCGCCATCCGGATGGTGCGCCAACCGGCATTTTATTCGAGACTGCAATGTCCCTGGTTTCCGATCTCATCCCTAAGTCTTCTGTTGAACAAGTTTCCCAGTCTATCGAACAAGCACAAACCAAGCTGTGGAAATTGGGGATCACCGGGGTTCACGACTTTGACCGGAGAACCTGCTTTGCTGCACTCCAACAGCTGCACGCAGCTCGAAAATTAAAGCTGCGGGTCACAAAGAGCATCCCCATTGAATTGCTTTCTCAGGCCATCGAGCTCGGTCTGCAGACCGGATTTGGTGATGATTTCTTGCGGATCGGATCCGTAAAAGCCTTCGCCGACGGAGCCCTGGGTCCCCGCACCGCCGCAATGCTGCAGCACTATGAAAGTGAGCCAACGAACCGAGGCTTGCTCATGCTGGATGCTGAACAGCTCTTTGAACAGGGTTCCAAAGCAGTCGACAATGGATTAAGTTTAGCTGTACACGCAATTGGCGATTCTGCCAACCATGAAGTTCTTCAGGCTTATGAGCAGCTGCGGAAATACGAGCACGACCAGCGCTCAAATACCGGTAGACATGGCAAAGCCTCCAATCTCCGGCACCGCATCGAACACGTTCAAATTATCCACCCGGATGACATATCCCGGTTGGCACAATTAGATGTGATCGCTTCCATGCAGCCAATTCACGCCACCTCGGATTACCCGGCCGCAGATCGATATTGGGGAGATCGGTCAAAATCAGCCTATGCCTGGAATGCCCTGCAAGAAGCTGGGACTCTTCTGGCTTTCGGATCAGATGCGCCGGTAGAATCTCCTAATCCATTCTGGGGACTCCATGCGGCTGTGACCCGCAGGCGTGGTGACGGATCACCTGGTCCCCAAGGCTGGCGTCCAGAACAGAAAATCTCGGTGTCAAGTGCACTGCAGGGATTTACCACCGGCGCTGCCCATGCAGCTGGTATGGAAAACCGGCTTGGAAAACTTTCCCCAGGCTTTCTGGCAGATCTATTAGTATTGGATCAGGATCCATTCAATATCGATCCTGAGCAGATCCGTGATATTCTCCCCCTTGGAACCATGATTGCCGGGGAATGGGTATACCTGGACCCCCAGATCCACGAGATTACCTCAATCTCCTGACATCACCCTGCCGGACAGTCACCCGAATTTCATCCAGATGCTCGAGTAACGCCAGGACGTATCGACGGCTGGTGTTGAAGTGATCTCGCGCTTGAGCTGCACTTATTGTCTTCTGGTTGGTGAGCAAATTCTTGATCCCCTCAACCATCTGATCGTAATCTTCTTTCCGAAAAACAACCTCAGATGAGACAGGAATCAGATACTCCAGATCGACCATGGCTGAGTATAGATCATCTCCAACCGCTGATTTTGAATCCTTTATAGACGGAGGGGAGTATGGGGAAGCAGAAAACTGCTTCAAGAGATTATCAATACTCTTCTCCTGTTGAGAATTAAATTGAATTTCATGCTCCGGCTGTGAGATCAGAGGTCCTTCTTCTTGCAAACTACCATCTTGGGTAAATTTATTGACCAGCCCGGCAAATAATCGGGTTGAGACCTTCAGCTTGCTCTTGAGTTCTTCTTTCGGCATACCTCTGCGCAGAGGATAAATTGTGTGGTAATCCTGGATAACTCCCAACGTGGTTGCGGATATTTGTGCCCAATAGCCGCTTGTAGTTACCAGGACATCGCTGGTGATCAACAAATCCTCCTTCTTGGGTTCTAGAACCACAATTTCATCCTGGGCGAGCAGCTGCTCGAGAGCACTTTGAGCCGAATCTTGTTCAAGATTGGATTGTTGGGTTACTTCACGCAGTGAAGCTGCCTGAAGCACTGCAAGAGATTGCAGGTAAACGTCTTCAGGAGCGCCTTCAGCTAGGGATTCCAAACGGTCTACAAGTCCCGCTGCGAATCGTTTATGGCGACCTTTGGGAATTGGATCAACCACCCTGCCTCCCCCCATTGTTTCACCAGGTGATGGGCGTCGTAATATATAGTGGTCCCCTCGGATGGCCACCACCGGCTCACGCATCTCCAGCTGCAGCCAGCCCTCCTCACCCGGTTGAATAACCTCTTTCCCTAATGTGCGCACACGTGCCAGAACCTCCGCTGCACCAATAAACAATTTGACCTCAGTATTATGCTTCAAGGCCTGGGATACATCCGGAAGCAGCCGAAATTGTACATCCATGCGCCTGGTGGGTTGATAATCACCCGGGTGGGCGATAACATCCCCACGCGAAATCTCGTCAAGTGCGACACCGGAGATATTAACCGCGGTACGACTCCCAGGTACTGCTAAGTTTTCCACCTGTTTATGTGTTTGCAAGCCCCGGATACGACCCTGGATACCCCCAGGCAGGATTTCTACTTCGTCGCTTACCTGGAAGTGCCCATCACTCATTGTGCCGGTCACAACCGTGCCAAAACCTGCGATGGAGAACACCCGGTCCACGGGCAATCGTGGCCGTCCTAAATCCTGCCTAGGTGGCTTCTCGTCCAAAACTTCTTCCAGGGTCTCCAATAATTCAGGTATTCCCTGGCCATTCTTTGCTGAAACACGCCTGATAGGCGCATTCTGCAGCACAGTTCCAGCGACAACCTCATGCACATCATCTTCCACCAAATCCAGCCATTCCTGATCAGGTACCATGTCAATCTTGGTCAGTGCGATGATCCCCCCATTGATTTGAAGAATGTCCAGGATGGCGAGGTGTTCGCGCGTCTGCGGCATGACCCCTTCATCGGCTGCGACCACAAATAAGGCCGCATCAATTCCACCTATGCCTGCCAGCATATTTTCGATGAAATCGCGGTGCCCCGGAACATCCACAATCCCAATTGGTTCACCCCCGGGTAGTTCCAACCAGGCGAACCCCAGATCGATGGTCATCTCCCGTTCACGCTCTTCCTTCAAACGATCTGGATGGATGCCAGTCAGTGCTTCAATCAGGGTAGATTTACCATGGTCGACATGCCCCGCAGTTCCGATTACACGCATTCGCCTGCCTTAACCTTAATAGGAAAATTTTCTCGATCTGGACCGATCGCTAACTCGAATTTATCGATTACTGCCAACGCTGCGTTCGTAAGCCGCAACCCATTCATGCGTCAGCGACAGCAGCGATTGCAGACGTTTCTCTGTTTCTTCGTTCATCTGCTGGATCAGGTCCTGGAATTCCTGATAGCTTAACTTGATATCAACCAGTTGATCCCCCATTTGTTCCAGGTTCCTGGACAATTCATTGCGCTGCTCTTCCTGGGTGAGGGTGTAATTCGTCCAGCGTTTTTGGTCATCAGCTTTAAAAGTGACCCATTCCTGCCTGAACCGTTCATCGGCTAGACGTTGGACCTCGGTGATCTCGTTGATCCGCCTCTCAATCCTGGATTGAAGTTCCTCTATTGACCCTTTAACTCTTTTCACATCATTATGGGTGCTGTCTAGGGACTGGAATTGCTGCTCAACGTCACTTGATTGGCGGTCAATTTTTTCGATTTGCACTTGCCATTCCTTCCAGGTACGATCAAATTCCACCTGCTGCATGGCTTGTTTTTCGATGAACGCGTCCTGAGCTTCCTGTCGTTCAGCATCTTGGGACAGAGCTTCTGTCAGTCGACCTTCAGCTTTACGCAGGTTTGAAGAAACAACATCTAACTGACCTCTTTGTTCATCATTCCTTTTTCTTAACGCGGCAACTTCACCCTGCAAATCTACCAATCGTTTTGAATCTTGGCGGCGACCATCCTCGATCAGGCGGTAAGTGCGGGTATACTCTTCCTCACTGCGCTGCAAATCTTGAACCTTAACCCGCAATTCGTCGATCAACTGTGCCAATCTGGCGTCCTCATCTACCCGGGCTTGCAAACTGCGGTTGAAGCCAGAAAATGCCTCCAGCTCTTTGCGGGTCTCTGCAATAGTGGTATCCACCGAACGCATCTCGACCCGGCGAATTTTTTCCATTTCTTCTTCACGTTTTTTTGTTTGCTTATCTTGTTCTTCAACTTGTTGGTTGATTTCAAGCCGCTGCTGCAGCAGAGCAGAATCAAAATCATCCATGCGCCCCACAACTGCTGTTAACCGGACGATCTCACTGTTGAGATCTTTTAACTGCTGGTTTGCCGCTGAAATACCCCCTTCCATGGCAGTGATACGCTCTACTTGTTTCGATATGATGTCCTTGTCCTTACGACGCTCATCATTTAACCACTCTAGCTGTTTGAGAACTTGGTCAAACTCCATGTCTGGCCTCCGTAAGTTATATCCCAATATGGAATTGTAGTCTCGAGGGTTTGCGAATTATAGCATTAAGCTTCCTACCCCAGTGCTCCAAACGCATCCGGAAAACTCGTTGCCAATTTTAAAAATATATTGGGGAGAAAACCAATTAAAAAGAGTAATCCAACGCCAATTACGAGCAAGACGATCAAGGATCTCGGTTCTGGGCTGCTTTCCTCGGTATCAATCCCATCTGAAACCATGGAAATCAGCATGCGGATCACGCCGACGATTAATCCAAAAGATCCAAGGATAACCCATATTGATATAGCTGGAACCTGAGCTGATAAACCCTCTATTACCCCAAGTTTCAGAGGAAAACCCGCTAACAAAGGCATGCCTGCCAGGCAAAATAGTGAAACAATGAGACTGATCGAGATTATCGGATACCTTTTTCCCAGCCCTCGAATTCCATCGATATCAAAGCTGCTAATCCTGCCAATTAATGCTGACATGGCTAATGCGAATACACCAAGACTTAATCCACGCGGCACAAGTCCTGCAAAAAATAAAACCCGGTAAGTCGCAGAACCATTTCCAATAGCTAAACCAATCGCCAGCAGTGAAAAGCCAATATCCAGTAAGACCGCGAATCCAATCATTCGGGAAAGATTTCTCTCCACCGCCGCCCAAATACCCCCCGTCACAACCATTACTGCCCCGATAACTTGAATCAAAAGAACGGTATTCGGGCTATCTTTCATCCACACAAAACTATCCATGAATCCAAGCCCAAAAATTAATACAGCGATCGGAAGCAGCAG
>Ga0209013_10004770_pt1 | contig 11813 bp, 10 predicted proteins | sample Cruoilmetagenom2_FD_187291 | JGI IMG/M metagenome (GOLD analysis project Ga0209013, IMG submission 187291) | Oil polluted marine microbial communities from Coal Oil Point, Santa Barbara, California, USA - Sample 2 (SPAdes) (version 2) | ecosystem: Environmental > Aquatic > Marine > Oil seeps ...
GAGGGCCTGAAGATTCCCTACGAGTGTCTTATTGCGTGAAGTGATTAGAAGCGCTAAGAAATGGGCAAATAACTATCCAATAGAATGCACCAAATAACCCCGAATATAGTCAAATAAGGCCAAATAGAGCAATTTTATTGGACAGTGTAAGTCGTATAAAAGCACTAAAATACAATAAGATAAGCGAATTCAGACGGAACACTACGAACCAGGCGGTCGGAGGTTCGACTCCTTCCGGGCGCGCCATTTTATTATTTGATTTCAGTTGATTATGTCGCGGTGTCGCTGACTTGGATTTCTGCAGCTTCCTGTTTTGTGCTAACCAGGAATCAAGTCCTGATAGTTACACGGATCGTACTCTTTGATAAATCAGCGAGTTAACGACCATCACGCATTCTCTGTCCTAATGACAACAATTATGGTGAAAAATCAGGTTGTCTACCCTCGTCATAACAGGTCTTTCAGTTTCTCGTTCGCCAGGATGATCTTGCGTTTCCTGCGCAACTTCACGACCGTGGGATCGAAGTGGTTCATGATGTCTTTGTATGTGCTGGCAAGAAAATCGAGTGCGAGATGTTTCTCCTGCTCGATCAGATGATCAACTTCTGCCGGATCGCCAGCGATACACCGACAGTCAATGATAAAGTGCCGGAATCGTACGGCATCCAGAGCGGTTGTATCGGAGAAGACGAAGTCCATGTGTGGTTCGTTATCCCGGGTTCGATCCCGCATGTACACGCATGTCGCTGGTGAGGTATTGCATCGATCAAGCAGTGCTTCGTAACTTTTCCTCATATAAGCGTAGTAACGATCTCGCAGTGCCTGCAACTGGCCTTCCAGTCCATCGGCATCGAGTCGTTTGTCGTAGACATATCCGGTGTCTTCCCGCTTGCCGTGATCCGGACCATCGATATATTGGCTGGGAATGAGTTCGTCAATCCGCTCAAATCCGAGTTCATCCAGCACATCGATCAGGCATCCGGCCAGCGAACTGATATTGGCATAATGGAAAGTGCCGTCAATCATTAACCTTGCCCAGCAGCAGTGAATGTCACCCCGGTAGGGGCGTATTTTGTAATCCGGATCCTCCTGTTTGCGCGCCTGTTCCTGGAAGCGGTGGTCGTCTCGCGCGTAATCGCCTACCGTGTTGAAATCGAGCAGGGTGACATCCTCGGAGAGATATTCATTCAGGACGAAATTATTCTCACCGATGCCCTGTAAGGGCAACAGGGTTTTATTCAATAACAGATACTGGCTATCATCAAACGTGTCCAGTATGGCGTCCAGTTCCTCTGTCGTGTTGACCGCAATGCCAAATAATGCATTGAGGACGGTTTGCCGGATACGGAATTCATCTTCCGCATTCAACTGCAGCCGATAAGATTCACGCTCGGTTACGGATAATGCGAAATAGTCCGGTTTCACCCGTATAACAGCCTGTCGCAGGGCCGCGTTCCACGCTGTTTGATTTGTTTTCACCATTTTACCTGGGTGCACATTTACAGGCAATGTGCTGCATCCTGCAACGCGATCATCAAGGTCACTGGGTCAAGCGGGGATTCGAGAAACCCGTTGCGGGTATAGAAGTGCTTTGCATCTTCCGAGAGCGTATGGACAATTAATGCCCTGATGCCTGCATGTCTCGATACTGACAGGGAACGCAACAGTGCATCTTTCAGCAGACCCCGACCCATGCCGGCATGTTGCCACTGTTGGTCAACGGCAAGCCTTCCGAGCACCATCACCGGTATCGGATTCGGCATGTTGCGGCGTATTTTTCCCGGCGCGTCGCGATGTTCGACGCTGCCAGTGGCCAGAGCGTAATAACCGACTACCCGCTCATCTTGGCAAACGACGAAGGTGCGTGATGCACCGGAAATTTCATTTTTTAGGGCGCGGCGTTTGAGCCATTCGTCCAGTACCGGTATGCCGCAAGTAAACGATCCAGTGAGGTGAAATGCGGTGATTGGCTCCGGCGCGGTTATTTCTCCCATGGCGCCTTGTCATGTATTAATTTTCGCAGAGCAGGGTTGTCTTTGACTGGCGCATCGATGAGGGTTGCGAATGTCTTGTACGTCTTGTCGTCCACCAAAAGGAGTCGTTGGTCGAGTAATACGTTTTCGGCTTCACGGCAGGCGGCTTCCAGCATAAAGTCCGAGCGATTCTTGTTGAGCATCGCTGCTGCCTTGTCGATCAGGTTGCGCTGCGTCGAGCGGGCACGGATATTGATCGGTGCTGCACGGTTCTGTGTTTCTGCCATCGGGATAGCCTCCTGTTGTATAGATGATCAATATACATTATTGTATATCGATCGTCTATACGAGTTCTGAGGCGAGTAAGCGGGATAACGCTAAGGGACTGTGCTAGATTCGTGCTAACTTGAATGCACAGTCAACTGTAAGTAATTGATAACTCATCTACGGTATTGGTTGGGCAAGCACCGCAAGTGACTGATTAATAAAGTAAGTTAAATGCTTCAGTCTGGCTACGAACTAGGCGGTCGGAGGTTCGACTCCTTCCGGGTGCGCCATTATATCATGCAAATCAACCGGTTACGGCGAAATGCTTGGCTGGTTTTTTTGTGGTTGTCCAATAGGGCAAAATATATCTATTTAATTGGACAGGTGCCGTCATTCATACCTTCCATGTGTAAACGACATCCGTGATCAAGTGACTGACAGGATTACAAAAAGTTGGCGTCAGTGAGATCTGGGGGAAGGGCTGCTGAAGTTAGCACGTCTGGGTTGATCATTAATGGGTAGTGCGGTGATGACCTGCCTCAGGCACGGATACAATCGTGGATTCCCTGTTCTCATTACTACCCAACATCACAAGTCAGAAGTGACTTCCTTAGCATTGTATCCGATCGCACGATATCCACGCAGGCGTCTTTCGAACATGCGTGCAAGCATGGGTACATCACGGTCAACATAGTCGTAGATGCGAACCTCGGTCTTGTCGGGATGGAGGCGGTGGAGTCTGCCGGCGTACTGAATCAGTGTTCCTTTCCAGGATACAGGCAGAGCCAAAAACAACGTGTCCAGTCGTGCATCGTCAAACCCTTCTCCAATATAACGCCCGGTTGCAAGAATCAATCTCTCTTCGTTATCGGGGATGGCAGCCAGCCGATTCAAATCTTCACGGCGCCTTTTTGCACTTCTACCTCCCTGCAGGACAATCAGATTGCGCGTGAATTTACGCAATCGGTCGGCGAAGTACTCCAGGTGTTCTTTGCGCTCCGTGAGCAAGATAGGTGAGCGGCCTTCTTCAAGTGCCTGCAAGACGTCATCGAATATCAAATTATTTCGTTGTTTGTTAGCAGTTAGCCGTTGGTAAATATCCTGAATACGCAGGTCGTCTTCATCGAGACATAATCCTGTCTCGCGGATGATCAGTTTGTGGTTGAAGGGACGATGGGCCGCCTGATTCCGGGCATCAATGGTGAAACGAACCGGACCCAACTGCATTTCGATAATCGGATGATGACCGTCACGGCGTTGTAATGTGGCGGTCAGGCCGGTAATGAAACGCGCCCTGACCTCGGCCAGGACGCGCTCAAAGGACACTGCAGGCAGGTGATGGCACTCATCCACAATGACATGGCCATAGTTGGCCACCAGATCATCTACTTTGTCTTTGCGTACTAGGCTCTGGATCATCGCAACGTCAAGCCGGCCATTGGGTTTGTGTTTGCCGCCACCAATTCGCCCAATATCCCTGGCATCCAGCCTGAGGAACAGCGAAAGCTGTGCGATCCACTGATCGAGCAACGGCTGGCGATGTACCAGGACCAGGGTATTGCATTGCCGCTCGGTGATCAGCCAGGTACCAATTACGGTTTTTCCAATGCCCGGTGGTGCGACGAAGACACCGATATCATGTTTGCGCAGGGTGTTAGCGGCCTGTTCCTGAATGGCCGTGAGTTTGCCATCGAACCGTACGTCAAGTGGCTCGCCAGGATGGCGCTGGTCGTCAATGGTCAGTGCGCTGCTATATTGTTGGAGTAAGGCCGCGAGTTCATCCTGACATCCCCGAGGCAAGGCGATGTGCTTGGGAAACTCTTCGGTGCAGCTGATCACCCGTGGTGTCAATGCCGTTGACAACCGCATGCTCTGCTTTTTGTAGAACTCCGGATTCTGAAAGGCCGCCAGTCGCTTGATCTGGTTCAGCAGGGGTGATGGCAAATCCGTTTTGTCGATGTACAATCGCTGTGCAAGTACGGCATGAACTTCAGCGGGAACGGGTTCGGTAATGTGCACTTTCTCTGGTCGTCCTGAGGGCGAAAGTTCCCACGGTGCATCGTTCCTTCCATCTTCGTTTGCTGAGCTAAACCGAACGCCGACGATCTTTCCCTTCTGGGTAGCTTCGCGGGCGATGGATTCCACGGTAGACGACGCCATCCGTGTCAGTGATGCGAGATAGGCCCATTGATCCGGGTGTGGTTGGAAGTCTTCATCCAGGAAAACGGAATTCCCCGCTTGCCGCGGTTCATATTGCAGCGGCAGGGCGATGAGGTTACCGAAACCACCACGCGGCAGAGTGTCCTGATTGGGGAACAGTCGGTCATAGGAACTCATGGCGAGTTGATGGCGGCGTGCCATGGTCTCGGTGATAAGATAGCAGCCCATGCGGCGGGCGCTGACGGCGGGGACAGGTGAGCTAAAGAAGAACCAGACATGGGCGCCGTTACCTGATCGTGAACGCTCCACGACGGCCGGGACACCGAGGTCCCGGCAGGTATCGACGAAAGCCGCCACATCATCGAGCCAGGACTCCTTGTCAAAGTCAGCGGCGAGAAACCAGCAGGTTTCATCTTTGAGCAGGGGATAAACACCAATGGCGTGCCGGCCCTGGAGATGGTCAAGGACAACCTGATCGCTGACCGGCAGAAATGCCTGGTTTGGGCACTCGCTGCATTTCACCCGGGGTTTTTCGCAGACACCACGTACCCATTCATTGTTGCAGGTCGGAGAATATCCTTTCCGACCGGTCTTCGAACTTATCCAGAGCAATGGAAAGACATCATCCCGGCCGCGGAATAGTTGGCGAAACAATGAGATTTTTCCTTCAGCGGTAGTGGGTATATCACCGCTGGTTTGTATTTCCGGGGAGGATGGAACTATGGGGGTTGGTTCCATGGTGGCAAGCTCTGTCTTGAGTGATGCCAATCGTTCCTGAGTCTCATTATATTGGTCTGCAAGCTCAGCGAGCTGCGTTTCCTCGTGAGCGATCGCCTCGCGCAATGATTGCTCCTTCGTTAACGCCATGGTCCGCCAGGTTTCCACTTTGCTTTGAAGTCTTGGTTCCGGGTCAACGCCTGCGTTGGTGGAAGAAGGAATGTCTCCAGAAAGAGGCAGACGTCCGTCAATGATGGCGGGGTGGTGACAAGCATGCCTTTGCGTATAAACGCGTTCCACTGAGTGTTCTTTTGCGTATCTTCATGGAACTCGGGACTGAGTCCGGAAGACGCGAGTTCCGGGAGGGGTGTATGACGGCGCGAGAATGTGTTGCGGATCGCTTCGTACAGTATCAGGCCGTCGAAGTCGAATTCCCGGGCGATTACCCAAAGATCGTAGAAGTCTTTCATCCGGCTGTTAGCCATGCCCAGGTTGACCAATGCCTGGTATTTCTCTGCTACCACGGTCTCGCGGGGATAAGCTCTCAAGTGTGGTGCGGGGTTGCCCAAGAGGGTGGGGTATTTGATTCTATCGCTTCGGGTGTCACGGCATCCCCGAAGCCGATGTCGGCCTGGATCGGTACCCGAGCGCCGGCCAGATCACCAAACAGCCTCACGCGTATGCCCCCATACTCCGATTCATCCCGGATTACTTCGACTTGCACGCTGTCTGCCATCAGCGTCAGACCGTCATCATCGACGGGAAGGTTGCAGAGTTCGCGAAAGACTTTTAGCAGACCTGGTTCGCTGCTGTCACCGAAGCCGAGGAAATCCACATCGCGTGTCGGGCGGTGCGGTTGGTCACCCCACAGCATGAACAGCATCGCACCCTTCAGGATGAATCGCTCCCGATAGTTGGATTGACTCAGGCGGTACAAGAGGCGTTCCTGTCCATACTGAGTCAGCAGCAACTGGAAATCCTCGCCACGTTCACGTGCCAGTGCCAGCAACCGGTCACGCACCGAGGCTGCTGTATTATTCCCACGTTTATCATTCATGTCACGAGCGATTCCAGGTAGGGTCGCATGACATTTTGGACGCGGCAGATATCGGCATAGTGCCAAAGATCATCCATGGTGCAGCGTCGTGATCGCCAGCACTCCCTGAGCGCCTCAATGGCTACATCCAGGCCAATCTTGTTACGGTATTTGAAACAGTCCGCCACGGTCTTGGCAGGGGAGTACACATGCACGGTTACCCCCTCGATCTGATGTTTCTCGACCCCGGCATTGAGCGTGGCCTGAGAGAAGCGCACGATACGTAGCGGTGGGTATTCCATGCGTGGCCGCCAAGCCTTCTCGCCGATGGCCAGCCAGACTTCAAAGGGCGACTGGATGGTGAGATTGTGAAAGCGCAGGGCGGACAGCAGGCTGACTACACCTTTGGGTACACGTTTGCAGGCCTCGGCCAGCGAGTGATGCTCGGTGACGCTACTGTCGGGGAGGACGTAAAGTCCCCGGCCGATCCGCTGCAGTTTGCCGGCCTCGCAGAGGCGGCTGAGGTAGGTCCGTGGGATGTTGCTGGAATCCAGATCCCGTGGACGCAGAACGCCTGCTTTTCTGACCAGTTCCAGGATCTCGTCTGTCCGTGCGGTTTGGGTAGCCATGATATTGGAATGTTACATTACCTAGGGAGAAAATCGCAAGATTCGATGTATTGTAACAACCTTGAAATGCTGGCTGTGTAGGCTCCAAGCTGTCCAATAGATGGTCTGGAAAAGCCCAAATATAGGCAAATAGGCTGATTTTATTGGACGGTGATGGAGCATAAAAGCATGGAATTACAGTAGGATAGGGCGCTTAGGCTGGAATACTACGAACCAGGCGGTCGGAGGTTCGACTCCTTCCGGGCGCGCCAATAATATCAGGGTTATCGTTTATCGATAGCCCTTTTTTGTTGCTTGGGTAGCAGTATGGGTAGCAAAAGTGATGGATTTGAGGGCGTACCATGCAAGAAGAGCAGTCCACGCATAAAGCCAAGATCGCAACACTGCCACCGGATACTGGCCCGTATCATCCAGTCAATAATCCCGATGGCTATCTGCCGATCCCGCTTTGGGTACGAGAGCGACTGTAGGTGCGACTACTGACCACTCTGACCTGGCTTTTCTGGTTTTTACACAGTCTGTGCCAACAACAGACCTTCACCGGAAACAAAAAGCAGCGACCGAAGCCGCCCCTAGCCAAGTTATTTTCTAGAATAGCCTACAGCACGATGGCCCCGGCGGCTTGCGGTGCAGTCCCTTATAGATGTTCAGGTCCAGTGTGTTAATCACCACATCTCCGTTGAAGTCTGCATCGGCATTGTAGTTAGTATCTCCCGGAGATGTACGGTGGGCGAGCTTGTATAGATTCAGGTCCAGTGTGTTGGTGCTACCGTCATTATTCAGATCGCCATCGCACATATTGCCGTAGCCATCCCCATCGGTATCCACCTGACTGTTACTACCAGCATCCGGAATTAGCGGGCCATTGGGAACATCGATGCAGTTGTCCTCTAGATTGACTATACCGTCAGAATCGCTGTCAACAGAAGAGACAACTGGTGAGATACTTCCACTAATGAAACCTCCAAAGATAAAACCATTGCCGCCAATATCAAATGCACTTGTGGTCAGATTAATCAACGCAGACCCAGCAGGTGTGAGAGCTGGTGAAAATTTGAGGCTAATATCAATCCCCTCATCGTGCGTACTAGGAGTACCATCTCGGTTAAATTCGATAGACCCCCCAATATCGAAGATGATATTCAGCAAATCATAATCACTAGAGGCCAACCACGGGATGAATAGTTCGCTAAATGTCCCGACACCACCCTCAAAATCGCCAATATCATAAGTCCATGCAAATGTGCCGGTCATTTGTCCCTCTTGACCATTATAATTATTATGCATAATGACTTCGTTCAATGTATAGCTGACTGTCGCTTCCTGAGCAGAACCCACTGACATGACTGCTGCCAGCCACGAGAATAATGCCACTCGAACAATACAGAGCCTAACAGTCGCAAATGTTTGTTTCATAGACAATGTTCCATTTTATACACAATAATTTTATCCGGGTTCTTCAGTAACAAGCCAGTGCAGCACATCCATATTGTAGTCTTTTGGCGAAGCTATCAAAGCATACCCCACGTTTATATGGTCATAGATGTATGAAATTACTAGATCATTAGAGTGAAGTTCAAGTAGTGCAGACGAAAATTCTTCACAAAGACCTGGAGCCCTATATCGGAACAAGTGGGCGTGTGTCTGAAGTACTGAGTAAAAAGCGAACCCTTACGCTGGCCATGATCAGGAAGTTGCACGAGGGCTTGAAGATTCCCTACGAGTGCCTTATCGCATGATCGTGGTTAGAAGTGCCATGAGAAATGGCAAGTAACTGTCCAAAGGTTTACATTTCAGTGTGGGCCTTTGCTTTTTCCAGCGTAACGAAATCGGTCATCAGCGTGCTTTTGGGGTGAGGGCTGCCCAGTTATCTGGTTGATATTAAAAAAATAATGTATATAATGCTTGCCCCTTCGAGCCAGTCGGTCGGATGTTCGACTCCTTCCGGGCGCGCCATAAATCTCTAACTGTCACATAGGCAGCTTTTTTTGGAAAAACTGATATGTCAATATTCGAAAAGACAAAGCACTGCACAAAGCGCTTCCCGTGCCGGTTCAAGCTGGCGATGATGATATGTTCCGTTGCCATTGTAGCTACCATTGCTGCGGTGCCATTCATTTCTAATATGGCGTAGGGCATACCGGGCTACTCTTGCCCGTTTCACTCCTTCCTGTTACACGAATACCTGGTTGTTCAGTAGGATAGCCATGCTTTTGTGTTTTTCCTGGCAGTCTGAAATCGACCTCACCTGGCCATTTATGGGGTAAGCTTCTGTATTCCCGGCTAAACTGTAACTTTTGTCCCTCTTAAGACCTTCGCGGTACTGTCCCAATTAGTGGTGAGTAAGTAGATTCCCTTACATATCAGCGTTTAAAAGAGTACCTTGTGAAGACATAGTAACATTCAGTGACAGATGCCGGGTGTTCATAAAAATAAGCATAGTACCGAGTTGAATATAGAAATTTTATGCGCAAACCAATAATAAAAATTATGGGGCTGGCGGATTCCATGCTCTCTGTCAGTATTCTATTTGTTCTGTTGTTGTTCAGTAACAGGCTGTATGCAGCACCTCCTGCAGCACCACCGCAAGTCATCCCGTCAAGCTATATCGTCGTATTCAATGTGGATGTGGATACGGATGTAGCGGCCAATGAACTTAAGGCCCGTTTCAATTTGTCTGTGGGCTTCCGTTATCATTATGCCTTGCGTGGCATGGCCGTGAAGTTGCCAGAGAAGGTTTTGAATAAACTGGCAGCAGATCCACGGGTTGCCTATATAGAGCCCGATATCATTGTCAGCATTAATGCGCAAACATTACCAACGGGTATAGATCGTATTAATGCCGACCTTGATCCGACCGCAAGGATTGATGGTATCAATGACGTGATGAATGTGGATATTGCTATTCTTGATACCGGCATCGATTTTGATCACCCGGATCTGAATGTTTTCAGGTACGCCTATTGCAAAACACAGGGACCTGTCAAGGCCAACTGCGTTGATGGGGATTCAAATGCCAATGATGTAAACAGCCATGGCACTCATGTTGCCGGGACTGCCGCCGCCATCGATGATGGCTCGGGTGTCGTCGGTGTTGCGCCCGGCGCCCGATTATGGGCCATCAAGGTACTGGAAGATGATGGTAATGGGGCCGGTTCCCAGCTTATCGCCGGCGTTGACTACGTCACACAATACGCCGATGAAATTGAAGTGGCCAACATGAGTCTGACTGGGGATGGCACATTAACGTCACTCGATACGGCGATTAATAATGCCGTAAACGCGGGTGTTGTGTTTACCCTGGCGGCGGGCAATGACCGCACGGATGTTTCACTGGTCTTCCCGGCAGGCAACCCAAACGCGATAACTGTTTCGGCCCTGGAGGACTATGACGGTAAGCCTGGCGGGGTCTCGGGTAATGCGCAGGACGATACCTTTGCCGGTTTCAGCAACTATGGCTCGGGAGTCGATATCATGGCGCCCGGAAAAAACATTCGTTCTACTGTTCCGGGTGGCGGCCTTGCTAATAAAAGTGGCACCAGCATGGCAGCGCCTCACATCGCCGGAGCTGCCGCACTTTATCTATTGCAGAACCCCGGGGCCAGTCCGGCCACTGTCAAGACGGCCTTGTTGGCTAGCGGTGATATAACCCCTTGTGCGAACAGTGCCGACGGAACCTGTGCCGATGATCCCGATGGCGTCCAGGAGCCTCTGTTACTACTGGCCTGTGGTGATGTGGATGGTGATGGCGTTTGTGATGATGTGGACAATTGCTCGGAAGCGGCCAATCCCGATCAGCGTGACACGGATGGCGACGGTTACGGCAACCTGTGTGACGGGGATCTGAACAACGACGGCAGCACCAACACGCTGGATCTGAATCTGTACAAGGCGGCCCACCGGACAGTGGCGGGGGATGCCAACTACGATGTCGATGCAGACTTCAACGGAGACGAGCTGATCAACACGCTGGATCTGAATATCTACAAGGGCCTGCACCGTAATCCACCCGGGCCGTCGTGCTGTGGGGCATTCTAGCCTGTCGGACTTGGGATGATGAACTTCTTCGTTAAATGGGCGGCGTCGGTCGCTGTATTGTTTTTGGTGCAGGTACATGGTTGGCCGGAAGTACGCGTTTATCCAGCAACCTGCTGCTGTTTCTGGAGAAGGACAGGAATCGATCCATTGGAGGCATTACCCCGATAGAGGAGCAGGCTCTCGTGGTCTGGTCTCTACTTCTGAAAACGATGGATTACACGGCCAGCTTCGGACCTGTTGCGCAATGCAAAAGGGCGACCCCGAAGGTCGCCGCTGTCCTGAATGTTGTAATGTTTAAACTGCTTTTATATGTCTCGCTATTTTCAATAAGCCCATCAGTCCCTGCCCGGTATTTCTAGAAAAGTCCGCAGCACGATGGTCCGGGATCCAGGCGGTGCAGGCCTTTATAGGTATTCAGATCCAGCGTGTTGATCAGCCCGTCTCCGTTGAAGTCGGCATCGACATCGTAGTTGGCATCCCCCACCGCTGTCCGGTGGGCCGCCTTGTACAGATTCAGATCCAGCGTGTTGGTGCTGCCGTCGTTGTTCAGATCCCCGTCACACAGGTTGCCGTAACCATCGCCGTCCGTGTCGAGCTGATCCGGGTTATCATGCTGTATGCAATTGTCGTCAGTATCCAGGATCCCGTCGCCGTCGCTGTCTTCCCCCGACACAGCAGTTGAATTAAGCGCAGCAGCCAGCGACAAGCTTGGGCGTGTTTTACCATCAGCAGACCGGACGTCCATACCAACAAAGAACTCAGAAAAGGTCACACCCGGTGCTATACCAAAATCATCAAGGTCGATCGCGACAGCATTCAGGTTTTGACCTCCCACAGTATCTCCAGTCCAGGTAGTAATATAGGTTATCGTGGTTTCGCCAAGGCTCAGTGATAATCTTAAAGAATCAAGATTACCCAGTTCGAACAAAACAAGATCTGCGCCGATGCCATTTATCAGCAGGTTGTCAGTAAACCCAAGATTCACATAGGCGT
>Ga0209013_10004771_pt1 | contig 11811 bp, 7 predicted proteins | sample Cruoilmetagenom2_FD_187291 | JGI IMG/M metagenome (GOLD analysis project Ga0209013, IMG submission 187291) | Oil polluted marine microbial communities from Coal Oil Point, Santa Barbara, California, USA - Sample 2 (SPAdes) (version 2) | ecosystem: Environmental > Aquatic > Marine > Oil seeps ...
GTTTACAACGGATCTAAGTAAATCTCTGGAAAAAATAATTGAGAAGAAAGATATCAGTTATATTCTTACCTATGTGCCGGAGGACAGCTCCAGGAGAGGAAAACTGAAAATAAAACTATCGGACAGTAAATACAAGCTCCTTTATGATAACAATCAGAGGGCCGATTTTATTAAAAGAAAAATGAAGAAGTATCTGGCAAAAGAGAAAATGGTGAAGATCGAGAATCTTCAATTTGTAGACAAAAAACTTGTCTTTAAACTTATCAACTTCGAATTAAAAAAGCAGAAAAAAATCAATTCGGGTCAGTTGGGAATAAATCTGATCATTAAGGACCAGTCAGGAAAGATCATGTTTGATGAAAAAAAGGTAGTCAACCCTGCAAAGGCTAAAACAGAAATAACCATAGGGTTTAAATGGCTCAAGCTTGGGAAATATGACTTGATCGTAGATGTTAAGGACATGCTTACAAACCATAAAGCATTTGAATATCTGAAGATCGAGGTTAAAGAATAGAGAAAAAGTGTCTTGGTGCGGCAGCGATTGTCCCCGGTTTTTTTCTGGCGGCCTCAGGGGCCTGCCCATACAAAAATTTTAATCTTTAATTTTTCTTTTAATTATGTGAAAATAGTTTTGGAAAAGGGAGTTTTTATTTAAGGGGAAGTACATGAAAAAATTTGTAGTTATTCTACTATTATACTCGTCCGCATTTATTAACCATGGAATGAAATTAGCCGAATTTGAGGACATTTATAAACCCAGCCAGATTGTTGTGTCGGGCAATGACATTTATGTTGTTGACGGGGAAACAATAAAATTGTTCTCTATTAAAAATATGGAGCTGAAAAAGATGATTGGGGAGAAAGGAGAAGGCCCGGGAGAGTTTAAGATGGCCCCTACGATCCAGCTTTTTCCTGATCTTATATTTGTCAGTGACTATGGGAAAATTCTGTATTTTAAGAGGAATGGAAAATTTATCTATGAGAAAAAAATATCAACAGATATTAACCTTGAGAAAGTACAGGACAATTATCTTTCAGCAAGGGATGATTATAGAATGGACAAAGGAGTTGTCATTTCAACATTTTCGATCCTTGATAAGAATTTTAATGAGTTTAAGACTCTTTATTCAACCAGCAGAGAATTTAAAATTTCATACGGTGCCGATAAAAAGAGAGATATGAAATTGTTTGAGAAGGTTAAACAGAGTTTCACAGATGGTGAATACATTTATGTAACGGACACCCATAAAGGTTTCTATTTTGAAATACTTGATCATACCGGGAAATTATTGAACACGGTAAATCGGAAAACCAAAAAAATTCGAATCAGTAATAAATACAAGAAAGATTTTATGACCGAACTTCAAGAATCGTCTGACTGGATTAAATGGGGGAGCAGGTACAATCATATCTTCCCTGAATATTTTCCCGCATTCAGCCATTTGGAAGGAGATAAAAACCGGATTTATGTTTATTCACAAGTTGACAATAACAAGAACGCCCGGCTCACCATTTTTGATCGCAGGGGGAATTTTCAGAAGATGATTTCAATTCCCAGGGGTGATCGGTCAACTGTGAATAATGAAAAATTCTACTACATGATAGAGAACGAAGATGATGAGGTGTGGGAACTCCATTCAGTGGATTTGTAATATTCAATTGATATTAGCCGGTTGTTTTTGTAGAATTATCTGATGGGTGAAATGAAGAGGATATGTGTGTTCTGTGGCTCGAGCAAAGGAAATGATCCGGAGTATCTTGATGCAGCATATGAGATCGGGAAAATTCTGGCTGGGAAAAACATTGAGATGGTCTATGGTGGTGGAAATGTTGGCCTGATGGGTATGGCTGCAAAAGGAGTTCTTGAAAATAACGGCAAGGTAACAGGAGTTATAACAGAGAAACTAAATGGTATGGAAGTGGGGCACTCCGGCCTTACCGAGATGAAAGTTACCGGTTCAATGCATGAGCGAAAATCGCTGATGAACAAATTATCCGACGGGTTCATTGTCCTCCCGGGCGGGATCGGGACAATAGAGGAGACATTCGAAATGTTCACCTGGTACCAATTGGGGGATATTGAAAAACCGATCGGTATTCTGAATGTAAAGGGCTTTTATTCCGGGCTTTTAGACTTTCTTGGACTTGTGGTTTCTGAAGGGTTTCTCAGGAGGGAGCATCTGGAATATCTTATTGTTGAGAGTGATGTTGAAAAGCTGATAGAAAGAATACTTGGTTCAGAGATAAAACACCTTGAGAAGTGGTTCGATAGAGATAAAAACATAATAAAATAGTTCTATCTATTTCTGGGAATAAACTTCCCGTTTGCTCTTGAAAGATCAAAATCCCCATTATCATAAACAACTCTTCCGTCCATTACGACTTTAGATGCCCCGCCTGTAACTTCCATCCCTTCATATATTGATGAATCACAATTCTGGACCTGGGTCTCCGCGGAAATTTTTGTTTTTTTGTCCGGATCCCAAATCACCAGATCTGCATCGGAGCCTTTTATTATAGCTCCCTTCTGCGGATAAAGGCCGAAGATCTTTGCAGGGCGGGTTGAAATAAGATTAACAAATCTGTGAATTGTCATTTTTTTTTCGAGAACACCTTTCGAATATAAAAGGCTTAACCTGTGGTCAACACCTCCGACACCTTTTGGTATTTTCGTAAAATCGTCGGGACAGGAGCTGTTTTCCCCTTTTGAATTAAATGGGCAATGGTCGGTACTGACAACTTCAAGTGTTCCTTCACTCAAGCCACCCCATAATCCGGCAATATCATGCAGTTTTCTGAGGGGCGGGCTCATAATATATTTTGCTCCACCGATCCCTTTTTTATAAATAGAATCATCGAGGAAAAGGTAGTGTGGACATGTTTCCGCATATACCGGTATCCCCTTTTTTTTAGCTTTCAGAACTTTTCCGACACCTTTCTCTGTGGTCATATGGACAATGTAGAGAGGGCATTTGGTGGTATCCGAAAACATGATCGCTCTCTCTACAGCATCATTCTCCATCTCAGGAGGCCTGCTTTCTGAATAATTTGATATGCCTGTTTTTCCGGAAGATATCATTTTTTCTCTGAGGAACTCTTCCAAATCTCCGTTCTCACAATGGATCATTGAGATCCCCCCGGCTTTTTTTATTACTTCCATCGCTTTCAGAATGTCGGAGTCCGGCATCCCTACGGATTTCCTATAAGCCATATACAGTTTAAAAGAGGTTATTCCTTCATTACTCACAATTTCAAATATCTCTTTGCTGATTTCCGGTGAAAGAGAGGTAACAGACATATGGAGTCCGTAATCACAAAATGAATTTTCCGCTTCCTTTTTCCTTTTTTTTAATGCTGAGATGAGTGATTCACCCTTCTCGGGAGTTACAAAATCTATAATCGTAGTAGTTCCACCCGAGATTGCAGCTATTGAGCCGGTTTCGAAATCATCTGATGAGCTGCCAAATCCTGTGGACAGGGACATATGGACATGGGGATCCACTCCTCCGGGAAAAACTAAAAATCCTTCGGCATCTATAATTTCAGTTTCCCGCCCGGGAGGATCTATCTTTTTTGCCAGGGCTTCAATTTTTCCCCCGGATATAAGAATGTCCCCTTTGAATTGCCTGTTGTGGGTTGTGATCTCCCCGTTCTTAATCAGCAGGCTGTGGCTGTCCATTTTTTATTTTTTTAAAAGACCTGTCCTCGCGTTGAACTCATTTATTAGTTCATCCCATCTTCCGGGCTGGGAAAACATTTTGTCCCATATCTCCCGGTCATACCATAACTGATTCAGATCTTCTACCTGCTTTTGCTGCTGTTCCACCCAGGTAAAATATTTCAGGTTGTGGATAGCTTTTTTGTCAGCATATGTCAATTCCTTCAGGTTGTCCGTGGCAGCTCCATATATAACTCTGTCTAGATCTCTGTATGCTTCAGTATTAGTATAATCACCATTTTCTTCGGTGAGCTCATCAATACGCGAATGGTACAATTCAGCCGAGTCGGTAGCAACAGTGATGATCACATCATCGGATGTGTATTCATAATATTTTGCAGCTTTAATTGCTGTAAGGAGGTTTGATATGGAAGATATTCCCAGGAGGTTTAGCTTCTCAATTGTTTCGACAGGGACGCCTTCTTCCGCAAGAGCCTCTTTACCCTGATCTTCATTAAAAAGTCTCAGCACTTTCATGCAGTCCTTGTCGTCAATTGCGACGATCATATCGGTATTTTTCACATTGTGGATCCATGGAACATGTTTATCGCCGATCCCTTCAATTCTATGCCCGCCGAATCCGTTCCTCAGCAGTGTCGGACATTGGAGGGCTTCAGATGCGATCACCTTCATTAAAGGGAATTCTTTCCTGAGATAATCTCCGGCAGCAATAGTTCCTGCTGAACCGGTTGCTGACACATAAGCCGCAAAATTTCCTTCACCCTTCAGATCATTTTTATAAACTTCCTCAATTGCATTTCCTGTTACATTGTAATGCCAGGCACTGTTCCCAAACTCATCGAATTGATTGAATACCATTACATCTTTTCTGGTTTCCTTCAATTCCCAGCACTTATCATAGATCTCTTTTACATTTGATTCACATCCTGGTGTTGCAATAACTTCAGAACCGATATCCTCAAGCCAGTCGAATCTCTCTCTGCTCATCTCCTCGGGAAGTATTGCCACGGAGTCACATCCCATGAGATATGAATCGAAGGCACCTCCCCGGCAATAATTTCCTGTTGAGGGCCAGACAGCTTTATGAAAAGTAGGATCGAACTCACCTGTAATGATCTTGGGGGCGAGGCAGCCGTAAGCCGCTCCGACCTTGTGTGCGCCTGTCGGGAAGTATTTTCCCACAAGCATAACGATCCTTGCCTCCACTCCTGTTATCTCCTTCGGAAGTTCTATAAAATTCACACCACCAAACAGCCCCCCCTTTTTTTTCGGTTCGTTCTTCCATGTGATTCTGAATAGATTTAGTGGATGGAGGTCCCAGAGACCGATGTTTTTGAGCTCGTTTTTTATTGATTCCGGAATAAGTTCAGGATGACGCATCTGTTCAAATGTCGGGAAGATAATTTTCTTTTCTCTGAATCTCTGTGCAGATTTTTCAACAACTTTCTCATTTATTATTCTGTCGGTTATATTTAACATTACTTCTCCTGTATATAATTGAGGTATTGAAACAATATAGCTTTTTTTACCACTTTGTCAAGGGGATATTTGGCTGTTCAGTGCAGTTTCAGATCTCTTTCATCCTTGCCCACAGGTCTTTTCCGAGTTCATTAGATCTTTTGATAATAGATGCTTCATCAATGGTCAAAAGTTCTTTCTCTCTCATTATAATATTTCCCTTTGAAATGAGAGAATCAATATTGCAGCGGGACATACAATATAATAAATGTCCGTGAAAATTATTTTTGTTCATCTCGGTTGTAGGTTTATAATCAAGAACGATAAGATTGTTCTCTCCGTCTCCGGAAGCTCCGATATTTTCCAGGTATTTGTGGCTGTTCCTGAGTCTTCTGTATATATGTTCGGGGCTGTTTCCACCCGATAGGTTTCCTGCAAGCCAGGCAGATCTCAAGCTCCCCATCATATCGCTGTTCATTCCGTCTGTTCCCAGGAGAGATATAGTTTCAAGTTTTTCCGGATTGTAAATTCCGACACCATTGTTCATGTTACTGTCTGGGTTCTGGACCACCCATGCATCAGAATTTGAGATTAAATTTCTCTCATTTTTATCAATATTGATACAATGTGCAAGGAGGGAACCTCTAAGAGATAGTACACCTGAATCGGAAAGCCTTTCGATCACCCTTTTGCCGTACTTTTTTATTGTTATATCCTGATCCACCTGATCTTCTGCAGCATGGATGTGGATTCCTTTTCCGAATTTATCAGCAAGAGAGACAGCTTTTTTAAGCAGATTGTCAGATACAGTGAATGAAGCGTGAAGTCCGACCAGCCCTTCGCTTCCGGAATTCAGGAAACTCTCTGTTTCTTCCAGGGCTTCTCTGACAGCATTTTCCCCGTCCCTGTCTGATAATTCATAGCATAATGATGAACTTATTCCTGCTTCCTGAAGTGATCTCTTTATGGTGGCAAGCGACCCTTTTGCGGCTGATGGTGATGAGTGGTGATCAATAATAAAGCTAACTCCGCTCCTTATGGATGCCGCAGCTGTAACCAGCGCACTTACTTCAACCATCTCTTCGGTTAGTGATTTGTCAAGTTTCCACCATATATTCTCGAGGATTTCATAGAAGTTCTGAGGTTGTATAAAAGGAGCCGGCATCCCTACTGCAAGTGCTGAATATATGTGATGGTGGGAATTTACAAATGATCTTGTAACGTATTTCCCTTTACAGTCGAGTATTTCCGAACCAGGTGGAATTGAATCTGCCGGCCTGACATTACCTTCAGGCCCTTTCTCTACTATAAAATCCCCATTAGTGAATTCAAGAGTTGTCTGATCAATTAATATTCCGTTCTTAAGGTAAAGAGGGCTGCTCATCTTTCCAATTCCTTTTTAACCGCAAGTCCTAATTCTCGGAAAGTGTAAGGCTTTTTGATATAATCACCTGCCCCCATTTTTTGGGCTTCCTTAACCCTGTCTGTCTCTGAGAATCCGCTTACGATTATTGCTTTAATATTTGAGTCTATTTTTGAGAGTTTTTTGAAAGTATCCAGCCCGTCGATACCGTTCTCCAGAAGCATATCAAGTACTACAAGGTCATGCCTTTTCCTCTTGAAAATCTTTACTGCATCTTCACCACTATTTACTTTGTCGACCTTATAGTTCAGTTTGTTTAAATATTGAGATGCTATCTCTCTCGGTCCTGCTTCATCATCAACAATGAGAATTTTTTCGTTGTTTCCTGTAAGATCTTTAAAGGGGATGCTCTCTTTTGGCACCGGTATTTTTTCAATTGTTGCGGGAAAAGTTATTTCAATCCTGGTGCCATCTCCTTTTTTGCTGGAAACATTGATCGTTCCTTTATGGTCCTGTACTGTACCCCACACTACAGACATTCCCAACCCGGTCCCGCTTCTTTCCTTAAGTTTTTTTGTATAGAAGGGTTCGAATATCTTCTCTCTTTCCTCTTTGCTCATTCCCACACCTTCATCTCGGACAATTATCTTTATTGACTTTCCGCTCCCCGGTTCTTTGTCATGAATATTTTCTGTGATTATATGGACAGACCCCTTATCTCTGATAGCCTCAGTGCTGTTCAGGATCAGGTTCATTAATGTTGCGGTCAGATGGATCTTTGATCCTTTTATATTATGAATATCATCTTGAAGGTTTATATTGAACTTGACCTTCGGGTGATCATTTTTGATTTTTTCAAATTCAGATGAACCAATAAAGTCTTTTACTATTGCATTAATGCTGACAGGCTGAAATTTTGTAATGCCTCTTCTTGTCAGAGTAAGTAGATCTTCCACTATTGCTGCTGCTTTGTGCCCCGACTTTTTTAATTTATCTATATATTCTTCCACCTTTTTCCTGTCATCCATATTCATCAGTATCAGGTCAGGATAGCTTATAATTGAAGTGAGGACATTATTCAGATCGTGAGCGACCCCACCTGCGAGCCTCCCCAATGCTTCCATTTTTTCTGACCTGTTCAGCTTTTCCTGCAGGATGTTTTTCTCCTTCTCATAAGCTTTCTGAGAGGAGATATCCGTGAATGTTGCAACTTTTACTATATCTTTTCCGATTTCAAAATCTCTCACCTTGCTCATACAAAACAATATGGAATAGTTTTTTGTAAGAAGAATTGTTTCAATAGGGTTCTCTGATCCGGAATTTCCCTTTTTCCTGAGTGCAACGTAAGAAGCTTCGTGAAAGAGTATTGAAATGGTTTTCTCCCGAAGATCATCCAGTGTATAACCGGTCAATTCGAGGAAAGCTTTATTTGCATCTACAATAATTTCATTGACATCATAGAAAAGCAAGCCTTCGTCAGTGGCTTCAGAAAGTTTCTTAAATCTGCTCTCACTCTCTCTTAAAGACTCCTGCGATCTCTTATGAACAATTGCAGATGCGATCGTCGTTGATATGGTTATCAGGACATCCATGTCACTGCCGGAATAGGCATTCGGATCGGTATAGCTCTGGATGGCAAGGACTCCTATAATCCCTTCAGTCTGGGATCTTAATGGTACTCCGAGCCATGATTCGCAATCCGTCCCGAGAAGTTTTATATCATCTTTCTTGTGGAGTTCTTTAACCTGAAATTTATTTGAATGGAGTGGAATCCCTTTCCTGACTATATAATCGGTGAAACTTCCATCCATATTAGTGTTTATTCCCAAACCTTCTATTTCTCCCGGATTCTCATCTACTCCGTACGGAATCTGGTAGAGTTTTTTTTCTCTGTCAACAATAAGAGCAACAAAAAAGTTTTTTGCATCCATCAATTTGTTAGTCTCATTCCTGACAATAGATAAAAAATGTTCAAGTGAATCAGATTCTCCGGATGCTCTTGAAATATTAAATAGTACTGAATTGATCTTTTCAGCTTTTTTTCGTCTTGTTATATCCCGGACTACAGCAATTAAGTTTGTATTGTCTTTAATCTCAATGCAATTGAGACTTACTTCAGTGTCTATCAGCTCTCCATTCAGTTTTGTGTGTTTCCATTCAAAAAACTGGGGGGTCCCGTTGAGGGCAGCCTGCACTTTCTCCATTGCTTCATCTTTTGAAAATCCTCCATCCGGTTGATATTCAGGTGAAAGTTCGTAGGGTTTGGCATTAATAAGTTCTTCTTTTGAACGGCATCCGTACAATTCCAGGGCTTTTTCATTGCAGTCTATAAAGGTCATTCCATCCATGAGGAGCACTGCATCATTGACCGAATTAAGTAAAGCAGTATTGTCTTTACCAATATTTTTAAAACTGACCTCATAGGTTTTGCTTTTATTCATTATTATATCTCTGCCGGATCCAGTTGCCATTATAGCATAGGAATTTAGTATTAGTTAGTTCAAAAAAATGGATTATTTTTCCGGTTTTTTTAACGGAAGTTTTTTCTGTCTGATCCCGTTGAATGAAGAGAATGCGTTTGCTACTGCAGCAGCTGTAGGTACAAGTCCGATTTCTCCGATCCCTTTAGCTCCATATGGTCCGATTGGATCTTTTACTTCCACTCCCCTAACAACAATATCGGGAAGGTCTGTGATTCTGGGAAGTCCAAAATCCCTCATTTTAAAACTTACGGGGTATCCTCTCTCTATTTTTAACTCTTCAGAGAGGGCATAACCGAGCCCCATCATAACTGCTCCTTCGACCTGCCCTTCAAATAGGGCCGGATTTAATATTTTTCCTCCATCGTGAGCGGCAATCACTTTTTTTACAGCGCCTGTCTCATCGAGCGAAACCAATTGTGTAGCATAACTATAGGAGTAATGAGTGATGACTTTGCCCGGATCTCCGGGTTTTGTAGAACTCTCAAAGCTCCATCTACCGGAATAGGTATTCCCTGCAAGATCTGAAAGTGAGCTTTTCTTCAGATCTCTCTTCAGCTCCCTGCAGGCCTCAATTATTCCGTTTCCTATCAATACAGTCCCACGGCTGGAGGTAGTCATTCCTGCTATTGCACCGTCATCGGTATTGACCCTGACTTCAATAAGAGATGGATCAATTGCTGTTTCAGTACTGAGCACCTGGATTGCGATCGTATCAATACCCTGTCCCATTTCTGTCCATCCGTGACACAGTCTCACTTTATCCCCGGAAATTATTTCTATCCTGATCTCAGAGAAATCTATCATACCATTCCCGATCCCGGAGTTTTTGATCCCGCAGGCGAGGCCGGAAAATTTTTCCATATAAAAATCATCTCTGACAGACAGAAGAGTTTCCCTCACCCCGATACCGTCACCAAGTATCTGCCCGGTTGCGGTCATTGATCCCTTGATCAATGCGTTGTCATATCTGATCTGCCATCGGTCAAATCCCCCCTTTAAGCAGAGTTCATCAATACAGCTTTCAATTGCAAATGTTACCTGGTTAACTCCAAATCCCCGCATTGCACCAGCAGGGATATTGTTTGTATAGACAGTTTTTGATTCAATGTCGACCACCGGGAAATGGTAAGCTCCTGTAGCATGCCCTGCAGCCCGTTCCAGAACTTTTGTCCCGACCGATGCATAAGCTCCCGTGTCTCCTATTATCTTTGTCTTCAATGCTGTAAATTTCCCTTCACTGTCACAACCGACCTCATAATCCATGATCAGGGGATGTCTTTTCGGATGCATCCTTACAGATTCTTCACGGCTTAATTTCAGTTTTACCGGTTGTTTTGTCAGCCAGGCGAAAAGAGATGCATGGCCCTGGACAGTCATATCCTCTTTCCCTCCGAAGCCTCCTCCGTTAGCATAGAGCCTGACAGATATTTTTTCTTCATGCAGCCCAAGGATTCTTGCGATCTGCCTTTTATCCTCATATATTCCCTGACTCTGTGAACATAGTTCGATCCCCCCTTTCCCAGACGGGGCGGCTATTGCTGTTTCTGTTTCCAGAAATGCATGCTCTATCCTCTGAGTTTCATATCTCCCTTTGATTGTGTATTTAGATGAGGAAAGTGATTTTTCTGCATCTCCTCCCCGCTGAACAATACAGGTGTCAAGAAGATTCCCGCCCGGATGGACCTTTATTTCGCTCCTTTCCGCTTTCTCCATATCTGTGAGGGGTTCCAGCACTTCATATTCTACATCGATCAGGTTAACTGCTTCTCTGGCAATTTCCTCAGTGTCTGCAATAACTCCTGCGATAACGTCACCAATATATCTTGTGGTCTCTCCCTCTGCGATCATCAGGGGCCAGTCGTTATAAATCAATCCGAAATATCTCTCCCCGGGGATATCTTCAGACTTAACGATCCTGATCACTCCTTCAAGTTTTTCTGCTTTAAGTGTGTTTATTGATTTTATTACAGCTCTTGGGTGATCGGAAAATTTAAGGGCCGACCAGGCCATATTTGCAAATTCAAGGTCGTCTACATAGGGGGATGTGCCGACAGCTTTTTCAAAAGCTCTGTACTTGGGGAGGCTTTTTCCGATCAGGCCGCTCTTTTCTTCAGAAATTTTCATTTTGTTATTGAATATATCTGATGCATCTACAGCAGCATCTACAATTTTTTTATATCCGGTACATCTGCAATAGTTTCCTTTCAAAGCTTTTACTATTTCATCATGTGATGGATCGGGATTGTTATCAAGCAGGATTTTAACCCTTATAATAAACCCGGGAGTACAGAAACCGCATTGTACAGCTCCCTTTCTCACAAATGCATTTGCGATCGTATCTCTAATCTCTTCCGGGAAGCCTTCCATTGTCAGGATCACGGCATCTTTAACTTTTGCCATTTTTGTAACGCAGGATAATACAGGCTTGCCGTTCATCTCGACCATGCATGCGCCGCAGAAAGCCTGCCCTGAGCATCCGTCCCTGACACTCTTTATAAGTTCAGTATCTCTCAGGTACCGGAGGAGTGTCATGCTCTCTTCCCCTGAATAGATTTTCTCAGTTCCGTTTAATTTGAATTTGATCATTTTACTCTCTGTTGAATTATACAATATAGAGTTCCCTTTTTATATCTTTACAAAATTGCCTAAATTCTCTAAAATTCAAGTGTCTAAAACAAAAGGAGGACTTATGGGAAAAAAATTAGGGCTGGGATGCGGAGCATTTCTTATAATTGCACTCGTTATCGGAGTAATTCTGGTAATGTGGGGCATTAAAGTAAATAATAATCTTGTTCAAGAAACTGGTTTTGATGAATCTTTGATTAGTT
>Ga0209013_10004772_pt1 | contig 11810 bp, 7 predicted proteins | sample Cruoilmetagenom2_FD_187291 | JGI IMG/M metagenome (GOLD analysis project Ga0209013, IMG submission 187291) | Oil polluted marine microbial communities from Coal Oil Point, Santa Barbara, California, USA - Sample 2 (SPAdes) (version 2) | ecosystem: Environmental > Aquatic > Marine > Oil seeps ...
CTCACTAGTCTTTTTCAGCCCTATTAACAGGAAAGTGCAGTTTGCTGCTGGTATGATGATGCCATGAAATGGTCGGTTGTAAACAGGCAAACACTCTTCAAGGGGTTTTTTCAACTCTCGGAACTTAAGATCACGCATCAACTCTTTGCCGGAGGTGAAAGCCCGCTGCTGAGACGAGAGTTGCTGGAGAAGGGAGATGCTGTCGCCCTGCTGCCCTATGATCCTGCACGGGATGAGTTGGTGCTTGTTGAACAGTTCCGCGTTGGCGCACTGGATGATCCTTCCGGTCCCTGGTTGATAGAGATTATCGCCGGTTATCAGGAGCCGGATGAAGAGCCGGAGAGTGTCGCTGTCAGGGAGGCTTTGGAAGAGGCTGGATGCCACATCTCGCAACTACAATTTATACAGCGCTACTATTCAACCCCCGGTGGTAGCAGTGAACAGATCCATCTCTATTTTGGATTCACCGACACATCCACTCTTGGCGGCGTTCATGGTCTTGAAGATGAGGGTGAGGATATCAAGGTCAGGGTTGTCAGCAGCAAAACCGCATTTGAGTGGCTCGACCAGGGTAAAATTGATTCAGCGATGCCGACAATCGCACTGCAGTGGTTCAGGCTGCACCGCGATCAGATTCGCCAGCAATGGTCTCGGAGCATGTGACGCGAAGGTTGATCGTTAGCAGCCCTAATAATAAGTGAGTATTTACTTCGTTTGAGATCTTCTTTTCATCTAGCGTTGAAGTATAAATCCTGGCGGCGCATTTTTCCATGGATAGCCGTCCAAACCCATTTGATATCCGCGATCAAAGAGTTTATTCATGTAGAGGGGATCAAACTTCTCCTTTTGCTCCTCGGTGAAATCCGGAGGAATATAGGCGAGGTTGAACTCATTTCCATCACGTTTGGTCAGGGCATAGATTTGGTAGAGATCGCCTATTCCCTGTGTTCTGATCAGTGAGTCTATGGTGCGCATTCCGATGGGAAGCAGATTGCGCTTCATGCCAAGATAGTCCGGATCCAGAAAAGAGTTTCTGATGACGTAGACTTTGGGTTTGCCTTTCACCCTGAGTATTTTTGTGATCTTTCTCCAGTCAATTGCTGCCGGGTAGACGAACACCTGGGATCCGGTGCCGCCATCAACGTGCAACTCATCATAGCTGGCGCCATTTGCCTCGACCGGGATGGAGACTGGAGGGAAAGCAACCGGAATGGAAGCCGAGGCAAGCAGGATATTGTGAATCAACTCGACTCTATCATCCCTGTTGCTGGCAGCTATTGCCCCTATGTTCCAGATGACAGGACGACCGGCTTCGAGGTTGACGGTACCGACAAAGAGACGCCGTCCTTTTTTGGTTTCCCTGGCGATGGCGTCGATCATCTCAACAGTGATATATTTTTTCAGCAACTTTTTCAACGGGTCGGTTTTAGCCATTGAGTCACCAAATGCGACAGCGATTATATTGCGCTTTGCAGCTATATCCTTCGTTGATATAGTCGTGTAAACCTCCTTGAGCCGAGCATCATAGCCGGATCCCAGAAATGCGAATGGGGCCGATAGGGCGCCGGTGCTGACCCCGGTTACCATGGTGAATTCGGGACGTGTCCCGGCCGCAGACCAGCCTGCCAGCAGTCCGGCGCCAAAGGCGCCATTGGAGCCGCCGCCGGAGATGGCAAGATAGTTGTGCGGTTTGGCGTATATCCCTGAGAAGCTTCGGCGAGCCTCTGCATCTGACATTTTCAGCAGTGACTCACTGGTGTATTTGGGCAACTCATCACCCCAGAAACGACCATGTGGTGCTCCTGTAACAGCAGCCTCTGTAATGAGGTTTTTCGGAACAGCATGATGCGCAGGAACAGTGGCGCAACCACTCAGGATCACTACAAGAGTAATGGTAAAGAGACGGATGATGTTCATAGAAGTTTTACCCTTTTACCTTACTGTATGGTTTGATAGCCGCTTAACGCGAGTGAAATCTCTCAGCTGTTACCTGATAATCCGGGGGTCACCCGGTTTTCGATGAATCTCCCTAGCGCTTCCAGCTGCGGGTATCTTGCAACCATCTCCATGATGTATTCCAGCACCAGCGGAATATCATCGAGATACCCCTCTTTGCCATCTCGCCGATAGAGGCGGGCGAAGATTCCGGCGACCTTGATATGCCGCTGTACGCCCATGAGATCGAACCAGCGCTGGAATTTGGCTTCATCCTCGAGTGGCATCAGGCCGGACTGGATTGCCAGCTCGCAGTAGCCTTCGGCCCAGTTATCGACCTGTTCAAGCGGCCAGCGGATATAGGCATCCTTCAGCAGCGATACCAGGTCATAGGTGATGGGCCCGATGACGGCATCCTGGAAGTCGATAACACCGGGGCCATGGCTTGCGACCATCATCAGGTTGCGCGAATGGTAGTCGCGATGGACGAAATGTTGCGGTTGCTGTTGTGCATTCTCGATCAACATGGCGAACAGCTGCTCCAGCATGCGATTCTCTGCGTCGCTGAGAGTCAGGCCAAGGTGTTTTTGACACAGCCATTCGCGAAACAGCTCCAACTCCATGCCGAGCAATGCCTCATCATAAAGCGGCAGACCATCTGTTGCAGCACAGGCCTGCATGGCCGAGAGGGCGCCAAGCGCGTCGCCATAGAGTCTTGGCGCACTCTCTGCGTTGAGTTTTTCAAGATATTGGGTATCGCCAAGGTCTTCGAGCAGCAGAAACCCCTGCTGCAGATCCTGCGCGTGGATATGCGGTACATGCACCCCTGCGGCTTCAAGGCGGTTGCTGATGTCAACAAAGGGGCGGCAATCCTCCTGCGGGGGAGGTGCATCCATGGCGATGCGTGTTTCGCCATCCGCCAGGGTGACACGGAAATAGCGGCGGAAGCTGGCGTCGCCAAACAGCGGCTTGATGCTGCAGTCGTTGATGCTGCAGTCATTGGATAACCAGTTATTGAGCTGGGAGAGGCGTTCAGGCATTACTTTTCTCTGTGGCGAATAATTTATGGAATATTCCGGAGCTGAATTGTCGCATATCATCGGCGATCATATAAAAACTTGGTAGCGCGACCAGGATCAACCCGGTGGCAAACAGCAGTCCAAAACCAAGGCTGATCGCCATGGGGGCGAGAAAGGCGGTCTGTCCGGTGGCAAAAAAGATCAGCGGCGAAATGCCGAGAAAAGTGGTGATGGTAGTGAGCATGATCGGACGAATTCGCATGCGCCCCGCTTCCACCATGGCATCCATGCGGTTCATGCCCCTGTTGCGCAATTTTCTGGCAAAGTCGACCAGGATCAGTGAGTCATTGACGACGATACCCGACAGGGCCAGAAAACCGATCATCGATAAAAACTGGATGTGGATGCCGAACAGCAGGTGGCCGATGATGACACCGATCAGGCCAAAGGGGATGGAGATCATCACCACGAAGGGGTCGAGCAGTGATTTGAAAAGCGCGGCCAGGATGAAGAAGATGACAAAGAGTGCGATCACCCCCGCCCTCTTCATGCCGGCTATCGACTCGTTGGCCTCTTTCTTGGAGCCGAGGTAAAGCAGTCTGTAGCCGGGAAAGCGCTCCTGGATGTCGCCAAATGCAGCATCGATTTTATTCACCACTTCGTCAGGTGTGATGATATTGGCATCCACGTCTGCAGTGATGGTGGCCAGGCGCTCCATATCCCGGCGGCGAATGCTGTCAAAACCGCGGCTTTTTTCGATCTTTGCGACATCGCCAAGATAGATGGTGCGTCCGTCGTCGAGCGTGATCGGCAATTGCTCCAGCTGAAAGTTGCTGTGGCGGATCGACTGCGGATAGATTAGCCGCACCGGAATGCGCTTGTTGCGCCAGTTGACCTGAGTGACTTCCAGGCCGAGAAAGCCGGTGCGCAGTGCGTTTGCCAGATTCTCCTGGGAGAGCCCGAGCTGCCTGCCATGTTCATTGAGCTGGTAACGATACTCCAGCTTTCCCGGCTCCATGTCATGCTGCACATCGTGCACACCGGGGATCTTGTGCAGAAATGCGGTCACCAGCTGCGCCTGCTGCTGCAGAACCCCAACCTGCTCTCCAGCGATCCCGACTTCGATATCCTTGCCTTCGGGTCCGCCCGATGGCCGCAGAATAGAGAGCTTGCTGATGCCTGGGATCTTCAGCATGCGTTCACGGATGTCGTTGATGATCTCGTCGGTTGGCCGTTCACGACTCCCTTCACGGTTGAACTTGAGACTGACGATGGGTGAGACATAGTTTTCGATGAATCCTTTGGGCTTTCTCTTTTTCAGGTCCACGATCAGCTGAATCTGGTTGTAACCGAACTTAACCCGATTGAAGTCGATGAAGGTGACGCCGATATTGGTCAGCACGGTACTCAGTTCATCCTCTTCAAGTTGATCGAACAGCATCTGCTCCATCTGCTGCGCCAGTTCGGATGACTCATCCAGGGTGTAGGTGACCGGGGCTTCCACATTGATAAAGAATTGTCCCACATCGACATGGCCAAACAGCAGAAATGGGATGCGGGTGACAGCGATGGTGACAACAATGGCGAGTATGCCGATAGTGATCAGCGCAGTATGGTAGCGGTAATGCAGTGCTGTGCGCAGCAGTTTCAGATAGTTTCGGCTCATGCGCTTCCACACGGCGCGATGATCCTTGTGCGCAGATGCCGGCCTGAGCCACTCTGCGGCATGGGATGGCAGTATGCCGAAAGCCTCGATCAGTGATCCCGCCAGCGAGGCGATCACCACGGCGGGGATGACCGAGATGAATGTGCCCATGGTGCCGGTGATGCCGAAAATCGGCATAAAGGCCGCTATGGTGGTGGCGGTGGATGCGATGACAGGCCAGAAAACCTCTTTTGCCCCCTGGCTGGCGGCATGATGCGGCTCCATACCCTCCTCCACATGACGGTAGATGTTTTCAGTCACGATGATGGCGTCATCGACGACGATGCCCAGAGCGACCAGAAAGGCGAACAGCGACACCATGTTGATGCTGTATCCGGCATAGTGGATGAAGATCACCGCTGTTAGAAAGGAGAGCGGAATTCCCAGCGCCGTGATGCCGGCGACGCGAAAATTCAGCAGCAGATAGAGTGACAGCAGCACCAGTGTCAGACCGACAATACCAGATGAGGTGACCGTGTTGAGACGGGTTTTGACATACACGGAGAAGTCGCTGAAGAAGCCCGAACCGACTCCGGCAGGGAGCCGTTGCTGCAATGCGTCGGCGTACTCCCTGACCATCCTGGCAACTTCGATGGTCGAGCCGCCGGAGGTTTTATTGATAGTGAGATTGATGGAGGGCTTGCCCATAAAGCGTCCCAGCGTGACCGATTCGGCAAATTGCAGTTCGCTGTCGGCGATATCACCGAGTCGCAGCAGACCGCCCTCGTCGTTGCTGCGTATCGCTATTTTTGCCATCGCCTGCTGTTGCGGAGCAGCGCCGATCCCGCGCAGACGGATATCTCCCTCACTGGTGCGCAGTGATCCGCCCGGAAGATCACGCAGGTTGCTGCGCAATGCCCGGGCGACTTGTTCGAGACTGACGTGATAGGCGGCCAGTTTTGCCGGATCGACGACGACCCACAGCTCCCACTCCCGGTCTCCGGCAATACCGACCGAGGCGACATCCTTCAACTGCGCCAGCTCACGGCGGGTGTCATCGGCAAGCTGATTGAGGTAGTCACGCGAGACATCGCCATAGAGGCTCATCGAAATCACCGGAAAGCGGCTCTCCAGACGCGTCATGGTGGGTTCGTCGACCTCTTTGGGAATGTCGGGAATCACCTTGTCGACGGCATTTTGCGCATCGCGCAGAAAATCATCCACGTCGGCGCCGCTTTTCAGCTTGATCAGGATTTTGGATATTCCCTCGCTGCTGGTAGAGGTCATCACATCCACATCGGCCAGGCCGTCGAGTTCCTCCTCCAGCGGCAGGGTCACCTGGCGTTCAACCTCCTCCGGCGCCGCCCCCTCGTAAAGGGTGATGATCTGCACCTTGTCCTCCTGGACGGTGGGAAACATCTCCTGCGGCATGGCCGCCCATGAGAGCAGCCCGACTAGTGTCACCAGCATCAGCGACAGGTTGACCAGCAGAGGGTTGCGGATGGAGAAATCGATCATTGCCGACAAGCTCCTGGCGCTGCAATCCAGTTTGTAGGGGGGATAAGCGGCAGCCCATCCACCAGGTTATTGCGAGGAGCGAAGCGACGCGGCAATCTGCTTGAGATTACTTCGCTGTGCTCGTAACGACAGCATGACTTGGCAGCATTCGTGGTTGGAAAATTTCCGGTGGATGCGGCAAAAAGACATCTTATCCCCCCAAAGTTTCTTCGAGTATTATTCAAGACCCGGTTCCGCTTCCACACGCTGGCCATCTGCGAGCGCGGCAACATCCCGTGCGACGACCACCTCTCCCGCCGTGACGCCCTCTCTGATCTGCTGCCATCCATTGTGGCGGATACCGGGAGTGACGCTGCGCCGCTCGAGTTTGTGTTGATTGACAACGAAGAGCGAATAGTTGCCATTGTCATTGAGCAGCGCTGTCACCGGCGCCACTATCGCATTGGATGCAGCGGCTGTCGGCAGTTCGATGAGCGCTATCTGACCGGGGATCAACTCCTCTCCGCTGATGGATATATGTGCAGGATGGGTAGCGGTGGTTGCATCGGGATCAGGCTGGATTGAGATCAGGGTTCCGCTGTACTCCCTACTGTCGACAGTGACAATGATGTTTGTTCCCGGTTGCAATCCCTTGACTACGGAGGCTGGAAGATTGAAGCGCGCCTCGAGTTGCTCGTCAATGATCTCCACCGCCATCCCGCTCAGGGTTGTGGCATAGTCGCCTGGATCGACTGTGACCTGGTTGACGAGCCCGTCAAATGGAGAGCGAATGGTGGTCCTCTCGACATTGCGCTGCGCCTTGTCACGCGCAGCTGTCTGCTGGGCGATGCGCTGCTGCGCAGTATCAAGGGCAAATTTCAAGCGCAGACGCTCGCCGCGCAGCTGTGTCAGTTTCTGCTGTGCAACATCCAGCGATGACTGTGAACTGAGCTTGCTGCCGAGTTTGCCGAGGCGATTGACCTCTGCTTGAGAGAGCTGCTCGTTATGTGTCGCCAGCGCCAACAGCTCGCGATCACGCTCGATGCCCGTGATCTCCTGCTGCAGCGAAGCCTCTGTTTCGCGCAGACGATCCTGATAGTCGGCTGCATCGATCGATAGCAGTGCTTCACCCTTGCGTACGCGCTGTCCCGGTTCAATATTTACAGTGCTGACAACACCGGGAATTTGAAAGTATATATTGGCGCGGCGGGCCGGTTCCAGACGTCCGCTCACCTGTAAGGTGGGTTTTAGTGTTTTAGCTGATACAATGACCGTCTGGACACGGGTAACCTGTGCTTCTCTGGTCTCGTTTTTCGGGGGCGGTTTAAAAGCAATCAGCAGTTTCACCGCAAACAGGGTGATTGCGATGATTGTGATCAGGGAGAGAATTCGAATCGAAGTGCGCATTAGTTGTCTAGCATTCCTTGAGTGACCAACATCTTTACAAATGAATCAAATTTCAATCATGACTCTCGCAAAGACGCAAAGCCCGCCAAGAAAAACTCTTTGCGTCTTTGCGTCTTTGCGAGAGACTAAAAGATCATGTCTTGCCAGTCTGAGACTTGATCTCGCTAGTCTATTCTAATAGAGAACACCAGTCGCGTGAGAAAGTTTCATCTTTTGACCATGCCAGTGCTGTTGTTATTGACAGCAACTGCCTCTGCCGGGAGCATTACGCCATCCTGCCAGGCACGGACAGTTGTCTACGAGGAGGCGGAGGATCTCACTGACAAGGTTAAAATTGTCGCAGACAGCGGTGAAGTGTTCATGAAAAATGAGCTGCTGATTTTCAGCGGCAATGTGCAGATGAGGCATGCTCAGCAGAGAGTAGCTGCTGATGAAGTTCGCTACTCGCGCAAGCTCAATCAGGCTGCCGCCACAGGTGATGTCTCCCTGAGGCAGGCTGGTTTTGAGGTGGATGCGGAGAGTGCGGCAGTGGATATCAACACCCGCACCGCTACACTACAGAATATCCAATATCGCATTCCGGAAGTTGGCGGGCAGGGCGAAGCCAGCAGCGCCACCGTCAGGGAGAAAGGGGTCTCCACACTACACGACATCAGCTACAGCACATGCCCGCCAGAGGATGAAGCCTGGCGCATCTCGGCGAAAAGCATCGATATCGATAGAGAAAATGGAGTTGGCAAGGCGACGGGTGCGCGGCTTTCATTCAAGGGGATGACGCTTCCGGCGCTTCCCGGTTTTTCATTTCCGCTCGACGATAGTCGCAAAAGCGGATTTTTGCTTCCCAAAGTCGGCTACTCTGACAGCACCGGGCTGGATATATCGATACCCTACTATTTCAATATTGCACCCAATTATGACGCAACACTGTTTCCGCGTATTACCTCTGAACGGGGTGCATTGATGGGGGCGGAGTTTCGCTATCTGACCCCGATCCATAGCGGCAGATTTATTACCGATATCGCTTTTCATGACACCAAATATGAACAGGGTGAGCAGACACGCTATGTGATCAGTTTCAAAAATCGGTCAGACTTCAATACGCATCTGAAGGCGGATATTGATTACAACTATCTCTCTGACAACGACTATCTCGATGATTTCAGCGGCAGTCTGGCGCTCAGAAGCAGCCGTTTTGCAACCCAGGCAGCGCGGCTCAGTTATGATGAAGAGAACTGGAGCGCTAACCTGCTGGTGGAAAATCTTCAGGTGATCGATGATGAGAGTGATGTACCCTATCGACGCGTGCCTCAGCTGGATTTTAACTGGTACAAGGTGCACAGCTATGGCCTGGTGAGCCGCCTGGACGCCCAGCTGACGCGCTTTGAAAGAAGCGACTCGGTGGATGGCGGGCGTTTTCATCTGCGCCCTGCTGTTGGCGTTGACTGGATCAAACCCTGGGGGCATGTGAAAAGTATGCTCACCGGCCATTATACCGACTACAATCTGGAGAATGTCAGCCCGGGCGATCCCTCGACGATTACACGTGATCTCTATACCCTCTCTGCTGATGCCGGGCTCTTTTATGAGCGACAGGCAGAGTGGTTTGGTCATGGCGGTCATCAGACGCTGGAGCCCAGGCTCTTCTACCTCTATACGCCCTTCGAAGATCAGCAGGATATCCCGATTTTTGATACCAAGCTTGCTGATTTCAGTTTTGCAAACCTGTTTCGTGAAAATCGCTATGCAGGATTTGACCGCATTGGAGGGGCTAATCAGATTACAGCTGCTGTGACCACCAGGTTTATTGACGACAGCAGCCAAAAAGAGTGGCTGCGTGCAAGTTTAGGACAAATCTACTACATCGATGAGCGTAGTGCAGCAGTGTTTCCTGACCAGGCTTCAGGCGCGGATGCCTCTCAATTTGTTGGCGAGCTCTATGCCCGCCTTTCTGATCTGTGGTCGACAGAGGCAGTGTTGCAGTGGGATCCGGAAGAAGAGCTTGTTGAAAAAAGTCTGTTGCGCCTCAGCTATCATGACGATCAGAAGAAGCGCTTTCTCAGCGTTGCATACCGAAAAGATCGCTCACAACCCGCTGAATTTACAGATTTATCTTTCCGTATGCCGTTGAGCACAAATTTGAATGCCGTGGGGCGTTGGCAGTATTCACTGCTTGACGACAAGTCTCTGGATACCATTGCAGGCTTTGAGTATGACTCCTGCTGCTGGCGTCTGCGTGCAGTCGCACAGCAGAGTATTACTGACAACGGTTTAGACAATGACCTGGGTTTTTATGTGCAGCTGGAGTTGAAGGGGCTTGGCGGAATCGGTTCAGGAGGAATAGACTCCGTTTTGTCGAAAAATCTCTACGGCTATGATGGTTTCGAGTATTATTAGAAGGTTTTAAGTTTTAAGTTTTAAGTTTTAAGTTTTAAGTTTTAAGTTTTAGGTAGGGAGACTTAAAACCTAAAACCCTGACACATTGCACCGTTTTGAGCCTTTAGGAAAATTATTGAGATGAAGATAACACGAATATTGATAGTTGCTGTCATGGTAATGATGTCGCTGCCCCTGCAGGCTGCCCGTCCGATTGACGAGATTGTTGCTGTGGTTGACGATGATGTGATTTTGCGTTCGGAACTCAATCGCGCCCTGCGGGGTACTCCGAGGCCAGCCGGTGTTTCAAAACGGATGCACGAAGAGCAGGTGCTGGAAAAGCTGATCTCGAACAAGGCGCAGAAGCTTGCCGTCAAAAAGAGCGGCGTCAAGGTGACGGAAGCGGAGATCGATGAAGCAGTAGCCATGATCGCCGCACAGAACAAAATTACGGTTACTTTTCTAAAAGAGGTATTGCAGAAGCAGGGGCAGGATTACGGAGCTTTTCGCAAGTCAATCAGTGAGCAGCTGCTTCAGCGGAATTTTCAGCGCAAAATGTTGAGCAGCCTGGTTCAGGTGACAGACTCAGAGATCGACGACTATCTGGCGCTGCATGGATCAGCGGCAAAATCCAGAGCCGTGACGCAGACACATGCGCGGCATATTCTGCTGCGCACCGGTGAGACTCGTTCAAACAAGGCTGCAAAAATGGCGCTGCAGGAGTTTCGTTCCCGTATCAATGGAGGCGAATCTTTTAAGGATTTGGCACGGGCATATTCAGATGACACCGCCTCTGCGCTGAATGGGGGAGATCTCGGCTGGTTGTCACCTGGTGTGGCTACGCCACAGTTTCAAAGCGTCATGGATCGCAGCTCGGTCAATGCTGTCAGCCAGCCTTTTCAGTCCCCGTTCGGCTGGCATATATTGAAAGTTTTGGAACGGCGTAAACATCAAGGCGCCGATACGGCGGCTCGTAATGCAGCACGCGAAAAAATCCAGCAACGCAAAATCGAAGAGAATGTCGCCCTGCTGGTGCGCCGGTTACGCCAACAGGCCTATGTGGAAAAACACCTGGATCCTGCTGAGTGAGACGACGCATTGCGGTGACATGCGGAGAGCCGGCAGGCATTGGTCCGGATCTTTCGATACAACTGATACAGCAGCAGCATGATGAACTGCTATTTATAGGTGATCCTGATGTGCTCTCGCGCAGAGCGCAGCAGCTGAATATGCCGCTCTCCCTGCATCTTCTCGAAGCCGCAGGCAGCAGCATGGTGCATCAATCCGGCGTCATGAATCTGCTGCCAGTCACATTTCCCGGCGAAGTGGTTTGTGGAAAACTCAATGTTGTGAACAGTGCTGTGGTGCTGGAAACCCTGGATATCGCTGTGAAAGGTTGTCTCGGCGGTGATTTTGCCGCCATGGTGACCAGCCCGGTGCACAAAGGCGTGATCAATGATGCCGGGTTCACCTTCAGCGGCCATACCGAGTATATCGCGGCGCAGACAGGCGGTTATCCGGTCATGATGCTGGCCTGCGAGGGGCTGCGGGTTGCGTTGATGACCACCCATTTGCCGTTGGTGGAGGTTCCTGCTGTGATCAGCTGTGACCTGGTGAAAAAAGTGATGCGCATCCTGCATCAGGAGTTGCAGAGCCGTTTTGGCATAAGTTCTCCAGAGATCCTGGTGTGCGGACTCAATCCGCATGCCGGTGAAGGCGGTCATCTGGGATCAGAGGAGTTGGAGATCATAGCGCCTGCGCTGGAGGCTCTGCGGGCAGAAGGCGTTTCCAGTCACGGGCCGCTACCTGCTGATACCCTGTTTACCCCACGTTATCTACAGCATGCGGACGCAGTCGTTGCCATGTATCATGACCAGGGGCTGCCTGTATTGAAGCACATGGGATTTGGCCGGGCGGTGAACATCACGCTCGGG
>Ga0209013_10004773_pt1 | contig 11810 bp, 14 predicted proteins | sample Cruoilmetagenom2_FD_187291 | JGI IMG/M metagenome (GOLD analysis project Ga0209013, IMG submission 187291) | Oil polluted marine microbial communities from Coal Oil Point, Santa Barbara, California, USA - Sample 2 (SPAdes) (version 2) | ecosystem: Environmental > Aquatic > Marine > Oil seeps ...
TGTTGCATAAACGTTCCTCCCTTAATCCACTAAGAATTCTATAAATGGATACATAAACTATACTTGAATTGTCAGTCTTCGTCAATAATATGTCGAATCTTCACTTAATTTATGAATATTATTCAAATAGCCTTGTAATTTTGGAAGGAAATTAGAAAGTAGATAGTTCACCAGAGCAGGTTGACGGGAATATTTCATATACTTTATTGTGAATTTTTCTTTTCAGTAGGTTGATCAGTAAAGGTTTTTACTTGCTGTGTCAAATCTTCTACTAAATCCTTTAATTGCTTTTTTTGTTGGTCTGTTAATTTTCCTTTGATGTTATCTGGATCAATACCATTTCTTCTAAGGGTATCATCTACTAGAAGATCAATCACTTTGTTTGAAATATTATTTGGTTTTTCAGGTAAATTACTCAATTTGTTCACTCCTTCACTTAAAATTAGCTGCATATTAGCATATGCAGCTATAGGGAAATTGAACAGTTTAAATGATGGGCCATTACCATATTGTTTTTATTTTAATTCATATAAAAACTAAAGAATATCTAATTTTGCAACGATAGCTACTAGAATTTGAAGCATAGCCTGTATATTCACTGCTAAATCGGTATCCGTAGTTGTCACGGAAATATTTCTAGAGCCTTCTACAATAGTTGTCTGTACGTTTCTTTGTTTGGTTTTGATGAATTGATTTAGTTCTTGAGTTACTGCTCTTCCTTGATCAGAATCACCAATAGTAACGCTTATTACAGCTGCAATAGCTGCTTGTATTCCAAGTTGTAGTGATATGGCAGCTTGTGTATCTGTACTTCGTATTTCTACGCCTTCTGAATCCTTTACGATAATCCGTTCGAAGGATTGTTGTTTTGTAGAAACTACTTGTTTCCCATCCTGTTCTACATCACTACCATTATTACTGGGATCATCGCAATGATCTAAAGCTCTCCATTTTTTTTTCTCCATTTTGTTTATTCACCTCTTTTTTTATAATTTTTGTTTAAAGAATATCCAATCTCGCAACTAATGCCACCAATACTTGTAACATAGCTTCGATATTAACTGATAAGTCCGTATCAGTAGTTACAATATTGACGTCTTTTGAATTATCTACATATATTTTCTGTTTGTTCGTTTGCTCATCATTAAACTGTTGGAACAATTCTTGTGAGACAGTTTGACCTTGAACAGAATCGCCGATTGCTATGCTAATTACTAGCGCTATAGCAAGCTGCAAGCCTACTTGCAGCGAAACCGCCGCTTGTGTATCTGTGGTTTGAACGGTTACATTACAAGAATCTTTTATCCAGATTAATTCGTCAGACTCTTGGTCGACAGATGAAAACTGACCGCCACCTTGAAAAACGGTTGTATCCTCGTTATTTCCAGTGGAATCCCAGCTGTTTTCTTCTTCCCCCTGCTCCCAACGATGATTATTGCATCGTTTACATTTTTTAGGAGGCTCTTCACAATGATACTTACAATGTGTGCATTTCCAATGACTCATTTTATAATCTCCTTCCTCATTTGATTTCCAGGTTGCAATAATTTTTACAACCGGTTTTATATAACATATGAGCTTTTATAAGAAGGATATAGTTTATTTGACTAGATTAATAAAACTAATTTTAAATGGGTTTTAGTAAAATAAATGCAAATATTACAGTCAGCGAGCTTTATTGTATATAATAGAGAAGATGAATCAAACCTGAGGAGAATTAATAGATGAATCCCATTGAGCAATGTGAGAATTTAGTCAAAGAAGTGTATATGCATTTTGATGCTAGTCACGACTTTCAACATATAGAGAGAGTACGTAAAAATGCTTTTGATATTGCTGACACAGAACCTACTGCAAATAGAGAGATAATAGAAATTGCTGTTTTGCTTCATGATGTTAGTGATCCAAAATATTCTACAGCAGAAAAGCTAGAAGAAGAACGAATTATTAAACAGCTGAACTTATCAGAAGAAAGAGTAGCTCAAGTAAAAGCAGTGATCAAAGCTATATCATTCAATGGAGGTCATGAAGTAGAAGCGGAGACGATTGAAGCGAAAATAGTGCGAGATGCAGATAGACTTGATGCCATTGGTGCAATAGGGATCGCCCGCACGTTTGCTTATGGTGGTGCAAAAGGAAGACTACTTTACGATGCTACGGAAACTCCAAGAGAAAATATGTCAGTAGAGGAATATCGCACGAAAAAAACAGCCTCGGTTACACATTTTTATGAAAAATTATTAAAGCTATCTGAAGGAATGCAAACAACTAGAGGGAAAGAACTTGCAGTCGAGCGACATGCCTTCATGGAACTATTTTTAGAAAACTTATGTAAAGAGACAGGTGAACAACTATGAGTCATTTAATCATTTCTAATTTAACAAAAACAGTTGGGGAAAAAACTTTATTCGAAAATATTGCTTTTACTATCAACAATCAAAACAGAGCAGGCTTGATAGGTATTAATGGAACAGGAAAATCGACCTTTCTTTCTATAATAGCGGGCGAATTAGAAGCAGACTCTATTGATCGAGATCACCCGAACAAATATCGCATTGCCTATTTAGAGCAGCAACCAACTTTTGAAAAAGATGAAACAGTAATTCAAACTGTATTTGGGGGAGATTCTCCTATATTAAAGATTAATCGAGAATACGAGGAAGCTTTAATAGCATTAATGGAAAACTCTGATTCGACGGATCTTCAAAATAAATTGATGGACCTACAGCAGAAAATGGATGATTATCAAGCGTGGGATGTCAATTCATTGGCTAAGACTGCTTTAACAAAACTAGGTATAACACAGTTTGAAGAATCTATTCTGCACTTATCTGGGGGCCAGCAAAAAAGAGTAGCACTAGCGAAAGTGTTAATCGAACCAGCAGATCTTTTACTGTTAGATGAGCCTACCAACCATTTAGACAAAGAGTCAACGGACTGGTTACAGGATATGCTACAAAAAGTGGAAGGCTCTATCATTTTTGTAACACATGATCGTTACTTTTTAGATACAGTTGCAACACATATTTATGAGCTTGCAGATAAAACTTTATATACGCATACAGGAAATTACGCAGACTACTTGGAGTCAAAAGCATTAAGAGAAGAAATGAATGCTTCATCTCAGCAGAAACTTCAAAATTTATATCGTAATGAATTAAAATGGATTCGTAGAGGTGCAAAAGCAAGATCTACCAAACAAAAAGCAAGAAAAGATCGATTCGAAGAGATAGACTCAAGTTTAGACCGTGACAATTCTTCCCTAAACTTAGAGTTGGAAATGGTTACTACTAGACTAGGAAAACAAGTGTTGGAAGGTAAAGATATATCTAAAAGATTTGAGACGAAAAACATAGTCGAGGATTTTTCATTCTTGTTACAAGCGGGAGATCGCATTGGCATTGTAGGTCCAAATGGAGTAGGGAAAAGTACACTTCTTAAAATGCTTGCGGGTGAAATCCCGATGGACTCTGGAGAAATTATAAAGGGTTCAACTGTGAAGTTAATGCACTTTACTCAACAGTTACCAGAATTGAATCCACAGACAAGAATGATTGAATATGTTCGTGAATCATCAGATTTAATAGAAACTGGTTCTGGTGAAAAATTCTCTGCAGCTCAAATGCTAGAGCGATTCTTGTTCCCATTAAACACACATGGTACCCAAATTGGAAAGCTTTCTGGGGGGGAAAAGAAACGCCTTGTTCTTTTAAAAATGTTAATGGAGCAACCTAATGTTCTATTTTTAGATGAGCCTACAAATGACTTAGATATTCAAACATTATCTGTATTAGAAGACTTTATGGAATCTTTCCCAGGTGTTATTATTACAATTTCCCATGACCGTTTCTTCTTGGACCGTATTGCTAAAAAGCTTTGGTTATTAAATGGGGATGGAACCGTAACAGAATGGCTTGGAGTATATTCTGATATGCTAGATGCACCGAAAGTAACACCAAAGGAATCTCCAAAAGAATTAGTAGAAGAAATTAAAGTGGAAATACCGAAAGAAAAGAGAAAGTTTTCCTATAAAGAGCAAAGAGAATGGGAAACTATTGCTCAAGAAATTGAGAAAACAGAACAGTTAATCGAACAATTAGATGGTAAAATGCAAGCAGCCGGTTCTGATTTTACTTTACTGCAAAATGTAACAAATGAGTTAGCAGAAGCAAACGCCAAATATGAGAAACTAATTGAAAGATGGTCCTATTTGGAAGAAATAGCATCTTCTTAATTTTACTTAATGGAGGTATGTAAGCATGAAAATAGTAACAATTGAACCTACACCAAGTCCAAATACGATGAAAGTTGTTATCGATCAGGAGCTTCCTTTTGGCAAAAGTCATAACTATAAAAAAGACAATATATCGGATGCTCCAAAGGAAATTCAAGCTATATTTACAATTGAAGGCGTTAAGGGTGTTTACCATGTGGCAGACTTTCTTGCAATCGAGCGTATTGCGAAGTTTACTTGGGAACCGATTTTGGCTAGTGTGGAAAATGTTTTTGGTGCTGAAAATGATGAAATGGACGAGACAAGTAAACCATTAGAACATTTCGGAGAAGTATATGTGCATGTTCAGCAGTATAAAGGAATCCCTCTTCAGGTGAAGGTATTCGATAGTGAATCCGAATCAAGATATGGATTATCCGAACGCTTTATCAAAGCATTAGACGAAGCCATGGAAGGCGATAAAGAAAACTATATTTTGCTACGTAAATGGGTAGATTATGGAGTTCGTTATGGCGATCAGAAGGAAATAGGCGAACAGTTAGTAAAAGAACTGGAAGCAACTTTTCCGCAAAGCAAGCTTGGGCAGCTAATAGCAGATAAAGATTTAAATGAAGAAGATAAAAAACCAATTAGAGTACCATTTACATTAGAACAATTTGAGGTAAGTGAATGGGAACAGCGTTTCCAATTACTAAATAACTTGATCAATCCAGAAATAGAGGATCTACCTATACTGGAAAGAGCAGTGCAAGATGAGCAAGTTTCAATTAGACGTCTGGCTACGGTTTATCTTGGATTGATCGAAGATGAAGCAGTTGTGCCTTATTTAGAAATGGCTCTCAAAGATAAGAGTTCCGCAGTTAGAAGAACAGCTGGCGATGCAATGAGTGACCTAGGGCTTGAACAATTTGCAGAGGCGATGAAGATTGCCCTATTCGATAAAAATAAACTAGTTCGCTGGAGAGCTGCAATGTATTTTTACGAAATTGGCGATATAAATGCACTGCCAACTCTTAAGGATGCAATGGATGATAAAGAATATGAGGTTAAACTTCAGGTTCTAATGGCTATTGCTCGTATTGAAGGTGGAAAAGAAGCTAAAGGGTCCGTCTGGAAACAAATGAGTGAAGCTAGAAAATAGAAATAATATAAAACGCAAGAAAGTTGTTCGCTAATTTGAACAGCTTTCTTGCGTTTTCGATTTACTATGAAGAAAATAATAATAAATGGTATAGTTTAATAAAATTTAAGGATAAATAATTTACCCTTTCGCAAGTAAATCCCTATCATGAGCAAGAAAACAAATAGTGAGCGCAAGTATTCTATAGAGGAACGCCAGTAACCTTCAAGGAAAGTAAGAAACCCCAAAAATTCAATTAGTACTGCGATTTATTATCCAAATATGTACTGTATTAGACAATTGACTAAGATTAGAGGATGATTGTCTTTGCTCTTACAAGTAAGGTGGCGTTCCTTTTTAGAAATTGGAGGAAGAAAAGTTGATCCTAATTAGTTCAGAGAAGATAACCTCTTAAATAGAGCAACTATTAAGTTTTACCACATGCAAAGACAAAGTAAAAAAAGAGTATCATTCTTACTTAACAGTCCCATTTAAGATGTAAAGTTTATTGGAAATGACATTATTGGATGTATCGGATTTGAGTTTCTTTCTTCGAGTGAATGTGAAATTAAGCATATTGCGGTAAGTCCAAATAACAGAAAGCAAAAAATTTGGAGCAATACGATAATTTATATTATCGAGACATTTCAATTAGATACTATATTTGCAGAAAACGATAAGGATGCAGTAAATTTCTATGCTTCATTTGGTTTTAAAATAACAAGTCTAGGTGAAAATATCCTGGTGTAGAGCGATTCCAATGTAAATTTAAAAACGGAAAGTTGCAAAATGATTAAAACTACTGTTATGTCAGAAAATAATCCAGAACGAATTGATGAAATAACTTTGCCGCGGGGGAAAGATAACGATCTTTCACAACTGCCATCCCTATACCTCGTTCATAGGTAGCATCTTCAATTCTCAATTTAGTCATTCTATCCATTTCTTCTCCGTAAGGTAAAATGGAATATCCGAGACCAGCAGCTACGAAACCTGCAACGGTTGCGACTTCATCACCTTCAAAGGAAATAATGGGCTTTAACCCCTCATTCTCAAAAATTTCATCCGTGGTTTTACGAAGTGCATATCCTTTTTTCAACCCTATAAATGATTCATTTGCTATTTCTTTTAGTTGAATGCTCTTACGTATGGCGAGCGGGTGTTTGGCTTGTACTATCACAAATAATTCCTCTCGCCAAAGCTCTGTCCACTCGATTGGATTTTCGTTTTCCATGGACGCAAGTAAACATAAATCCAAGTCTCCGTTTTTTAGTTCTTTCAACTGCGTGTGGGTATGATTTTGATGAAATTTGAAAGTGATATGTGGGTATTCCTTATGAAAAGATCGGATAATATTAGGAACAGTACTTGTACCCAATGTATGTAAAAATCCAAGAGATACTTCTCCGTGTTGAGGATTAATAATATGGTGAATATCCTCTAAACCTAGCTCCATTTCTTTCATAATATTGTTCACTCGGATTAAAAATAGTTGACCGTATTTGTTCAAAATGATAGAGCGACCTTGTCGATCAAATAATGGAACACCAATTTCTTGCTCTAAACTTGCTATGGATCTACTTAAAGCGGGCTGAGAAATAGAAAGAATTTCTGCAGCTTTCGTCATATGTTGAATTTTTGCGAGTGTTTGAAAATATTCTAATCGTTGCCACTCCATTGAATCATTCCTTTTTCATTTCATCATGCATAAAAGGTATCGTATCAATAAGAATTATAAATTATACATTATGAGTAGTCAATGCTAGTATTAGTTCAACAGACTAATACTTTAATGTAACAAAGGAGATACTCAAAATGAAAGTAGTAGCACCTAAAGCTTTTACATTAGAAGGTGGGAAACGAGCAGTCTTATTACTTCACGGATTTACAGGAAGTACTAAGGATGTAAAAAGATTAGGTCAATATTTACAAAAAAGGGGCTACACTTGTCATGCACCAATGTACAGAGGCCATGGTGTAGCACCGGAAGAATTATTATTATCTAGTCCAACCGAGTGGTGGCAAGATGTAGTTGATGGATATAATCATTTAAAAAACCTCGGCTACGAAGAAATTGCAGTAGCTGGTATTTCTTTAGGTGGTGTTTTCTCTTTGAAAATGGCAGAAGAGTACCCAGTAAAAGCAGTTGTATCTATGTGCGCACCTATAAAAAGAAGTAGCACAGATGGATTATTTGATCGGTTATACAATTATGCTAAAATCTATAAATCATTTGAAGGAAAGTCAACAGAAGAAATAATAGAAGAATTAGAGATATTAAAGAAGACAAACAGTGAATCCTTTAATGGAGTCCATGAAATGACAGAAATGACATGTGATGCATTACAACTTATCAAATCCCCTATATTAGTAATGCAAGGCTCATTAGATGATGATATCTATCAAAAAAGTGCTTATTATATCCATGAAACAGTAGAAACTGATGAAAAAGAAATTATTTGGTATAAAGAATCTGGCCATATAATTACCGTTGGAAAAGAGAAAGAAAAGGTATGCGAGGATGTATACGAATTTCTCAACCAGATCGATTGGATCGCTTCTTAATAGTTGCCACCACAAAAACCTTTTACTTTAGCGCATAATTGCTCTAAATATGTAAAAGGTTTTTTAATTTTGTGATTGTAGTATGATATATAGTAATTATGATTTGGGAGGAAAAAAAGTTGAAGTTTATAAAAATACTGTTTGGCATTGTCATTTTTTTAGGTATTATCGTGGTAGCCGCTTATTATTTTGGACCAAAACTAGTTGCCGATCAAGTGATGGAAAAGGTCTCTATAGAATTACAGGATAGCGGACAGTTAGAAACGATAAAACAAGAAATTGAAAATGATCCTGAGCTTCAGGAATTTTTAGCAGAGGGGAAGGATGTAGATACAAGTAAACTACCTTTTCAAACAACAGAAGAAGCTACAAGAGCATTGATAACAAAGTTTGGGATTAGTGAAATCCAAGAAATTCAGTCAAAAGCGCAAAATGGAATGACGGTAGAAGAAAGACAGGAAATCTTTAATCAATTAGAAAGCAACTTGACAGAAGAAGAAATGCTCGCTTTAAAAGTATTAGCTTATAAGGAATTATATAAATGAAAATGGTAAGGAGTAATTACTAATGAATCTCATTCTGAAGGAAGTCTTAGAAACAGAGAAAGCTATTTTAAATAACCTATATTCTTTATATCTTCATGACCTCTCAAATTTCACCTCCCAAATAGATATTGGAGAAGACGGAAGATTTGAATATGAGGACTTAGATGAATTTTGGCTAACAGAAGGGCTTTCCCCATATTTTATCACTTTAGATAAAAACATTATTGGATTTATACTACTAGTGGAACGGCCATTTCTGAAAAAAGATTATGATTACGGCGTAAATGACCTATTTGTACTAAATAAATACAAAGGTAGAGGTTTAGGTACGAAAGCAATAGAAACATTGTTCCAACTTAAAAAAGGGAAATATTTTGTCATTGAATTAATGGAAAATAAGCCCGCTGTTTCGTTTTGGAAAAGGTTATATAGTAAATTAAATATACAATTTGAAGAAAAACAAAATGTTGTGGATGATGAACAGTGCCTTATCCAAACATTTTTTATCGAGTAAAAAGCAATCATCTTGCATCACGTGGATTCCATAAAACCATTTCACTCAAGATTGCTTGCATTTTAGTTTCTTTCAATACGCGTAAATTAGCTTTCTTGATAGCTTCCCATAAATAATTACTACTTTGTGTTAAAGTATTCAGCTATACGCTCCGCAAGCTGCCTTAGTTCGAGATATAGAAAAAATGGTACACTGAAAAAAATATAATAAAATACTATTTAGATATAATTTACTGTTTAAATCCTATAATTATCGTTTAAAATATAAATATAAGAAGTCGAGGATCTCCCTTTGTAATTCTCATACAATTTCATATATAGATTGGAACCCCACTTTTGAAGAAGTGGGGTTTTTTGTCGGAAAATTTAACTTTAATTATGAACACGCTTAATCATCTCTAGGTTAATTAAGATTTGACTAGTTTATCTATCTTAAATGATAACCAATTTTAATAAATAATTTTTTGTATAGAAAAAGCAAGTGGGGTGTCCCCACTTGCTTAACTGTTTATTAATTGTTTCGAAACACTCCAATGCATGGATGGAACTATGTTTTGGTTTAACAGTTCTGCAAACTTAGTTGCTGTATCTTTATCTTGAAAAGTTTTCTCCAAGTGGCTGTTTGATGACTTTAAAATCTCTGTTACACCGTTAATGTTTCGCATGATTAGGAACATATACAACTCCTAGTTATGACTTCAACAAATAAATTGTTGTAAGTCCATTATCACACCAGCATAACCAAATGTATATCTTAATTGGAAAAAGTAAACAAAATGAAATCATTTAACCATTTATTAGGAGGTTTAAATATCGTTATAATTTACAAAATAAGTTCGATAAATACAGAAAAACACGCTATCAATATCTAGTATATCTTAGTTCATTGTTCACATGTTCCCGAACGAGTAGTAATTCAATAACATCTTGCGCCGAATATGAATAAGAAGCGTGTTCAGGAACTAGTTCATTGTATTGCCTAACAATATCATTTAAAGTTTCAACATAAAAGTTATTTAATGTTAGTTCATACTTAACCACTGTTTCACCTTCTTCTTTTTTTAAAGTATGCACATATTACATGAACTTTATTCGGTTGAATGGAGAGACGTGAGTAAATTCGCCTGGTTCTCAATGATAATAAGACCTATTTAATACGTAGGTCGGCTATATAGAAAGCAGCATTTAGATGGATCATCCTTTATATCCGTATGAGGAATATTATGTGTCGAAAACGAAAATAAAGAATTTTTTCCTCTAGTGTTGTATATTGATTACTGAGGAGGGATTATTCATGACTAACGAAGAAATAAATAGACTATCGGATATTTTGTTACAAAGTTTGTATGATTATCATTTTGCTAATGATGGGGGAAGTTATATATTACCTAAAGCAATGGTAAACACTGACGTCAATAGCAAACAAGCTATTGAATATCTTATCGAAAAGGAATATGCGATAGATAGCGGGCAAGGGACAGATAACTTAGTTTTAGCAATAACTGCGCAAGGTATGGACTATATTAAAAACAAATAACTAAATAGAGGAGAACGTCCATCCGGGCGTTTTTTTTATCTCTAAAGAGGTGTGATGGTGATAAGGGGAGTTAATTTAATTCTAGAAACCCTTACATAGAAGAGATCGTAGAACTGATAAATACAAATTTGATTTCTTGCCATTTAGGAGGTTATGGTGGAGGGTTAACTGGAACACTAACTTTCATGGAGAAGTTTTATAAATAGGAGAAAAATTCTCTTTGAAATAAATTGAAGAGTATGTCTACAAAGCTATCCATTATGGATGGCTTTGTTTAGTTTGTGGGATTAATAGTTAATAGCTTAGGTTCAAGAGATTTAGAAGAATATACTAACTATGTGGATGTATTTATGGTAGTTTTCTTATAACGGGTGTAATTATAGATACAAATACACAATTATTATCTAATAATAATCGAGCAATGTGAAAGGTTAAACCAAAAGAGAAACGAGGTGAGATTATGACAATATCTGTAGAGACCTTAATAGATCGTTCTGTTAAAAGACTCGGAGCGGTTCATCCTTCTTTAAAAGAATATACAATTGAATTGATTAAACGTTGCTACAATGAGGGTATCAAGGTGCAAATATCATCCGGATTCCGGTCGGATGAGGACCAAGCATATATTTATGGTCAAGGTAGACCAAATTATATTTGGAATGGAAAAGCATATGGTTCTAAAGGGAGTATAGTATCTAATGCTTCTCCAGGGACATCCATACACAATTATGGATTAGCAATAGACTATTTCCTTGTATCGGAAGATGGTAATAAATCATTGTGGACGGTCGATGATAATTGGATACGTGTTGCTACAATTGCCAAGTCAATGGGCTTTGAATGGGGAGGAGATTGGAATAACTTTAAAGACTATCCTCATTTGCAGTACAACAAAGGACTATCTATCGCTGAGTTGAAGGCTGGACATAGACCTATATTCCTCCCATTAAAAGCTAATGAAAGTGTCACCGATGATAAAATTATGTGGGGGAAAACTGAACTTAAGAAAGGTCAAATAGGCAAAGTAACTATTTTGAAATCCATTAACCTATGGCAAGATGGTTCTAATGGTAAACTTCAATTGGTTCGAGTACTAAACCCAGATGAAGAATATCGTGTGTATAGTTATCGCGAAGACCATGGTGGCCAATATAATGTTGGTGGAGGTATGTGGATTACAAAAATGGACGGGTTTATCAAATATGAAACACCATCTAAAGCTATGTTAGCAAAATTGAAAAATAAATGATTCTATAGCCCTGCTCACCTGAGTGGGGTTTTTTTATTTTTTATTTA